>Ga0209188_1000003_pt1 | contig 345369 bp, 384 predicted proteins | sample C_130625_EF_Meta_FD_187307 | JGI IMG/M metagenome (GOLD analysis project Ga0209188, IMG submission 187307) | Freshwater microbial communities from Lake Croche, Canada to study carbon cycling - C_130625_EF_MetaG (SPAdes) (version 2) | ecosystem: Environmental > Aquatic > Freshwater > Lake... | reverse complement strand
GATGGCGAATTATCATTACCCACAAACAGTTATACTGAAGCTGTCATTAAAGAACTTTCTGCTACAGCATTGGTATTGTTTGCTCAAAGTACAGGTGGAAACATTAAACTATTAGCAGGGACAACTTCTGCAGGCAGCGCAAAGCAATGGTTGTTTAATGGCACTGATGGTACGCTATCGTCTAAGATGTTCTTAGCCAGTGCAGGAAGCTATGGAACTACTGGCTACAGCTTTACAGGCGATGGCGGACTTGATACTGGTATGTTTAGTGCAGGTGACGGACAGATACAGTTTTATTCTAACACTGTTAAAGTTGCCGAGATTGCAAGTGGTAACTTAACTATTAGTGGGCATCCAACAATAGAAGGAGTAACCACTACAGGTGCTACAGGTACTGGTAAACTTGTATTTGATAATGCGCCAACATTTAGCGGACACCCAACAATAGAAGGAGTAACCACTACAGGTGCTACAGGTACTGGTAAACTTGTATTTGATAATGCGCCAACATTTAGCGGACACATCACAGTAGAAGGTGTTACTTCAACAGGTGCTACAGGTACTGGTAAACTTGTATTTGACGATGCTCCTACATTCAGTGGTGCTGTAACAGTATCGAACAATACCCAATCAACTTCTAGTACAACGGGCGCCTTAATAATCGCGGGTGGTGTTGGTATTACTAGGAGTTTAAACGTTGATGGTGTGATTTCTACTCCTACTTTACTAGTTAAAGATGTTCGCGATACAGTTTATGATGCTACGTTTGCTAGTACATTTACTCCAGACGCGGCCAATGGTGCTATACAAAACGTCACACTAACTGGAAGCATTACAATAAATGAATTTGCTAGTCCACAAACTGGACAAACTGTAACGCTAATTCTTACACAAGGCGGCAGTGGCAGTTACACATTAACTAGTACTATGAAGTTTGCTGGTGGACTTAAAACTCTAAGCACCGCAGTTGATTCCATTGACATGTTGACCATTACCTACACTGGTAGTGTGTACTACGCAAGTTTGGTAACAGGATTTGTCTAATGCCTAGAGCAAATTTTCATAGAACACATCTAGCCACATCTGGTACTGGATTATATCTTTCAACCTATAGTGGATATTTTAATGGCGATAGTACTTGGTTTACTAGTCGAACACCAACGTCGTCAACTGGTAGATATAATTTAACTAGTTTTGGCACAGGCGTATATCCACTTAGCAGACAAATCATAGGGTATTTCAGACCAAAAGTTACAGACAGCTATACATTTTACTCAAATGTCGACGATGCATGTTACTTCTGGATAGGTAACAAAGCTATTTCAACATATACTAACAGTAATTACGATATACGCGAGTTTGAGGGAGAAACCCCAAAAACCAGTGCGCCTATATCACTAACTGGTGGACAGTCTTATCCCTTACGCATACAATGGGGTAATAGAGTGGCTGGCGGTGAATATACATTTTACTGGAGCAACAGCTCAACCGCCAAGACAGATGACTTCACAGGATTGTTGTACTATAACCCAGCTGGCCCGGGATTCTAATTAAAAGGAACTTGAATGATACTTAATTTTCCTCCAAGTCCTTACATAGGACAAACCTATATAGGCGACAACAATATTACCTATAAATGGGATGGAGTAAAATGGCTGGGTAAAGGATTTATTGGTAATCCTCCGATGTCTGGAACTAGTACATATGTGTTGACTCCACCCAGCACCGGCCAAATTGGCGGCGTTAAAGCCGGAGCAGGCGTAACAATTGGCCCAGATGGTACTATTAGTGTTCCAGATTACAGTCAAGCTGGCCCAACTCCGCCTACTACAAATTTACAAGATGGCGACCTGTGGTACGATACAAATGATGGTAATTTATACGTAAGATACGGCGGAGCATGGGTTAGTGCTGTTACTACAGTAGCAGGCGCAAAAGGCGATGCAGGCCCGCCAGGCCCGCCAGGCCCTTCTGGACCAGGATTTGTTGAAAAGGGAACATGGAGTGCCAATGCATTTTATCGCACTAACGATGTGGTTTTTTATCGAGGAAACTCATATGCAGCCTTACAATCAAGTGCCAACAAAGTACCAACAACAGAAACAAGTTTCTGGGCGCTTTTTGCTGCTCAAGGTGACCAAGGTGTTCCAGGACAAAAGGGCGATCAAGGTGAGCCAGGAAATACTGGACCTAAAGGCGATCCAGGCGATCCAGGACTTAAAGCTAAGTCAGATAGACTTGGTGTGGTAAAAACTGGCGATCCAGCTGTGACCCATGTGAATGTTGCTGTAGATGGTACAATCAGCGTTCCAAAAGGTGCTGGAATAAATACAGTAACAGATATTTCTAATGTGAATTCAACAGCTGGCGGAGCGGCATTAAATGACGGCGCATTGCTAATTTATAATGCCAGCAGTGAAAGATGGGATACAGTAAACAACTTAAGATCCGACGAAATGGATGGCGGATTTTTTTAAAAAACGGAGCGGTTTAAATGGCTAATGATGCAAATATTATAAAGATTAAACGATCGGGCACGAGTGGTGCACCAGCATCGTTAAAACTGGGCGAGTTAGCCTATAGCTATTTAACTGCTAGCGGGAACCCTACTAGCAACGGTGGCGACAGATTATTCATTGGTGCAAACGGTGTTGGTGTTACCGGCAATGCTAATGATGTTATTGTTATTGGTGGTAAGTATTTTACGGACATGCTGGACCACGAGCGTGGTGTACTAACAGCCAGCTCAGCTTTAATCGTCGATGCTAATAAAAAACTAGACGAACTATTAGTTGATGATCTATCGTTAAATGGTAATACTCTAAGCACCACTAGTGGCGACTTAAATGTAATATTATCTGCCAACGGTACTGGTAAAGTACAGATCAATACAAGCAGTAATAGTTTTACATTGCCTGCTGTAAGAACAGCAACAACTGGACATGTACTTACAGCCAACACAGATGGCACAACAAGTTGGTTATCTCCAACTTTATCTATTGCAGGTAGCACAGGTACTGACACTGTTACTTTAGTAGGTGACACCTTAACATTTGCGGGTGCCACATCACCAATCACTGTTGCTGTTACAGATAACACAGTGACCGTTGCTGTTGCAGACGCTACAGCAAGCACCAAAGGTTTGGCAAGTTTTGACTCAACTGACTTTACGGTTGCAAGCGGCGCTGTTACAGTCAAAGAAGAAAGAATACAAGACATTGTTGGTGCAATGGTTTCTGGAACAGAAACTGACCTATTAGCAACATACGACGATCCCGCAGGCACATTAGATTTTACTTTAAAAACAGTTAATACCACAGTTGGAACATTTGGTAGTACCACAGCAATACCAGTAGTCACAGTAAATGGCAAAGGTCTAGTTACATCAGTAACAACTGCGTCAATAAGCACTAGTCTTAGTATTGCTGGCGGCACAGGAACAGACTCAGTTTCTTTGGGTAGTGATACATTAACATTTGCAGGTAATGGTGCAATCAGCACAGCAGTAACAGATAATCAAGTGGCCATCAGCGTAGCAACAGCCACATCAAGTGTAAAAGGTGTTGCTAGTTTTGACTCAACAGACTTTACAGTAACTACTGGTGCTGTTACAGTCAATGTGGAACGTATTGAAGACATTGTTGGAGCAATGGTTAGTTCTAATACCGAAAGTGGTATTAGCGTAACCTACACAGATAATGGCGCGGGAAACGGCGTACTAGATTTTAATGTAAACGACCCTGTTATTACTATCGCTGGTGATGTAGACGGTTACTCTACGATGACCAACTTGGGTGACACAACCATTACAGTTACCTTAGACACTGTAAACACCGATGTTGGAACATTTGGTTCCACAACATTAATTCCAGTAGTCACAGTAAATGGCAAAGGTTTGGTTACAGCAGTAACAACTGCATCTATAAGCACTACACTTAACATTGCAGGCGACACAGGAACTGATGGTGTTGCGCTAGGTAGTGATACACTAACATTTGCAGGTAGCGGTGCAATCAGCACAGCAGTAACAGACAATCAAATAGCAATCAGTGTGGCCACAGCTACATCAAGCATAAAAGGTGTTTCTACATTTAATACTAGCGGATTTGTTGTAACTGGCGGCGACGTTGCGTTAAAAACCGACGTTGCACAATCTATCAGCGGTGATACTGGTTCAGCAACTCCAGCTACTAATGCATTTACCATTGCTGGTACAAGCGCACAGGGTATTGTAACAAGTGCTACAGGCAGTACTGTAACAGTCACAGCAAGTAATGCAACATCATCACAAAAAGGTGTTGCTACATTTAACACAGCCAGCTTCTCAGTAAGCAGTGGCGATGTAACTATCAAATCTGGTGGCGTTACCAACACACAGTTAGTAAACAGTAAAGTAACAGTTGGTACAACTGATATTAGTTTAGGTTCAACTAGTACTACACTAGCTGGTCTGACTCAAATTGATGTCAACAACATTCGCATAACTGGTAATACAGTTAGCAGTACTGACACAAACGGGGACATTGTATTTGACCCAAACGGCACTGGTACCATTAATGCAAGCAGTTCTAGAATTACTAACTTATCTGATCCAACCGGCGCACAAGATGCGGCCACTAAAGCATATGTTGATGCTACTCGTTCAGGATTAGATGTTAAGGCATCTGTACGTGCGGCAACAACTGCCAACATTACACTGACTAACACACAAACAATTGACGATGTTGCTCTAGCAGTTGGCAATCGTGTTTTAGTTAAGAATCAATCAACCGGTGAAAACAACGGCATTTATGTTGTTGCCAGCGGCCCGTGGACCCGTGCAGAAGATTGCGATAATGCTCCAGGAGTAGAAGTTACTAGCGGAATGTTTACCTTTGTTGAAGAAGGTACAACTAACGCTGACAGCGGATGGGTATTAACTACAGACGGTACTATTACATTAGGTACAACGAGCTTATCGTTTGTGCAGTTCAGCGGTGCTGGACAGATTACCGCAGGCGCAGGATTAAGTAAGACTGGCAACACACTAGATGTAAATGTTGCCAACGGTATTGAAATATCTGGAGATAATGTACAACTGGCCAGCACAGTAGCAGGTGCTGGTTTAACATACACTAGTGGTGTACTTGACATTGTTGGAACCAGCAACAGAATTACAGTAAATGCTGACAGCATTGATATCAGTGCAAGCTATGTTGGACAAAACACAATCACCACACTTGGAACTGTTACTACTGGTACTTGGAGTGCTAGTACTATTGCAACCACTCGAGGTGGTACTGGGTTAACTTCTTATGCCACTGGTGATTTGTTATATTCCAGTGCTAGCGATACACTATCAAAACTAACAAAACCGTCAGCAACTTCATTGTTGACCATGAACAGCGCAGGTGCACCTACTTGGGCTGCATTAACTGACACGGGAATTACAGGGCTTGGCACAGTTACATTGGGTACTTGGAATGCTACAGTAATTACCGCACAATACGGCGGCACTGGAGTTGGCGGCTACAGCAAAGGCGATTTGTTGTATGCTGGAAGCACTGGTTCTTCATTGTCAGCACTGACCGTACTAGCAGCCGGTACTAACGGACAAACGTTGCAGTTACAAAACGGTGTTCCTGTTTGGGCGGACTTGGACGGTGGATCCTATTAACATATAAATACTGAGTGGGTATATACTCACTCAGTTTTCCTCGCTTGATAGCGGATTAAAAAGGATGCCACATGGCCACAGCGGCAAACGTCGTTAAGTTTAAACGAAGTGCGGTTGCAGGTAAAGTACCAGCGACTACAGACTTAGCACTAGGTGAAATAGCCTTAAACACCTATGACGGGCGAATATATCTTAAAAAATCCGTAGCATCAACAGAAAGCGTTGTAGCTCTTCAACCGTTTCCTTCTGGCGGAACTACTGGACAAATACTATCTTTAGATTCATACGGCAACTTGATATGGGTTACAAGTGGTGTAACTAGTAGCGGCACAGTTACCAGCGTAAGTGTTGTAAGCACCAACGGGTTTGCTGGAACAGTAGCAACCAGTACCACTACACCAGCTATCACAATACAGACTACAGTAACTGGTTTGTTAAAAGGCAACGGTACAGCTATATCAGAGGCCACTGCTGGTACTGATTATATTTCACCAAGTACAACTGGTCAGACAATTACAGATACATCTGGCGGCACTAACTATACATTAAAGATTGCGAATGGAACAACTGGTGCTGTATTTGGCTTTGGTACTGGTAGCAATGCGTATGGAATTGCTAATGATGCTCTTAATAACACTATCTCAGGATATGTTCCTTATACAGTAAGTGCAAGTTCAATAACATTTAAAGCCGGCGCAAGTTCTCCAGCAACAGCATTAAGCATTGCAAGTGACGGTACAGTAGCTATTGGCACGCTAACAGGATTATTAAAAGGTACCAGTGGTGTCATATCAACAGCAACTGCTGGTACTGATTATCTAGTATATGGATCATTAAGCACTGGTACTCCAAATTCCGCAAGTGGTACAGGTGCAATAAGTTATAACAATACAACTGGTGTGTTTACCTACACTCCGCCAGATCTAAGTTCATATGTAACTAGCACTAGTCTAACTAGCACACTGAGTAGCTATGTAACAAGTTCAAGTTTATCAAGCACATTGAGTAGTTATGTAACAAGTACCAGCCTAACTAGTACACTAAGTAGTTATGTAACTAGTACTAGTTTATCAAGCACATTGAGCAGCTATGTAACAAGTTCAACGCTGAGTGGTTATAATTATATAACACTCACAAGTTTGAGTATGGATACTCCGGGTTCCGCAAGCGGTAGTGGTAGTGTAGCATATAGTAATACAACAGGCAAGTTCAAGTATACTCCGCCTGACCTAAGCAGTTATATTACAGCCAGTGTTACCGCGTTGACCAGTTTGACCAGTATTGGTGCAACTGGGGTAGATACTACAACTAACGGAAATTTGATAGTCAGTGGTAACTTGACTGTAAACGGCACTACAGAAACTATTAATGCTACCACAAGCACATTTGCCGATAAGAATATTGAATTAGCCAAACCTGTAAGTCCAGCCACAGCCAGCGATGCCAGTGCCAACGGCGGCGGCATTACCTTACATGGCACAACTGACAAGACATTAAACTGGGTGTTGAGTACAACTGCTTGGACATCAAGTGAAAACGTTGACCTAGCAAGTGGCAAGACATATAAGATAAACGGCACAGATGTATTAAGTTCAACAGCATTGGGAAGTGCTGTAACTGGTTCAAGTTTAACCAGCGTGGGTACAATTACCAGTGGCACTTGGAATGGAACAGCTATTGCTAATTCATATCTAGTCAACACTACTATTCAACTTAATGGTGTGACACTGACATTGGGTGACACTGGGAAAACTATCAAGGCCAGTACTACTAATTCACTTACAATTGGTACTGGATTAAGTGGATCAAGTTTTGATGGATCCAGTGCTGTTACTATTGCACTAGCAACTGGTTATGGTGACACACAGAATCCATATGCTAGCAAAACAGCCAAGTATGTTCTAGCAGCTCCAAACAGTACATCTGGTGCTCCTACTTTCCGACTGCTAGTGGCATCAGACATTCCAACACTCAATCAAGATACCACAGGCAATGCTGGCACAGTTACCAACGGAGTTTATACCACTGGAAGTTACGCCAATCCCACTTGGCTAACCAGTCTGGCATACAGCAAATTAACTGGTGCACCTACCAATGTGAGCACATTTACCAACGATGCAGCTTATATCACAACTGGCAGTCTAAGCATTTCAACCAATAGTCCGGGTACGGAAAGTCTAAGTTACAGTGCAGGCGTATTCACATTTACTCCATACTCTTTGCCCATAGCTACTTCATCACGATTGGGCGGTGTCAAAGCAGGTACTGGAGTTACTATTGCCGCAGATGGCACTATCAGTAGTACAGGTGGTGCAGGCGGTACTAGTCCAACAAGTGCCAGTTTTGATCTCTGGGCCAGTATACTCATTATGGGATCTTGATTGCGAGATAAGTATAGTATGAAGATTAAAGAACTACTCACAGAAAGCCTAAACAAACGAGATACTTTTGATATCCTACATGATTTTGTGCGCTTTGCCGCAGAAGACTTGGGATTAAAGACTTTGCCAAAGTTTGATTTTCGTTTTGACAATGCTCGTAGCTTACAGCACAAGAGTTTTGGCGGTTATCAACCAGGCGGCGAGCATATCACTATCACAGTAAAGAATCGTCACATTATGGATGTATGCCGTACACTGGCACACGAACTTGTACATTATAGTCAAGACTTGAAGAACGAGCTAGAAGACGACGATGCTGGCTCCACCGGATCACCGCAGGAAAATGAAGCCAATGCCCGTGCGGCTGTGATCATGCGTAATTGGGGCAAGCGTAATCCTACTTACTTTGATAAAGACTCAATAGAATAAATAAAAAAACAGGAAATATCATGTCAAACACTCGTAAACTACACTTCAAAGACATCGCTTCAGTTGCATCAACACATATTGGCCATCCTGGAGATGTTTGGTTTGATCCGGCAGCAACTGCACTTAGAACTTATTCAGGCACGGCCGGCGGCAAAACGGTCAGCGGTGGCACAAGCGGCATTGGAGATGCATTCTCAACTGGTATCAATCAGCTGACCGTGGCCAATGATGCCAACAAGTTGTTGCGTATTACTGGCGGCGTATTAGTTTTGAGATTACCACAAATGACAGAGAATATGCTTGGCGTTGAGTTTGAGTTCTATTTTGTAGTGGACGCCGGACAAGTGCATATACAGAGTTATTACACTGGTGTTACCGGCACCACAGATGTGTTCCGTGGATCGATTTTTGTGGGTGTAGATAATGCCACCACAGGCAAACTGCACACAGCTACATCACAAACTAGCACAGCTTGCGATCTTTTTCTTGGACAACATCATGCCAAGACCGGAAGTTATGTTAAAGTTAAAGCCATTGATTTTGATGGCGTAGGTGTTTGGATGTTCCAAGGTACTTGTGTAGGCGATACAGGACAAACTCCTAACGGTTCAGACCATCCATTCCAAGACTACAACGCATAATCGCCAACAAAAAAGCCCAGCTTATGCCTGGGCTTTTCTATATGCAGCCATTGCTAATTCTCTAGCTTGAGCTAATCTATTCATAACATAGTCACTTAGAGGAACATCGTCATCTTCGTGAACTACCTTACCAAATTCATCAGCTCGTCTATTACGACCAAATGAGACCTCATCGTCTATTATGAGGTCATCATTGTCGTCTATTTCAACATTACTTAGCTGCTGGGGCTTTAACTTCAGCTTTTGGCTCGACTTTCGCAGCAGGCTTGGCTGCTTCGCTTTTAGTAGCCTCGGCTTTCTTGTGCTCAGTCTTGTTTGGAGCAGGTGAAGCTGTAACAGCAGGAGCTGTAGCTGGCTTAGTTTCAGCTGTCTTAGGTGCATCAGCGGCAAAAGCTGTTGCGGCGAACAAAGTTGCGATTAGAGTTGCGATAGTTTTCATTTTAAAGTTTCCTTTTAGGTTATGTAAGAATTTCTATCCCTACATATATATAACGCCATAGCCCAGACATTAGTTGACATATTTTGAGCTAAATACTGATAATAAACATTTTGAGGACATTTCAATGCCAACTAATCAATTAAGCAGAATCATTGCTACAACAGACCTGGGCAACGCAGACACATATGTGGGCTTACCAGGCACTATATTTTGGGACACTGCTAGCGGCAGTTTAAGAGTATCAGACGGATCAACAGCAGGCGGACTTGTAGTGGGCGGAGGTAGCCTGGGACTCACGCACGGTGGCACCATAGATGCCAGTAACATTGTGGCCATTACGGGCAACGACCATGTGGGCGCCTCATTTGGCAGCAACTACTTCAGTCAGTTGTTTTGGACTGACAGTGTGAGTGACATAACCGCTGAGGCCATGGACACGGGCTTGGACAATACCGCATTCAACTGGGTGTACACAGATGAATATGGCACACACATCAGCAACTATCCCAATGGCAATCACGGGGGCAACAATGGCAGCAGCAGTTGGGAGTTTGACACACATCAAACTTTGACCTTGCCCAGTGGCTACCAGGTTCATCCTTGGATTAGGGCCACTGACACTTATCCCACAATCATAGCTGACGGCGTGGGCGGAATTGGGGGTACGCACGGTGGAGTTGAGTTGGATTGGGCCAACCGTACCTTGACCACCGCCAATTTCCACAGCAACACTGTGCTTAGACACACCATGTACTTGAACAACGATGAAGGCTTGTACATTGGATTCAATGAAAATACTCATGCGGGTGTGGGAGTTAATCCTCCAGTCAGCTGGACATTCAGTACTGACAGCAATGTCACAATGCCCGATCCCAATGAACTCACACAGAGTGACACCATGGGTTATCTAGGCCTGCCGCAAGTGGTCATGAGCACTGAGCCCTGCACCTTGGGCTATGCAGATCAAGGACATCACGTGTACATCACAGGTGGCGATCAAGATGTTGTGATTCCTGCCAACTCCACAGTGGCTTTTCCCATAGGTGCCACCATCATGTTGGTTACAGACGGTGCCACAACAGCCACTATTAGCATTGAAGACGTTGACAGTGACTCAGTGATACAGGCAGGCACTGGCACCACAATCTTCAGTGGTGGAAACTCATTTGCGCTCAACCCTCGTGGCATGGTTACCCTGCTCAAAATCGCTCCAACCACTTGGATGCTTTCAGGCGTGGGGCTAGCATAATATGTCGGGCGCACTATTTGCCATAACGGCCACTACTTATTCTGCGGGCAGTCCACCGCCCCCACCCCCACCTCCTCCACCACCCACTGTGTTCACCTTGATCAACCCGCCCAACAATGGCTACGGCAGCTGGGCAGACTCCAACTCTGGTGTTGTTGCGGCCATAGTGGGCACTTGGTACTATGATGCCAGCTATGGCGGTGGGGTGCAACTGACGGGTGACGGCTATATTGAAATACAAGATATAACAAATACCAACGCTACATTTACTCTGAGCTTTGCCGCAGACTTTGAGCCTGTAACGCCCAGCTGGAACAGCCTATACAGTGGCGGTGTCAACACCAGCATCTTTAGCTACGTGGCACCCGATGGCTCAGGCCTATCAGCTGGCATATTCCTAGACTATGGCAGCATCAGCTATACAGGCACTGTTGCTGGCCGTGCGTGGTGGGACTTTGTCTATCACGGCCCCAGCCTAGTGATTTATCGCAATGGTGCACAGGCGGCATCAGGTACACTAGCATTTGCCAACACAGGTTGGTCCAATCCCTTGTGGATTGGAGCACGATACGGCAGCACGGGCGACAAGTTGCACGGTACTATTTTCCAAATACGGTACCAAGAGTCAGCTTTGAATCTATCACAAATTGTTAGTCAGTACAACAGTCAAGCCAGTTTATATGCTCTGCCTCCAGCTCCAACTTACTCTCTAGATACAGCAGGCTCAGTTAGCAGTGTAGACGAAGGTGTACCATTAACATTCAATGTCTCTACAACAAGTGTTGCAGATGGCACCACATTGTATTGGCAAACTGCGGACAACTTCAACGCAGGCACTAGTGGAAGATTTACTGGCGGCTCTGGCACAGTTACAATCAACTCCAACGCAGCATCGTTTGAGATCACTATATCAGCAGATAACACAACTGCTATAGCAAATCCGCAACAGTATGGTGTGTATTTGTATACTGGCAATTACGGCCAATATGGGGGTACGCAGGTGACCTCATTTACGGTTACTGTAAACGACACCAGCCAAACACCACCTCCTCCGCCACCACCACCTCCACCTCCGTTCAATCCTACCCTAATGAGTATAGATGTCAGTCCTGCCAATCAAGACATTGATTCCAGCATCACTAACAGTGTACAGATGTCGGCCACAGGTTACTATGATGACAGTTCAAACCAAGATCTTACTTATTCAGCAAGTTGGAGCATTGATACTGAATACCTCAGCATCGACTCTACTGGTTTAGTAACTATTCCTGCCAATGCTGTGGAATCGGGCACAGTCTCAGCGTACCAAGATGGAGTTACAGGAACAACAACAATATCTGCACATGTTCCACCTCCACCACCTCCACCACCTCCAGCCAGTGTGCCAACAGGCAACATCGTGGGAAGATGGAATGCGCCAGGTGCCGGACAGTTTGGTGGTGACCCGATCATATGGCCAGAAGCCAGCGGTTACTCATGGGCCAAATTTTATCATCTAGCCACTTATTCTCTTGGCGGTAATGGTACAATTGGTTATTCAGGTGACGGATCTACCAGCTATATTCAAACTCCAATACACATGACGCCTGGCGATTTTACCTTGGCCTTTACAGCCAGATTGAATCCCACAGGCACATTCCCACAAGGTATCTTTGACTGTAGTCAAAGTGGTGCTTATGCAGGGTTGAGAGCCTATTGGACTGATGCCACACACATTGAGATTACTTCTCCAGGAACTGGAACAGCCGCCATAGACATGACTGGATCTGGCTGGCACACATATGGTCCATCTTTCTTTACCATTAGAATGAAACTGGACAACATTGCAAACACGGGTAGCATTGATATATTTGTGAACGGAACTGCATGGGCCAACGTGGGAGCACCAAGAGGAGCTAACGGGTTTCCTGCAACTGATGCAGGTACTAACATGATCTTGGGTGCATTGGTCGAGGGAGAGTTAGGCACAGGTGCTTTTCTAGAAAGTACTTGGTACAACTTTATCTACTACAGTAGAGCTTTAAGTAACAGTGAAGTTACACAGTTATATACAGCACAACAAGCCGGACTGTTCAATCCAACACCGGCAACAACTTACTCGTTTGTCAGTAACTTTACAGCTGGACAAGCATCTTCCAATATCTATATTAGTATAGGATTTGGTGGCATGGGTCCGACTGTTCCTCCAGATCAAATGGCAGGTTGGTATGTGTCGGGACCTGGCATATCAGATGTGGCCACAGTGACCAGTATCACAAACATTGTAAACGACAGCCAATTCACTGTTTCAATTGATCAAACTATCTTACAAGGATCTGGAACTTACACGTTCACTAACGGGCCTGCTCCTTAAAATAGTGTGCTCAAAGAAAAAGGACCTTTAAGGTCCTTTTTGCTTGGAAGTAACGCTTACCTTGCGAACAAGCTATGCTTATTTCTTGGTTCCGGTATTGACGAAACCATAGAACTTTTCAGCGGCTTCCATGATCTTGTCTAGACCTGGAAACTCTGGCATATCTACTCGGGTTACAACTTGTCCAGTCTTCTCATCACGAGCAACTGACATTTCCCAGCCCTTGAACTTGCTATGGTATTCTTCCATAACAGCATCTTTAGCCATGGACAACACGTCTGTGCGGATTTCGTAGCCGTTCTTGCTGAATTTAACTTCTGGTAGTTTTGGTGTTTCGAATGACATATTAAGCACCTTTCTTAGAGTAAACTAATTCGTTGAAATTCTTAACTGCTGATTGAGCAAGTTCCAATGTGTTAGTATAGGTGGTTTTTGTGAAAGCGGCTTGTGCTTCAATTAGCTTAGTAACTTCAGCTTTAACTTTCTTGTCTGTAACATAAGTTTCTACAAACCTAGTTTGAGCACCTGTAACGGTGTCGATGATTGATTCAAATGTAAACATATTTTTCTCCTTGTGTGTATGTTTGTGTATAACAGCATTATTGCTGTCTATGTATTTATTATACAGTATACAAAACTGTGTGTAAAGCTGAATGACTTATTTCTTAAACTTGTTTACTCTTTCTTTAATAAGTTTAACAACCACGTCACTGAGCACAACTTCATAGTGATTACAATCCACTTCTACTAATTCCATATCTGCATGATGCTTTTGACTGGCAATGGTCACCACACCATCGTTGGGCTCATGCATAAAAGGACTTTGCCCTTTCACAGTAACAATGTTAGTCCACGGATGCTGTATCTTGATACGGCTCGCCTGCTTCATTACCCACGAGCTAGGACCAATGTCACGCATCAGTCTGCTGAATGGCAAAAAGTATTGAGCATAATCTGCTACTTCAGCGCCACCATACGGAGTGCTTAATGTTACAGCACCCTTAATTGCGGCTGGCATAGTATTGGCCAAATGCAATGCGTATATACCGCCCAAACTGTGTGCAACGAATACTAGATCTTTATGATCTTGCAACACAGCCTGCATGTCTTTTAGGTTGTTTTCAAACCCATTGCGGCTGTCGTAGTCAATGTCTATTCCCGTACCAAGTTTACTCTTGATATAGTTGAAGCTTTCGCTGGTGGCATTGGCGCCGTGTATATACACTAGTTTCATGCCAGTATTTATTGGTTAGAACCAGCCGCTAAACTCAGAGTCAAGATTTATAGGATGTACATCCCAGCCATCTTGTTTCCAACGCAGCAACATTAATAGTGTGTCAATGAAGTTCATTTGTTTTCCTGGAATTTTTCTGGAAAATTTAGACGTTCCCATTCCTCGTCACTTACGGGCCACCAGTAGGTCATTGTGCTACTACCAAATAAACGATCATAGCTGTAATAGCAGCCATTGCCAGTTTAGGGCCGTACTCGCGTTCTTCCCATTTTTTAGCAAACTCTTTCATTATAGCCCCCTGCTTTTAATATAAGCATCGGCTTGCATACGACGTGCTTCAATCCAAGCATCAATCATATTGTTTAAAAATTGTTTGAATTTAGAAGCCATATTGACCTCCATTGCGTTGAGTGTATACTCGCATCCAATGCTCAACATCTGCACAATTTTGAGGATTTTTACTTGCGATAAAGGCTTCGATGCCTGTTGGTTGATGTAATACTCTTTGTAAGAGCGTTTTGATAGATTTTAACATTTTGTGTTTTTCCTTTGGTGTGTGTAAATCAGTAAAAACGTTATCAGTGTTTCTACTGAGTATTTATGTCATTATACATTGCACCGCAACATTTATCAACCTTATTGATCTAATGATAATTAGACTGTATAATCAAATAAATAACGTATAAAGAGAACAATAATGCGTAAAAGCACCCGTAGTATATTACAAGAATTAAACGATATTGGACTTAGTCGGGACACTGAACTTGTCATCGAAAGCCGTGGTTCCAATATTATACAAAGTGCTATTAACTTATTAGACATGATACGTGAAAACTACGATATTGAAACAGCCGCAGAACTTGAACGCCGTTTTATCAACAGTATTAAAGCCAATGATATCAATAAGTTTAAACGTGGAATCAAACGTATTCAAGAATCTAAGAATCAAATATAACGCTATACTCTGGACATTTTGGCCTTCGAGCTAAATACATTACCAAGACCACAGAGCGTGGTTGATACCATATAGAGGAGAACAATTATGGCACAGTATTCAGGTAATTTAATCGGACAAGCCGGAGACGGCGGCACAGCAGCTACAGGTGTTGCAGCCAACTATCGTCGTGCAATGAGCCCATTCAGCAATTTTGGCACACGCCAAATTGCTTTCTTAGCTGTTGAGAACCTATCAACAAATACAAACACCGCAGAAGGCTATGTTGATGTTAGCGATAACAACAATACAGGCGGAACTGGTGAAACATACGAAATCATGGATGCTTCTGGCAATGTTGTAATTCCAGAAAGTGAAATCTTCAAAACAAACAGTGCAATTTACAAAGCAGTAAGCGGCGTTCAATTGGCAGCTGAAGTTTGCTTTGTTGGTAAAGTTGCTTTTACAGGCTCAGCTGGTACCAACCAAAAAGCCAAGTTTATCGTAGGTATCTATGTTGACACAGCAGGCAGCATGAACGCTGATGAGCAACACGCTAGCATGGCCAATGGCAATGCCCGTACAATTCAACAGGCAGTTATCGATGCAACTGGTGATAGCGGTGTTACAGTACAGCCAACATTCCCAATTGGTACAGCACTTGTACAACCAGGTTACGAGTATTAATTCTCAAAGGGATGGGAAGCAAACTAGGGCTCTTGTAGCCCTTTTTTGTTGGCTGGTATAAATACAATACAACAATCACAGAGCGTGATTACCTATTAGGAGAACAATATGGGACAATACAACGGCGATCAAATCGCAAACAATCCAACAGTGGTAGCTAACTATCTACGTGTTGCACCAACAACACGCCTAGCTACAAGACAAATCCAATTCTTGAAAGTACACGTTAACGGTGTTGATCTTGCACTCAACGCTAATGCGCCAAACAGCAATTTTGCCAAGGCAGTTCGTGGTATCCAAGCTCAAGCAGAAGTAGTAATTATTGGTAGCCCAAGTGATGGCGCATTTATGATTGGTGTTTATGCTGACACAATGAATGACGGTAACATCAGCGATCCAAATCGTGACGAAGATTATGCATATGCAAATGCGTTTGCTCGTACATTAGGTCAATCAGTAAACGCCAGTTTAGGTGTTGACAATGCTGACGTAGATCTTGCTGTATTATACGGCAACGGATTTGCTGAGTGGAACCGTGCTATCAACTATGTTAACCCACAAAGTATTCAAATTGATGGTTCTTATAGCTATCAAGGCGAAAGCTCATACGAAAACGAACTATTCACTGATTAATCAGTATAGCTTCTACAAAAAGGATCTTAGGATCCTTTTTTGTTGGCTGAACTAAATACTATATAAACAGCATATACAGGAGATTATTATGCCATCATTAATCGGAACAAGTGTAGCGGCCAATTACCGCACACAACAAGTGCCATACAGCCGTTTTGGCTCACGCAAAGTAGTATGGTTCAACATTGGACAAATTCGCTTCAGTGCCCAGTCAAACTCTAGCGATATTGTTATGTCAACACTGAACACAGTGATCGACACCATTCAAACTCGTGCTGAAATTGCCATCATTGGTGCTCCACATGTGGGTTACAATCATGGTCGTATCACAGTGGGCGTGTTTGAAGACACATTCAACGACGGCAACAATCTTGCGTTGGACGAAAGCAATCCAGGCAGCGGCTACAATGCCAAAGCCACCACACTACAAGATGCTCTAAGAGAAGCTCTAGCTGGTGTGGATGGTGATGACATTAGTGTGCAAGAAGTGTACTTGCTGGGCGGCTTGGGAGAAAATCCAGCAGTCAGCGGCGACTATGGTTGGACTACTGATTCTGACTACCAAGAGTACTACACCAAGTTTGAATATGTTGAGAATTCACCCATCAACCCAGATCCAAACTTGAAAGCATTTTACAATTCTTAATCCTTACGGGACTGAACACTAAAGGATCTGAGGATCCTTTTTTGTTGACTGGAACACATAAATACTTGAAACGCATTCGGGAGAAATTAATGCCAAAATATGCAGGTGATCAAATCACACAAGGTAGCAGTAACAACATAACCGCCCTTAACTACCGCAGAACAGCCGCAAGTTCAAACTTCGGTACAAGAAAACTAGCATTTTACAGTTTACATATAGAACAAGACTACGGCCTTGCCGCTAACTGGCAAGACAGCAACAGTTTGTACTATCAAATGGTTCGTGCTATTCAGCAAGGTGGTATGATAGGGGGTATTGATGCTCCTACAGAAGGCAACGGCGATATCCGCGGAGGCGGTGGCGGAGGAGCAGAATTGTTCTATGTGGGCGAACCACAAAACTCAGCAACCAGCCCATTGAATCAAGCAAGTCCTTGGTATGCTTTTAAGCCAACATATTTTAGTGAGAATATATATGTTTCTAGAGCTACAGGCGACGGCACCATTGCCAAACTAGAATTTGTAGAACAACCAACGCCGCCATTCAATGTTGGTGATCCAGTGCGTGTGGCCGATGTTGGAAATGGTTACAATTGCAATCTTTATGACCAACACTTTGTTACAGAATGTACAACAACTTATGTGAAGTTTAACAGCACAGCTACTACCACAGTGTATGATGGCGGTACCTCAATCGGTTATGTGTATGTTGATCTTGGTTATGACTGTTTTACATTTGCCGTAGCAGATGATGCTGAACCATTCCTTCCAGAAGGTAACGGATTCTTTGGTGATGTTGACTTTTCGGGTGTAGCTGGAGATTCATTATGCTATTGCGGCGACGGCAGAATTCAAAGCTGTAACTATCCGTATAACTTTGTACAAGCTGTGGCAAAAGTATTAACAGACAATGAACTTTCTACTAGCAGCCTATACATATGGCGACTAAACCCTAGTTTTGGTTTAACTTTTTAAGGATCAATCATGCCACAATACGCAGGTAATTTATACAATCCCAGCAACGCAAGAGAAGTTGCTGTTAACACACAACGAGCCGCACCAAGCAGTTTGTTTGGTACTAGAAAATTAAAGTTTTTTACTTTTAGTATCTATTATAATTTATATTCTAATAACTATTATTTCGATCAAGATAATATTGCAGTCACAGGCGGTACAGCTGATGGTCGACAAGTAACTTATGAGTTTGCTGAACAAGCTCAAGCTCCTTATGCAGTTGGCGATACTATCTATGTTTACGACATGGACTATTATCGATACAACGGTGAGTTTACTGTTGTGGCCGCTACAACAAGCAGCGTAACTGTTGATTGGTTTCAAGACGGCGAGCCTGTGACTGGCGGAAATATTATCCGTGCTGGATTCAACGATGCAGATAGTTTTTATTCATACATAGTTCGTGCTATACAAAAAGTAGCTGAAGTGTACTATCTTGGAGCACCAACATACTATGATCATGAGGCTTATACAAATAACTTTGGTAACTTTGTATTTGCCATCAGCGATGAACTCACTACTAGCGACTATGACGAGCAAGGTTATGATGAGCCAGAACAAGGACACGATGCTGACGAGAATTCTATTCCAACAGACTTGGCCAGTGCATTATACGATGCTATGGAAGCTCTAGGCGGTTGGGGCGGCAACGGCGACGGCTGGAGTATAGCGGAATGCCAAGACTTAGGTTGGGGATTCCTTCCAGGCCCACTAGCAGGAGACCCAGGTTGGAGTCTTGCTAATCCAAATAGCTTATAAAGGAAAAATAATGGCTAACACACAATTTTCACCAAGCAAAGTTACACTGGTCCGTGCTAACGCTCAGGCCAAAATAGACTCAATGAAAGAAAAATCTGCAGCTATCCGATCAGAAATGGGTTTGGAAGGCAAACAGCTTGTCAAAGTAAAACCCATGAGTGCAGAAACACAGGCTAAAGTAGAAGCACGCCACGGAAAAAAATAATGAAAGAATGTGTCATTGTCGCACATAGCGAAGCAGATATAGATAGTTTGCATGCTGAACTAGTGGCCAATGGCACTGAAATTGCAGATCTAGTTCCTTTAAACGAACTTACTTACCATTACATGTTGACCGACGAGGAAGCTGCCAAACTAGCAACTGATCCTCGTGTGGCACACATACACTATAAATTACCTGCCAGTGCTGCTCGTCCACATACTGTATCAGATGTAACAGAAACTCCCCGTGCTTATAATAACACAGCTGGCAATTTTTCCCGTCGTGCTACTAATCCAGACTTGTATAATGTAAATTGGGGCTTGCGCCGAGCAACACTTAACACTACTGAAAGCACAGTGGGCACAACTTATGCAGCCTCTCGTGACGGTACTGGTGTTGACATTGTTATCATGGATGATGGTGTGCAATCAGGACATCCAGAGTTTGGTTCAAGACTAAAAGAAATCAATTGGTACACAGAAGCTGGACTATCGGGCACTATGCCAGTTGGTTACTATGATTACAGCAATTACGGTGAAGGCGAACATGGTACACATGTGGCTGGCATAGCCGCTGGCACAACCTACGGTGCCGCAAAAGGTGCTTACATCTATAGTCTGCGCATATTTGACAATTCACCAGGTGGTACTAAGAGTTTTGATACTTATGCAGCATTTGATATTCTCCGTGCTTGGCATTTAAGAAAAATAGCCACAGGCAATCATCGTCCAACTATTGTTAACATGAGTTGGGGATATGTTTGGTATTACAGCGATAATGCAAATCGTCCAAATCAAAAAACTATCAATAAGATTGTTTATGAAGGCACAACTACCAATTACGCTAGCGGTACACAGTATTTGCCCAGCAAAGGAATGGTAGGGTTTGAACATTGCATTAGCGATCCAGCAACTGAAACACGCATTGCTCAAGGTCAAACAGCTGGTATTGTCTACATAGCAGCAGCTGGCAACTATGGTCATAAAATTGATGTGAGTGGTGGCGCAGATTACAACAACTATTATACACATAGTTTTTCAGGTGCTATTGCTCCAGCCAACACTCCTATATATTATCATAGAGGCGGAAGTCCTAGTGGTACAATCCGTGTAAGTGCTAGCGATAGTGCAACTGTTAAAAATGGAAGTAGTTACTTAGAGCAACTGGCCTACTACAGCGAGCGCGGTCCAGGTTGCAATATTATCAGTCCAGGCACTGACATTACAAGTAGTACTAGCAATCAAAGTAGTTTTAGTCCATTCCAGTATGTGTTTGGCACACAACAACAAACAACATTCAAGGCTTGCAAAATTGCCGGTACTAGTATGGCAACTCCGCAAGTTACTGGCGTAGCTGCTTTATACTTGCAAGGCAACCCCACAGCAACACCTACACAAGTTAAAACTTGGATTACAACACAGGCTAAAACTAGTCAAGTGTATAATCCAAATAATAGTACTAATGCATGGAGCAATAGTACAGCACTATTAGGTGCGCCTAACAAGTATTTGTACAATCCATACCACGGCGGATACTCAGGGGCTTAAACAGTTCCATAAATAAAAAGGACCGCAAGGTCCTTTTTTTATCTATAAATATTGTATGTTCCAAAGCTATCAATTAAAACAAGATTGGTCACAAGACCTGCCACGCTACTGGTGCGATAATAACCCATTTCGCACTCATTTCCTCAATGCCATGAGTGCTATCTTCCCTGAAGGTGAAAAATACTTTATTGATAGTACTAGACCGTTTAGGGATTCTGTGACCAGTTCTGAATTAACATCTCAACTAAATGAATTTATCAAACAAGAAAATTGGCACGGCTACGCTCATAAACAATATAATGAATGGTTACAACAACAAGGCTTACCAGCCAAACAGGCTGCACAGGAACACCTCAACAGAATGAACTGGTTACAAAAAAAGTTTAGCCCAGAAACTAATTTAGCAATTACTGTTGGCTTGGAACACATTACAGCATTGACAGGTGGTTATAATTTACGCAAACGCACTTTTATGAAACGCATGCATCCACATTTTGAACACATATGGCGCTGGCACAGTGTAGAAGAAGTAGAACACAAATCTGTGTGTTTTGACCTATGGCGTAGCATAAGTGGTAAAGAAACTACTAGACAATGGGTCATGGTATTTGCTACAATATTATATTGGTGGTCAGTTGGTAAAACAACAATTCAATTTTTACATGCAGATCGACAACTTTTCAAATGGTCCACTGTAAAGGATGCTTGGCAATTTTTGTTTGCTAAAAATGGCATGATTAGAGAAAATACCAACCGATATTTTGATTATTATAAAAAAGATTTTCACCCCAACGACCACGACGATTCACTTTTACTAAATTATAGAAAAACATGAAAGATATTACACAACAAGTCATCAATATATTAGCCGACGAGCTAAGATTGAAATCTGAATCAGTTACTGTAGATAAACATCTCAAGGACGACCTAGGAGTTGAAAGTCTGGATGCACTGGAATTGCTGATTGTATTGGAAGATAGGTTTAATGTTGTTTATCCAGCTGACAGTCACGAACATATTACTACAGTACAGGATGTTATTGATTTAACTCGAAAGTTGTTGAAGCAATGAACTATAAACTGTACACACTGGTGGATATCACACACACTAAAAGACCCACAACTGACATTGAGCGTTGGAAAGAACAAAACTTTCAAACTGTTTTACAGACCCTGGGTATTCGTGCTAATGTTACTTACACTCAAACTCCTGTAGTTGTAGAAACCAAAGGTAACTTGGCAGGATTTGACACAGATGAACTTATCCGTCTTTGGCGGTTTGACTTTACCACAGACAGAGACAGTTTATACGAATCAGATGGAGATGCCGTGGGCTGTTTAAAACAAGATTTTCATCTAGTACCCTACATCAGCGGATTGGATGAGCTAATGGATCAGAGGTATGCTGTGTTCAATACTCAAGATCCTGGTAAAAACATAGTGTTTTTTAAAAAGTAATCTGAACTAAATAAAGTTGTAGGCAAAATATCATTATCTAGGCACTTTAAATCACAACCAATTATAGAATAGGCCCAGCTCGGAGCGAGCGCAAGACTTATAACATTGGAGAGCCCGGAGATGGCCACAAAAGAAGCTGTAGCACAAATAGCTATGTTACCCGAGCGGGTAGCTGTAGTTGAAACAAAAATTCATGCAATTGAAGAAAAAATTGACGATCTCAAGGGCGATGTCAAAGACATGCACGAATGTCTAGATCAGACTCGCGATACAGTACTAGCACAGTTAAACAAAATGACTGATGAGTATCGTAGCAATGCTGAAAGATACTATGAGCATGCCAATCACCTAAATGAGCAACAGTCTGCACAGCACAACGAACTAGCTGGCAAAATTGGCGAATTAGAGAAAGTTAAAAACAAGTATACAATGTATGCCATGGTAGGACTAGCATTTGCCGCAGGCACTGGCTGGATCAACGCTGTTAACTTTCCACACATATTAAAGTTCTTAGGCTTGTAATTCTGTTAAATACAGAATGAACTTTCAAGAATTCATTGATCCAAATCCACATCATCACGAGCTTAACCCAAAGCTGTGGGATAATAATCAACTACGCAAAGATGTACGTTTACAGCTATTAAAAATAGCTCGTCATTTTGCCCTGTACCTCAATGTTCCGATACTACATTTAAAAGACGTAACTCTTAGCGGATCAAGTGCTGGTTACAATTATAGCGACTACAGTGATATAGACTTACATTTAGTAGTAAGTAAAACTAACGGTAATGATGAATTGTTTACAGCCAAAAAGAATCTATATAATAACGAACATAACTTGGCAATCTCAAATATTCCAGTTGAACTATACGTACAACTTGCTGACCAGCCGCATCATAGTGCAGGAATATACAGTGTGCTAGATGACAAGTGGTTAACCGAGCCCGAGCATACTGAACCTACTACTGATCCTAAAGATATACGAGCCAAGGCGCGAAACTATGCTGGCAAGATTAACTTTGCTATGCGTAGCAACAATATTGAACAATGTCGTAGTGTAATGGACGAACTAAAACGTCTACGCAAAGCAGGTCTTGAAACAGGTGGCGAACAGAGTGTAGAAAACCTAGCTTTTAAGCTACTCAGAGCTAGAGGATCTATTGACAAATTGCGTAAATACATAACTAAACTAGAAAGTGCTAAACTAAGCCTTGGAGAAAATAATGAAGATTAAAGACATTTTAATGAAAGAAGACGGCCCAATTCAAACTGGCACTGTTGACAAAGTTGAACCAGGTGGTAATGTAACTATCAAAGGTGCGGACGGAAACCCTGTAAATGTCGATGCAGATCAAATTAAAACTGGTGCAGATGGCAAACCAACAGTTGAAATACCTAAAGTAACATCCGGCGAACAAGTTAACATTCAAACTACCAGCGAAGAATATGAAGCGGAAGGACAGCATGATATTAGCCTAGACAGCTGGATGAACAGTGAGTATGCACCGTTTGACGATGATAGTGGTGACTATAAAACGGTACACCATAAAGCACGTAATTTCCTACATGGCAAAGTTCACCCACATGATTTAGATAGTCATGCAGATAGGTTAAGTCGTGAATTCCACGGCGAGAACGATATGGATGAAACACACCACGATACTATTGCAAGTGGAAATCATCCTGTTGGTGGAGATGCAACTGATCGATTTATAAACCAAGTACGTGATAAAGGTTATGAGCGTTCACAACGCACACATAAAGGCACAATGAGCCCTCTAAGTGAAAACGATGAATTATACAAGTGGCTAACTATTGCCGGTTTAAAATGAAAATTAACGAATTAATATCTAGTTTTGAAATCTGGGTAACTAACGAAGAAATTGAGCTTCTTAAGAAACTTAAAAATCCAGTCAAAATTAGTAGCCTTACCGAACATGAGCAAGTCAGAGTTCAGGCCATGATTAGAAAATCTTTGATAACTAAAATTGGCCATAAGGATCCTACGGTAGTTGCAAATGAAGAAAACAAAGAAATTTAAACCGCAATCAAAGGCAATTAAAGAACTTGCAGCTCACTTTGAGGAAGACTTTAAAAAAACATTACCTATAGCTATTCAACCAGACGGTAGTGTAGTACTATCTAAGTATGTAATAAGAAAAACTGACAATGGTTGGGGATTGTACAATTTAGGTAGCAATTATTTGTTAGAAGATTATTATCTAAAGACATGTGCGCTAATGGCCGCTAAAGCATATTCAAATGTAAATTTAACTAAATTCTTTGAAATCAAACATTTAGATAACAAATATTGGGCTAGTTACAGCGATTTACAAGTTTACAAAAAGAACATAAAAACAACTAAAGATTTTGAAAGATTTTGTATTTTATTAAACAAGTTAGAGTATAGCGAAGATAAGAGTAACTATTATCAAGCCGCTATTTCCAAGATGTTTAAGTACAGTTTTGTATAAATAGTAGTAAGAACAGTTTAGGGATACCACCATGCAACTAAGAGAATTATCAAAGCCAGTGACAGCTAAAAAACTAAACGAAAGTTTAGCAAAGCAATTTGGCTACAAACTTAATCTAGAACAATTTAGCGATGTGCAATTAGAAGATGCACGTAACAAACTTCGCACAAAGTTAAGCCAGTTTGAAGTTAGCGAAAGCTATGATAGCATCAATGAAAGCCCTGACTATCAAAAGACTCGCGTAATGCTAGACTGTATCAATACAGAAATCATGGAACGTGAAGAAGGCAAGTGCAGCGATTGCCACAAAGATCCTTGCGAATGCATGGAAGAAAGCGTTGACGAAAAGGCAGAGCAAAAAGCTGAAATGCGTAAAAAGCTAAAGGCTGAAAAAATAAAAGAAAAGGCCATGGAACACAGCGTTCCAGAAAGTTGGATCAACAGCGCAATCAAGCGAGTAGAATTAGGCGAAAGCGACGAAGAAGAATTATCAGCTGAATTAACATTACGTTATGATTTATCAGAAAACGCAGCAAATTATATTGTATATCTAGCAGAAGGCGAAGAAGACAAAGCTGAAGTTATCATGGCAACTAAAGATATGGTTGACCGTGTTACTGGTTGGCTAGAAGATGTAGCGGCCATGAAAGCAGAACAGCTTTTAGAATTAACAGACTCTATAAGAGAAGCAATGGGCAGCGATGTTGCTCAACAATATACCGAACAAGTAAAGCCAGCTCTTGAAGCAATCTATGCGGCATTAGAAACAAGCCGCGGTGGTTTATCAGGCGCATTGGCATTAATTTCAGGCGGAGAAGCACCTGCAATGGGTGCAGGTCCAGCATTACCTGGCGCATCTCCAGCAGGCGGTGCACCAATGGGTGCAGGTCCAGAAGTGCCTCCCGAAGCTGACATGGGCGCAGGCCCTGAAGGCGTATCAGGCCGCGAAAAGCGTGAAAGTGTTGACTACAGTCGTCGACTAGGCATGCTACTCAACTCAAAAAAAAAGTAATTCAATCTATTAGAGAAAGCGTAGACCCCTTAATTTTAACATTAAGGGCTCTACAATCTAGCGCCAACAACCAAGGTGCAGACAGTGATTCTCATATCGACGCTCCTATGACTTGGGACGCACTTAATCAAGCAGGACAAAACTACGGCGCACCAGATATCGATTATGATAGATTTGCCGCACGTTGGGAAAGTGATCCTGTTATTAAAAAACTAGTTGCTCGTTTTGACGGCCAGGGTGTTGTTATTAACACCAAAGGCGAAGAACTCGAACCCGAGCAAGGCAAACCTAAACCAAATAAAATTCATCAGTCAGCAATGAACGCTGTTTCTGATAAACTCAAATAATTTGACTCGAGTCTTGTGTTGTTGTATAATGACGAATGACTTTACTCAACGAACGATATTCCTACACCTCTATTAGTAGAGAAAGTGTAGAAGGCAAACGCTTATATGCGACACCAGATGGTAGTAAAGTTCCTAGCGTTACTACCATCCTAGACAAAACTAAACCCGAAGAAGAAAAAGCCGCACTCCAAGCATGGAGACGTGCTGTGGGTGAAAAGAAAGCACAAGAGATTACTACAGAAGCTGCTAATCGTGGAACACGAATGCACAAGTATCTTGAGGACTATGTTAAAGACGGCATATTAAGAGATCCTGGCTCAAACCCTTATAGTGTACAAAGTCACAAAATGGCTAAACATGTTATTGAACAAGGGTTGGTAAATGTAAACGAAGTATGGGGTGTTGAAGTACCCTTATACTATCCGGGTTTATATGCAGGAACTTCTGACGGTTGCGGTCTACACATGAATGAAGAGTCTATTCTAGATTACAAGCAAACTAATAAACCTAAAAAACTAGAGTGGATTACTGGGTACTACTTACAGCTAACAGCTTATGCACTGGCACATAATAAAATATATGGTACAAACATACGTAAAGGTGTTGTATTAATGTGTGTAAAACCGCCAGAAATTACGCCTATGGTATGGGGAGAACCTGCTTACCAGGAATTTATCCTAAAACCTGAGGATTTTAGCTACTGGGAAGATCAATGGTGGCAACGTGTGGAGCAGTACTACAAACAGAACTGATAAATATTCGATAAGAGGATATTTTCATGGCTGTTTTTCAAATTGCAAGAATTCAAATACGACGCGGCCAGGCCAAACAGGGTACTGGAATTCCACAGCTAGCCAGCGGAGAAATGGCATGGGCTGTAGACACTCAAGAATTATACATTGGCAACGGTAGTGTTGCAGAAGGTGCGCCAGCTGTTGGAAATACTCGCCTCTTAACTTTAAATGATTTAAAGGCAGAGGGTAACTTATTAGCGTTAACACAATATTCTTATAAACAAGGTGATTCTACAATAATCACTGGTGCTGACGCAAGTAGCCCAATATTTAGATCAGTTCAAACAAGGCTAGACGATCAGATTACAAGTGCTGATTTTGGAATGATAGGCGATGGCATAACTGACGATACAGATGCGTTACAAAATGCTATCTATCAGTTATTTTTAAATCCAAGCAATTTAGCTCATTCTACTACTAGTAGCGGAATCTTGTCAAGATTAACTTTAATGATCCTACCGGGAACTTATTTAATTACTAGACCTGTATACATTCCAAGTTTTGCAACAATTGTTGGGTCGGGAATCGATAAAACAATTATTAAATTTCTCCCAGCGACAGGAAATACTTTATCAGCGTTTCGATTTGTAAATGATACTACTACAATATCTGTAGCAAGTGTAATTTCCAGTTCTCAATCTACAAATCAACCTAGAAATATTAAACTTAACGATATCACAATAAGTTTACCTTCTGGTGTAAATTCAGGAATGCAACTAGATGCTGTAAGAGATAGTAGTTTTGAAAATATAAAAATATCCGGTAATACATCAAACTATACAACATATAACAGTACAAACATTGGCATGTCAATGAATGCATTGAGCAATGTGGTTACATGTCTTAATAATATATTTAAAAATATTCAATTTTTAAATGTTACTACAGCGGTACTAGCCAAACAAGATATACTTAACAATACTTTTGAAGATTGTTTAGTTAATGACGCATTGCAAGGATTTGCATTTGGCGTAGGATCAGACGGTAGTAGCACTGGAGAACAATTTGGTCCAAGACAAACAACAATTTCTAGTGTAAAATTTTATAAAGTAAAACAACAAGCTGTATACATAGAAAGAGGTACATACAATACTGTTATTAATTGTAAATTATACGATGTTGGAAATAACAATGCAGGAAACGCATTTGCAATATACCCACAAATTTATTTTAAAAATACAAATAATAGCGTTGAAAACAATCAAAGTGACCGTAGCGCCAATTTATCAAATTTCAATTTAACCACTCGATATATTCCTGTTGTCTCGGGTAATGTTTCTTATAGTTCATTTGGTGTAGAACAACTAGATCTCGGACAGCAAAACAATGTATTAGCATTTAGATTACCAATCTCTACTGATGCATATGGAATTGTAACTGGTAGCGCATCGTATAAAATTAATTATGTGTATAAGAGTATAACAACAGGAAACTTTACCAGAACAGGTTCTATACACTTATCAACAGATATTAATCAAAAGTATTTGCAACTAAGTGATGAATATGATTTTGCAGGAGTTGATACTGCGCTTGGTGTATCTACAAAATTAGCATTTTATGGAAAATTTTTGGATGCTCGCGGCAACGTGTACACTGGCGCTGTAGGTCAAGTAATTGCCAGTGTTGCAATCTATTACACCAATACGTTACAAAATGACCAAGGCAAACTTAACTACTCATATTCGGCAACGGTATATACCAATTAAGTTAACTTTCAAATTATATAGACAACGCTAATAAATGCGTATATAATTTAGTTCATGCCTGTGATAATAATATTTAATAAAACAATTTATTAAAAATCACGCTTAAATCGTTGACTGCGAATAGATTTCTTCGAGTGTTTCACATCACTAAATACTTCCTAATCAATATTAAGTATATAATAAAGCATAACCAAATTTAAAGCGAAGAAATGAACAACATAACGGTAATAAAAAGAAATGGAACTACAGAGTTGCTAGCTGTAGAAAAATGGCAAGCTCAAATTGCCAAAGTATGCAAGGGAATAGCTGACGTCAGTCAGAGTATGATTGAGATCAAAAGTCAGCCGCACTTTTACGATGGTATCACAACAAAAGAAATTGACGAGATTACATTACGTGCTGTTGTTGATTTGATAGACGTAGAATCAAATCCTGATATTGGACATACAAACTATCAATATGTTGCAGGTAAACAGCGTTTGTCAATGTTGCGTAAAGATGTTTACGGTTCATACAAACCTCCAAGCCTTTTTTCTATTGTACAAAAAAATGTTAAAATTGGTCTGTACTCTAAAGAACTGCTAGAGTGGTATAGCGAAGAAGACTGGAACAAAATGGATGCAATGCTCGATCACGAAAAGGACGAGCAATACAGTTACGCAGCTATTGAACAACTAATTGAAAAATATCTAGTACGTAATCGTGCTACAAAAGAAACTTATGAAACTCCACAGATTAGATATATGGTTGCGGCCGCTACTGTCTTTCATCGTGAAGAACCAAACAGCGCAAGGATGCGTTATATAAAGGAGTATTACAATGCGGCTTCTGATGGTTTGTTTACTCTTGCTACTCCTGTGCTGGCCGGACTTGGCACTCCTACTAAGCAGTTTAGTTCTTGTGTTCTCATACGTAGCGATGATGACCTCGATAGTATATTTGCTAGTGGTGAAATGATGGCAAAGTATGCCAGTAAACGTGCGGGGATTGGATTGGAAATCGGTCGACTTCGCCCATTGGGCTCCCCAATTCGCGGTGGCGAAATCATGCATACTGGTATGATCCCTTTCTTAAAGAAATGGTTCGGTGACTTGCGTAGTTGTAGTCAAGGTGGTATTCGTAATGCTAGTGCTACTGTGTTCTATCCAATCTGGCATCATCAGTTTGATGACCTTATTGTTCTTAAAAACAACCAAGGCACAGAGGAAACTCGAGTTAGACACATGGACTACGGAGTTGTGTTATCTAAATTTTTCTGGAGACGATTTAAGAACAAAGAGACTATAACATTCTTTGATCCTAACGAAGTACCTGACTTGTACGAAGCTTTTTATAGTAACACAGCACTATTTGAAGAGCTATATGTAAAATATGAAAAACGCAAAGACCTGCGTACAAAAACTATGTCCGCTGAAGAAGTATTCAAGTCGGGCATATTGAAAGAGCGTACTGATACAGGACGTATCTATCTAGTGTTCATTGACAATGTAATGAACCAGGGTCCGTTTGACCCAGAGTATCACACTATCTACCAAAGCAATTTGTGTTGTGAAATCCTATTACCTACAAAATCTTTCAAACGTCTGGATGACGCTGAAGGCCGCATAGCGTTATGTACACTAGGATCAATCAACTGGGGAGCCTTCCGTAATCCAGAAGACATGCGCCGAGCTTGCCGTATCTTACAGCGTAGCCTGTGCAATATTTTAGATTATCAAGATTTTCTTTCAATCCAGAGCAAATTAAGTAACGACGAAATTAGTCCACTGGGTATTGGTGTTACTAATCTAGCCTACTGGCACGCCAAACGTGGATTTAAGTATGGTGAGAAAGATGCACTACAGGATGTTAAGAGTTGGATGGAGCATCAAGCCTATTACTTGACAGAAGCAACAGTTGATTTGGCCCGAGAGCGTGGTCCTTGTCAGCATAGCTCACACACACGATACGGTCAAGGCATATTCCCTTGGGAATTACGAGCAGAAGGTGTTAATGAACTAGCAAACTTTGCCCCAGAACTTGATTGGGAAACGCTACGTACTAATATGAAACAGTACGGAGTACGCAATGCTACACTAATGGCCATCGCCCCAGTCGAAAGCAGTAGTGTTGTTATAAACAGCACTAATGGAATTGAGTTGCCCATGAGTTTGATCAGTGTTAAAGAATCAAAAGCAGGATCATTTATACAAGTTGTTCCTGAATACCATAAACTTAAAAATAAGTATCAGTTGATGTGGGATCAGAAAGATTGCGACGGGTATTTGAAAACAGCTTCTGTTCTCGCCGCCTATGTTGATCAATCAATTAGTACTAATACATTCTATAACCCAGCGCACTTTGAAGGTCGTAAAGTGCCAACTACATTGATTGCTAAAAATTTAATGCAGGCACAGGTGTGGGGATTGAAAACATTCTACTATAGTTTGATTAACAAACAAGGTAGTAAAGCAGATGCCGAAGAAGCACCTACCATGTTAGAAGCTATTGATTTTGACAACGAAGAAGATTGCGAGGCATGTAAGCTATGAGTAAAGAACAATATAATTTAAAAACAAAGACAGACTATCTTAATCGCAAGATGTTCTTAGACCCAGCAGGTCCTGTTACCATTCAAAGATTTGAGGAAGTCAAGTATAAAAAGATTGCAGACTTTGAAGCTACAGCACGTGGTTTCTTTTGGCAACCAGAAGAAATTAGTTTGACCAAAGATGCTAACGATTTTAAAGATGCCAGCGATGCTGTCAAACATATCTTTACCAGTAACTTGCTACGACAAACAGCACTGGACAGTTTGCAAGGTCGCGGCCCTACACAAGTGTTTACTCCAGTCTGTAGTTTGCCAGAAGTAGAAGCACTAATGTACAACTGGGGATTCTTTGAAACAAACATTCACTCAAAGAGTTATAGCCATATCATTCGTAATATCTACAATGTTCCTAAGGATGTATTCAACACTATCCACGACACACAAGAGATTATCAGTATGGCCTCAAGTGTAGGCAATTATTATGACCAATTGCACGTAATTAATTGTCATAAAGAGCTTGGTGAAGATGTTGGTGAAAAATTACATATTAGAGCTATCTGGTTAGCACTAAATGCCAGTTACGCACTAGAAGCCTTCCGTTTTATGGTTAGCTTTGCTACAAGTCTAGCAATGGTAGAGAATAAAATCTTTATGGGTAACGGCAATATTATTAGTTTGATCTTGCAAGACGAACTATTACACAAAGGTTGGACCGCCTATTTGATTAATCAAGTGGTCAAGGAAGATAGTAGATTTGCTGAAGCCAAACAAGAGTGCGAACAAGAAGTCTATTCTATGTATATGGACGTTATTCGTGAAGAAAAAGAATGGGCAGACTATTTGTTTAAGAAAGGTCCTGTTATTGGTTTAAATGCCAATATCTTAAAAGACTTTGTAGACTATACAGCAGTGGGTGCATTAAAGGACATTGGTATTAAATATCAACAAATTGCACCAAAGTCAACTCCAATCCCATGGTTTAATAAACATACTGATACAAGTAAAAAACAAACAGCATTACAAGAAAACGAATCAACTAATTATGTTATTGGCATTATGAGCGAAACGTTGGATTATGATGCATTACCGGCACTATAAGGAAATAGAATGAAAGCAACAATGTGGTCTAAATATCATTGCCCTTACTGCGATCAAGCATATAAGCTATTGCAAGCTAAGGGTTATCAAATTGACGAACGTAAAATTGGCGACGGTTATACTAAAGAAGAATTATTAGAAGCTGTACCTGATGCCAGGACTGTGCCACAAATATTTTTAGACGATAATTACATTGGCGGGTTTACAGAACTCAAAAAACATTTCGAAAAGGTATAATATGTTTATTTCAAAAGGTTTCGCAGAAGGCGAAGTAGTTACACTCAAACTAACAAGTGGCGAAGAGCTGGTTGCCAAGTTAGTAGAAGACGGTCCGTTACATTATAAATTAAAAAATCCACAGGTTATCGGAATGGGCCCAAAAGGACCAGGACTAATGCCATACTTGTTTACGGTAAGTCCTGATAAAGAAATTAAATTACAAAAATCAACAGTAACAGTAGCAGAGCCAACTGACAAACAATTTGCTGATCAATTTATTGAGTCCACTACGGGAATTGCCCTAGCATAAATATTTGTATGCCAGCTATAGCAAGACAAGGTGACCCAACAACAACCGGACATGGTTGTGATGGTACCACGACTATCACAGGACCAACCGGTGCAGGCGCCAAAGTTTTTGCAAATGGAATTCCTATTGAATGTGTAGGGAATCCTACAGTTACCCATAGATATGGTGGCCGTAATTGTTCAGCGCAACATGCGGCTGCAATTAACGCCGGATCCGGAACTGTGTTTGTGGGAGGAGTTGGTGTTGCCAGAGTAGGCGACTCAACAGACGGCGGCGCAATAACATCCGGATCCGGCAACGTGTTTGCCAATTAACTAGACATTTATTTTAATTTGCTGTATACTACAGCATAAGTATTCGTACTTAATATAAAGGATTATTAAAATGGCTCAAAACAAATACGCAGAATTTACAGCAATCGTAGAAGCAATGGAAGCAGACTTCGAAAAGTTTTATGATAAAGAAGTCGGCGCAGCTGGCACTCGTGTTCGTAAGGCTTGCCAAGATTTGGCAAAATTGTGTAAAGAAACTCGTAACGATGTTACCGCAGTTAAAAACGCACGTAAAGAACCAAAGTAAGTCAACTAAATATTAGCCTAAGGCGTTATATTAGTATACGCTTAAAGGAGTATATTATGAAAAAGTTAATTTTAGCTTTGTCATTATTGGCAGTAGTAGGGTCGGCTAACGCACAATGGCACCATCATGGTGGTTACTATCGTGGTGGTGGTTATTACAGTGGCGGTAATTGGGTTGCACCGTTAATTATTGGTGGAGTAATTGGTTACGAAATTAATCGTGCCAATCAGCAAGTTGTTGTTCAACAACCGCCTGTAATTATACAACAACCTCAACCCTATGTGCAAACACCGCCATTAGGATATCATTGGGAAGAAATGATCGATCCACAAACTAATACTAGAAAAATCGTAGCAGTACCAAATTAATATGAGCGAGTAAATGCGTGACAACTGGATTGTAGGTATAAGTACAGGGCATAACGCATCTACTTGTTTACTTAAAAATGGTAATATTGTTTTTTATGTAGAAGAAGAAAGACTAAGTCGAAAAAAATACGACGATAGTCCATTCTTAGGACTACTTAAAGTTCTTGAATACACGAATAAAGTAGATTGTCTAGCCATATCTGTAGGGTCATCAGATACTACAAATGAAGCAGGCCCGTTTATTAAATTTGCCTTAAAACTTGGATTAATTGACAATCACAGGCAAGTGTTTAATAATGGTGAGCATCATCTATATCATGCAACCAGTGGATTTTATAGTTCTGGTTTTGACCAAGCGGTATGTGTAGTTATAGATGCTGCTGGAAAATATATCGAATTAGACCAAGCTGGCAAAGCCGGATACGAAGTTGAAAGCATATATCTAGCAAAATTTCCAAAAACATTTACATCTATATATAAAAAGTTTGGAAATAACTATAATCAACTTACTAAGTTTCACGAAGAAAAAGTCTTTGCTAATGAGCAAGGTATTGCCAGTATATACTCTGCACTAAGTATTGCTTTAGGGCATACAAATTTAGAGTGCGGCAAGGCAATGGGATTAAGTTCGTACGGAAAGAACGATGAAACTATTCCACAAATATATGTAACTGTTAACGGTAAAAAAACACCTAACAAACAGTTGTTTAGGCCTAATACAGCAATGTATGCTGCGCCATTCCTTGACGAAGTAGAACAATATGATGCGGCCAATCTTTGTTATGCTGTACAGCAATCTACTCAATCAGTAGCCACTGATTTAATTTTAACCGCACTTAAATTATCCAATTCTAAAAATTTAGTAATATCAGGCGGCTATGCATTAAATTGTGTAGCTAATTATGAATATTTAAAACACATTCCTAAAGACGTTAATGTATTCATAGACCCTCCTGCGCACGATGGGGGGCAAAGTATAGGTATAGCTAAACTGGCTTATTATAGTACTACTAATAATACGACTCCAAATAAACAATTATCTTTTTGTCTAGGTCCAACTCCTAGTTACAATTATAAATTAGAATCAAATGAAACTGAGCAAACAGTTAGTTACTCGGACATTGTTAATCTATTAGTTTCTGAAAATATAGTAGCTATATTTCAAGGAGGTTCAGAAGCTGGACCTCGTGCATTAGGCAATCGTAGTATTTTGTTCGACCCTAGAGTACAACAAGGTAAAGACATTGTTAATCGTGTAAAAGGAAGAGAATGGTACAGGCCGTTTGCCGGAACTGTATTAGAAGAGCATGTACACGAATGGTTTGATATGCGTAACACGTCTAACAGTCCATTTATGATGTATGCTGTGAATGTTTTAGAAAATAAGAAAAATCAAATACCAAGCATTGTACATGTGGATAATACGTGTCGAGTACAAACAATTAATATTGAACAAAATTTTCATTTTTATAATTTGATAACTGAGTTTAATAATCAAACTGGTGTTCCAATTTTATTTAATACTAGTTTTAATTTAGGAGGAGAACCCTTAGTAGAAACAATTGATGATGCATTAAGCACTTTGAGGAGATCAGGAATTAAATACCTTTATCTCCCCGAGGTAAATAAATTAATAACAAAAGGTTAATTACAATGGCATATTCAGACAAGGTAATAGATCATTACGAAAATCCCCGAAATGTAGGTTCTTTTGCCAAAGATGAAGATGGTATAGGAACTGGAATGGTTGGAGCACCAGCCTGCGGTGATGTAATGAAACTACAAATAAAGGTAGACAAAGATGGTATTATTAGAGATGCTCGTTTCAAGACATATGGATGCGGTTCAGCAATCGCCAGTTCGTCGTTGGTTACAGAGTGGGTTAAGGGTATGCATATTAATGATGCTGTTAACCTTAAAAACTCCCAGATCGCAGAAGAGCTTGCACTCCCGCCTGTAAAGATACATTGTTCAATTCTAGCAGAAGATGCTATCAAAGCTGCAATAGCAGACTATAAAGAAAAACACAAATGAAAAAATTAGCCATAGTTGGAAAAGGCACCGCAGGTTGCATGAATGTGGGACATTTTCTAAAATACACCGATTGGGAAATAGACTGGTACTTTGACAGCAATATAAAGCCGCAACCAGTAGGTGAAGGCGGCTTTGTTGGATTTACACAACAGCTTCACGATTTATTTGGATTTACACATAGTGATTTGCATTTAATAGATGGTACTTTTAAAACAGGTGTTAAAAAAATTGGGTTTTCAGAAAAACCTATTTTAAATTATTTTGCACCACCTGCTGTAGGATATCATTTTAATGCTGTTAAACTACAAGAATATATAGTTAACTATGCATCGACTAATCCAAGAATAAAACTTATTGATAAAAATATTGCAAATGAAGATATAGATTCTGACTTTGTAATTGATTGTTCAGGCAGGCCAACAAATTTTGATGATTATTCGACTACTAGTTCAATCCCAGTAAACGGCGCTTATATAACTCAGTGTTACTGGGATTACCCTAAGTTTAATGAAACACTGACTATTGCTAGACCATACGGGTGGGTGTTTTGTGTACCGTTGCAAAACAGGTGTGCTGTTGGGTATGTATATAATACAGATATTAATAATGTCGATGACATCAAAGACGATGTTGTTAATGTCTTTGAAGAATACCAATTAATACCTAGCGAGAACACTGGCACATTTTCTTGGAAAAATTACTTTCGTAAAGAAAATTTTACTAAACGAATAGTATACAATGGTAGTGCAAGTATGTTTTTAGAACCTATGGAAACTACTCCATTATGGCTTTCTACTAAAGTTCAGCAACTTGCCTATGATCAATGGAATAATAATGTCCCGGTTGAGGCGGTTAATAATTATTTCCTCCAACTAGTTTCAGAAATTGAAACAATAATTTTATTGCATTATTTTAGTTCAAACAAATATAATACTGCATTTTGGAAACATGCTAGACTATCGGCATACAATCATATATTATCAAAAGCAGAAGATCCTAAGTTTAGAGAGTTATTAAAAATTATTGATCCAAGTGTCCCTGCATTTGAAATTCAATATGCAATGTGGGAATATTGGAATTTAAAATTAAATTTAGGAAACTTAGATTTATATCCAAGATTAAATAATTTAATAAATGATTAATATAACCAACACGGCAAGTAAAAAAATTAAACAAACTTTAGAACGTCGTGGTAAAGGCGTTGGAATACGCATAGGTGTTAGAACCACTGGATGTAGCGGATTAGCATATGTTCTAGAATATGTAGACAGCTACGAACATGAAGTTGGAGTAATCAACTTTGCTCAAAATGATTTTGTAGTATTAGTAGATGAAAAGTCATTTGTCTACTTAAACGGACTAACAATGGACTGGGTCCGCAATGGACTCAATGAAGGATTTGATTTTATCAATCCAAATGAACGTGACCGTTGCGGTTGCGGTGAAAGTTTTCGAGTATAAACCTGTTTGACAGTAATAGTATAATCTAGTATAATACTAGTATTGTTATAACTTTTGGAGAATATTTTGAGTATGCATTTGCATCACCCTAGTCTTAGCCTTAATGGCAAGAAGAAGGGCAAACAGAAATTCGCATCGGCAGAACACGCACGAAAGGCTAGAGAATTGGACGAATCTTGGAAAGAGCTCCAAAAGAAATGGGGCATCGAGGCAGAAGAAAAGAAACGTACTCGTGCTTTGAAAGCACCCAGTTTGAGTGGGCATTATAGTTTGAAAATTCCCGAAGGTCGTGATACTACATCTCATCTCAAAAGTGTAGACACCGGCGGTAATGCTACTTTGTCTGCACCAAAAGTTTATACAGGAACCAAGGTAAAAGGTATTGCAACCATGCACAAAAGCAATGCCGTGCCAATTTTTAGCGATGAGGAAGCAGTTGATATCGCTCGTATGAGGCGTTAAAGCATGGTCGACAATAATAATAGTTGTTTACCGTTGTCAGCAGAGGATAACTATATATTGTCCACTAAAGATTTAGAGGGCAAGGCTACTAAAAGGAGAAACAAACACAGCCAAGCAATAATCAATGATGGTAGTAGCGATACCTCATCCACCGTAAAGGAGAAAAAAATGATACGGATTATCAAATTAGCAGTAAACTTACTAGTTATACTAGCAATCGGACTTACAGTCCAACACGTAGTTTTGCTGAAATTTCAGCATTTAGAAGAAGCTCGAGAAACAGCGAGTCCAATTACAGCACAAATGAGACAAGCTCAATTAGATTGTCTAGCTCGTAATATCTATCATGAAGCCGGGTACGAACCTTTTGAAGGTAAAGTAGCAGTGGCTCAAGTAACAATTAACCGTGCAGAAAGCGGACAATTTCCCGGAGATATCTGCAAGGTAGTTTACCAAAAAAATATAGTATATGAAAAAGTACTTTGCCAGTTCAGTTGGTATTGCGAAGGCCCAAGCGCCAAAAAACCTATGAACGGTCCAATTTATACAGAAAGTATGGAAGTAGCCAAAAAGGTGTTGTTAGAAGGATTTAGACTTCCCGATTTAAAGAAAGCACTTTACTTTCACGGAGATTATATAAATCCAGGTTGGAATAAAAAACCCGTGGCAAAAATTGGTCGACATATATTTTATAATTAAGGATTAAAAATGAACGCAATTGTAGAAAAAATTAAAACAGGTGTACAAAACTTTTTTGATTTGAACTTGTGGGTAGAAAATGTCAAAACACATGCCCCCCATGTAAGTGCAGAAACAATGGGCTGGGTTGCTGTAATTTTGTTGCATTTGGCAACAATCCCTACAGAACTAGCTGTTCTAACAGGGCTAACTGAAAAAATGCCCCCTGTGGACATGGTGCTTTTTAGCTGGGCTGGATTGTTCTGCTTTTTTCTAAAAGCTACTATACAAAAGGACTTGTTAAACATTGTAACCATCGGATTAGGGTTCTTTGTACAAGCTGCAATGTTAGCATTAATTGTATTCAAATAACTTGATTTAGCGCATAGTCTAGTGTAGAATAATACATTAGGCTTACTGCGATAAATACTAGATAATTAAGGAGCATAATAATGCCATCAGGATTTCAACAAGATACAAACCAATTACAGCCAAACTTTTACCGTGTTGCAATTGATATGACTAATTCAACAGCGTTCCCAACTACAGATATTAATCATGCAGATGGCGGATGCACACCAAATGCATGGGACTTTTTCCCTGCAGGTAGCTTACCTAGCACAACAGCTCATGCAATGAGTCGTGCTCGTGGTAATTTGCGTTTTAAACAAGTAATCAATCAATTGTCTGGACTAGCAGATTGCCAAGTTTTAGATGTTACTATTACTGAAGCTAATGCAGATGCACAAGCAACTTCATTAACTTTTACAGTTAAGTATGATAGAGATTCATTTATCCCATTGACTGGTGCTAAAATTGGTGCTGAAACAGTGGGCAACGATGCCGCCAATGTTGCTATGGACACAACTGCTAAAGTGATTAGAAACGCAGTTGCATTTGGCTTGTATAACGGTACTACAGAAATGGGTCGTGTTTATAATCCAACTACTGGTGAAGGTACGGACCAAGCTGTTACAGCAAACGCCAATGTTACACAATCCACTTTACTTGGTAAAGTTACTGTAACATTAATTGATACAACTACAGTTATTAATGCATAATCAATGATATTAGCTTATTTGCTTCTGCTTACAGGATTAACAATCTCAGCGGTGGCGATTTACTATTCCGTAGTAGGTCTCACCGCTATTTTTTCTGCTGCCGCTATTCCGATTATTATCATGGGCTCTGCCCTGGAAGTAGGTAAACTTGTTTGTGCCTCTTGGTTAAAAGCAAATTGGGAACGTGTTCCACGTTTCATGAAGTATTACATGACCATTGCTGTAGTTGTGTTAATGTTAATTACATCAATGGGTATCTTCGGATTCCTCTCTAAAGCACACAATGATCAAACACTAGTAAGTGGTGATGTTGGAAGTAAGATAGCGATATATGATGAGAAAATCAAAACAGCCAAAGAGAATATCGAAGCTGACAGGAAGCAACTTAAACAGATGGATGAAGCGGTGGACCAAATTATGGGTCGCTCAACAGATGAAAAAGGTGCGGACAAAGCCAACGCTGTACGTAAGAGTCAACAGAAAGACCGCATTGCGCTTGCCAAAGATATTGAAGCCCAACAGAAACTTATTGCAAGTCTTAACGACGAAGCGGCCCCAATACGTGCAGAAGTACGCAAGGTCGAAGCCGAAGTTGGCCCAATTAAGTATATCGCGGCATTTATCTACGATCGAGCACCAGACGAGTCGATGCTCGAACGTGCTGTAACTTGGATCATCATTTTAATTGTTGTTGTCTTTGATCCGCTGGCAGTTATCATGCTATTGGCCGCACAAATGACATTTGGTTGGGCTAGAGAACAAAAAGAAAAAACATGGATTGATGATCAAGCAGATGAATTAACTGAAGCTTTCAATGCTCCAATTGTAGTAGAGGAATCTAAAGAAACTAAAACAGACTTTGAAGGTGTCCGAGAACCTGGTGGTGAGTGGATACAAACTGGTCCAGAATTTGAAGTACCAAATAATACTACAACGGCAGATTCAACAGTTGTAATTAGTGAATTAGATCAAACACCAATCGTAGTTGAAGAAGTTAAACTAGAAGAGTCTACAATTGAAGAACGTTTAGCTGTTGGTGAAACATATATTAATAGTAACGGCGAAGAAACAAAAGTCGAAGAAGAATCAAAAAAAAAGACATATATGATCAAGGATCAAACGGGGAAAATCCAAGTGAAGAACAAAGAATAACATATGTTCAGAACGAAGAGCAAAAAGATCCAAAAAGTTTTTGGCAACGTATAAAAAATACTAGTCGCACAGATCCATTTAAAACAATAGACAGATTGTATATAGAATATAGTGAAAATAAATTTAACAATTTAATATTTGATTCTAAAACAGAACCCGAGTTAGTTAAGTTTATAAATGATATAAAAACTGGTACTACGAAATTTAACGATTACCCCACGGAAGAACTAGACTATTTTGCAGAAAAGATATATGAACTTAGGAAAAATAACATTAATAACGCCTCCTGATAAACTGTTTAATATGAACTTGAGTTATCTACTAATTAAACCTAGTACATCAGTTAAAGAACAATTTCAAACAATTTTAAGTAAAAGCATCGATGATTTAAATGTTTTTATCTATGACACTGATGATAATGATATTGGTTGGCTTTTAAGTATATGCCAACAAGCAGATTGTGTAATAGTAGATGTGGATAACTGTGACAGCATTACACAAAAATTTGTTACTTTTATTATTGCCCAACCTAATGCAAGCTACATAACTAGCGACGAAATAACTCCATACGGTCTAATTAGTAAAAATCGAATTTATAATCTTGATTTGATTGTTGAACAATTGGAGAACCAAGACGAAGACGAGGAAAACGATAATGATTCACAAGAAGAGTAAGGGAACTGGTATTACTGTCAAAGACGGGGAAAATATCAACGTTTCTCTTCGAAGATTTAAACGTAAGGTTGAAGAAGCAGGTACACTAGATGCTTTACGTGCCAAAGAGTTTTACGAAAAACCAACGACTGAACGCAAACGTAAAAAGGGTGCAGCCAAAAGTCGTTGGAATAAAAAACTACGTGATCAACAACTTCCACCAAAACTCTATTGACATTATATAGTAAATCTGTTATAATATAAGTTCACAATAAAGAAAGAACTTAATGGCTAAAACAGATATAATGATAGATTTGGAGACACTTAATACTACTCCAGATGCTTCAATTTTAACAATAGGAGCAGTAAAATTTGATCCGTTTGGTTCCGAATTAAAAGAACCAGATATGGATAGTTTTTACTGTAAAGTAGATTTAGATAGTTGTGATAGGATTGGATTGACCACTAACGATGACACAATCGCTTGGTGGGCTAATCAAAGCAAAGAGGCACAGGAAGCTGCCTTTGACCCCGAAGATAGAATTGATATTGAAGAAGCATTTGCTCGTCTTTATAAATTTTGCTGGGGTGCTAAACGTGTATGGTCAAATGGCAGTTGTTTTGATATTATCATTTGTGAACATGTATTCCGTAAAATCAATAGAGCTATTCCTTGGAAATTTTGGGAAGTGCGTGATGTGCGTACAGCGTTTGATTTAGGAATCAACCCACAACGTCCACCGGTAACGGCCCACCATGCTTTAGAGGATGCGTGGAACCAGGCGGTAGGCATTCAAAATGTCTATAACACACTAAGAACAAGTACAACTAGCGGAGGTACTTATATTGCTCCGTTTGCAAATCAGAGGTAATTATGGATTCACAAACTAAAGAAGTAATGGACATTCTCCAAGAAGAATGTGCAGAAGTTATTCAAGCGGTAAGTAAGATTAGTCGCTTTGGCCTAGACAATCTTAAGCCAGGTAAACCCAAAACTAATAGGGAACACTTGGAAGAAGAATTGGGCGACTTGTATGCTATGATTGAAATCCTGCAAGAACTAGATGTAGTTAGCTGGACCAACATTGAACAAGCGGCAGAAGCCAAGCGAGAAAAACTAAAAATCTGGTCAAATATTTTCAAAGAAACTGTTTGACAGACATAAATAATTACGTGCTGAAACGCCGTAAGGGTTTAGTACAAGGGCATGGTGCCCGCATTACTCGCTTAATTAAAGGAGAAAATTATGAGTAAAATCATCGGTATCGATTTAGGTACAACAAACAGTTGCGTAGCTATCCTAGAAAATGGAGTAGCAAAAGTTATTGAAAATAGCGAAGGCGCAAGAACAACACCATCAATCATTGCATATACAAAGGACGAAATCCTAGTTGGTGCAACAGCAAAACGACAAGCAGTCACAAACCCAAAAAATACAATTTACGCCAGCAAGCGCCTTATTGGTCGCAAGTTTGACGAAGCTGCTGTGCAAAAAGATATTGACTTGATGCCCTACAGCATTATTAAAGCAGACAACGGTGATGCTTGGATCGAAGCAAACGGCGAAAAACTTGCACCACAGCAAGTATCAGCTGAAGTACTTCGCAAAATGAAAAAAACTGCTGAAGACTATTTAGGTACAACAGTGACCCAAGCTGTTATTACAGTTCCAGCTTACTTCAACGATAGCCAGCGTCAAGCTACTAAAGATGCCGGACGTATTGCAGGCTTAGAAGTTCTACGTATTATCAACGAGCCGACAGCGGCCGCATTGGCTTATGGTGTTGACAAAGCAGACAAGAAAGATCGCAAGATTGCAGTCTATGACTTGGGTGGTGGTACATTTGATATTTCAATCATTGAAATCGCTAACATTGATGGCGACAAGCAAATTGAAGTATTGTCAACAAACGGCGATACATTCCTAGGCGGTGAAGACTTTGACCAAGCTATCATGGACTATTTGGTAGACGAGTTCAAGAAAGACAACGGAGTTGATTTGAAGCAAGACGTTCTTGCATTACAACGTTTGAAAGAGTCTGCTGAAAAAGCCAAGATTGAATTATCTACAGCCGCAAGTACAAGTGTTAACTTGCCTTACATTACAGCAGATGCAAACGGTCCTAAGCACATGAATGTAACTATCAGCCGTGCTAAGTTTGAAGCAATGGTAGACGGACTGATCCAGCGTTCAATTGAGCCATGTAAAGTTGCTATGGCAGATGCTAAAGTTAGCGCCGCAGACATCGACGAAGTTATTCTAGTTGGTGGTCAAACACGTATGCCTAAAGTACAAGAAGCAGTTGAGAAACTGTTTGGTAAGGCTCCACGTAAAGACGTTAACCCAGACGAAGCAGTTGCCGCTGGTGCCGCAGTACAAGGCGCTGTTCTAGCTGGCGACAAGACAGACGTATTGTTGTTGGACGTTACTCCATTGACACTAGGTATTGAAACAATGGGCGGTGTGTTTACCAAGCTGATTGCTAAAAACACAACTATCCCGACCAAACATAGCCAAACATTTAGTACAGCAGATGACAATCAGCCAGCAGTAACTATTAAGGTTGCTCAGGGCGAACGTGACTTATTCAAGTACAATAAATCGCTTGGCGAGTTTAACTTGGAAGGTATTGATCCTGCACCACGTGGCATGCCACAGATTGAAGTTACATTAGATATCGATGCAAACGGTATTTTAAATGTAAGTGCCAGGGATAAAAAGACCGGCAAAGAAAACAAAATCACTATCAAGTCAGATAGCGGATTGACAGAAGCTGAGATCAAACGCATGGTTCAAGAAGCTGAGGAAAATGCCGAAGCAGATAAGAAACAAGCAGAATTAATCACAGCACGTAACAATGCTGAAGGTACTACACACAGTATCAAGAAAGACTATGATACATACAAAGATCAATTGACTGAAGAAGAAAAGACTAAGTTTGACGATGCTGTTAAAGCAGTAGAAACTGCTTGCGCAGGGGACGACAAAGATGTTATTCAAAAATCAGTTGAAACATTTTTTGAGGCAGCAGGTCCAGTTATGGCCAAGAAGCAAGCTGCAGAAAGTGCAGCGCAATCAGCACCAGTACAACCTGAAGAAGGCCAGTCAGTTAATGCGGCTTTCACAGAGGTTGACCCTACTGACAAAAAGTAATATAATACAAACATGGGGTGCCCATTATGGGGCCCCATACATTCTTGCTTAATATAAGGAGATAAAAAATGGCAACAATGCAATTAAAAACAGTGAGTCCAGCGGACTTTGCACAACTAAGTAGAGCTTTAGTTGGATTTGATCAAATCTTTAATCAAAGATTACAGCAACAATCAAATAATTATCCGCCACATAATATTGTAAAATATAGTGACACAGATTATGCAATTGAAGTAGCTGTAGCAGGTTTCAGCAAAGATCAAATTACAGTTGAAGTAGACCAAGATCAATTAGTTGTTCGCGGTATGCAAACTGATATTTCAGCAGAAGACAAAGAGTATTTACATCGAGGTCTTGCTAGCCGTAACTTTGAACAGACATGGACTCTTGCTGAGTACATGGAAATCAAAGACGCTGAAGTAAAGGACGGTATGTTAATCATTAGGATTGAACGTATTGTACCAGAATCACTGAAGCCACGTATCATTACAGTTAAATAATCAACCGGGGGAGGCAACTCCCCCTTTTTTAAAGAGAACACAATGTCAAGTACAGATATCGCAATTGACGAGAAAATTAAAGTAGTAATCAGTGAACCAAAACGTTGGAAGGTCATTATACTTAATGACGATGTAACCCCGATGGAGTTTGTGATATCAATTTTATCCAATATCTTTAGGCATTCAACTGATTCGGCCAGAGACATTATGCTTCAAATTCACGAGACTGGAAGTGGAGTAGCGGGAATTTATAGTTTTGAAATTGCCGAGGCTAAGGCCGTAGAAACAACATCTACAGCTAGAGAAAATAATTTTCCTCTCCAAATTAAATTGGAGGAAGAATGAGCTTACGAGATTTAACTAAAGAAGCGCATACCAATGCTGAAAGACAGGAATTTGTAAAAATTTTGTTTTCAGGCACAATAAATCCTAAACTGTATGCAACTTATTTAAAAAATCAACATCCGCAATATGAGATACTAGAAGTGTGTGCTATGGCAACCGGTATGCTGGCCGGCATGCCTGATATTCGCAGAGCACCAAAAATTAATGCGGACTATAAAGAACTATGGACAGATGAGGACGATGCAGAACTACTTCCTATAGTCCAAGAATATATGGATTATATCATGAGTATCAGAGATAATCCAAAAAAACTAATGGCGCACTTATATGTGCGACACATGGGTGATCTAGCTGGTGGACAGATGATTGCCAAACGTGTTCCTGGGTCGGGCACCATGTACCAATTTGAAGATCCTGAAGCACTTAAGGCAGCTATTAGAGAACGTATAAGCGACGACATGGCAGACGAAGCTAAAGTATGTTTTGATTTCGCCACAAGGTTCTTCCAACAAATGATGGAAATTGTCGAGTATAAAGATGAGTAATGTCTGGGACACACTAATTAAAATTGAAGAATACTTTGAAAGTCAGTTGTATGCAACTGGTAGTATTATTCAAGAGCCTGGTATGGAACGTTTTAATCAACCAGGTTGGGTAAACAAAGTTTGGACAAGTAGTGCTTATCGTAGGGCTCATATTGATGTAGTTGATGCCCGCGAGACTAAAGGTCTATGGATGATGCATTGCTGTATTTTCCCGCATACAGATAACCCTGCACCTATCTTTGGATTTGATGTTGTAGCTGGTAAAAATAAAATCACAGGCTGTTTCCATGATTTTAGTCCTGCAGGCGACAGCGAACATCCGATGATTGATTGGTTTGCTGAAGAAGCTCGTCGTCTAGAGTGGAATAAAACTCGCAAGTTACCAGATTGGGCAGAGCGTATTTTTACAGGTTCTATGGTGGCCGCGGGAAATGTCAGCGATGAAGCAGAACTAGAGCAAATACTTGCCATGGCCCGTAAGAATCTAACACACTATTTGGCCACAGTAAAAGAAACCGAACGTACACATCCTAATACTACTGACGCTCAGAATTACTATTGTGAGAATCAGAAGAAAAACCCACATACTCCTAAAGTTATGGTTAGCTTAGGGCTTAGTGAAGAGGATGTACAGGTTTTCATACAGGATTGCTTGTTCCCTGAAATAGCATAAATATTAGTACTATGCGTGTACTAGATATTTTAAAAGAATTTGCCCCTACAACTCCAGAAGAGGACGAAAAACGTCTTTCCGCTTTTCCCGGGCAACAGCCGCCTGTCGAACCTGCTCCAGAACAGCCGCCTGTCGAACCTGCTCCAGAACAACAACCAGCTGAACCTGCTCCAGAACAACAACCAGCTGAACCTGCACAACAGCCAGTTCCGGCACCTATTCAACCAGCACAACAGCAGCCAATAGCACAGCCTGCACCTAGACAACAGCAACCGGCAACAATTAAAAATGTTCCAATTATTGCAAATGTTGTTACTAGCAAATTAAAAAGATTAATAGCAGATGCCAATGCTTTGCCTGACTGGGAACCTACTAAAGAATTAGTTATCAAACTTATTAACAATTTAGAGCCTGACATTGAATTAACTGAAGCTGCGACTAAAATTGTATCGCCTAGTAGAGAAGCTGTTATTTTAGCGGCAATTAGAGAGTTAGAAGTGCAAGGATTGATTAAATTAGATCAAACCTTAGATGTGGCTCAACTGGCAGTGGCAGTGGCTAAAAAGAAAAAAGTTAGTAATGAATTTAACAAACTAGAAGGTGTATGGCAACAAAAAGCTGAAGAGATTACTAATAGTATATTTGACAAACTCGAAGCCCTAGCAAATAAAGTACAAGGCTATACTGCTATCGATGAGGGCACATACAAGTCGCTGACCAAAGCAGAAAAGAAAGTACATGATAACGCAAAGAACTTTGCCGCAGTATTCAAACAAGCCTTCTTTGGCATGATTATGCGTATGTTGAGTCAAAATAAAGAACTTAACAGAGCACGTATTGTGGAATTTTTAGATGCCTGTTATAACGGCCAAGTTATTGACATGGAGTCGTTGATATCGCAAGATGTGGGAAATGTAAAACAGCATGTTAATACCAACTTTGAAGACATGCTGGACTTGTTCTCCAGCTACGGAGTGTTCTCATGGAGCCCTGGTAAATCTAGTGGTGCTATCGGGCCGGGCGAAATGGCATTGAGTATGATGGGTAGTCCTGCACAAAAAGCACAGCACGGTGGCGATTTGATTGTAGCTGGCACCAACTTGGAAATCAAAGCAGGTGCAACGTCCGGCGGTAGACTGAACAGCAAGAAGATTCTCAAAGGACCAGCTGCATGGCCCACCTGGACTGAAAAAATCACAAAGATTATCAGAACTGCACCAGCCAAAAAACTCCCTTCTGGAACAGAATTAGGTATTAGAACAAGAAAAGACGGCGAACAAGAAGTAATGACCAAAGAAAATTACTCACCTAATACGTACAACAAGACCAATGGCAGATTTAAAGAGGCTTGTAATTACAATTGGTCTTATAAAATGTTAGGACGTTTAAATGATGAAGTTTTGATCTATAGCGATTATAACAAAACATATGATTTGTTTTATAGTACCATATCAAAACTTATAACCAATTTGGACGACGTTGCTGAACCAGTTATGATAAATGCCGGCAAGGGTAAACAGTCTCCAAAATTAACACCAGATGGAAAAATTGCTTTTCCTGGCGTAGACGCAGAAGAACTGATAGGCAATGCAATTATGGAAGACGGCACAATTATAGTACCTGCCATGATGGAAGCATACACCAAATTGGCCTATGCTAGTTATAACCGTGCAGACGGTGTAGAAGCTATCATGTTCTTGAATACAGAAACGCTAGATTACAGCATTATTCAAAACGGTGACGACTTGGCTGACAAAATGATGGGCAAAGGCGAAGCATCTGTTAGAGTTTCTGGCGGATTCCACTTTAACGATGATCAGCAAAGTGCAACTCCTGCATACCTTGCTGTGGCAAAATCTCCTAAAATTGAAAAAGCACGTTAATTTCTAAGGTGTCAATTTTCCAACACCCTTAAACTATAGTAATATCACTGTAATAATACGATAGTTTAATTTATTTTCATAGTATAAATACTGCTATGAAAAACTTACTAATATCCTTAACATTCAGCGTGTTAGCTATACTTCCTAGCTATGCACAAATGCCCGACTCTAAAGTTCCTTTGCCCACTGACATTGCCGCTATTAAAAAAGCAGGCAAATTAGTGGTGGCCATGAACGGCAAAGACAGTCCTCCATTCTTTAGTGGTAAGGACGATAACCTACACGGACTAGATGTTGACATTGCTCGTAGCATTGGCAAACAACTAGGCGTGCCAGTAGAATTCCGTAGAGATGCTGCCAGCTTTGCTGAAGTGGCAGAACAAGTTCGCGATGGTCGTGCTGACATTGCTATTAGCAAATTAAGTATTACCGGACCTCGACTACAAGCATTGAGATTCAGTGCTCCTTATGTAACACTAAAACAAAGCATAATTATCAATCGTCTTTGGTTAAGTCAGAATACTAAAGGACGTGAACCTTATGAAGTTATTCGAGACTTCAATGGTAAGATTAGTTTTATACGTAACTCCAGCTACGACACTTATGCTCGTATCAACTTTCCCAAAGCTACATTCTTACCAGAAGATGACTGGGGCGTGGTCATAGCAAATGTTACAAGTGGTAAAATTAATGCCGCTTATCGTGACGAGTTTGAAATTAAGAAAATTAGTTTTGAAAAACCTGAAGCGGCCTTGACTACAAAAACAATCACAATTAGTGACAGCGTAGATCAAATTGGCGTGGCTGTTAGACCCAATTGCTTACAATTATTAGGCATTGCTAACTTTGTCATTTCCAGTGAATACCGTGACATCGATGTTAAAAAATTAATGAATAGATACAAGGAAAACAAATGAAAATCGATATAAAGAAATTTTTAGCTAGTCCTTGGACTATTTTAGGCAGTATTCTGTTGGCTGTAGCTGGCGGGGTATATTTGCCTCACGAAGTTATGGCATTAGAATCTATTGGTAGTATCTACATCAGTTTATTAAAGGTTGTTGTATTACCTTTCTTATTTGCCACTATTCTAGTTGGTGTAGTTGGACTGCTACAGAAAGAAGGTAGCCAGTCGATGATTAAAAAGATTGTCATTGGCTTTGTTGTTAGTATGTTCATGGCTTCTGTCGTTGGCGTTGGTTCGACAGTATTAACTGGCAGCGAAATGACTCCCGAAAAGAAAGTACAACTTGGTGCATTGGTCAACAACAAAGACCAAGGGACCGAAATGTCAATTACACTAAAAGAGCCAATGCTAGTTGTACCTAAGCCAAGTGCTGGTGCAATGATACAGAAGTTTATTCCAGAAAATATCTTTCAAAGTTTAGAATCTGGTGAAAGTCTTAAGATTGTTATTTTCTGTTTAATCTTCGGTATTGCCCTGGGCAACATAAAGTCTGTGGGACAAGAAGTTATGATTGATATCTTCAAAAGTGTCCAACAGGCCAGTATTAGTATTTTCAAGTTCTTAAACTACTTCTTACCAATTGCACTATTTGCCATGATATCAACACAAGTAGCCAAGGTAGGCGTAGGCATTTTTGGTACTATGGTTGATTTTATTATTCAGCAGACTGTGGGCGGATTTATTATTGTTGCTATTGCTACAGCATATATTGCCTGGAAATCTCGCAAGAGTATTATAGACACAATGCATGGCATACAAGAAACATTTATGATTGCTGTTAGTAGTCGTTCAAGCCTAGCTTGTATTCCTTACAGCCAAGAAGCTTTAGTTAAACTAGGCTATAATAAAGATGCCGTAGAACTAACTACTCCCTTGAGCTTTACTGTTAACCGTATTGGAAGTATTGTTTACTATGCCATTGCCACAGCGTTTATTGCTGGCATTTATGATTTATCATTAGGTGCCAGTGGATTGATTGTTATATTGCTTGGTAGCATTTTAGCAGGACTAGCAAGTGCAGGTACTACAGGTATTCTAACAGTGGCTACAGTGGCAGTTGTTTGTGACTTGTTAAAACTACCAAGCGAAGCAGTATTGGTCTTGTTTATTGCTGTTGATCCTCTAATGGATATGATTCGCACAGCCAGCCATGTTATTGGTAATATGGGTGTAACAGCATTTGTAGCAGACGTGGACCATGGACAAGCTGAAAGAGTTCCTGCTTGAACTATTGAAGTTCATAGGCGAAAGTCCTTTTCGCCTATTTACGGTTGTGTTTCTATGCCTCCTTACTTTTGGAGGCTGGATCGTATACAGCGAAAAAGATAACTTTATGGCCAGTTATCGTGCTCAACAAGCACTACCCAAAATGAATGGCAAGTATGAAGAAGCCGCAAACTTTATACTGAAAAATACAGATGCAGAACTAGTAGCATTGTTTGAAGTTAATACTGTGCTTAACACTAGAAAATTAACTTACTTAACCAGTCGTAGTGGCGGCCATGATAAAACTCACGACGGTGCAGATGTTGGCCTGTTAACGAAAAATCTAAATAACAATGAAGATGTTATTGGTCTAATGTCAGGCAAAATTCCCTGTGCAGACTATAACAGACCTCAAAGCTATATTGGATTTACTTATAAAGCATCTGGTGTAAACTACATGTGTCGCATAAGTGTTCCAGCAGAACCAGGTTTGTTTATCGGGCAAATTAGTGTCGGATGGAAGGAAAAACCTTCAGATATTGAGATGGCACAGACTGTTATGATAGTGGCATCCAGTTTACTATACAATAAAAAATGAAACGCCTAGGTGTACTTGGTGGAATGGGGCCAGCGGCCAGTGCAGAATTCCTAGTACGCCTAACTGAACAAACTCCAGCAACCTGCGATCAAGAACATATTCCAGTAATACTATGGAGTGATCCTACAGTTCCAGATCGTAGTACAAGTTTACTCAACAAAGACGATTTGCCTTGGGAAAAACTTAAACGTGGGATACAAGGTTTAAAAAATGCAGATTGCGATCACATTGTAATTCCTTGCAATACAGCACATTTTTGGTATGACAGATTAACAGCACTAGGTGTGCCAATTACGCATATTGTAGATAGTGTAGCAGATGAATTACGAGCTCAAAACATAACTGGTACTATTGGTGTAATGGGAACTAGGGCTACAATGCAACTAGGCTTATATAACAATCATTTGTCCAAATTAGGATGGACTTGCATAACACCAACTAGCAAAGAAATGGAAGACTATGTTCAGCCTGGAATAGATTTGATCAAAGCAAACAAGCCTATATTAGCACATGGCATGCTGATGACTGTGGTTAAATCGTTAATTGAAAAAGGTGCGCAAGCTGTGGTTTTAGGCTGTACAGAAATACCATTAGTTGTCAGAGAAAAACAATATCAAGAAATCCCATTAATAAACAGTATTGATAGCTTGGTAAAATCCGCAATAATAGAATTCAAAAAATAATACAGTAGTATTACTCGTACAATTGCTCACTTAAATACTAATGCAATTTGGAGCGAAGCCATGCGTATTAAAAATATAATGCCAGCATTAATGTTGGTACTATCAAGCACCACCGTGCTACCTCAAACTGTGATTAACCAAGGCGGCTACGATTCTAAAAGTCTCGTAGATACTAATAGTACAAGCGTTAGCACAAGTACAATTAACACAAATAATGTTAATAGCGGTACTACAACTACAAATAATAATACTGTGCTAAGTGGCGGTACAACTAACACTAATAACAACAATAACGTTAATAGTGGTACTATGACCAACAATAATAACAATAACAACGTTATGAGTGGCGCAGTAACCTACACTAATAACAACAATAACGTTAATAGCGGTACTCAGACATTTAATAATAATAATGTTAATACAGGTACAATGACTAACAATAACAACAATGTCAATACAAGTACCAGTACTAGCAATAATGTTAACACCAATAACAATATTAATACTGGTACAATGACGTACAATAACAACAATGTCAGCGCAAGTACTAGCAATAATGTCAACACCAATAATAACATTAATTCAGGTACAATGACTTATAACAATAATAATGTTAGTTCTAGCACTAGTGTTAATACTAACAATAACAACAATGTTAACACTAGTACAAGCACCAATACTAACTACCAGTATGGTACAATGACTAACAATAACAACAATGTTAATACGAGTACCAGTGTTAACACAAATAATAATGTTAATACAGGTGATATGACCAATCGTAATATCAACACTACAACAGCTACTACTAGCAATACTAATAACAATATTAACACAGGAACGATGACTAATATTAATCAGAATACCAATAACGGTACAATGACCAATAACAATAATAATACTAATGCTAGTACAAGTACTAATGCAAATAATAACGTTAATCAGAATATTAACAGTGGTTCAATGACAAATAACAATGTTAATACAAGTGATATTACTCAGCGTGTTATTCAACCTCCACCAACAGCCGTTGCACCAGCAATGATGTCAGGTGGTAATGCTGACCTATGTACAACAGGCACAAGCGGTTCAGTACAAACACAAATCTTTGGTGTTAGTTCAGGCGGCACAGTTCGTGATATGAATTGTGAACGATTAAAATTAAGCAAGACATTATACGACATGGGGATGAAAGTTGCCGCAGTTGCTACTATGTGTCAAGATCGTCGTGTATTTGATGCTATGATGGCAGCAGGCACACCATGCCCGTACGAAGGTAAGATTGGAGCCCAAGCTAAAGTAGAGTGGGAATCAAATCCAGAAAAATTACCAAAAGAAACAGAGGTGAGTGAAGATGACACTTATAAGAAAGTTGGTATCGGTAGTATACTGGGCGTTATTGCTTATCGTATATTCGGCTTCCACTAATGCTCAAGTAGACGCTACTACCGGTAATTTAATTAATAACGGTACTGCGCCTACAGATACGACTAGCATTTGGAACAACGGTGTCTATGTTAATACACTGTGCTTCCAGGCCGGTCAGGCTGGTAACTGTGGTCCTAAACCAAGTATAAGACCAGATGGTGTTATTAACTATTCATACGGCACTACAGACTTAAATCAAATTGTCAGTATAAACAAGGCATTGTCTATAGGCGGAAGTGGTGTACAACTTGGAGGATTTAATTTCGGGTTTACTGCTAAGAACGGCAACGGCTGGGATGATGGACGTCAAGATTATTTAGGTGCGTATGTTAAGTTCTATAATAGCGGTGGAGGACTAGCAGCAAACTATGATTATACTAGTCAAACAAATAGGAAATATAACTGGACTAACTTTAACTTCAGTGAAACTTTTTCTAGTCCTGTACCAGCAACTAGCTTTAGTAATGCACAGGTAGGCTTTGTAGGCCGAGACAATAATTATTGGGCTGGCAATTATGGTCCAGAAATTATTAATGTTAATTTTAGCTTGAAATATACAGTAAAGCCCGATCCGTGTATAAACGACCCATTATCAAGTCCTACTTGCCCAGGATACGCTTTAGCTACTGTTAAAAATTCTATACTAGGATCTACAGTTTCAAATGCAAGTGCTACTTCATTTGTACCTGCAATGAACTATACATCACCTGCACCAGCGGCGGCACCCCCTGCTGTAGCCGATGCGGCACCTGCATTAGCTCAAGCAAGTCCACAACAGCAAGCACAACAACCTGCACAGCAAGCACCTGCACAACAAGGACTACCAACTCAGCAACCGGGGCAAGATCCAAATCAAAATCCTGCGGTAGCACAAGATAATCCGGCACAGCCTAGCCCGCAACAAGCTGGGCCTGCACCAACACAACCTCAACCAGCCGGCGGTCCTCCTCAAGTAGCACAATCTGCACCTCCACCAAGTGCTGGACCAAGTCAGGCAGGCCCACAACAAGCAGGCTCTGCAACCAGCGGAGGTGGCCCTAGCAAATTAGCAATGAGTGTGGTCAAATCAGCACAGGCCAAAGAACAAGCAATACAACAATCAGCCGTACAAAATGCTGCCAAAGCATTTGAAAATACCCAACAAAGTTCACAAGCCGCTAGTAATCTTGCAATCAGTATGAATCAAGATATGAGTGCTAACAGTGCCACAGCAGCCGCACAGTTCTCCAGTCAAAATACACAAGCTAGCCAGCAGACCGCAATTCAAACAAGTCAAAATACGCAACAACAGCAACAGACTACTACGCAACAGCAACAGACTAGTCGTGTAGTACAACAAGTACAACAAGAAGTACAACAAGAAGTACAACAACAATCTAATGGAAGTGTTGTACAGATTCAACAAGCTGCATATACACCACCGCAACAAGCACAACAAGAAACACAGTCAACATCAGTAGCTATGTTAAAACCTACAGCACCTGCAGCAACAGAATCCCAACAACAAGCCAGTAGTGGTACAGGATTAACAGTTAGTCGAAATCCGTTTGCCTACAATCCACTAGGGTCATTAAATTTATCTAGTATAAGTCCAGCACCTACACAAACCGCACCTGTATATCAGCCACGATTACAAGAACGTATTATGGAAGTAGAAACACCACCAATGCAAGTTGCTAGTTTTGGCGGCATGGGTAAGGCTGGCAATCCATTGTCAGAAATGATGATGCAACAGCGTTTTGAGTTAATGCAAGAAAATATACAGTCACAGACAAGTACAGTTAATAGAAATGTACAACCAAACGATCTAGCCGCAGGTGTTGATCTTGCATCAATGGCTACACAACCAAGAGGATTTGAAGCATATTCGTTTGTATTAAGAGATACGGCTTTTTATGAACCTAAAGAAGTTTATAAAGGCCAAAAAGTCATAGACAACGTACAAGTACTGCGACAAATGAGTAGCGATAGCCTACATAAAAGAATGGTAGACATGCAATATAAGCAAGGAGAGTAAAATGACAGAAGAAATTAAAGACGTCAATGCAAAAATAGACGAAGCTGAAGCGGCTGTAAAAAAGTATGCCAGCAAAGATACTGTTATCAGTATTGGTGGTTATGAATTCACACCAGCCAAACTTATGGTAGCATTCACCCTAGCGTCATCATTATTGGGCGGGCTTTATGGGTGCTTTGAGGTGTATAAAGACTACATGGGGATGAAGAAAAAGATTGCGGAATATGTTACACCTGATCTTGCTGAAATCTATAAAAAGATGGAAGTGTTGGATGCCAATACTAGCAAGATGACCGAGTATACCAACAACATCAAGAACGATCTTAAAGGCGATGTTCGCAGACTAGAAGCTGTTGTTGAAAATGTTGAGCGTTCAAGTAAAACAGATCAACGACTAACAGATTCAGGAATGAAGGAAATTAAGCGCGATGTCGATGGCACTGTGAAAGAAATCAAGCGTGATGTTGATGCTACACTAAAAGATATCAATCGCGAGTTGGTTAAGAATCAAAAAGAACAACAAGCTGAGATTCGTGCGTTAAGAGCAGAAGTTGATAACAAGATTAAACAAGCGGTTGATAATCCGTTAGCGAATAAATAACTATCAAGGAGGACACAACCATGAAACAGAAAAAGCTAATAGCTAAACTGTACAAGGCTTGCGTCGACCACGATGCCGAGAAACAATACGAACTTCGCTTGAAAGAGTTCGCCAAAATCTTGAAACACAAGGCCGAAGGCAAACCATTCACACACAAGTGGACAGTAGTACAAGTGTAACGCTCTTGTAATATTGCATACATAATGCTACGATAAATAATGGTATGGAAACCAAAACTTATCGTAGCATTTTCATTAGTGATGTGCATTTAGGCACAAGGGATTGTCAAGCAGATAAGTTAAACAACTTTCTTAAACACAACTCTTGTGATACCCTATACCTTGTAGGAGATATAATTGATGCCTGGCGAATCCAACAAAATAAATGGAGATGGAAACAGAGCCACACTAATGTGGTGCGTCGTGTTCTCGGTCATGCTAAACGTGGTACTCGTGTCGTTTATATTGCAGGAAATCACGACGAATTTTTAAGACCAATGATTCCTTATGGATTCAGTTTTGGACTCGTTGAGATACACAATCAAATAGAACACATAGGTGCTGACGGCAATCATTACTTAGTTACACACGGTGACTTGTTTGATGGCATTACTAGACTAGCACCGTGGATAGCATTTTTAGGAGACAAAGCATATGATGTCATTTTATCGATTAATAGCAAGTTCAATTGGCTACGCCATCGCTTTGGTTTTGGGTACTTTAGCCTTAGTCAGTACCTTAAGAAGCGAGTAAAGAAAGCTGTGGACTTTATGTTCCACTTTGAAAAGAACCTTGCTGGATATTGTAAAAAGCGTGGCTTTGATGGTGTTATATGCGGGCACATACATCATGCTGAAATTAAAAACATAGATGATGTTGTTTATATGAATGATGGCGATTGGGTTGAAAGTTGTACAGCCCTAGTAGAACATCATAACGGTACTTGGGAGATAGTTACATGGACACAGGAGAAAGACAATGTGGTTATTGATCCTAATAGCGATACACGTAAACGATCCGACGGATCAGCCAGGAAAAGTAGAACTAACATTCCACGATCAAAAGACTTGCGAGCAAGTCCTAAGCACATTGAAGTGGCAACTAAAGTTTAAAAGTTTTAAGGTAGTAGGCGAATGCAAGAAACAATGATATTCAGCGATAAGATTACTATTGTAATTCCTTGTAAGAATGAGGAAAACTATATTCCCTATCTATTAACACACCTACGCAATCAAATGATAGGTAGCACTAGAATCATCATTGCAGACTGTTCAACGGACAATACACGTGAAGTTATTCAATTGATGAAGGGTAACTTAAATGTAGAAATTATCGATGGCGGCCCTGTTAGTATTGCTAAAAACAATGGTGCTAGACTAGTCACTACACCTTATATCTTATTCATTGATGCTGATGTACGATTTTTTAAACCCACTGTTATTCGTGATGCTGTTAGATTAATTGAACGTAAAAAACTAGACCTTATTGGATTGAATATCAAATGCTATGATAAGGATATTAGGGCAAAGATTGGATTCACAGCATTTAATTTAATTAACCATACGCTAAAATTCTTTAGTCCATTTGCGGTCGGTGCGTTTATGCTCACACGCAGAGATAAGTTTGAAGAGTACGGCGGGTTTCCTGAGAACTTATTAACAAGTGAAGATTACTTTTTATCTAAAAAATACAATCCTAGGAAGTTTAGGATTGTTCGCCACCACCTTGGGCAAGACTCGCGTAGATTTAAAAAGATGGGATACCTTGGCATGGGCAAGTACCTTGTTAAGAATTTTATCAATCGCAATAACAAAGCCTACTGGGATAGTTTATACCATAATCGATATTGGAGTTAACTTGTAATACTGCTGTAATCGGTTATCACTTAAATAGATGTGTGCCGTAGTGGTACACACTCATAACCCTTAAGGAGCATCACATGAGATTAGAAGATTTAGCCGCAAGATTAGTTTCCGTAGAAGCCAAGTTAGCAACACTAACTGGTACATCAGTTAATACAGACAATGCCACAAGCATCGAAGAACTAGACGCACGATTGTCTCTAGTTGAAGTTCAAGTTGATCACTTAATTGCCGAAAAAACAGAAGCTCACATTGATGCTATCATTGCTGCCGTAGCAAATGATGCACCTTTTGAAGTTGAAGAAGTAGTTGCACTATCTCCAAGTGCCGATCATGCAGAAGCCGCTGACATAGTTGCTGATGTTGTTACAGCACAGTACGAAGCAGAACCAGTTGAGCACTCAGAAGTTGCTGATATTGTTTCAGCCGCAGTTATGGCAGTTGTTGTAGCAGAGCCAGAAGTTGTAGTTGATCCAGTGGCAATCACAGCCGCTATCATCGCCGCAGTTGCTGACATGCCAACGCCAGCTCCAGAAGTAGCACAAGCTGCCGCTGACGCAGTTGCTGAAGTTATTGCAGCCGCAACAGGTGAAGAAGTTGCTCCAGAAGTAGTTCAACAAGTTGTTGAAGCAGTTGCAGTTCCAGCAGATCCAGCATTAGATGCTATCGAAGCTCGTTTAGACATTGCTGAAGCAAAGGTTGATAGCCTATTGGGGAAGTAATAAGCAGCTTCCGTAATTTTTTCGGAAGCATTTTTAAATCGGGCACAAGATAAGGTGTCGTGGGAATCCGTAATCCACAGTAGGAACTTTGGTTCCTATTTTTACGGCCCGGCTAAATAGTAGTAGTTAATGAAAGGACACAGACATGGGATTTATTCTAACTTATGTTGCTATTGGATTTTGTACAGTATTTGGTTGGAACTCGGGACAGAAAGTCTGGGACAAATATATTGAGCCAGAAGTACAACAAATAGAAGTAAAAAATGACACAACAAAAAGAAACTAAAACATTATTAGATTGGTACGAACGAATTTTTGACAACGTATTAAGAGTATTATGGTTAATACTGTTAATCATGTGGATCAACGCAGAACATACACTATTCAAATGAAACCTACAATTGCACTATTCTTGTACGATCCTAAGTGTTCAGTGCAGAGTGGAAATGGTATTATAAAGGCACTTAGTGCCTTTTATAATTTTAAAATCTTTGGCATCAACGAATTAGAAGACAACTTCTTTGATGGCGTAGATATTGTAGCAGTTCCTGGCGGCTTCGGTGATGCTAGTAGCTTCAATCGTGCGTTTAAGTATAACGGTGCTCGTATTAAGCAGTTTATAGCTAATGGTGGTTATTATCTTGGTATATGCATGGGGGCGTATTGGGCTGGCAAACATTATTTTAATTTACTAGGCGATATAGATGCTGTACAGTATCTAAAACAACCTAATACAGATACTCGCCGCCCGCATGCTAAAAACATAAAAATAGAATGGCTAGGAACCCCAATGAACATGTTTTGGTACGATGGCTGTGCCTTTACTGGTACAGGGTATTATGATACTATTGCCAAGTATGCTAACGACGACCCTATGGCTATAATAAAAGGACGTATAGGACTGATTGGCGCTCATCCAGAAAGTGAACAATTTTGGTACAATAGCTATAGTTGGATGAAAGGCAAGTACCACAATGGAAAACATCATGCGCTACTGTTAGATTTTGTCAACGAACTAAGAAAGCGATAAATAGTGTATGAGAGCAAACGAATTTACTATTAAAGAAGACGATTTAGACAATCTGTTACAAGCTAAAGGCCTAGCACCAAAAACTAATTCGCCAGCTCAACAGTTTGCTGATGCACTAGAAGCAGAAGACGATATTGCTAAAATAGGATCAGGTAAACTAGATCCAAAATCTATACCTAGCAGAGCACCATTTGGCCCTCCGGGCGTTGACACAAGAATGACTGGTCCTGCAGATATTGCAAAAGCCAAAGCAACAGCAGTTGCTACACCAGCGGCCAAGCCTAAATCCTTGCCACCAGTACAAACAGCAAAGGCGCCGCCAGTAGCTAAACCTAAAGTTGAAATTAAACAAGTTGCAGGTTCTGTTCCTTGGCGGGATATCGCTCGTCATTGCAAACAAAAATGGAATATGAGCATAACACAGATTGCAGGCATGATGGCTAACATAGCACACGAGTCTGGCTTTAGATCAGGAGTTGAAACTATTGATTCTAACGGCTTACCTAGTGGAGGATTATTTCAACATAACGGTCCTCGATTTGCGCAATTAAAACAAAAATTAGGTCCAAGTTGGAAAGATAACTGGCAAGGACAAATTGATTTTGCATTATCCGAGCCAGACGGTGCAAGATATATAGGACGAGAGTACCCTAGTGCAGATGCCGCCAGTAGAGCATGGACACACAAGTTTGAAAGACCAGCTAATGCCAAAGTACAAGCCGCTAAACGTGCTCCAACAGCAACAAAATACGCAAGTAATCTATAAGTTAACGTGTAAGTTTAGCTAGTCTTAAAAATCTAAATAAACTTAACCACATCCAGCCTATATCTAATTCAAACCAGCGCCGACTTAGTTTAACACTCGCTGGATCCAAGTGGTGATTATTGTGCAACTCTTCGCCACCAATAAGTATGCCAATGTTACTAATGTTACGACTCCCATCCCTTGTAGTACCGTTACGATATCCATACCAATGTCCTATTCCGTTAATAACTCCTGCTGCCCAAAAAGGTATCCACACCATTTGTATACCCCATATTACTAATCCCCACAGACCAAATAATACAAGATCTATAATCAACATTAAAAGAATTCCGTAGAAATTATATGGGGTATACAAATTACGTTCAATCCAATCATTAGGAGTACCTTTTCCGTAACTCATCATAGTTTGAGCGTTACGTCCTTCTCGAGCGTAAAATGTAACACCCTTAAATACTATATTCCAAATGCCAAATATATGCGGACTATGCGGATCGCCTTCCTTATCACTGAACACATGATGTTTACGATGTATAGCTACCCATTGACGAGTAATCATTCCAGTTGTTAACCACAACCAGAATCGCATAAAATGACTTAGAATTGGGTGGAATTCTATTCCTTTGTGTGCTTGACCTCTATGTAAAAATAGGGTAACACAGACGATAGTAATATGTGTTACTATCAGGGTATATATAATTGGATTCATTATATATTTACCCAAAAAAGTGGGAGTTACTTTATCTCCCGGCACACTAACGAGGTGCAGTTCAATTGCTCGGACGCCTATAACCGTGACGACTAACGTGCCCTAAGGTGGGTTCTTTAAATTAGAAAAATAAGTATACGCCTTGTGCTGACAACAATACACCTAAACCAGCAACAAAGAAGCTACCCCAGAACATGCTCATGCTAACAGCAAGAATACTTGCTGACAACACCACAATACTCAATTGATACATTGTACTGGCATAACCAATCCATGGGCTACGTTTTTTAGCTTCGTCACGCTCTGCTTCTAACGCACGTGCCTTTTCCATTAATTCTTTTTTGCCTTCGCCTGTTTTAGGATCGCTTTCGTAACGATCGATCTTGGCTTGTAATTTAGCCATTTTTTCTGTTTCTTTGCGATAAGTAGCATCGTCAAGGCTTTGTTCTGCTAGAGTTTGTTTGATACTTTTAGCTTGATAAAATGCCCATACATTGTTTGAAGCAATGGTATTGTTTAATACCTTACTGCTGAGTGTGCCACCGTACCAGCTGTTGACAGCAAGTAATAGTGCAAATACACTGATTACCATACCTGCTTTGTCTTTTAGTTTGGCTTCACGTTCGCTACGTGATCCTACTAGAGGCTTTGGTGCGTTGGGATCTTTTGGTTGCTTGTTAATTAAATTTAATACTGAGTCGACTAATGCCATCGATTCGCTCCCGGTGTTTAATGTACTAGTATTTAGTTTTTCTAGCCAAAATGTTTGCTCTGATAAATAAAATACACTATAATAGTGTTTTAACAGGAAATTAAGTAAATGGCAACAGGTAAAGTAAAATGGTTTAATGAAACCAAAGGTTTTGGGTTTATTACTCCAGACGGCGGCGGCGAGGATCTTTTCGCACACTACTCAGCGATTCAAACATCAGGATTCAAAGTTCTGCAAGAGAATCAATCAGTGACATTTGATGTGGTACAAGGTCAAAAAGGCTTGCAGGCAGCAAATATTCAACCCAAGTAATTGGGTTAAATGAAATAGTTGTAATTCCTTTGGATAGAAGGAATCTCGGACGCGGGTTCGACTCCCGCCAGGTCCACCATAAACACATGCGGGTTTGAGTCCCGAGTGGTGGTGTTATAAACACAAGGCGTCACAGGCGACACCTTTCAGATTTGAGTGTGTTTATGATGGGCCTGCCATGGTTTCGACGGGGTTAGATATTGAAGACGGCAACTCAGTAGGCGATGACTGTAAATCAAGCAAATTAAAGTAAATGCTAAAACATCTACATTCGAGTATTTTCAAGTTCCAGTAACATTGGCTTCTGCCAATGATGCAGAATTTGCATTAGCAGCCTAAAAAACTGCCCTCGCGAAGCAACTATGCTTTGTCACCAAAAATAGTAGAACCCGCTTCGGCGGGTTTCTTTATGGTTGACTTGTTTAAATATTGAGTGTATAATAATTACATTAACAGTAAATTGGAGTGAAGATGCAGTATTATAGCGTGATGTATTGGTATACTACTAAGCTAAATCGAAAAGCGCATCAGGTTAAAAATGGCTCTGCTAGACGTAAAGCCAATAGTGCTCATGAGGCAGCCGAAATTCGAATTAAAGAACAGCTAACAGCTGCAAATTCTGCCGATCCTTACGAAATCCTCTGGGTTGAAGATGTAAGTGATATATGTGAAACGGGCGACAAGCACGAAAGTTTGAGTAAACTCCGTCAACTAGAACAAAGTGTGCTACACCCAAAACAAAAACGTATGGGTATGTGGGTACCTAGCGATAATACCGCATCTGAATGGTTCTTTGATCCAAAACAAGAAAGTGTAGACAATGTAGTTAATATTGGTAAACAACTTATTAACGAAGTTCGTCACGGTGTTATGGCCTTGGAAGACTTTCCTGCATTTCCTTACCAACAAAAAATTGTTGACTGGGCTGTTGATAAATTTAAAACTAAAAATGACATTCTGGTCAATGCTATTATGCGGGCTGGCAAATGTTTTATGACTTATGAAATTGCTCGAGCACAAAAAGCAAAGACTGTACTGGTAGTTACGGCCAAAGTTGGTGTCAATGACAGCTGGAGTGCGTTGTTGCCTAACGGAGAAGAAAGTCACGTTAACTATGCTGACTGGCAATATCATGATTACAAACGAGTTAAAACGCTAAAGTGCGAACGACCTGTAAATGTAGTATTTGTCAGTTTGCAATTTATTAACAAACATTTTGATAATCCTAATAAGCTGCTTAAAGATATCTTTAATGTGTATTGGGATTTGGTAGCATTCGATGAGCAACATTATGCAACCACTACTGACAACACACAACGATTGTGGGACAAATTAAAATTCAGTAAGAAAGTTGAATTGAGTGGTACACCTTATAAGACTGTGCTTAGTGGACGTTATGAACAAGATCTAATTTATAACTTTGACTATGTTGAAGAACAACAGTTGCGTAAACAAGCATTGTTGACTCCTGATACAGTTCTTGCCAAGCAATTCAAGTATCGTGCCGATATTAACTATGCCATGGTTAATGTTCCAGACAAGGTTAAAGATCTCTTAGGCGAAGATGGCTTTACATTTCCTAAACTATTTGCCACTGAGCAAGGCACATTTAAAAACACAATGGCTGTAAATGAATTTTTGTCATTTGCTGTGACAACTTACAAGAAACCACCAAAACGTTTTATTAGTTTTGCAGACAAAGTTAGCCGACACACTCTTTGGGTATTGCCAAACGATGTTGCTGCAATTGCCGCATTGGAAAAGATGTTGAAACAACATCAATTTTTTGGCAAGCGACGAATTATTAATGCTAGCGGCAAAGGTGTTAAAGACATTCAAACTGTTAAAGATTTGATTCAACGTGACACTATCGAAGGCGGGCTTGGTACTATTACACTAACTTGCGGGCGTTTCCTTGAAGGAACTAGTATTCCCGAATGGTGGAGTGTGCATCAAATGAACAACGACAAGAGTGCTAGCGATTACTTCCAAGGCTGTTTCCGTTGTAAAACTCCGTGGGCTAAAGGTGAGAAGGAAAGTGTACTAGTATTTGACTATGCACCTGAACGTCTTGTCAGTGTTGTTTATCAGCATTGCGAACAAGTCAGTACAATTACAGGTACAGCTACTAATACACTAATCACAGAATGGCTGGATGTTAGTGAAGTTTACGACTACACTGGTAATCAATGGAACATGCTTACAGGTGAAGATATTAGTGAACGTTTCCTCAGCGACATTAACAATCACATGGAACGTTTGAGCCAAGCAATTGACCGCAATGGCATTACAGCTGAGATTATGGCCATTGTTGCATCATTAAAGAAAGACAGTAATCAAGTTACAGCTACTAGTAAATTAAATACAAATGACGTACTAGCTGGCTCTAATAAGAAAACTATCAATCCATTGCCTGGCACTAAAAAGAACCAAGCCGTTGATCCAATTGAGGATGCTGTGCAACGACTTAGATTTGCTGTTAAACAAATTTACGAATTGATTAACATTGCTTGGTCAGAAGGTTGGGAAATTAAACGTATTGAGGATATAATTAATTCTAGCGATTTTGAACTAGTTGAAGATGTAACAGGCATCACTCCTAAAGAATGGTGTAAAGTTTTGCCAGCCATTGACACAACCAGTTTAAATCGTGCGATTGGACAGTATAATGCTTTGCAATAATATTAAAAAAGTAATTCAACAGATTCCACTGTTCAACAGAGAAGGAACACAGATCATTCTTAGTACAGAACGTACTAGGACTGTTCTCAGCATGATTGATGCTAAGGATTTAGCCGATCCTACTACAACATACCAAGATCCCCAATGCGGCACTGGTTCTATTATGTTGTCACTTGCTGATAAACTTATGACAACTCTGTCTAAGGCTATCCCTGATGAGCAAGCACGACTAGATCACATTTTTCGCAACCAGTTGTTCCTAAGCGACATTGACCGAACACAAACACGCATTGCTCGTGCTAACTTGTTGCGGGCATTAGGCAATAATGATTTTCCAGTTAATGTAGCAAACGAAGATTGTTTCAAAAGACAGTTTACTACCAAGTACACAATATCATCAATTGACTTTGAAACAACCAATAACTTTATTCCTTTTTATAAAAATCTAAGCGAAGCAGTATTGGTTGTAACTCGTGCAAATAAAAATGCCTACGAGTCAAAACGTATTGATGACATTTACACATACAGATTTTTAGGCATTAGCCAAAAGAGTCTTGTGCCATTGTGTGTTATGTATTTTAGTCGTACAAAGAAAACGGCAGGAGTGAGGTTTACAGATGGCGAACAATATGTTACTATTGCTAAACCTACTTTCTTACCAGGTGCGGACTTAACAGGCTATTTGTATGCCAGCGAAGTATTGGCATTGAATTTGGATGGTTATACAGCTAACTATGGTAGCCTTAGTCGTGAAACTTGCCGTAATAACAAAGGTCATCAACTAGTAATTTTTGGCGTAGGTAACGAAGAATCAAACTATGGGCAAGAGTTTAAAGTAAGCAAACGTATTGTTTCAGAACGTGACGGACTAGGTGTAAACAAACTGGTAGTAAGTAAAAACGGCAATCGCGGGCAAAAGAGTATTATTAAATTTGCCGGACCTGATGTTGCACTAGGACACACTACACTTTGGATCACTGTTAAAGATGAAAAAGAGTTTGAGAAGATCAACAAAGTTTGGAGCAAGGAACCTGCATACGATAAATTAGTATGTATTCTAAAAGAAACTAGTCCTGCAAATGGTGTAGAGTTTTGGCAACTAGTGCCAAATGTTAAACATATTGAAAAGATAAAAAGCATTTATGCAACCCATTACAAATCCAATAATAATTAACTACTACAACTATCTTTGTAGCCAGTGGGGAGTTACTCCTAATACTAAGATAGTAACTGGTTATGAGAATGTCGAAGCTCGTTTAAGACAACTGAGTAAAGAACTATGGACGAGTGCGGATGATGCAGGCAAAGTTGCAATACAACAGGAAGTTTTTGACATTTATCGTGGCATCAATATTTTGCCAATCAACTACTATAATCTTGAAGGGTGTGTTGATCAAATTTTTGAACTTGCAGATAAAAAGAAAAAAATAGAAAATAAAACACTAGCCGTAGGAAACAATGAAGGTTTAAAGTTAGGAAGATTTTGGTTTGAAAATATGCAAGATGCGTTTACACGTAAAGACAAAGAAGTTAGTCTACGTGGGCGTTTTAATAATGACAATAAATTAAAACGTGCAATTAACTTGTGTTATGTACACAGAGATGAAAGCGAACATGCTGTATTGCCACATAATATTCGAAGAGCATTAGAATTAGTAAGTGGTGGTAGTATACAAAACTTTAAACCTATGAATGCTCGCGCCGTATGGGAATATATCTGTCCAGTTATGATGGGTGGAAATGTTTTAGACTTTAGTAGCGGCTATGGTGGTAGAATGATGGGTGCAATGAGTAGTAAGATGAAATATCATTATACCGGTATTGATCCTAATACAAAAACATTCCAAGGTTTACAAGCATTGGGCGAACTAATGACAGAGTGCAGACAAGGTGCAGGCTATGAGATGCATAATATTCCTAGTGAAGACTTTGATCCAGAACCAGGCAAATATGATGCGGCATTTTCAAGCCCACCCTATTTTAATTTAGAAACGTATAGCGATGAACCTACACAATGTATGAATCGTTGTACTAATTTAGATGCATGGTTTGACCTATATGCAGAACCCACTGTAAAAATGTTGAATAAAGCACTAGCAGATGATGCAATATACGCTGTGAATATTGCAGATTATAAATCTGGAAATGAACAATTTCAAATTGTCGATCGTTGGATTGACATGAGTAAGAAATTAGGGTTTAGATATGTAGAAACTGTAAATATGACCCTAAATGTACGCCCAGGCGCAGGTAATAACAAGTTGCAAAATGGGTATAAAAGCGAAGGAATATATATTTTTAAGAAAACTAGTAGTTTAACTACTTGATACATTGGGTTAAATATTCTTGACTATCTGATGCAAAGGCATATATAATAGTCAATGACATCGAGTCATTTAAAAAAAGGAAATAGAAATGAAGAAAATTTTAACAGGTTTGGTTGCTTTGGCAATTAGTGGAATGGTATTTGCTGGATCAGTTACAATCGAAGGTGCTCAATTAGACACTAAAAACGGTGGTAAAGATCAAATGAATACTAATTTTACATTAAGTGAGTCAATCAACAGCACATTCAGTGTTCATACACAACTATCGTCTACACAAACTGATACTACAAATGCAGTTAGTACACGATTAGAAGTTGGTGGTACTGCAACTGTTCCGTTGTATGGCCCAGTTCTTGGTTACACTAAAGTTGCTGTTGGTAACAAGTACAGCACAAACGGTCAGTTTGCATATTATTCAGTAGAGCCAGGAGTTAAAGCTCCAATTGGTAACACTGGTCTTACAGCACAAGTAGGATATCGTTTCCGTACGTCTGTTAGCAATCCTAATGTAAACAACGACACAACTGATACACTTCGTCTTGGTGTTTCATACGCAATCAACAAACAAAATGCAGTTGGTTTCCGTTTCGACAAGATCACAGGTGATTCACGTCAAGATGGTTACAACGTGTTTTATACACGTTCATTTTAATTCTTAATTTTTAGAATTATAAAAAGGCTACTTTGGTAGCCTTTTTTTACGATTAAAATTATAATGATATATACAAGATGAATATTACATGCGGATCATTAAACGATAGAAGAATTTTTAATCTAACACTTCCAGACTCACCTAGTAAAATAGCAGTATTAGTTAGTGGTGGCATAGATAGTGCGTTATTATATTATTTGATACATTTAGAAAATAGATTTACTAACGAACTACACACTATTACACCTTTAACTGTCATGCGAAAAGAAGGATCTAAGTATTTTGCGCAAGGTGTAGTTGATAAAATACATGAAATTCACAACTTGCCCCAAACTCCTGTTACCATTGTAGGCGACAACACTTTGCCAGAAGACGAACAAGTAAAGTCAGCAGTTAAGGAAGCACACACCTTAGGGTTTGATGTTGTATATTGTGGAGTAATCGAACAGCTTCCTCAACATATGGTTAACTGGCAACCTATTCCTTCAAAAGAAAACGAACATTTTAAAACTCCATTACAAAATTTAAATAAAGGACATATAATAAATTTATGTGTGCAAACACATCGCCGGGATTTGTTTCCAATAACTCATAGTTGTTCTAGATTAGAAATGGGTCGATGTAACGAGTGCAATGGTTGCAACGAACGAAAATGGGGATTTGAGCAAAATAAGATTCAAGAACCTGAATATCCGATAACAATCAAAGAACAAGTAAAATTCATTCATGAATTCCTTCAAACAGACTTTGAAAAAGGATTCTATATGATCGGTGGATCGCTAACATATCTTATAGCACTAGAATACGGAAAAGTTTCTTGGAACCCCAATGATATTGATCTATGCTATACCGAGGGCGACATAGATACATACAATAGAGTACATGGATTACTAGCATCAAAATCAAAAAAATGGGAAACTTTTACAACTCCATTGGGCTATACATGTAATAACTATTACATACCCGGATTTATTAGAGTGAGTCTACAAGCAACAAAATTAAATTATAAACATAGAGTACAATGGACAGATTACAGCGTTTGTGCCATAGGGAGTGACAGACATCAAACAATCATGCATAATAGCACTAGAGATGATATTAAAAATAAAATATTAAATCGAACTGGTGCATTTAGAAAAACAGAAGCAGATTCTAAGATAAATTTAGAAAGACGGTATCGATGTTATACTGGCAGAGGTTTTTTAGATGAAGATAACAAAGTTTGGAAACAAGCACAAGAATTTCTTAAAGAAAATAATTATCTGCTTGACACAGAGACTAAATAAATGTATAATAAACACTGTTGTTAACATAAAAGGATAAATAAAATATCGTTGTAAAAATACAACAAAGTATTTTACCAAAACTGTTTGACAACAGACGTAGCAGGTGCTACAATAGAGACTAGTTAGCAATAGAGCTAGCAAATTTTAAAGAGATAAACGAGAAACAAAATGCAATCAAATTTTAGACATCAGCTGTTTAATACGATGCCCAAACAGGCAGGCGTTATAGCCTGTTCTTGGTCAGCGATTAATAGCGGAAGTTTATCATATGATCGTACACCAGAGATTTCAAGGGTCCGGGAGGACGTAGTGTAAAGTAAAACATACACCGCAAACTTCAAGGACCCTAGGATTAAAAACCCTGGGGTTTTTTGTTTTTCGCAGGAGAAACATGAAAGAGAAACAAGAAAAACAAGCAGAGTGGATGAAATTGTATACCTTATCTAAGGAAGATCAACAAAAGTTGATACAAGAAAAGATGAAACGTGCAATTGAATACATGAATGCTTTAAAAAAGCGAGAGACTCTGGTAGAGAGTCGTTAGTATCGCAAAGTGTGTATAGGAAACGAGATCCTAGCCTGCACTTAAAACATGGGCGAATGGGCGGCCTACGGGATGAAACTCCTCTTCTGGAGCGAAAAATCGTAGCGTATTAAAGCATTCTCAGGCCTTAGGGCAAGTGGGTTCATCCATGTAGAGTGCTTTAATACACACTTTCCAACACTACCTGAAATAGTGCTTGACATAGTCAAAGGAGAGTGTTACAATAGAGACATGGAGTAGAAGCATCAATGGTGATGCAGTGGACTGTAAATCCGCCGTCGTAATGGCACGCCTGGTTCGATCCCAGGATACTCCACCAAGTTTTAGGCTTCATAGTATAATGGTTAGTACGGTGGCTTGTCACGCCATTAATAGGGGTTCGATTCCCCTTGGAGCCGCCAAATTGAGTGAAAAATGACAAACTACAATAATTTAGAAAATACAGAAAAATGGAATAGCATTTTTGCAAATGCATCCAGCCATCCTTGGGAAGGTGATGTAGATCACAATATTGTAGATTGGTTTTCTAAACAAAATATAGTTAGCGGTACTGTACTTGAATTAGGTTGCGGCGCTGATCCTGTAAATGCTGTTTGGTTACAACAAAGAGGATTAGATGTAACAGCAATAGATATATCTGATGTAGCAATTATTTCTGCTCTTTCTAAAAAAGAAAATGCAAAAATTAAATTGCAAGCAACTGATATTTTAAAAAATAGTTTTGAAGAAAATAGTTTTGACTACGTAGTAGATCGAGGCTGTTTTCATACATACGATTTAGATAGTTCTCTAAGACATGCATTTGCTAAATCTGTATCTAGAGTGCTTAGACCTAACGGTATTTGGTTAAGCATTTCAGGAAGAGACTTTAAAAGTATGTCAACTGACACATTATTAAAATTGTCTGCTTTAAATTTAAGTATCATACCACATCAATTATCTGTTGAAGACATTGTGTCATCAATAGATCCGTATCTTAGTATTGTAAGTATAAACTCAACAACAATGAATTTATATAACAAAACTGTAGACTGGCCAAGTCGCCTAGTCATAAGTAAAAAGAACAAATTTTATTCCCCAGTAGCACAGCGGTAGTTGCACTTGACTGTTAATCAAGGTGTCCGTGGTTCGATCCCACGCTGGGGAGCCAGTATAAATATAAAATGAAACCTGTTGTTATTGATAATAATTTTTTCGATCAATCTGAATTAGATGATATAAAAACAAAAGTTTTTATGTTAAAATCTCATTGGAAAAGTGTAAGAGAAAAACATATCAATCCAACAGTATTTTCTAGTGTACTTCCACCAGGAGCGTATACTTTTCATTTTTCCGAAAAAGAGATAACGGCTAATAACGAAATAATGTTAGAACATTTTTCTTATTATTATGATAAAATAAAAAATAAACTTTCATCTTATTATAATATTCCTATAAATTATTCGCCTAATTTACAATTTCCAGGATTCCATGTATTTTTAAATAATATTGGAAACAGAAATGTTAAATTTCCATATGTTAATTTTCATATAGATCAATTTCCAAAATTAAAAGATTTATTAAATCCTGGAAAATTAGAATCAATTATAATTCCTATTGTATTGCCAAACAGTGGTGGATCATTGTTATATGATAACACAATAGGAAAAATTCCTAGAAATTATCAGGTAGATACTGACGAGGAATTCTGTTATACACAAGGTATGATGGCAATGTGGCCATCTAAATTAGTACATAGTATTGCACCATTTTCATTATCAGATTCGAACGATATGAGGTTAACAATGCAAATGCATGTTAATCTACAAAATGATAGTGGAATAATTTTTTGGTGAATCACTAAAATCTTTTGGGGATGTAGCTCAGCTGGGAGAGCAACTGCTTTGCAAGCAGAAGGTCAGGGGTTCGATCCCCCTCTTCTCCACCAATTATAGCCAATTAGCTCAGTGGTAGAGCATCGTCTTGATAAGGCGAGGGTCGATGGATCGTTCCCATCATTGGCTACCAATTTTATACTCCGGTAGTTTACTGGCTAGAACGTTGCCCTTTCAAGGCGAAGAAGCGGGATCGAAACCCGTTCGGAGTACCAATATGCCCCTGTAGTTTAATGGTAAAACAGCGGATTTATATCCCGTATGCAACAGATAATTGGTTAATGTGGGTTCGATTCCCGCCGGGGGTACCAGTTTAGGATGCTAACAGCAAATTTATTACACTAGACTTTTAATCTAACCAGTAAAAATGCATCCTGTTTTTTTAATTAATGTTCAAAGGAGAACGACATGAAACGTGCTAAACGTTAGTGTCAATCTTGACCCCGTATTGGTCTTGGTTGGCACATTAAATCAATTTAATTACGACCAACCACTCGTAGCGTTAATGGTAGCGCACTTGACTCTTAATCAATGAGGTGTCGGTTCGAATCCGACTGAGTGGACCAATATGGGATTGTGGTGAAATGGTAATCACAGCGGACTTTTAATCCGTCAATTCCCGGTTCGAGTCCGGGCAGTCCTACCATAAGAATAACAATTAAGTGTCAGCAAGTGAAGTCATGCTAATAAGGTTTCTTCGAAGGACCGAGGTAGTAAAAGGTTGCGGGTTCGATTCCCGACTTATCGCCGTCGAACGGTGGAGGTATACAGGTGGCGTATCAACTGGATGAATCCCAAGTGACGTACCGAGTCCTGGTCGACCTTGTATAAACAGGTGAATGGCGCCAATAACGATGGTGGCGCATCTTAGTTGTTATCCTTATGGTAACGTAGCATAGTGGCTAATGCACCACCTTCATACGGTGTTTATCGTCGGTTCGAGTCCGACCGTTACTACCAAAATTCAATGAACGGCCGAAAAAAATCAACAGCACTTTGCCATGATTTCTGTTGTGTTGGATGTACTCGTATACTTAAAGAATACCTATTCCCATTACCAACAGCTAAATGTGGATCCTCGGTACAAACAAGATACACTCCTTGATCCATGAAATATGTTTTAATGGGTAAAGCTGATGTATCCCCCCAAACGGGTCTAACTACACCGGTTGGATCTGGTTTTGAATTTGGAGGACCTAAGTCTTCTGGGTTATAATAATGTAGAATACCGGACCCTCCAACTATATAATTAATTGCCCATATACCGTTTGTATCACTATGTATTAGTCCTTTTTGACCGTGAGATTTATGAAATAAAATACTATGATCAACATCATAATGACCAATTTTTAAATTTTCTGGTAAAAGGTAAGTTTTTGGATCAAGCAAACTCATTTCAGAATTATTTTTAGGAAAAATATTACTAGGGAAAAGTTCTTGAAATTTTCCAGGTAGCATTATTTCTTCAATTGAAGGCAGGTTTAATTTATAAACTTTTTCTGTCATATTTTAATATAAGAAAACAATATTTATTCTTTATTATTGGCGCATTGTGTAATGGTAGCACAACAGACTTTGACTCTGTTAGTCTAGGTTCGATCCCTAGTGCGCCTGCCAAATTTTATCGCTATCGTATAATGGATAATACACTAGTTTGCGGAACTGGTAATTGAGGTTCGATTCCTCGTGGCGGTACCAATCTATGGTGTCTTTAGTGTAGTGGCCTGCACCCTGCTCTGTGAAAGCGGTAGTACCGGATCGATACCGGTAAGACACCCCAAATATGCACCTTTAGCTGATGTGGTCATAGCGGCGGCCTGAAGAGCCGTGGAAGTTGGTTCGATTCCAACAGGGTGTACCAAGACAGACCCCCGCTTTGTCAGGTTGTGCGGTGAACAATCTGACACTTTATAAATAATAGATGAAATATGATTTAAATATACCAGGATGGATGTCAGTTACTGATTTAGAAATTTTGAATCGACTTGCTTCATATGTTCCTGAAAACGGAAATATATTAGAAGTTGGTTGTTTCCTTGGAAGATCAACATCTGCATTATATTATGGAAAACCTTCTAGTGCAAAGTTGGAAGTAGTAGACATATTTCAAATTGATAAAGAATATACTAAGGATATTACAGATTCTAAATATTTAAACGGTCATATTGATTACAAAAATAAAATTAAAAATATAATGGCCAATTCAAATAGTTGGCTAGATGCATTTCGATATTGCTTAACACCTAGAATTGCTAATCAAATTAAAATAAATGTTGCATCTAGTGTAGATTATGAATTAACTAAAGAATTTGACCTAGTTTTTATAGATGCCAATCATTCTTTAGATAGTGTCTTAAAAGATATAAGAAAATTTTCAAGTGAAAATACACTACTAGTAGGTGATGATTTTAATCACAAACATTTAGGAGTTGTCCAAGCAATTGCTACTGTTCGTTTCGAATTACCCAGAACACTTATTGTTCCCGCAAACTCTAAAATTTGGATTATGGTTCCATCAACCGGTTATTGGTCAAAAGTCTTTAGTCGTACATTTGAAGTACATCAGCCAGATATACAGTGACCAACTTAGTACAAGCATACATACTTTTATGTTTAATAAAGATGCGTTTTCAAATGGACAAATAGATAGTAAACTTTGGCTTTGTCGCGAGCTTGAAAAATTAAATTGGTCTAGCAAACTAACTCATATATATGGTGGGTGGTACGGTGTACTGGGCTTCTTGTTGTTAAGTAGAGAACAGTTTCAAGTTGATCGTATTGAAAGTTTTGACCAAGACAAGTCGTGCGAACCTATTGCAGATATGATTAACAACAACTGGGTTTTTAAAGAATGGAAATTTAAAGCACATACCGCTGACTGCAATTATCCGTTACCCGGTAATCCTGATTTAATCATAAACACTAGTACAGAACATTTCGAACAAATGGCATGGTTTGATATGATTTCTCCAGGGACCAGAGTTATCCTACAAGGCAACGACCTAGTACACGATGACCATTTTGGTAATGCTATAGATTTGGAAGATTTTGAAGAAAAATATAAATTAGAAGAAGTATTGTACAAAGGTACAATGGATTTCAATTATCCCGACTGGAGTTTCACTCGGTACATGATAATTGGTATTAAATAAAGACATTAGTAGAAGACACAAGGCATATAAGCATTCTGTAAAGACAAGTATTTGTAACCCGGAAAGTTGCGGAGAAAGGACAGTTATAAACTGTATGTGAGCCAGCATTGAGAGAATCAGGATTTACAGTCTGGGAGATTCTTAGCTGTGCAATTTGCTCCATGTTTGCTAGACTAATAGAGCGCGGCTGTAAACCGCGGGTGGCCAATGTTTCCCTGACAGGGACCAAAACTCTTGGTGTTTTCTACTAATATCTTTATGCGGGTATGATGTAATGGTAACCTGAAACCTTGCCAAGGTTTATTCGCGAGTTCGATTCTCGCTACCCGCTCCAAATAATTACCAATAGCGATTGACTTATTTGTAAAATAGCTGTATAATGTACACTTACTGGCCATAGCACAATGGATAGTGCAGTAGCCTTCTAAGCTATAGATCCAGGTTCGATTCCTGGTGGCCGGGCCAATTACAAATTGAAGACAAACGTCTTTCTTGGATCAGTTGTAAGTTTCATAGGAATACTATGATGTATCCAACTATCCCAAAGTAATATTTTACCCACAACAGGTTGTTCAAAATATACTTGATTGTTATAAGGACCAGGTGTTTCGATATTGTATCTGATAAAATCAATATGCGGTCGAGGATCGTGAAACACCAACGGTGGCACAGCTGGGCCAATTTCTAAATATATAATTCCAGAATATCTACATTCTAGATGTATATGATTAATACAATGTGAATTTTGTTCCATTGAACTGAAAAACCCATAAGGTCGTAACATGCCTTTAGCTTCCAATCCTCTATGTTTTTCAAAAGGAATTAGACAACTATTGATAATATATTCAAAAGCTTCGCGTACAACAGGGTGACTATTAACTTCAGGACCGAGTTCTTCATTACTCAATGTACTGGGAAAATTATCAATACCTAAACAATTTGTTTTAGTTTTTTCTGTAAAATAATTACAAACAGGTAAAAGTTTTTTGGCTAATTCAATATTAGAATCAACCATAACAAGTGTGGGGAATAGTTCTTTAATTTCCATACAATTAATTAGTCTATTAACAAATATAGATAATTAATTGTGACATACGGCCTTTGGTGAAATGGATATCATTCTGGTCTTCGAAACCAGCGGTGGGAGTTCGATCCTCTCAAGGCCGGCCAAAATATTTTAAAATAACTGTTGACATTGTCTAGCATAGGCTATATAATAGTCACATACTAAGCAATTAGTGATGTTCATTAAAAATTTAAGAGACAATTTGACGCATTCGTCTATCGGTTAGGACACTAGGTTTTCATCCTGGCAAGAGGGGTTCGATTCCCCTATGCGTCTCCATATTAAAGTATACTAGGCAACATCGGCTTGGCCCGAATAGTAAGACAGCATTGCTCCTAGTGTATTTTAATATGAATATAAATAATTTATTATGAACAAATATTTTTATAATACGTCTATTACAAGTCCTTTAATGGATAGTATATTTGAAGACATTAAACTCAATAATATTAAATTTATTCCAACATTTGATAAAATTCAATGGGTTGGTAAAGGTGTTTCTCAAGAATTAGTGCAAAAAGATAAATTTTTAACGTACCTAAATAGCTATGTAAAAGATTCAGGAAAATTAGAATTGTATAAGTACCCTGCAATGACTTACTACTTTTTCCATACAGACGTTTACAACAAGTATAACTTCAATTATACATTTGAGTCCTATAATAGTTTTAGTTTATTCAAAGCAACAGAAGAAGATACTGTTCAAGAAAATGCACTTAAAACAAATTGTAATATAATAAATTTGCCTTATACTCCGAAAACTTGGTATCTGTTTAATGCACAAATACCGCACGGAGTATTCAATTTAGATGAAAAGGACAGGTATTTACTTTCTTATACTGTAAGTAAAGAATGTAAGTTAACGTATTTAGAAATGATAGAAATTTTGAAAAATTTTCAAAATTAAAAATAACAAAATATTTGCCCCGATGGTGGAATTGGTAGACACGCTGGTCTTAGAAGCCAGTGCTTAGGCGTGCGAGTTCGAGTCTCGCTTGGGGCACCAAGAAACCCGTCTACACTTCTACGTTAAGGAAGTGCGTCATTACAGTAACGATAACTGTACGGTGCATTGGATCTACCGCAAGGCCCATTTAAGGCGACTTGAGAAATCACAAAGGCGGGGACGATTGCCCGTCTAAATGGAAAAAGAACGTGGACAGAGTAACAGCTCAGTCTAGGGCTCCTGTGGTGGGAGTAGCTAGACACTTTATTGAAACGCATTGTGACGAGTATTCAGTAGCCTGGGAATGGTCGCACCAAACTCACTAGCTGGTAACGGTAGTCTGTGGCCACAGCAGTGTGTTTCAATAAAGTACATTTAGCTTGAACATAGTTTGAGTAGCAAGGACCGGCCACCATCAGCGTGATGAAAAAGGCCTAAATGTATTTTAATAAAGTTATCGCGGGGTACGTCAGCGGTAGACCGTCAGGCTCATAACCTGGAAGCCGGAGGTTCGATTCCTTCCCCCGCAACCAATAAGGAAACTTGGCAGAGTCCGGTTTATTGCAACAGTCTTGAAAACTGTCGAACAGAAATGTTCCGTGAGTTCGAATCTCACAGTTTCCGCCATACATTGTATCGCTAGCTCAATTGGCAGAGCACTGGTCTCCAAAACCAGGGGTTGGGAGTTCGAGGCTCTCGCGGTACGCCAAAATAAGTGTTGACATTAAATAGCGGTTGCTATATAATAGAAGCAAGCAAGAGATAGCGCGACTGTGGTGAAATAGGTAGACACAAGAGACTTAAAATCTCTCGCTTTCGGGCGTGCCGGTTCGATTCCGGCTAGTCGCACCAATAATAAAGGAATTACTGTATGTCAAAACAAGAAGATGTTATTAATAGAGCGTACTGTAATGTTCCTAAAGAAGTAGGTTATGCAATTGATTGGAATTTTTTTCCAACTTGGCGTGGCATAAAATATTATTGGTATAAATTAGTACGTAAGGTAACAAGATAAGAACAAGGAGCGGTGGCCGAACGGTAAGGCAGCGGATTGCTAATCCGTACAACGTTTAATAGCGTTGACTGGGTTCGACTCCCAGTCGCTCCGCCAATTTTAAAAAGGTAAAATATGAAACCAGGTAAGACATTCAAATTGAGTAAGACTACAAAACGTATGATTGGATTGATGAAAGGCTCTACAGCAGAGCAACGCAATCAATACAAGAATATGATGATCGATGCGCAGTTATGCAGTGAGATTGTTATTAAATCTGCACCTAAGCAAAGAGACAGCGGTGCAAGATCTACAAATGCTTATACAGCAACAGATTCAACAATAGCATAAAATGCCAGTAGAAGCTTGTTTTCCTTCGCCTATCTATTATACACAAGTAGATAATTTGGATATTATCCAAAAAGACTTTGAACGAGCATTCTTAGATTTAAAAAATAATAAAATATTCCAGCAACGTCCAGGATGGGATGCAACGAGTCAGTTTTTAAGTGATCCAAAATTTGAAAAAAGTTTAATCGACGACTATAATTTAGTAGCGTTTAAAATCGAGTTGCGTAAACATGTACTAGAGTTTGTAAAAACAATAGAAGCATTTCCTTACGAAATACCAAATTTTGAAATACCTCATTCCTGGATGACATTAACTGTTAAAGGACAATCTAGTCATTTACATGCACATGGATCTGCAGATATATCAGGTGCATACTATTATAAAACAAATGAACAAGACGGTGAAATATTTTTTAAATCTCCATGCAGATTATTAATGGATCGTTCAATCGTATTCACTAACGAGTCACAGAAAAAAGTATTCTATAAACCTAAGGTAGGACAATTGCTATTGTTCCCTGGATACTTAGAACATGCTGTAACTCAAAATACAACCGACTCTGAACGAGTCAGTATTTCGTTTAACATTTACTTTGATAGGTATTAAGAAATTTCTTGCAAGGCCGTGTTACACGATAAGTAAAATAATTAAAAGCCCTTATAGCTCATTTGGTAGAGCAGCCGCCTTGTAAGCGGCAGGTGGTCAGTTCGAATCCGACTGAGGGCACCAATAAAGACAATATGGATAATGACATTTTAACTATACCTGATTTAATTCCTAAATCTTATCAAGATGAAATCGAACACGAAATGACTTCGTTAATGTTTCCATGGAGTTATAAGCATGATGTTTCAGGTCAACCTAATCATCCGACTGTGTTTACAAACGACACTAATATTGTAAAACGAGATGCATTTATTCATTTATTCTATGCAGCTGAAAGTAATATTGTAAGTCCATATTTTGGTTTAATAAAACCACTACTATATTTTTTAGAAGAAAAATCAGGGTTTAAAACTAGCAATCTTTTAAGAATGAGAGCAGTATTAACTTACAAAGATCCATCTTGGGATTTAGAAAATTATCTTACACCTCATATAGACGATCCGCTTCCGCACAAAACATTAATTTATTATGTAAATCAATGCGACGGTGATACATTTTTTTATAAAGATTTTTTTGTTCAAGGACAAGAAAATTTTAATAAAAGAGTTTTAGAAAAAAGAATGGCGCCTGTCAAAGGTACAGGTGTACTCTTTGACGGACATAGATATCACGGTAACGGTGTTGGTAGAGAACATAACAGAATTGTTATCAATATGAATTTTAATTAAGAGTATATTATATGGATGATTTTATAGGTGTATACGATAATGTGTGTTCCAGAGAAGAATGTGATCATTTGATTCAATATTTTGAAAATATGAAAAGTCTTAACTTGACTTTCAACAGAGAACCGGAAAAGCGCACAGGCGTCGAAGATGAAAGTGTGTTAATGTCTGAGTTTGAAGAAATGTCACTAGATCATACACAAACAGCATTACAATTATTTTTAAGTAGACTGGGTCCGTGCTACAACAATTACGTAGAACGATACGGAGTAGTTGGAGATTCAGCTAAACATGGACTACTACAATTAAAATTACAAAAAACCAGACCTGGACAAGGTTTTCATATTTGGCATTTTGAGACTAGTAGTTTGCTATCAAGTCCAAGGTTCATAACTTACATGATGTATTTGAACGATGTGGATGACGGTGGTGAAACAGAATTTTTATATTTGCATAAAAGAATAAAACCACAAGCAGGCAGAGTGTTAATTTGGCCGAGTGGTTTTACACATACACATAGAGGAAATCCTCCATTGAGCGGTAATAAGTATATTATCACAGGATGGATGACCTATTTAGAATAAAGAATTATGCGGGTGTCGTAAAATGGTATTACCTTAGCCTTCCAAGCTAAAGTCAGGAGTTCGATTCTCCTCACCCGCTCCAAGTTTCGGAGTGTAGCGCAGTCTGGTAGCGCACCTGGTTTGGGACCAGGGGGTCCAAGGTTCGAATCCTTGTACTCCGACCAATTTGATATAAAGAGAAAAATGATAATAGACGGCTTATTTCAAACACCAATTTATTCTGCAATAGTGGAAGAAGCAGGTGTATTAGAAAAATTTCTAGATGTACACAAACAAATTACCGACGAGGGTAAATTCCGTTTAAGAGAAGATTGGCAAAGTCTTAAACTAAGTGATCCGACATTTAAAGAAAATTTAATAGAAAAATACAATTGTAATGAATTTATGAATGCATTGACTAAACATGTGTTTACATATATCAATGCTATTAATTTTGGCAATCAAAATACTAGATTTAAATTAATGTCTAGTTGGATGACTAGCTACTCTAAAAAAGAATATGCGCATATACATAGTCACGCTGATGCAGACATTAGTGGTGTATATTATGTAAAATCAAGCGGTGAAGATGGTAATATATTTTTTCAAAATCCAAATAAGCTAATGACAGCATCCCATGTGTATAATCAATTGTACGATAGGGTAACATATAAACCAGAACCTGGGAGGATAATATTATTTCCAGGTTGGTTAGAGCACGGTGTCCTAACCAATACAACTGATAATGAACGAGTCAGTGTATCGTTTAATATTACATTTGATAGACATTTCTAAAGGAGAATAGCATGAATCAAATTCAAGCAAGTCATATTTTAGTTGAGACTGAACGCCAAGCAGCATCAATAAGAAAAGATTTAGATGTGCCTGGAACACGGGCTACATTTGAAGGATTAGCACTTGGTATAAGTAAATGCCCTAGTAAAGACTCCGGTGGCAATTTAGGATTCTTTACAAGAGGACGAATGGTTAAACCTTTCGAAGATGCAGCATTTGCATTACAAGTTGGCGAAGTAAGTCAGCCTGTCCAAACACAATTCGGCTGGCATATTATCAAACGTACTGCCTGATGATCATAGATAAAAACTCAAGCGATATTGTAAAGCAATATAATTTTAGTAGTATCATTGGACAACATGATGTTGACGAAGCTATTGGTATAATTAAATCTATAATTGATAGTGGAAATTACTTTACAAATAGCCCACCATACCAAACTAAAGAAAATATTTTTGGGCGGTCTGAGACTGTATGGCTAAAATATCGAATGAGTTTTTTAATGAGTGTGTTTATGTACTTGGGGCGAGAAGTTCGTGTGAGTAACATGATGGCATGGAGTTTCATGACTAATACAGCAACCCAAGAAAATAGAGATACGTACTGGCACCATCATGATAAACACGGAACTAAGAGTCTTAGCGGCATTATGTATTTGCATATACCCAAAGATGTTAAAGATATAACAACATGCGGCACTGAAATTGCGCCAAATGGTCCAGACGGTGATGGAAAATATTTCATCCAACCAAATAGTTTTTCTTGGTTTATATATCCAAGCGAAACATGGCACAGGCCGGGAATAGCACAAAGTGATGAATATAGATTTATTATTGCTGCAGATGTGTCCTATGAGTATTGACAGTAGAACGAATATAAGTTATAATAATATTTTTAAGAGGCATATATGAGCAAAACAATCGGACTTAGTCGTGGACCAACAATTGATACTAATCAATGTGTAGAATTATCAGGCGGAAATAGATTTAATCTAGTATTAATTGCCGCTGTTAGAGCACGTGAGATCAAACGTCAACACCGCGAAAGCGATAAACGTGAGCATGTATATTCTAATCTTACAGCATTGATGGAAATTCAAGAAGGCAAGGTTGGTACAGAATATCTAAAACGAGTACAATGAACGTATACTGGTCAGTGCTAGTTACACAGGAACACGAACCTGCTGTTCCTATGATAAAATTTTTAGAGCCTAAAAGTGAATCGTCTTTACTTCCAAAGATAAATGTAAAAGATAATTTGCCTGGCACTAATTTTTACCCATGCCCGGCATTTAAACAACAGATTCAAAATAGTTTTAGATTACAATTTCCATTTGATTATAATTTATTATTTTCAAATGGGAACATATCCTCTAATATGCACGATCAAACTTTTTTTAATACAGTTTTAAATATTAGATCGATGCCAGATAAATTATTATCTTTTAATTTGTTTTATTTGTTTATTGCAGAAGAAAGTTTAAACATTGATGTTACTGGATGCTATTTTAGTGATAACGATTTTGTTAACAAGACTATGATAGTTCCAGGACAATTTGATATTGCAAAATGGGTTCGACCTATTGACTGTGCATTTATTGTAAAAAATAATGTAGATAGAATTGATATTAAGACAGGTGATGATTTTTTAAATGTAAAGTTTTTAACAGATGAAAAAGTTACTTTAAAGAAGTTTTTTCCTACTAAAAAATTAGAAACATTAATATCACACAATGTAACGGCTAGGCACTATAAATCAAAAATGGTAGAGCCGTTGAAATATTATTACGATCTATATCGTAATGCAAAAATGCACAAATATATAATTAAAGAAGTTAAAGATAATTTAATGGAATAAATTGCCTGGTTAGCTCAGGGGTAGAGCGTCTCGTTTACACCGAGAGGGTCGGCAGTTCGAAACTGTCACCAGGTACCAAACAATATGACCAAAGTAATAGTAAACGGAACATTTGACATACTTCATCGTGGACATTTAGAAATGTTACATTATGCAAAAAGTCAAGGCGATTATCTTTTAGTTTGTATTGATTCTGACGAACGTGTTCAACAACTTAAAGGTCCTACACGACCCATAAACAACCAAACAGATAGGATGTTTATGTTGAATAGTCTAAAATGTGTAGACTATGTTAAAGTTTTTAACACCAAAGAAGAGTTAGTAGAATTAATTAAATTGTACAAACCAGACATTATGGTTAAAGGTAGTGACTGGAGAGGCAAAAGTATAGTTGCAAAAGAACATGTTAATCAAGTGATATTTTATGACAGAGTCGGCGATTACTCAACAACAAAAACAATTCAAGATATTGCTGATAGGCGATAACTGTAAAGACATTTATCAATACGGTACAATAGATAGACTAAGTCCAGAAGCTCCTGTTCCGGTATTTGTTCCTACTTACACAGAAGAGCGTGACGGCATGGCCGGCAATGTCTACAACAACTTGAAAGCATTAGGTTGTGAAGTTAGCTATCTGCACGGCGAAACAAGTACTAAAACTAGAATTATTGATGCACGTAGTAAACAACAGATTGTTCGAATAGATAACGATATTAAATCAACTCCTATCACATTTGAAACAGCAATACCCGATGTATATGATGCTGTTGTAGTCAGCGATTACAATAAAGGAACAGTTAGCTACGAACTAATAGAAGAATTAATTTCTTTAAGTATTCCTATTTTTATTGATACAAAGAAAACAGACTTAGAACGTATGCAAGGTGCTTGGGTAAAGATTAATGATCTAGAGTATAGTAAAATTACTAGTGAATGTTCTGGATTAATTGTTACACATGGTGCTCACGGCGCAAGTGCAATACATCATGACTTTACTTGTCCCGCACCTATAGTAGAAGTAAGTGATGTTACTGGTGCAGGAGATACATTTCTTGCAGCATTAACCGTTGAATATTTAAATACTAAAAATATTGAGCAAGCTATTAAATTTGCTGTAAGAGCAAGCGCAATTACAGTACAACATTTTGGTTGTTACTCTCCTTCAATAACAGAAATATGAATATATTATTAACTGGTCATAAAGGTTTTATTGGTAGTCACATGTTAACAGCATTAGAAGCCGCTGGACATTGTGTAAGTACTTACGAATGGGGAGAAGTGCTTCCTAGTGTAATGGAACAAGACTGGGTTATACACATTGGTGCGATTAGCAGTACAACAGAGCGAGATGTGGATAAAGTATTCAGACAAAATTTTGACTTTAGTTGTCAATTGTACAATGCTTGCAAAACATATGGAGTTAATTTCCAATATTCCAGTAGTGCTAGTGTATACGGGTTGAATACTGACTTTAAAGAATCTGCGCCTGTTGATCCACGTACTCCTTATGCGTGGAGCAAATATCTGTTTGAACGTTATGTTCGAAATCATCCAGCGGGTGCGGTTGTGCAAGGTTTCCGTTACTTTAATGTATACGGTCCAGAAGGCGAAGAACATAAAGGCGACCAGGCTAGTCCGTACTATAAGTTTACCAAACAGGCCCAAATAAAAAGCCGAATTGCATTATTCGACAACAGCAGAAACTATCACAGAGATTTTATTCATGTAAGTGAAGTAGTCAATGCACATTTAAAATTTTTAGAAATTAAAGAATCGGGCCTTTGGAATTTGGGTACAGGTAAAACAAAAAGTTTTTATGACATTGCAATTGAGATAGGAAACAAATATCCATCAGTTATAGAAAATATAGCAATGCCTAAAGAACTAGAACAGTCGTATCAAAAGTACACTTGTGCTGATATGACGAAATTTAATGCAACGGTGGCAGAGAGGTCCAATGCAGCGGATTGCAAATCCGGAAAACCGGGGGTTCAAATCCCTCCCGTTGCTCCAAACGTTTGCTAGTTTTCTAAACTAGCTGGTGGAAGCTTCACTTAACTGTGTCGCCCCAATTAGGATACTAACAGCAATTTATTTCACTGCAAATGAAGAAAAATGTATCCTGTTTCACCAAAATGTATAGACACAGACTTGATTCTGTACTATAATAGTCGTATAGCAAGTAACAATGCTAAAGAGTTTTAGGATCGGTACAGCAATTCATATTACATGGAACGCTAATCTTATGCTAATAGCTGGAGCCTGAAAGGGTTTTGAAGGTTATTAGCAATGATAGGATTAGATAGAGGAGTTTCGACAAGTCTCCTCGATAAAAACAAAAAGTAGAAAACGATCCTGTTAAATTTAGAATGTTAACAGCAAATTTAATTTTTCACTTATATCGAAAAACAACACATTCTGTAAAGGAAATATCATGAACGCATTTGTAAATGCAGTGGCAAATCAAGAAGCCCGTACCGAAAACGGTATGAAGGCACGTAAGTCAACAGCTAAGGCTTGTGTTGACTTGTTCTATAATATCGGCGCAAGCCGTGGTAAGGACATCACAGGCGACTTTACAGCCGCTTATGTGGAAAACCAAGACGTTGCACTACGCATCGCACAATGGGCACGTGATGTCCGCGGTGGTGCAGGTGAACGTCAACTGTTCCGCGATATTCTAGTTCATCTAGAAAAGCGTGACCCAGACGCCGCTTTGGCTCTTCTAAAGAAGATCCCAGAAGTTGGTCGTTGGGATGACATCTTTGTCTTCCAAGACCCAGTTCTAAAGTCAGCCGCTTATACCATGTTGGGCGATGCCCTACGTGCTAATAACGGTTTGGCCGCAAAGTGGACTCCTCGTAAGGGGCAAATTGCCGCTGAAGTTCGTGCCTTCTTTGGCATGACTCCAAAGCAATACCGTAAGAGTCTTGTAGCTCTTACAAAGGTTGTTGAAACCCAAATGTGTGCAGGAGATTGGGATAACATCAACTTCAGTCACGTTCCTTCTGTAGCTTCTCGAATCTACAAGAAGGCTTTCAACCGTCACAGCCCAGCGTTCGCTGAGTATGTTGCCAAGTTGGTAAGTGGTGATAAGACTGTTAAGGTTAACGCCAGCGCAATCTTCCCACATGATGTGTTGAAGGGTGTGATTGGGCACTATCGTGCTAAGATGGATATGACTGAAACTAGTCATGTTATCGCACAATGGGATAGCTTGCCAAACTACGTTGGAGATGCTAGCATCATGCCAATCGTAGACGTTAGTGGTTCTATGTCTTGCCCAGCAGGAAAGAACTCTAATGTAACTTGCATGGACATTTCAATCAGCTTGGGCTTGTACCTAGCAGATAAGAACAAGGGCGTGTTCAAGGACACATTCTTGACTTTCTCAGACAAGCCACAACTTGTTACTCTAAAGGGTAACATTGTTGAAAAGGTTACTCAAATGTCTCGTAGCGATTGGGACATGAGCACTAACTTGCATGCGGCTATGGACAAGATCCTAGACGTTGCGGTTAAGGGTTCAGTACCAGCTAGCGACATGCCTGGCATGTTGCTAATCTTGTCAGACATGCAGTTTAACCAATGTGCTCATTACGATGACACAGCAATGCAAATGATCGAACGCAAGTTTGCAGATGCAGGATACACTGTGCCACAGATTGTTTTCTGGAACCTAAACAGTTCAGACAACGTACCTGTTAAGGCAGACAAGAGTGGTGTCGCATTGGTAAGTGGATTCAGTCCATCAATCATGACTAGCTTGCTAGCCGCTGATTTGGATCAGTTCACTCCAGAAGGCATCATGCTGAAGACTGTAATGAGTGATCGTTACGCACTATAAACCGTTGTAATAATACAACAGTTTTAAACCCTGTTAGCTGTGAAGTTGACAGGGTTTTTTTTTGACATTATAATATTGGTATGGTAACAAAAAAGGAGCGAGAAATGGGATTCAAAATTTTGGGAAAAACAACAGACTTGTATCAAGGATACGGTCCTTTGCCTAAACTCGAAGGACCATTTTTAGTTGCAGGACGCATCCTGTACTATGATCCAAAAGAAGGTAAGTACTGGGATCCAAAAACAGATTTTTATGTACCGCATGATGAATACTTTAGAATGGTAGGTTTAATGTAATGTCAAAGTGTTATCAACTAATTGGAGTTCCATGCGCAGGTAAAAGTACTTGGATTAAAAACCAAGACTGGGCATTGGGCTTAACAGTAGTTTCGACCGATGCGTTTGTAGAGGACTATGCAAGATCACAAGGTAAGACTTATTCAGAAGTGTTTAAAGATTATATGCCTACCGCAGTTAATTTAATGGCTGAACAGGTTGTGAGAGCCCGTACTTTGGGTCATACTATATTTTGGGATCAAACTAGCACTACTATCGCTAGCCGTACTCGTAAGTTTAATATGCTTCCAGACTACGAGCATATCGCTGTAGTGTTTACTACACCTGATATTGAAATATTGAAAGAGCGTTTGGCTAGTCGGCCAGGTAAAGAAGTGCCTTGGGATATCGTACAAGGAATGATTGATAATTTTGAAATGCCAACTGAAGATGAAGGTTTCAAAGAAATTTGGAGAGTATAATGCCTTGGATTGAAAACGTAGCTGCAAGTGATATCCCAATTGGATTTCATCACGATGCTGGCCCTAATAGTATGTTGATCAGCATTGTCGATCCGGCAAGCTGGCGGCCTGTTCCAAAACATCAGTTCAAAGAAGTTCACAACTTTGAGTTTTTGGATGTAGAAGAAAAGGACGAAGTTCTTGAGGAAGAAATGAAATGTAGTCATGAACAGGCCGCAGAGCTTGTTAGGTTGTTACAACATGCATTGGCTAATCGAATGAATGTGGTTGTGCATTGCTACGCTGGTATTTGTCGCTCGGGTGCAGTTTGTGAAGTAGGCGTCATGATGGGCTTTGATGATACAGAACGTTTCCGCAGTCCTAACTTGCTAGTCAAGCATCGCATGATGAAAGTGTTAGGTTGGACTTACGATGCAGATGAAAAGCCAAATCTCGACGATTGGCGCACATTTAGATCGGTTGACTGATTGCGGAATAAGTAGTATAATAACTACTTAAACAAGAAAGGTACTCAATGGCTGGCAAAGCAAAATCGGTTTACTTAACAGTAACCAAAAAAGGTTCAATGAAAACAGAGTTTCACAAAGTGTTTTTTGATGCCAAATCATTTAACGATTATGTTAAGACTGATGAATTTAAAGCCAAGTGGCCAGCTAGCGAGTACAATATTGTAAAAGAAACTTATTAATGAAAGGAGGCGAATATGCCAAGTGTATTCTTAGTAAGCGACACGCACTTTGGACACACAGGTGTATGCCGCTTTACACGTAACGACGGTGTTACAAAACTTCGTCCCTGGACTGATCCAGATGAAATGGACGAAGCAATGATTAAGGCGTGGAACGAACGGGTAAAACCCACTGACAAGGTCTACCATTTGGGCGATGTTGTTATTAATCGGAAAGCGTTAAAAGTCTTATCCAGACTTAACGGCGACAAAGTTTTAATTCGTGGTAATCACGATATCTTTAGGGACGACGAGTATCGTCAGTACTTCAGAGAACTTAGAGCTTATCACGTTATGAACGGTATGATCCTTAGCCACATTCCGTTACACTCAGATTCAATGGGTCGTTTTGGCGTTAACATTCATGGACATACTCACGCAAATCGTGTGAAAAAAGCTCGTGGAGTAGATGCCAGAACTGGCGAAGTTTTATACAGCGATGAAAACGATGTTCGTTATCATTGTGTTTGTGTAGAACAAACACCAGATTTTGCCCCAATTCTGTTTGAAGATGTTATAAAGAACATCGAAGCAGAAGGCGGAACAATAGGATTTAAGAGTGGAAACGGACCTACTATGTAATAGTAGTAGTTTAAAATAGGGCCTGCAGGCCCTATTTTTGTGGCTATAGCTTCTGTATATTCGAATAAATACACTTATAGAATAACGGAGATAGCCCATGTCGCTACGTATTAGACGCGGAACAGACGCCCAAAGACAAACAGTTCAACTCGATTCAGGTGAATTAGCCTACACTACTGATACCCAACAGCTTTTTGTTGGGGACGGCACTACTATCGGTGGACACAATATTTTAGCTACATCAGCAGGATCGGGATTAATTTTCGATAGTCTTAGTCAAACATTAAAACTTCGGGATCCAAGTGGCATAACATCTGTATCACAAGATACAAATCCTACGCTCGGCGGAACATTAGCATTAAATGGAAATAACATAAACGGAACTGGGAACATAACTATTAATGGATATGTTCGAACAAACATTGCAACAAGCACTGGATCAGCAAGTTATTTAATGCAACGCAGTAGAGGAACTATTTCTGTTCCTACAACAGTGATAACTGGAGATATATTAGGCGGATTTGCGGCAAACGGTTATAATGGAACCGTTTATAAGAATTCTGCAAATATAATAGTACATGCATCAGCTAAATATCCAATTACCACTAGTACCGTACCAGGAAGGATGATATTTCAGTTAGCAGACGGTACAGGAGTTTTAAATACACCACTAGAAATAGATGCAGATATGGGAGTTAGATTGGCACAATATACTCCCGGCGGAACTTCACTCGGTGTTTACTCTTATATTCCAAGTGCATCGTTAAGCACTTATACTAATTTTGGTAGACACGCAGGCACTCAAGCGGTACCATTAGCTGTAGCAACAGGTGATCGAATTCATACAATAAGATTTATGGGATACGATGGTACAGTACTATCTCCAGGAGCAACTATAAACTCAAATGTATACGGCACAGTATCGCCAAGTCAGTTTCAAGCCGATTTAAGAATCACTTGTAGAACTACTTCGGGTACTTATATATCTACACAAATAAATACAGCAACTAGTATACAATTTGGTGTAATGCCTATACTTCCTACATTTGCAGGAACGGCGGCGGCCGATGCTGCCGTAGTAGTTCCATTAAATGGTATGATGTTCTATGATAGTTCAACTAGTAAAATCACAGCACGTCAGAATGGAGCATGGGTTGTGCTTGCCTAAGTGAATTAGCTACATCAATAAATTGATTGCTTCCTGCATAGGTATTCTACCATTTTTTATTGGTACAAGACATATGCACAATCTTTCTTCAGGACCATTTATTATATTATGAGGTACACCAACTTGAATTAAGCTAGGAGTACCAATTTGTTGCGAATGTACTAAATCAACTTGATCTTTATTATATTCAGAATATTGTTTACCTATACTGTTAGTTTTAATTTCAACAGTTGCGCCTTCTTTCAAATTATACCAATACATTAAACTATCCTGTCCGCCAAATACCCAATTTAGTTTTGCGTAATCTCCGCCAGCTGCATCGATATGTATTCCTTGATGATAATAAGGTTTTGAATAAAATGTTTCTAATAAAGATACAGTTATTCCCTTTTTATTAAGGTGTTCTAACATTAACGGATGAATATCAGTAATACTGCCTTTTGTATGATATTGTTTTTTAAAAATATTAATATCGACGGTTGGGGATAATAAAGGAATGTTCCAATTTAAATCAATGCAATAACTATTCATAATAATATCTTCCAATCAAAATCAAATTTAGAATCTAGTTTTTCATAAATAACCCATTGTTGGGTATATTGTATATTTACCGGAACATCAACTTCGTGGAGACCTGTATAAAATAAATCAGCAGGACCTCTACTTTTAATTCTCAAGGCTGATTCAGACAACCTTGTTCTTTTAAAAATCTCTATTAAGTTTTTATTGTAATCATTGAAACACAAAGCAATCTGCCCGCAATTATTTTTTAACGCCCATTCTTTATGTTTAGGAAATAAGAATTTTTTTAACAAATTTTTATTTCTATATTTTTTACTAAGCCAGGATCTAACACCAGCTATCGCTATTCTATCATTAAAGTCACTTTTATACACTCCGCTACAACCTACAATTTTGTCGTCGTCGGTTATTATAAAAAAATTACCTTTATCAGAATTAAATCTTTTGGTAATTTCTAATAGATAAGGAAGTGTATTTGGATACTCTTGCCAGTCGTCGTGCCATATGTTCACACGGGCAGGGTGTTTATATTCTAGAAACTCTTTTTTTAAAAATTCAAAAAAATAGTCACGATTGATATCTTTATATTCGTAAATTGCATACATACACATATACTTATAGAATACCCAACCCTATGAAATTAAAAGTTCTCAATATTATGGATTTTAGAGAAGCCATGGCCATGACCAATCTTAAAGAAAGAGTCGGCGGAACTTCAAAAACTGATCGGTTAAATGAACGTTTTTACTATTATTTTACAACTAGTCCGCGAGCACTAGCATTGGGTTATTATGAGGATGATAAATTAATAAGTTGGGCCACTTTACGCTTTGCAAGATATGATAATATAAACTTGTGGACTATCACTTCATTGTGGGCAAATCGATTCAATAATATACTATCATTTGATAAACCTGAATTGGGATACTTAATGAAAGGTTGTTTCGAAATTGCAGAGCGTAGAAAGTACTGGGATTATTTTTATGTTATTGCATCAAGATTAGAACACGTTTATCAAAGACAATGGTTAAAAAATCCTTGGGTTAAAACAGGAAGGTATAATTTAGTCACTTACGCACATATTCCAGAAAATACTATTCCAGAATCGATATTCTTATACAAACTACTAGGTGAGCAAACAAAACCCGATGCTATGACAGTCAAACATAGAATACTTAAAGAAGAATTTAGGCAAGATTATACCGACGTAAGTGAGATAGAAAAAGACACTAGTCCGTATTCTATAGAAGAATTACAATCAAAACCTATTATACCAAAAGAATAATTTATTAATCCGCCTTAATAAATTTAATTACGAACGATAGTGGATCAAATTCTGTAGGTTTATTTTTTGTAGAAATATCTTTTGGATTTGCATGATGGTTGTTGTGCCAAGCTTCTCCAAGAACAAACGGAAAAAGCCATTTGTTATTTCTGCTATCATCTTTTGTTTGATAAGTTCTGTATCCAAACATATGGCCAAAATAATTAAAATGTAACTGACTCATATGCACAAAAAATAAAGGCAAAATCCAAACAAAGTACAGTACTTGTATACTGCATGCTCCTACTAGCAAACCAAATCCTAATAAAAAAAGTATGTAATATTTGTGTATAAACAATTGTTCGCTATTCATCAAATCTTTAACTAAAAAGATTTTCATTTTTTCAGATTCTACCTGTTCTCGATGTCTGGATCTAAATAATTTATAATATCCTAATATCTTAGGGCTGTGAGGATCTTTATCAGTATCACTGTATGCATGATGTTGTCTATGTACATATACCCAACCAATAGGACTTCCTCTTCCTGCTAATATACTTAATAGTGTAAAAAATTTCCTCACACTATCATGCTTGAATTCAAAAGAACGATGAGAATAATATCGATGTAACATCATCCAGTTGCCTAGTATATTTAAAATATAAAAACTAACAAGCGTTATAGAAAAATTTATTAATGAAAATTGAAAATAAAATAAACCTAAAATAGAAAAGATAGCAACTAGCATCATGAATATATTGATATTTTTAGAAGTAGATCCAAAATGCATTGTGTATTCCTTTATATTATTTTTAAGAGTTTATTTTCAGCATAAATATTTAATGTACACATATTTATAAAGCTATGAACGACTTAAAAATAATATCATCTCCTATAGTTTGGCCTAAGATACAACCAACAGATTGGTCTGCTTGGTGGAAAATTTGGCTAACTGAAGGTAAGCGTGTGCCTAAAGTAGCAGTAAATCATAATGAAACCGGAGCACTTTGGAGAGGTTTTGATATCTACGTTGCGCCTGGCGCTGATCCAGAAGCAATGACTGGGTATAGGTCAACTAATGTAAACTGTCCTGAATTATTTCCTAGTCTATTTGATAACCTAGATGAATTTCCTATGGAAATTAAAGTAATGCGAGTAGTGTCCAGTCTTGCTACAGTGATTCCTCATCAAGATCACACTGTTCCTGCTATTAGCGTTAGGTCAATGCTATATGATAATAATTTCAAACCTACGTTTTATTATAAGGCAGGAGATAAAACTCTGTATCAAACACTACCCCAAGAATCCAATACATGGTTATACTGGGATAATAAATCAAAACACGGAACTGATTTTTGGTACGGACACCACAAACAATTAATTGTTTACTACGGAAATTTTAAAATTAACAAATACGAATCAGTTATAAAAGAAAGTCAACAAACCTTCTCGTCTTTTATTCATTATGAATAATGAAAACAGGATCTTTATCAAATCCTAAAGAAAGTGTAATCCTAGGAGCAACATCGGTGTTCATGACAACTTTATGCCCTTGCGATACCATAATAACTGTAGCACTATCCATTTCTACAGCATCATCTAAAATATAATCAGTATTAATTACTTTGTAATGAGATAACCCAGTACTCGTGTTTGTTATCTTTTCAGTTTTTACATTACTATAAAAATTAGTATATGTATTTTTACAGTTCAAAATTGGTAAATTAATTCTAGCTTTATGATGCCAGTCATCAATATGAACATTATTATCAGAAGTTTTATAAGTAACATACGCACTGGCATAGTTACATACAATATTATAATTAGCAAATGCTAGATTAATTTCTGGACAAACTGTTAATAATTCAGTTGTGTTAAGAGGATAAAAAGATGCTGATTTTTTCCTATAGTAAATGTCATCATGTTTCTGAATGTAAGCCAGTGATTTAGCAACAATTATGTCAAAAAAATCTAAAGGTATTTTTTTATAATATTTCATATCCTATTAGCTTTTTAAAATTATCAGTAAAATTTCCATCAATTCGCAAACTCCAAGTTATAAATTCTGATGGAGTTGAAGAATGTAGCGTGTAGCTATTAAACCAACAGGCGTATGGCGCAGGCGTATTATTAACAAACAGTTGCTTACCGGTGTCTGGGTGAGTTAACCAAATAAATTCCCTTGGCTTCTGATATTCTGTTGGTGCTCGAGATAAATCTTCATCTATATGAGCCGGTGTTGAAATATTAGGAGGTTGGACAAAAAATATTATTCTTCCGGTATTTTTAAATATATTGGAATTTTTTATCCACTGACAGAGCAAAGGGAAATTTTTTTTATTTTCATGGTCTACCCACTCTTCAGAAATTTCTAACATATACCAACGGTAAGGACCAGAATTTTTTTGAACTGTTAAAGAAACAGTATATCCCATGGTACCATCTTTTTTAATACCATAAAATCCAGACGGGAAGTTTTCACTTTCAATCAAACCGTTTTGTACCTCGATCCAAGGAAAATCATTTAATGATAAAATAGATGTTAAATCGTAAATATCTTTCATAGTGGTGAATAAACAATACTGATAGGTGTTATAAGGAATACCGGATCTTTATCAAACTGTATTGATAAAGTTAAACGTGGTATTCCGTCCGTAAACATAATAACTTTGTGCGGACTATTAATTTTAATTACTGTAGCTTTTTTTATAGTTATCCTTTCTACTTCAACCGCACTTTCTTGATCGCACGGATATAGCGTAAGTCCATTGGTTTGTACTATAGGATCTAAAATCTTAGCACTGTAAAATGCTGTTGCAGAATTATCGCAATTTAAAATAGGTAAATTAACACGAGCATTGTAATTAGGACTATCTATGTGTATTAAACATTCGCTGTCTTTAGTCATCCAGAACGCTGAAAATCTGATAGGAGTTATGTTATACATTCTAAAAGCCGTCAGGATTTCAGGGCAATGCTTTATAAACTCATCATAGTCTAAATAATGAAAACAATCTTGTTTAGGATTATTAAAGAATGTCTGGGATGTAATAAATTCAAGAGATTTTTGAACAATAGTATCAAAATCTTCTATTTCAATTTCTCGAAAATGTTCCATACTTTATCTAGGATGTGCTAATTTTAAAAAGATTAGAGTTTCAATAACATAGCGACCAGGATCAAATTGGTACCATTTTTGACCAATACGATAATTCCCTGGATAGGCATGATGATTATTGTGCCATCCTTCACCAAATGTTAGATAGGACCACCACCATACATTATGACTTGCGTCTCTAGTATTAACAGGGCGTGTACCAAATTTAGGATCGTGATCAATCCAGTTACTAAAACGTGAAGCAATAGTATTAAAAAATACTGGAATTAAAAACAAGTATACTGCTAGTAACGGATCGATTACAAACAAGACTACTAGCAAAGTTAAAATCATTAGAATATAATATTCATGCATTAAACGTTGGATTGGATCATTAATAATATCTTTGACTGACCACTTATTAAAAGGAGTGCCATAATCTCCAACAATTGCACCAATTGGCCCTAAAACTACTGGACTATGCGGATCACCTTCTTGGTCAGCATGCCTATGATGTTCACGATGTACAAATACCCATCCTACACTACTTCCAGTACAGCCAATATTGCCAAAAAAACTAAAAAGACGAACTAGAAATTTTGTTAATCTATAAGATCGGTGTGCTAAAAGTCTGTGGAATGTTACAGTGATACCCAGACATGTGATTAAAAAATATCCAAAAAATGATAATAACCAATAGTTTAATCCTGCAGGATTAAGCAATGCCCAAACAAATACACCCGCGGCTAACAGTTGCATGGCAATGAAAAACCATTCTCTTGGATACCATAAAGATTTTAAAATGCTTAAATTTTTGCTAGACATGCTATCTTCCTCAGCTATATCGGTATTTATCAATAGCTTTAATTGTTCTAATAAATATCCTACGCAAAGGAACTTTATGTTTTACAGAGATAACTGGTTCGCATGGACATATGATAACGGAGAAGATTACGGCCCAAAGCTACGCCCTTCTTCTAAATATAGCATTAAAATTAAAAATGTTATAAAACGTCCAATAAAGAGTTATTATGAAGAACTAGTAGAAAATGCAAAAGCAATACGAGATACATTCACCGGTGAATTAGATCTTTTATTTTCCGGCGGAGTCGATAGTGAAATTATATTGCGTATACACCATGATTTAAAAATACCAATCAATGTTTATATTTTTAAATATGAAAATGACTACAATTGGAAAGAGCTTGCATATGCATTTAAAATATGCGAGGAGTTAAATATAACTCCAAAAGTTATTGACTTTAATTTACAGAAATTTTTTGAACAAGAAGCATATGATATTTGGACCAAATGCTATAGTAATAGCACTGGCTGGTTACCGCATATGAAAATGACAGAATATTGTGATGGGTTACCAATTATGGGTAGCGGGGAGCCGTATTGGCGTAGAACTAGTAGAGATATGACAAATAAACGTCCTTGGGTTTTTGAATTTGCAGAAGGTCCACGGCACTGGTCTGTTTACCACAAAACTATAGGAAGGCCGGCCATTCCAGATTGGTTTGAATATTCACCTGAGCTAACTGTAGCGCATACACGTTTGCCAATAGTTCAAAATTTAATAAACGATTTGATTCCTGGAAAATTATCAATAAGCAGCAGTAAGGCACGGATACATCAAGAATGGTGGCCTTCTATTCAAACAAGACAAAAAATGGTAGGATTTGAAGGAGACCTTGAACCGGGTGCATTATCAAAACCACGATTCATGCTTGAATTTGGTATGAAAAATATTCTTACTAGAGTTAGAACAGAAACTATTCTACTTTCTGAATCTCGATTGATGGCGGCAATCGGTGGTTCCGAAACCACTGACCAAAATGAACACAGTGATCTTCGTAGCGATTCATAGCTTTCATTAAAGGAAAATAATTTCCTTTCTGCAATTCAGCAACAGCTACATCTTCTCTGAATACAGTTTCTAGAGTTTCAAATTCTTCTCTAAGATCAGTCGATACTGTCGGGTCGTAATAAAATTGTGTGATCCACTCAAACCCATACTCATCAATTGAATTAGACGGTACCACATAGTTTACAGATAAACACCCATCTGTATGTTCTATAAAAGTATACGGATAGATATATACTGACCACCAGCCCGGAGTGTGCTCTTGATAAATCCATCCTTCTCCTTGATCCATTATTGATTCTTCTAGATCAATGATAGAAGATAGTCGAGGGTGTACTTGCCCACCATATATATGCAGGTAATCTGCTTCGGCATCCATTAACCATAACCAACTACCTTTGCTTTCGCCGCGACAAGAATGACTGTATACTAAGTTTTTTTCGTCGGCTAAATCATCCACCCATTGATGATTTGGTTCTTTAAAATTTTTAAATACTAATCCGGAGCGACCTATTTCTGCACTGCCACAATGCAATTTTTTTGGATTATTAATAGGCGTTCCGTCTTTATTCCATTTAAAATTATGAAATTTGCAAGTTATGTTGTTAACATGCTCCCCTGTCAAACCTAACGGATACATCCTGTGCGGACAATATTTGTGAAACAAATTTGCCGTATCATTACTATAGTTTAAAATATATTCAGGTAATACAAAATTGCTATCTTTTACAGACGATACATGTGCAAATACTTTAGGTATATTTTTAAACATAATTTTAAATATTATACACGTACAACGTGTCCGTGCGTTTCATTATAAAAATCTCTTTTGACAAAATAAGGCGTTAAAAACTCGTCAGAAAAAAACTCCATCGCATCATTTTCAGACGCCCATTCTCTAGTAACTATTTTTTCTAATCCATGAGGGTAAGCTGCTCCACTAAAACCCAGAGAAAGAAGTTTGTTAGTATCGATATATTTTGCTTTTATATAAGCATCGGCTCCGGACTCGTACGGAATATTATCTATAGAGTCTTGTAATTCAAAAGTCCAGAATTTCTCTTGAGAACTGGGTCTAAGACAAGTACTCGTAGTAGTATAGGTCATATTTAATATCCTTATTAATAATATACAATATTTATCAGCCGCAACCGTATGGTGCTAAATATTTGCCACCAACACAGGATACTAAAAATGAGTCAGTCTTTGCAATACTACTACGACAAAGATTCCAATCGAAGAAAGAACGGAATTTATTGTCATTCCTTCGATCGTTGGTTAATTGTCGATAATGAAGACTTTTGGGTAACACTCGAAACTGCTAAAGTGTTATCATCAAAAATAGCATCGGTGGTATATGTATTACCTAATAATATCGGAAAAATGGATAATACGAATTGCCTAGAGTTTATGATATTTGACAAGACTCGTCAAAAGAGAGGAACAATTTCTGATTTAATACATGGGCAAACTCCTATATTAAAAATTATAGACAATCCTCTTCAAATTAGTTACCAAGGAACTCCGGAAGATTTTAAAGCACAAAGTAGTAACAGTATGCTGTCATCACTTAAAGAGTATGCCGACTATGTGCATAAAGCAATGTATGCCGGGAAATTATGTAGTATTACCGTAAATTTTTACGATACTTACACAATTTCTCAGGAATTTTTTCCTAAAGAATGGGTGGACGGTCTTAGCTCTTATACAGATCGTTCATTTTATCCTAACGGAATTATACAAGAAATTAAAAAAATTCTATATTTTAGTCAAACTTTAAAAGAAGCTAAATTTAAAATTAATAAAATGTGGGAACAGCAATATGAAACAACATGGTGGGTCGCAGATTATTACTACGAATTAATGGGCGAAACTCATAGTTTTAAACGCGGGACTATTTTATAAAATTAATATGAGAGATAAATTTGTAAGGACATTTGATAATTTTAAACCTTCGAAAGAAGATATCGAAATGGTAATTTCGATGTTGCATGAACACGATATTACAAAACAACTAGAGTACCACGGTTATTTAAATTTAAGAAAAATACTTAGAAGTAAATTTGGAAAAGACTTAACTACATTGGCAGACAAATTGGGGTTGAAAGTTGCTAAAGTAAATGCATTTACTGCAAGGCCCGGAACTGTAACTAGTAATCATATTGACGGTAATACAATTGACGGCCCGTTAATTTGGAGACTAGCATTTTATGTTGGAGGAGAACCTGGAATTATTTCCTGGTACGAAAGACCAGATATTGACAATCAAGATTTTTCCGATCATTCTGGAGCATTTGTATATCCTGTAACAACCGAGCCTTTACATCAAGAAATATTATCAATGTCGTCTGCTTTTATTCGTACAGAATTCCCGCACGTACTTGATGTTTCAAAAAATACACAACCTCGATTAACTATTTCTGCAACATTCATTCCTAGCATAAGCTGGGACGAATTAAATAAAAGGATAGACCAATGCACATAAGAATTTGCGAACCGGATGATTATTCCGAAATATATCATCTATGTGCAGAACATAAAAAATTTGCCAGGAGAGTATTACGGACTCGTTTATCAATTGAAGAAGTTACCCGTATCATAGGACCTAATGTTGTAATTTTTGGTTGTTTTGAAAATAAAAAACTAATTTCATTCATGGCAACTAAAAAATTACACACTGTACCAGCATGGTACATGATACTGGTAGTTTGCAAGCATGGTAATCCAATGTTCAATGCAGCTACTAATGGTATTGCAGAATTATATAATGCTGCTATTAAATATTGGGAATCAGAAGAACTCTTCAACTTTGTATATGTCCAACCTTCTAGTTTTACTAAATCGGCTAACACTAGGCAACACTCTATTGAATTACAACGATACAGTGTTTTTACAATGTATGAAATTCCAAAAAATAAAAAAACAACGTATCCATTCATAAACAGTTTTGTCGGAAATACTATTAGTCCGGTTGATCAAGTAGTTAGATGGTGTTATCGAAATGAATAAACATTTATATAAAGTAAGTTATCCCTTACACGTTATTTTTCTAGCCTCGTTGTTTTTTATAAACTATACTTGGTGGAATCTGATTGGCATTTTATTCATGTGGACATTAATTGGCGGGTTTGGTGTTGCTGTTGGATACCATAGATACTTTGCTCATAAAAGTTTTGAGACATATCCTATTATTGCTAAAGTGTTAGCTTACTTAGGTATGATGAGTGCCGATGGAAGTTTACCGTTCTGGGTAGCTTTACATCGAGGAATACATCATAGGTATGCAGACAAAGAGCAAGATATGCACAGTCCCATACACGGAAAACTAAGTGCATTTATAACATGGCAACGTAAAATTAATCCGGCAAAGGTAAATTTAATGTCAGCAAGAGATATTATGAAAGACCCCTATCTTGTTTACCTACATGAAAATCATAATAAAATATTTTGGAGTACCATTTTAATTTCTGCAATTGTTTCTTGGCAATTTACTCTAGGGGTTTTAATTCCAGCAATTTTGTTAAGTCATCATCAAGATAATTTAGTCAATGTAGTAGGCCATATTCCATCAGCGGGATACCGAAATCATAACACAGATGACAATTCAGTTAATAATTGGTTTACTGGTCTATTTGTATGGGGGCAAGGTTGGCATAACAATCATCATCACAATGCTGGAAATGCAGACTTTGGAGAAAAATGGTGGGAGTTTGACAGCTCCGCAAAAATATTAATACCTTTAATTAAAAAACGATGAACTTAGACGACACACTTTATTTCCATAATATTCGAGGTGACAGATATGCACCTTGGGATTTTTGGAACAGCATCAGAGAAGAATCTGGGCCCGGCGGTAAATTTTATTTAGATATTGCAAAAAGATTTTCATTAAGTCGATTTGTTACACGCAACGAAGGGGAGTGGAGCCTTCCGTGGAAGCAAGAAATCATTCCAGATTTTGCAATGCCTGCTTACGATCCAAATTTTAATAAATCGTTTGAGGAAGTAACAGATAGTCGCGCTTTGGAAATTAAAGCCTTAATTCAACAAGGGAAAAAATTTGCATTATTATATTCAGGCGGCATAGATAGCACACTTGTTCTTGTTTCTCTTCTTAAAAATTTAAATCAAGAAGAATTAAAATCGGTGATTATTTCTTCGAGTATGCACGCCGTAATTGAAAACCCGTACATATGGGAAAATTATATCCACGGTAAATTTAAAATACTCGATTCATTGAACTATTGGTACGACGATATAATCAACATGGGCTACATGCCAATTACTTCAGACGAAGGCGATTGTATTATGGGAACTAGTATCGGATTAGAGATGTACAATAACTATGACGAATATACTAGACATCTTAGTCCTGAAGTACAAGCAAACTTACGGCCTTTAAAATATAAAATATCGTCCGGTGATGTGCATTACAGTGCTTATAAAGATCTTCTTATTAGGCATTTTGCATACAATACAACGCCCGAAGGTCTGGAGCACGGTAGATTATTATATCAAAAATATGTGCATAATATAAACACATCATCGGTTCCTGTGCATAGCTTGCACGATTTCTTTTGGTGGTTGATTTTTAATGTAAAATATTTAAATTGTTCGGTGAGGGGTGCATTATATTTTAATACAGTGGTGTCTGTACGACAATGCATAGATTCTACTATTAATTGGTTTAACGGAATCGATTATCAGTTATGGAGTATGGTCAATAATAACAACGGAGAAAAAATACACAATACCATTGCAACATATAAGTACACAGCTAGGAATTACATATGTAACTATGATAAGAACAATTGGTATTTTTATTTCAAAACTAAACTTGAATCTTTAGGGAATTTAACAATTAACGGTAAGAAAACCCCAGAAGGTCTTACAAATTTAGGTATGATCAATGACTATAAAAAGATAAGCGTTGACGATCCAGGTGTATACGAATACTTTAAACATCACATAGTTAACTATAAAATAGACTGGCCACATTAAAAAAAAATATGTTAAACTTAAAAACTAAATTTCAAGAGCGTATTCCGCGCTCACTGGCTAAGGTTATTACTTGGCGTATTCTAGTAACTATTACAAACTTTGTTGGTGGATGGTTAGCAAGCGGTAGCTGGATGGTAGGGCTAGGAGTTGTTAGCTTTGCCTTAGTAGTTAACAGCATACTTTATTTCTTTCACGAACGTGCTTGGAACGTAGCGGATTGGGGTAAAAAAGTAGCAGATAACTCAGAAAAATCCAAAACAACTAAATAAGTATATTAGTCCATTGGAGATTTGAAATGAACAAAAAACACATAAAATGGGTACTCGCACACGAGCCAATTGAGTTGTTTATTCGCGCCGCCAAAGTATTTGCTCAAGAAGTAAATGCACGAGCACCTGAACAACTTGAAATCGAAGTTATGACTATGAGCGAATACGCTGAAAAGTACAATAACGGTGTTGTAGTTGACAAGCACAGCTTAGTAGATTTGCTAGATTCTGGCGCAATCGAAATGAGTCAAACTTACACAATTACACTAGGTAAGATCAACAAAGACTTTTATGCTTTGGATCTACCGTTCTTGTTTAAAGACCACGATCACGCAAGTCGCGTATTCGAAGGTGAAGTCGGCGCTAGTTTGTTAGATAGCTTGCAAGAGTCTAAGAAAGTTAAAGGTTTAGCTTTCACATACTCAGGCGGTTTCCGTATCATTCCTGGTAATGAAGCAGTAGCTAAGATTGAAGACCTACGTGGTATGAAGTTGCGCACAAGTTTCAGCCCAGTTGCTATCGAAACATTCAAAACCCTTGGTGCTGATGTAGTTCCAATGGAATTGGAAGAACTATCAGAGAACTTGGCTTCAGCTAATGTAACAGTTGGCGAAAGCACATATCCTCGTGTTTATGCACTAGGACACGACAAAGTATCTAAAGTTATCAACCACACAGAACACAGCTTGTTCTTAACAAGCATTTTGATTGGTACTGACTTCTGGAACACACTAAGTTCAGAACTACAGGCAGTTGTTAGCGAAGCCGCTAAAGAAGCCGCACGTTATGAGCGTAGCCTAAGTATCGACGACATCGCACTTGTACAAGCTCGTGCAGAAGCTGACGGTATTGAAGTTGTTCGTATGAGCACAGAAGAGCAAGTTCGCTTTGCAGAAGCAACTAAAGTAGTTTACGAGAAATTTGAGAACTATTTTACTGCTGGCTTAGTAGCTAAGATTCAATCAAAATAATTGATTAAATTTAAAAAGGCTCTCCGGAGCCTTTTTTGTTGACTTAAATTTAAATTAATTGTACAATGTTACTATATAATAAGGAAATTAAATGGATTACTGGGGTTATCAATCAATACTCGATTGTGGAGGCGGTAATCAGTTGTTGATGTCAAATCGAGATAATGTTGAAAGATGGATTAAAAAGTTAGTAAAAGATATAGATATGTCGCCAGTTGGCAACCCTGTAATTGAATACACCGCATCCGAATTTCCAGATAAAGCTGGCTTCACCGTTGTACAAATTATTGTTACTTCTAGTATTGTTGCTCATTTTGTTGATGATCTAGGACAAATTTATTTAGATGTATTTTCTTGTAAGAAATTCGATACCAACATTGTTAAAGAAAGTATCAAATCTTCTTTTGGATGTACCAAAATACGTGATTACTATCTAACTAGATCAGCAGACTAGTTTTAACCAATCTGCGTTGACTTAAATGCAGATCGATTGTATAATATAAATGTGGACGTGAGTGGAACTTGGTATACCTCCTCCTAGTAGCTTCGGCGAACGGAGGGCAAGGGTCTAGCCCTTAGGGTGACTTTGTAGGTTCGAATCCTACCGTCTACACCATTTTATTAACACACAGAGGCACATATGAAAAAGGCATTAGTAATTGTAAGTTTGTTAGTAACCGCTAACTCGTTTGCTTATCAAGAAGATCCGCACGAAGAGTTTCTTATGACTCGTAACATGACTAATCGAACGACTATTACATTCAGACCTGTAAATAATGTTCAGGCTGCTTGCGATGCAGAAAGCAAACGATTAACTGGACAAGGCTTTGGATTTGGTGTCGATGCTTGCAGCTTTTGGAATAACGAAGGCACTCAGTGTACAATCATCACAGGACCTACAGCAAATTTTCATACAATTGGACACGAAGTCCGCCATTGCATCCAAGGTAATTTCCATAATGGTAAAAGTAAATAAGAGCCCTGATCGTCATACTTTTCAACGAGACGGGTATATTGAACGGTGTCAAGATGAAGGCAAAGAGCCCGATTCTAAATTAATTGCCATGTACGAAAGTTGGCAAGAACAAGATGACAAAGCAATCGTAGATCCTGCTTGGCAAAAGAACAATATGGAATACGACTTACGCAGTTCAAAAGAACTTTGCGATAAAGTTAAACAGTCGGACATCTATGCTCAAAACTTGTATGCCGCAATGTGCAACATGACTTGGCAAAGCAGAGAGTTTTGGCAAGAAATGAAAGGCGAAGTTTGGAGTTGCAGTTGGCGCCATGCCGGAGGTATAATTGCCGATATGCAAGAAAAGGGTGACTATATTGATTGGTACTGTAGCGGCATTGGTACCCGGGATAAAGGATACGGACTAACCGCAGTTATGCCTGAAACAGATCCAGATGGCAGAACCTATGTACCAGAAGGGCATGTTACTGAAGAAATTGAATTGGATTTAAATCGATTGGGTTGGAGACCAGTTCCTTGGAGTGACGATGAATAACAGAGTAAATATACAATGGACAAACTAACATTTAACGCAGAAGATATATTTGAAGACATTCCTGGAGATCCGGATAATGTTATTATGAAACTTCCGCCCGAGCTTTTAGAGAATACCGGCTGGAAAGACGGAGACACGTTGAACATTGAAATTGAGGATGGTTCTATTGTGATTAGTAAAGTATGAGCAAAGATGATGTAATTGAATTAACCGGTCAAGTTGAAGAAGTGTTGCCCGGAAATATGTTTAGAGTAAAAGTTGATAATATGCCTAATTTGCTTCTTTGCTATTTAGGCGGAAAACTTAAACAAAATAAAATTAGAATTATTCTAGGCGATAATGTAAGATTAGAAGTTAGTACATACGATCTCTCAAAAGGTAGAGTAACTTATAGGTTGTAATCATGAACATAATTCTTGAACGTGTATATAAAGTTTGTAAACAAGTTCGAGAGCAAAGTTCTGAGCAAACAACTTTCAAAAAATTAATAGGTCGTACCCGCAATACTTTCAAATTACACGATTTTGATATTGCTATTAAGACTAAAAAAGATAAAACACTAGATCCTGACAAGTGGTATGTCATGGCTTACTATGACAGCGAAAATGATTTCAATATGGATACCGCTATAGAAGTCATCGTCTATCATAATTTAAAAGGCGACGAACCATTCGGGCCACATCAAATAACTAGTTTTCTTACAGAAATCTTTGATGCCACTGTGCATGAGTTTAGACATCAATATCAAAGTATGCGACGCGACCATAATCAATATGGCGAGCATTTTGATACTCCATATGAGCGTTACTTGGCAGACGATGACGAATTAGATGCGTATGCGTTCAGCATAGCAATTGAACTGTTACGAACAATGGATGCAACTCGTGCCAAAAAGCGCATGGGCAGGATTAGTGTTTTGAGCAAGATGCGCACAGGTAGCCAATTTTCAAGCCCACAGCTCAGGGCTTACATTGGACATTTTGGTTTAAACACTCTTACCAAAAGGTTATCCAAAAAGATATATCATCATTTAGAAACAGTTGACAAGAGATACGTTTTCATGTAAAATACACGTATAGAAACTAACAAAGTGAGCGATATGAAAACGTTTCCTACGCAACAAGTTTTAGAACTGTCTTGTGCCGCACAGCGAGTTAACGGTGCATATCTTAAAGAAGCCGAAGGAGTATATGCTTCTGATGGCAAGTATTTGTACTCAAAACAAACTAATAAAATGATGATGTTGTGTACAGTAAATCCTAATAACTGGACAGCTGATCCAAAAGACGCTCCTATGCCACTTCGTGTACTACCCGAAGATGCTGTATTAGCAGAAGAAATTAAAACATATTTTAAACGACTATTGTTTGCAGCCATCGAAGGTGAAAACGAATTTCAAACTAATATCAATAGTTTTTTAAGTGACGATGCAATTGAACTTAAAAACTTCGGATACATTGCCTGCTTGCCAAGTGTCTATGCTAGGGACAAAGTTCAGAACAAAATCAAAAAAGTTGCACGACAAGTTGAAGAAGGTTATCTTGGAGAAATTGGTAGCCAGCTAAAAGATTTAGATTGTGAAATACTTGAATCAGTTAAGTCAAAAAACTTTGAAGGCTACAATATTTCTGCTATAATAAACAACAGGATGGTTTCGTGGTTAAACAAAACAGCACTGACTCTTGGCCCGTGTGTAATTGTCAAAGCCAAAGTTAAAGATCACAGCAAACACTGGAAGCATCAAAATGATGTGACTAGATTAAATTACGTTAAGGCAGTACAATAATGTATAAAACAATTTACACAGAAGTTGAAGTAGATGTCGACTTGTCAGAATTTGAAACAGATGATCTTATTGAAGAATTAGAGTCTCGCGGTTCTGGTGTTATGGACTATGGCGATGGTAAGGAAGTGTTGCAAGCCATCTACGAAAAACGTAGAATTGGACAAGACTATCAACAAGAACTAGATCAATTAATTTGGCTAGGGCTAGGAAAAATTATATGAGTACATGGACATTTAGAACATTGATGACTATCTTAGGCATAGTTATCATTGCACAGCTAGTTATGTTAGTAATTACTAAGCCTAGACCTATTATGTGTTTAGGTGGAGTCATTATGGAACAGCATGATGACATGTGGATACAAGTTGGAATGTTCCCTAAATTTTGTGTGCCTATAGATAAGGATTGATATGGCTGGTTGGAATACAATTGAACGAATTCGTCGTCTTGAAGAACAAATCGACAAGCTAGGATTTAAGTTTGCCAAGAGCAAACACAGTGATTGGTCTGATGATCACGGTGCCCTAAGCCTCAAGCCAAAAGATCCTGACGCATTGCCAATTTACAGTCGTGATGCTGAATTGTTTATTGGTAGTGTTGAACGTCTTGAAGATTGGCTAGCTGGTGTTCGATGGGCACGTGAATACGACATGATGCTCAAGTTGAGCGATGACAAGAAACGCTCGGCGGCTGAACAAAAGGAACGTAATCGACAATTGATGCGTACACTTAAAGAAGGCAAGCGTGTGGAAGGTGTAGTAGAATGAAAAAGATATATTACGAAAAGATTGGACGCAAGTATGTGCCTGTTGCTGAGTATGATAACGACTTCATGGACGGCTTTACTAAGGGTACTCATTTGGTTATGAGCTACCCTGGTGGTACTAGTCGCAGGTACAACATCGACCCTAACTATGCCGCAATGATTGCCGCTGGGCGTGTAGCAGAAGATGCTATCTGCCGGGCTATATCAAAGGCCAGCGAGCTTAGACCACAGAAGACCCCTATTACACTAGGACAGAAGAAGGCTTGGGAAAAGTTAGCCAAAGAATTTGGTGACGAACTTTGTACACTAACCGGGCTCAGTGTGCATGACTGTGCTGAGGCAGGAGTTAAAGCCATGATGTTGGAAGCTGACAAGTTATTGTCTAACCCAACTGTACGTAAGGCATACGAAAAGTTTTTATTTGTAGCAGAATTAACGAGAGATCATAATGAGCAAAGCAAAACATAAACCTCACCAATGGATTGACGGTGAGACCGCTGATCGTATCACCAGTCTTAACCTAAAAGATTATCGTGCGTATCTCAAGAAAGAACTAAAGCAATGGAAGAAGAATCCAAAGTCAGATACTAACCCAGACGGCTATTGGCTACATCCTGAAGATGTTGGACTCAATATGCAAACCATTGCCGCACTGGATTTGATTATTGATCACTTTGTAGTAACAGAGGATGAAAAATGAAACAAGAACTAGATACATTGCTATGTGAACGGTATCCAAAGATGATGGTGAACCGTGACAAGCCTATGACTGAAACTTGCATGTGTTGGGGGTTCAGCTGTGGCGATGGTTGGTTTGATATCTTGGATCAACTCATGGGCAATATTCAACATCACATTGACTGGAAAGAGAAACAACGTAACTGGGCAATTACTTTTAATAGTACAGCTTCGCCGGAAGACATGCGGCCAGTTCCGGATGCTATTCCACAAGTAACGCTAGACCAAGTCAAAGAAAAGTTTGGCACACTGCGTTTTTATTACACCGGTGGCGATGACTATATCAGCGGTATGGTAACGATGGCAGAATCAATGTCAGGAGTAACTTGCGAAACTTGTGGCAAACATGGCAAGCGTGTTGGAGGCGGATGGGTTACTACACTATGTGAAGAACATGCCACAGAAAGAAATATTGTTTATAACGAAGAAGGAAACGAATAATGATCTCGATGAAAGAATGGATGGAACTAGTTGACTATAAAATTACCGAAGGCGGTGATTATGGTTGGGGATGTTATGGTCCGAATAGCTATACGCTAGATAGCTGGAATGGCGTTCACGGTAAAGGTGGATACAGTTTCAGTATTGTGTTCAGCACCAAGAGCCAAAAGGTATATGAAGTCAGTATGTGCGATTATACCAATGATCGTGCCTATCGCATGATCAATCCAAAAAATGTTGAAAAGCACAGCAAAGAAGCCAAGGCTCGCGATGTGAATTTAAACGAAGCTTGGGACGATGTGGACTATATTGATTTGGAAGTGGCGGATGATTTTATCCGAAAAGCACTTGCTATTCGAGCAGGCGAAGATTATGATACACGAATATCAGTTCCAGTTGACTTTTCAGATGAAGAACTGTTACAATACATGAAACTAGCACACGAGCGTGATATGACCTTTAATGCGTTTGTTGAAGAAGCGTTACGGTTTGCTATTGAAGAACATAAAGCAGGGCGTCTTACCAAAGAAGATGCTCAAAAATTTGTATTAGAAAGCAAAACGGCTTGGCCGTTTGAAACAGAGAAAGAAGACCATGAGGATTAAACTTGTATCTGATCTCCACTTGGAGTTCAGCGACATTAATATTGTTAATGATCAGGACTATGATGTACTGATCCTAGGTGGTGATATTTGCATCGCCCAGGATCTGCACGATCATCATGCCGCTGACTTTAATCCATATAGCAGTGGAGCATTGGCAGATCTTAGCCGTAAGATGCAACGGGTCGCTCGTTTTCGCGACTTCTTTAAGCGTTGTAGTTTTCAGTTTCCTCATGTGATCTACATCATGGGCAATCACGAATTCTATCACGGTAAGTTTTACAGTGCCATTGATTACATGCGTGACGAGTGTGCCAAGTATCCCAACATTCATATGTTGGAACAAGATACTTACATTATTCAAGATAGGAATAAAGAAACAGGTGAAGTAACTGATGTTGTGTTTGTGGGTGGAACATTATGGACTGACATGAATCGTCGAGATTCTTTGACCATGCATGCTATCAAAGATATGATGAACGACTTTAAAATTATTCGTAATGAAAAGCGTGAGTATGCGGCTATGAGTCCGCTGGATGTTGCTATTAGACACGACAAGACGCTGGGCTATATCAAACACATTGTTCAAGAACACAAGGACAAGAAGTGTGTGGTGGTAGGCCATCATGCTCCCAGTTTTAAAAGTGTGCATGAGCAATACGCAAGTCAGACACTTATGAACGGTGGTTATGCCAGTGACCTAAGTGAGTTCATTTTGGATCACCCACAGATTGTGCTGTGGACACATGGTCACATGCATCAGCCGTCTGATTATGTGATTGGTGAAACACGAATTGTATGCAACCCCCGTGGTTATGAAAACGACGGCTACAGTGAAAACAGTGGCTGGAACCCCGATATTTTATTGGAGATTTAAATGAGTGAAGAAACTAAAGAACTAAGCGTACCGCAAATGCTTCGTACAACTGGTGAAAATACCGCTGACTTTATGAAACGAGTTGCCGAACATGTTGATGAATTAGAAAATAGAATTTCTATGTTACAAGAACGTATTGTTGAATTAGAAAATGCCGCTAAGTGAATCCAATATGAAACGTTTTAAACTTTGGCTTAAAAACGTATTAAAACAGGAAAATGTATCGGTTACATTTACTAAAAAAGATGGTAGTGAACGTGTCATGCGGTGTACTACTAATCCAACATTTATTATGTTTAAAGATCCTGCTAGTGTAGAATCTAAATCAGAACGTAAAGTAAATGACGATGTAATGCCTGTGTTTGATTTAGATGCCAACGCTTGGAGAAGCTTTCGTTGGGACAGTATTAAAAATGTAACTTTTACATTTAATCGTGGAGATAAAAATGGCTACAGTACTGAGGCACAGTGATACTTGTCAAATCAAAATGGCAAAGAGTGCTAAGATGACCGAAGCGGTTGTGCAAGATTTTGAGGACAAAGTCTTACTCAATGTAATTGTCAACAAAGCAGTTAAAATTAGTATGAAATGGAATGGTAAATGTTATGAAGGACGAAATGCTGGAATGGATTTTGAAAGCGACGGACCGGCTGTAATACGCACTAAAACCGCATCAAGAGGTTAATGTGATTGACTGTTTAATTATTGGGGATAGTATTGCTGTTGGTACTAAACAATTTAGACCCGATTGTGTTGCTGTTGCCAAGGGCGGAATTAATAGTTGGCAATGGCGCAAACAATACCTTGAAGGTGATAAAGGTGCATTGCCACTTGCTGAGACATTAATCATTAGTCTCGGATCAAACGATCACAAAGGTGTTAACACACGAGAAGAAATTTCCGCTATCCGTTCAAAGGTATTGGCCAAGCGTGTCTATTGGATTCTACCGGCAATCAAACCAGAAGTCCAAGCAATTGTGCGTGAAGTTGCAGGAGGATTTGGAGATACAGTATTACCAATTACACGCCTACAACCGGACGGCATTCATCCAAGTTGGGCAGGCTATAAAGAATTAGGAGAGAAGGCAAAATGAAAATTGGGTTAAGTTACAGCCGTTGTATTTTAGACATTGTGGAAGGACGGGTAAACATAGACGATGTATTGGTATTAATTACTCGTACAGACTTTGATCCTCGAGATGACGACCAATGGGCCGGAATTTGGTCAGGTTACTGCCTCGGCGGATTAAGCAACCCTGAATGGGGAAACTATGATTACCATAGTAAAGACGACGAAGATAAATTTCGTAGCGTAAGCATTATGATCTACGAAGATGGCAAGATGCATCAGCCTCGACAATTTGGTGCGCATCCACGCCGCCGACCAGAAATTTGGTTAGAAGCAGTTTTACCAAACAGTGAGCTAGAGACCAATCCAGCCGCTAAAATGGCTTGGGAAAAGTTCCAAACTATTGCATCACTTTCGAGCGTCGAATTGGATGACAAGTATCAGTAATGAGCATATAATACTATTAATGAAACTTCATTGATAGGCAAATATGTTTTTACTTATTATTACAGCAGGTGTCATACTAGCAATATTTTTGCCGGTACTAAGGTTCCTGATAGGTTTACTAATTATTTGGACATTTTTCTCATTGTTCGATCATAGTAACTCTGCGGCAACTGTAGTTCCGACTACTGAATATTTTCGTGAAATTTCTTACGAAGATCTAAAAAAATATCCAGTAAGTTGTGATAAAAAAGATCAACAATTAGCTGAGCTAACAAAATTACAGCGTTCAAAGAATTTTAATCCCGATCCTGAAAAATTAGAAGAATCGGATCGTATTTTTAATAGCAGGCTCAAGGCTACTATTTGGTGGTATACCTATAGTTGTGTGCAATCATGAAAACACTAATACTATTGTCTTGTTTGGTTAGTAGTTTTGCCATGGCAGAATGTAATGTAAAAGTAGCCAGTCAACTGACAAACGAACGCCAAGTAGGACCAATTACTAATTTAGTAAAAGATACTAAAATTATGGGCCAATGTACTGTAGAATTTGATATGGATGTAGACGGTAAAACATACCATTTGAGAGAAACTGAAAAAGGTTGGGAAAATCCCGAAAGCCTTTGTTACTATGCCCGAGAACGAGCACGTAAGAATCTTCTTATGGATATGCCCGGACGGTTCAAAACCGAAAGTGTTACTAGTTGTAGAGAAGGTGAAACGGTACCTGCAACCCTTAAAAAAGGTAATACAATTTTAGAAACAGAAGCACCGTTTGGATCAAATAAAAAATACTTTACATATCGCAATAGTCGTTGCCGTATGTTCCAAGAACACTTAGTTGTAGATAGGCAATTAAAAGTCTTCAACGGTGTAATTTGCCAAGTTGATAATTCAGATACAAATTGGCTAATTGTGGATAAATGGTAGGTTGACTTTAACGTACCATTACGTTATAATTAAATTTTAACACACAGAGAGGGTTATATGAAGGCATTTATTTTAGGCACAGTCTTTGGACTAGTTCTAGCAACAGTTGGATTTTCCGGCATTGCTAAAATGTTGGACAAGGGTGTAGACACAGTTAAGACACAAAGTACGGAGTTGGCAAAATGAAAACAGTAGTAGCATTGATTTTAGTAACAAGTCTTGCCGCTTGCTCAACAGTAGCAGGTGTAGGTAAGGATCTCCAATCGTCTGCAGAATGGACTAAAGAAAAGATTTCAAAGCCATCCGTGGATCTTAACAAAGGAAATTAAAATGAAAAATAATTTTAAGACACTAGTATTGACTTCAACCCTTGCACTTCTTGGCACCAATGCTAGCGCACAGATTTTTGGATCTACTTCGGACGCATACGAACGCCGAGCAGATGCTGAACGCCAGCGTCAAGAAAAATATGTAGATAATGCTATTAGCAAGGCTCCTGAATGGATGTATAAATTGCCTTCAAGCAACAATGCTGTTTACGCATCCGGTACCGGTGTAAGCTACGATATGGCCATGGCCGATCATAAAGCTAAATCCGATGCTTATGGTAAAATTTGTATGACAGCTGGCGGAACAGCTAGCCAAAGTACTAAGATTTTTAAAACTGATACTGAAAAAGCCAGTACCGACAATACAGAACTTGCTGTTCGCACAGCCTGTCGTGAAGTCAGCTTACTTGGCGTAGAAGTTCGAGAAGTCAAACATATTGCGGAAGGAAATCGTTTTCGGTCGTATGTATTGATTGTGTTGCCAACAGGTGATGCCAATGTATTGAAAATTGGTAAAGAAGTACAACGACAAAAAGAAGTTGCATTGACTCGAGAAGAACAAGCATTTAAAGAACTCGATCGAGACCAAGTTACAGTAACACCAATTCCTGCACCGCAAACACTATCCCCTAGTGAGCAAATTGCTCCCGCTAAGTCAGATAAGGTTAGCGTAGTTACTCCAACTGGAAACGGCACACTAAATCTACTTCCAGTAGATAATGCTGAGTATCGAGCCAAGCGGGAAGCTGCACTACAAAAACCTGGTGCTGTAGTTGGCCAGGTGACTATTAGTAATTAATATGATTAGAGAATTTATTAAAATTGTAGAATCAATTGAAGGTATTACCGACAATTGGTTCAAACATGATGGCTTTGAAACTTACAAAAAGCCTGCCAAAGAAAAGTACGAAATTGCTGATTCAGATGGGCAAATTGAAACACTCGAAGGTCCTGTAAACTATAAGGCAGGCTATTATATCTTAACAGGACCAAAAGGTGAACAGTACCCAATCCCTCCGCACAAGTTCCAAGAACTTAAAGATGATCACGGCCACGGTGTTTGTACTCCTAAAAAGATTATGAAGATTGCTAAACTTGCAGATCATTCCGGAAGTGTTGACACCAGCTGGGGAGAGAAGCTACACTATAATACAGGCGAAGATGTTATTGTTCGTCACGGTACAAATGACTACGGTGTAGTTAAAAAAGACATCTTTGCTCAAACATACGATACATCAAATTTTAAAGGATAAAGATGCCAAATTTAGTACCAATGGTTATTGAGCAAGAAGCTCGCGGAGAACGTAGTTACGACATTTACAGTCGCTTACTAAAAGATCGAATTGTCATGCTAGACACCGATGTTAACGAACATAGTTCCAGTTTGTTAGTGGCACAATTACTTTTTTTAGAAAGTCAAGGAAATGAAGACATTACCTTTTTTATCAATAGTCCGGGCGGAGTGGTTACAGCTGGCATGGCTATTTACGATACTATGCAATTCATTAAGCCTGATGTTTGCACAGTCGTCATGGGCCAAGCCTGTAGTATGGGAAGTCTGCTTGCTACTGCTGGTGCTCCTGGCAAGCGTAAAATGCTACCAAACGCTCGACACATGATTCATCAGCCCTCGGGCGGTGCAGGTGGGCAGGCTACAGACATGGAAATCCAAGTCGAAGAGATTCTTAAAATGAAGAAGAATTTGACACAGATCTATGTTAACCATAACAGCAAGGGCAAAACCTACGAGCAATTCAAATACGACATGGAACGAGACAAATACATGAGTGCGCAGGAAGCCTTGGAATACGGGTTGATTGACGAAATCATAACAAAACGTCCATAATATGCGTATATAACGGTACGCCCTAGTATACTATAAATATACTTACTAGGAGTGTGCCATGACTCAGCTACCATTTGATTGGTCGGAATTAACCCGCAGTAATCTGTACTCTATGTTCTATTCACTCAATAGTGAAATAGTGGGCAAAGAGTTGAGCCCCAGCCAAATACAAAAACGCATTATTAGACATGTCAAAGCGCATATACCTCTCAAACTGAAAAAGTGCATTTATGCACCTACCACTCCAGGTTTTGTTTTTATGGGAGGAGTATATTACAGCGATTTGGATCGAAAAAAATTGCCTGCTATAGAAGTCAATTTTAATTACAATCCTGCTGACAAGAAACTTAAACTTACCCAACATCGATTTAAGCGCATGGCTGTGAGATTTGCCGATGTGGTACTACATGAGATTGTGCATCAACGTCAGTTCCGTAGCCGAAATTTCAAAAATATTCCTGGATACCAAAGCACAGCTGAATATGCCAAAGAACGCAAAAAACAAGAGTACTATGGGGATCGAGACGAAATGGGTGCCCATGCTTTCAATTGTGCCTGCGAGTTGATTGATCGATTTGGTTACGACCCCACAGCAATAGGTTACTATCTAGATTCAAATCAATGTCGACGACATAAAAATTCCACTTGGAACGATTATTTGAAAGCATTTGATTGGAATCACAATCATCCAATCATACGCAGAATGAGAAATTTGATCATGCGTAATTTGGAAAATGCCTACTACGGCAAGCCATTTAAGACCACAAACCACTTGACATACTGATAATTACACTGTACAATATACACTTGTACAGTTAATCATTGGAGTTAAAATGAGTGTTTGCGCAAGTCATATCTGGGCTTTAGAAAGTCATCCAAGTCGTTTGAACAAAGAAGCAATTATTGAAGCTATTGCCCAAGAAGGAAATGACGAATTCTTTCACGGTTGTCGTCTTGCACTTGATCCAATGATTACGTTTGGACTTAAACAAATTCCGGAGAAAACAGATGAAGATGGCCCTGGCTTACCTTGGGATAGTTTTACTCTCGCTCTTACTGGCCTTGTTACTCGCAATGTCACCGGCAATACAGCACGTGATATGATTCAGGCCATGATGAAGTCAGCTACCAAAAAAGAATGGAATGGTTGGTATCGTAGAATTTTAATCAAAGACTTGCGCTGTGGTGTAAGCGAAAAAACAATTAACAAAGTAGTGGAGAAGAAATATGCTGACTATGCTATTCCCGTATTTGGTTGTCAGCTTGCTCATGATAGTGCTAATCATGAAACTAAAGTCGCCGGCAAGAAACTTATCGAAGTTAAACTTGACGGTGTCCGTGTTATCACTATCGTTCGTGCTGATGGTCGGGTGGACATGTTCAGTCGCAATGGTAAAGAACTTGCTAATTTCCCTCACATAGCACAACAAATTTCAAACGTGGTCCAACTAAAAGGCTCCAGTAAAAGTATGGACTTAGTGCTAGATGGAGAAATTATGTCTAGTAGTTTTCAAGATTTGATGAAGCAAGTACACCGTAAGGACAATATAGAAGCAGGAGATGCCGTGCTTAACTTGTTTGATGTGTTGCCATTAGAAGATTTTGAGAAAGGTATCTACAACAAAGATCAAACTACTCGCAGTAGCATGGTTAAGTTTTGGGTTGAGCAGAATCAAGACATGTTGCCTAATGTAACTTATGTTGCCAACGAACTTGTTGATTTGGAAACACCAGAAGGATATGCAAGATTTAAAGAAATTAATCAACAAGCTGTACTTGGTGGGTACGAAGGCATTATGATTAAAGATCCAGAAGCTCCTTATGAATGTAAACGTAGTGTTGCATGGCTGAAGTTGAAGCCTTTCATTGAAGTATCATTGGAGGTTGTAAATGTTGAAGAAGGTACAGGAAAAAATATTGGTAAACTTGGTGCATTTGTGTGCGAAGGTGTTGATGACGGTAAAGCAATACGTGTCAACGTTGGATCCGGTTTTACTGATAGTAATCGTGATGATTATTGGAATAACCGTGCAAACGTGCTTGGAAACATTGTCGAAGTAAGAGCGGATGCTATTACACAAAACCAAGACGGTACATATAGTTTACGTTTTCCAAGATTTAAGGGTTTTAGAGGTTTTGAAATTGGAGAAAAGTTATGACAGCAATTACTAGTGTTACAGCACAAAATCTCAAATTGTATCAGCAATCTGAAATTAGAAAAATAGACAAGCGTCACGAAGAATTAGTTTTAGAAGAACGACGAATCAAGTACGACAAAGAAGTTAACGAACAAAAGCGCATTGAGATGGCACGACGAATGAACTGTGCCGTAGGACAAAATATAGACAGGATGGCCTGAATGCAAATAACTAGCAAAACAACCAATATTAGAACTATACGACAAAGTGATCCTAAGTTTACACTAACTGATGGATTTGTAACTTGTCCAAGAGCAGGATTTGAAATAAGTAATCGCTGTCCAGAAAATTATAAAGATCTTATTTTAGAATGTATTAATCATGGTTGGATTAAACCAGTGGCCCATGTATATGGAAAAGAACTAACAATGGATGCAATGAGATGACAAACCCTTTTAGAGATCAAGAAAAATTTATGCGGGCCTGCGATCAGACAGTAGGCACACACAACGAAGATCAATACAAATTGTATCTTAATTTAATTAAAGAAGAAATGGAAGAGCATAGTGTTGCATTTGCAACTCGCGATGCTGTAGAAGAATTAGATGCACTTATTGATATTTTAGTCGTTACTATTGGTGCTATACATAGTGCGGGTTTTGATGCCGAAGGTGCTTGGAAAGAAGTTATGAAAACAAATTTTGCCAAGATTGATAAAGATACTGGTAAAGTTCGTAAACGTGAGGACGGTAAGGTATTAAAACCTGTAGGCTGGACTCCGCCTGATTTAAAATCGTTTGTTAAATGATGTTTTGGTTTAAGTCTAATACTATTAATGTAGACTGCTTTACCGGCAGACAGTATGTTCACGACTTTTATCCGATTGATAATACTAACAAATTTTTCCCCGATTGGTGGAAGGTGTTGGATAAAAGCTATCCAGATGAGTCGGGTATATTCCCACAGTCAACTATTAAAGGTTGTACAGGATTTAATCAGTTTTTTAACAACGGAATTACCATTCCTTTATGGAGTGAGATGGCGATTGGATTGACGGTTAATCGCCAGTTTGGTTTACAGTTTGCTGATGGTATATCAGCCGCTGGCCATCATGCCTTTAGACAGATGGAAGGCTATTTAAACCCGAATGAATATTCACATTTAAAAATTCAAACTCCGTGGTTAATTGAATGCAAGGAAAATATCAACTGGATGTGGGTTCAGAATACATGGGGATTTAGAAATCCGGGAAATTTTATCATACCCCCAGGTGTAGTTAATTACAAATATAATTCCACAACTGATATTAACATGTTTTTTAGTTTTCAAAATCTTCGAGAAAATCTTTTGATTAAAGAAGGAACTCCTATGGTTAATATTGTACCAATGGATGATAGGAGTGTAAAAGTACATGTGCATAAACTCAGCGAAGAAGAGTTTATGAACAAAAGAGAGCGTTTAATTCCTACGTCGTTTCTTAATAAGTACGGAACGACAAAGAATCTCATAAACAAATACGAAAGTAAATGCCCGTTTGGGTTTAAAAAATAAAATGGCACATCACACTAACTACTGGAGTTGTACTCCTTTCGCAGACTGGATCCGAGGTACTAAGAAATTGAGTGCAGGAACAGCCGAAGAATGGGACGACTGGACAACCACAGCTCAAATGAAACACAATTTCCGTTACTGGCTAGCAGAAGAAGGGCTCGGCCATCTACAAGATTTTGTAACTTGGCCTGTAAGGAAACTCTATGATATCAAGTATTATATTAATAATCGGTGGGTTACTCGGACTCATAGTCTTACTGCTCATGTTCGCGATATTCGTCCTGGCAACTGGTGCGATGTTGGGAATCGATTCTTGCCATGTTTGTTTAATGAACTTGTTGACTTTGTTGAAGTAGAACAAGCATGGAGTCACATTGCCTGGGGTGATGAAAAAGATAAAGCCAAATATAATGCACCATTCTGGGCCACAGGTTGGTTCCGCTGGCGTACATGGCGTTGTCCGCAAGCAGGCCTTGATCACTTAGACTGGGCCATGACACTAACTAATAACGACTGGTGTGGGCCCGAACATCCTGACTATGGCAAACCAACTGGTCAAGCACTACGTGCCAAGGAAATCAAAGAACTTTACAATTGGTGGACTGTGACCTATCGTAACCGACCCGATCCATACGAAGCCAGTGGTTGGACTGCGGCCTGTGAAGCAAGTCGTATTGCCAATGGTGGCAAGCTAAATTGGGGGCAGGAAAAAGATCCTGCTGTTAAAAAGGCTAGCGACAAGGCGCATAAGTTGCTTCAAAAGATTGAAGCGGCATATGAAAAAGAAGATACCGATATGATGATTCGACTTATTAAAATTAGAGACGCACTATGGACTTGAGATAACTAGTATATTATAAGGTTTTCCATGGAACACAAATATATACGGTTAGAACATTCAAACAATTCGCACGAAGATTGGTTTGTAGTCAATTGGTGCTTGGGCAATACCTGTAACTATAGTTGCTCGTATTGTCCTTCAGCACTGCACGATGGATCAAAGTATTGGCCTGATCCTAGCGTAATTAAAAATTTCATTGCTCGTGTAAAAGATCAATATTTTCATAAAAAAATATATTTTGAATTCACTGGTGGTGAAGTCACAATGTATAAACATTTTATTGAAATTTGTCAATTTTGTTCTGAGATGGGTGTCAAAGTTGGTTTAATCAGTAATGGATCACGCACACTAAGATACTGGGAAGAAAATAAACAATACTTTGATCATGTATGTCTTAGCTTTCATCCAGAGCATGCTGACGATAAACACTTTATTGACGTAGTTAAATTATTAAACAACGATGTACGCACTCACGTTAACATAATGATGAGTCCTGAAAAGTTTGATCATTGTTATGCTGTAGCAAATAAAATTAAAAATTTAGGCAATATTAGTATGGCCTTGCAGCCATTGATCCACGACTTTGGTGATACACTCTATGATTATAATGATTTTCAAAAGAGAATATTTGATAAGCAACACGAATTAATCAGTAAACATATTAAATTTACCAAGACATTTGATTATTACAGAGGTGCTATGCGTGTAGTATATCCTGACGGTACTAGCCAAGTATCAAGTGCGCATAGGTTCATTAGCGAAAAAATCAATGACTGGTCTGGCTGGAAATGCTATGCTGGTATTGAGCAATTGATTGTTGATATGGATGGTTCAATTTATCGAGGATGGTGTAAAGAGGGTGGTGCTGTTGGTAAAATAAACGACGTAGATTTAACTCTCCCAACTGAGCCAATAGTGTGTAGCAAAAATATGTGTCATTGTAATTTTGATATTATGAGTACTAAGGAAAAGTAATGAAAAAGAGATTTTGCATTTTAGGGTTACCGCGTAGTGGTAGTCAATTACTGGCCACACTGCTTGAAAGTTCAACTCGTAACATGGCAAACCTATACGAGCCATTTACTCATAATTTAGAAACTAGAGTAAAAATAAACGATGATAACACTCTTAACTATTACGATGATACTAGCTCAATTTCTATAGAAGAACGTGTTGAAAATGTGCTATTAGCATTAGAGAATGGTGACAAAAATCAATCACTTGTGGTAAGATTTTTTCCTTACAGTAATATCCCTAATCATAAAGAAATTATTAAAAGAATAGAAAAATGTAATATAGAATTTGTAGTGTTAAAAAGACAAGATATAGAAGCTCAAATACTAAGTTACGGACTAGCATTATCCACAGGTGTGTGGCACGAATTTACAGCATCTGACTTACCCGATGATTTAGAAATACATCACTTTGAAGAAATGGCTTGGTTATACGAACAAAATAAGAATTTTGATAATTGGTTGAAATCGCTAGATATAACTTACACTACTATACACTATGAAAATATAGTAGCAGAACTATTTGAATACATACAACGTCCAATATATCGCGGGAAAATAAATGATCAACTAAAAAAGAGAAAAACTGAACAGCTATGGGATAAAGTAGCTAACGCTGTAGAGCTTAAAAGTTTTATACAATCATTAAAAGATGACACTTATATTAGATAATCATGCCCTTACCATTACAACCAGAACATTTGAAAGATGCTAAACTTTTTGCTCACAGGCGTAACCTTATTGATAACCTAGTAGGATCTGGCATAAAATCTATTGCCGAGTTAGGTGTTGCTTATGGTGATTTTTCCGAATATATGATAGAAACATTGACACCTAAAATATTCGGAGCATATGATATATTTAAACTACATAATGCAAATGTTTCATTTAATGGAATACCTGCCATTGAAAAATTTAATGGGTCAACACACAGTGATTTTTATTACAATCGACTAAAAAATAAATTTGGTGACACCGTAGATTTGCAGATATTTGAAGGAGATAGTTCTACTAATTTACACAAATACAAAGGCACTTATGATTTGATCTATATAGACGGGGATCATTCATTAAAAGGTATTTGGAAAGATACCAAAGCTGCCCAAGCAAAGCTATCGCCCGGAGGAAAACTAATTTATAACGATTATATGATGTACGATCATAGAAATAAAGAAGATTACGGGACCGTAGAAGTAGTAAATTGGTTGTGTGTAAAAGAGGGTTGGAAGATAACTGGTATGGCATTACAAAACGAAATGTATTGTGATGTAATGTTAGAAAAAATTTAATGCTGAGGCTGGTTTAATTTACTGTGATTGTTTACATTTATTGCCCAATACTTTTTATCAAATACTCTGTTAACAATATTATTGTCAAATCCTATTTCTATTAAAGATTTTTGAATTTCAGAAATACAGTCATCAGATTGATCTCGTATAAAAAATCTATGAAATCCTATGATTTTAATGTTATTGTCAGTAAGGCACGATCTAAACATTTCTATTGTATAATTTCCCCAAAAAGTAAATGAAAAAGATTTAACAGATGTATTAAAATCAAAATTACTATAAAATCTATACAATATAAATTCACTTATTCCTGCTGGAATTGTAAGTCCATTGTGAACATAATCAAAAAGTAATTCTAGCTTAGGATGATTGTTTAGTATTTCTTTTACGATTGATGTTTTCATTCGAAAGGGAGTTGTTGGTTCCCAAAAATGTGTTGGTTTTTTACCAGTTATATTTTCTAATAATTCTATCCAATCGGGCCAGTATCGATATTGTTTCTGTCTCTCATCTATAAAAGCATTCCCCTCATGTTGAGGAGATTCAGATAACCTAGTTGGCTTGATGAAGAAATTTTTAGTATCCAATACCAAGTAGGAATCACTATCAATGCGATCAACAATTAATAATTTTAACATCTGCTGATCAATCCAATTTTTATGCCCGGGTGTTAGTAGATTTTCACTCAGTGTCTTCTTATAAGAGCGTGTATCAAAAAACCGCAACTGGCAAGGCCCGGTATAATACGGACTTAATGCATCGACCCATTCTTGTATTGGTTTACTAGAAGTTTGTATTACAACCCAGTGTGTGGATCTATCTAATAAAAATTTATCAATACTCTGTGCTTGCATCAACATCATGTCAAAGTCTCTGTCACAAGTAACTGTTACAATGTGATTCACTTTCTGTCTCCAAACAAAATATAGTCTTCCTTTGTGTAACCCTCCATAACTTCGCTTCCGCTAGTTGAATTTGGCTTACTATTTTTATTATCTAAGCCGCCACGGATAGGTACTACTGCCCAAGTACAAAAGTCTATAAAATTCGGAAGAGTTTTGAGTTCTTCTTCTAAACTTAATGTTTCTTCTCTATTATGTGGTGCCATCATGAATTTTATTTCCAGATGACCTAACCCACCGTTATTGGCTTTTTCGTCTGCAATAGCTTCTACTACACGAACGAACTTTGCACGATCATAAAATTCAAAATGTACACTTAAATTTAAATCACCATAGTGTATGATTTCTCTGTAGTAGTCCGGTAAACGACTTCCGTTACTATGCAAACTAACATGATGTCCCATGGCGTTTAGATAACGCAACCAGTCTAAGAAATCTTTATTAACCGTTGGCTCGCCGCCGCTAATGATAAAGTTAGCTGCTTCACCTTTGGTGAATTTCTCTTCTATCAGTGCTGTAGCTTTCATTAGTTCTTCTAGCGATTTGTGCGGATCGGTATTATTGTGTATCCACGGCCAGCAATAACTACAATCATAATTGCAACGACGACCTATTTCCCAATAAACTTGTTTTTGATTACTTGCATGAGTTCTTTCCATAGCAACAAAATCAGTTAGGGTATCATCACGTAGCTCAATTTCAGTTTCTAACCCAGCACCTCTACGAAGTAATGGTTTAAATTCAATTTTATTAACTTTTGGAATAAAGAGGTCGGCGCCGCAACTACAAACATTACGTTTGCAATCAATCCAATCATCGGGCACACGAAAGTCTTCAAATACATTTCCTAATTTGCCGCCTACACGACAACTGGCTGTCCAAACGTATCCATCCATATCAACATATAGACTGTCAACGCCTGCGCCACATTTCCAATTTGGTAAGAAGTTTAGCTTGTCCCCAACCAATTCATCAGTACTCCAATCACGCCATGCACCATTTTCTGCATAAGTTCTAATTGGTTTTCCAGGTGTAAAGTCCATAATTTTCCTTGTGACATATTTATAGGGTTGCATATTTCTTAAAAAAATTATTGACTTTTCTTATTTGAATATATAACATACTTAAACAGGATCATTGAATGTATAATTTAGGTTATCTTTTTAAACCGTCAGAAAAAACAGCAATAATAACCGATAGAGAGTATAGCTATACTGAGCTCGACAACTTAGCCAACGGCTTTACTGTAGGACTTTCTGGGTATAAACGTGTTGGAATACTAGCAAATAATTCTATTAATTTTGTGGCGGCCTATTTAGGTATACTACGGGCAGGTGCAACTGCAGTTTTAATCAGCACTAAACTACCTCAAACAGTTCGTGAGTACATTATAAAAGATAGTCAATGTGAACTCGTACTAACAGAAGACAACTTTTTTAATTTTTTTAAAATAGGTACCCCAGATAAAATTAGCATGGATGAAAATTCTCCTGCTATTATACTTTACACATCTGGCTCTACAAAAATGCCAAAGGGCGTAGTAATACCTCATAAACGTCTATGGACTATAAGTCAAAAAGCTAAGGATCCATTAATGCCTAAAAAACGTATGCTAATAGCAGCTCCTTGCTATCACATGAATGGGTTATCTAATCTAGAAGTAGGACTAGCTGGCAATGCTACAATAATACTAATGAGTCAATTTGAAGCTAAATCTGCTGTAGAAGTTATTAAACAACACAAGGTCAATTTTATAACTTCAGTTCCTACTATGATTGCTTTGTTATTACAAGAAGACGTTTCTAAACTTACGACCATTAGACATATTGCCATGGCTAGTGCTCCAGTTAGCAAAACTTTATATAGTTTTATTAAACAAAAATTTCCTAGTATATCCATATCAATAGCATATGGTAGTACAGAAGCAGGTCCTGGGTTGTTTAGTAAACATCCGTGGTTACCCACTCCTGAAATGAGTGTAGGGTATCCGGCTACAGGAATAGATTATAGACTAGACAATGGAATATTAGAAATCAAAAGTCCGTCTATGATGACTAGTTATAGTAATGGGGACACTAGATTTACAAAAGATGGATATTTTATCACTAATGATATATTTGAAACAGATGCCGCAGGTTTTTATTATTTTGTGGGACGTGCCGATGATATGTTTGTCAGCGGTGGCAATAACATATATCCTAGGAAGATTGAAACTATATTAGAAACACACCCTTGTATAGTAGAGTCGGCGGTTATTCCTTTAGAGGACGATATAAAAGGTGTTAAACCTTATGCATTTGTAACTATTAAAAATAATACAACAGAAGATGAAATCAAAACACATATTTTGAAAACATTGTCTTACAATGAATGTCCGCGTAAAATTTGGATTTTAGATTCTATGCCTCTTACTGGCGTTAATAAGATTGATAAAAATAAACTGATCGAACAAGCGCGGATATATACATTGTGAATAAAAATATTAATTTAACGGACTTGTAATATGTTCCAACGATTGAATAATCTCCAAGGTCAAGTTGCTGTCATAACAGGCGGATGCGGACAAGTGGGTTATGCTACCGCCCAACGATTGTCACAGCAAGGAGCCACAGTAGTAGCACTGGTTCGAAAAGATATAGATAGTGCCATGCAAAAAATGCAAGCACTATCTGGCACAGCAATTTTAGCAGATATTACCAATTCAGCTGATTTGACATTGGCGGCTGCAATGATCAAAAAACAGTTTGGTCGTTGTGATATTTTAGTTAACAGTGCAAGCATTACAAAAAATGTGTTGCCTTCAAATTTGGATGCGCTCACAGATGAAATATTTGATAGTATTGTAACAACTAACCTGCGTGGAGTATTTGCTACAATACGTGCATTTGCTCCTATGCTTAAAGAAACCAAAGATGGATTAATAGTTAATATTTCCAGTACCAGTGCTGAAGGTGCAAGTAATAGCAATATAGCATACGGTTGTAGCAAAGCTGGAATCAATCAACTGACTAAAACTTTGGCAAAAGCACTTGCTCCTGAAATTCGTATTGTAGCGGTGTCTCCCGGTTTTATGGTAGAGCCAACTAGTGGTGCTGTTAAAGGTCCAGGTGTTAACGAAAAGATGGCAGAATCCAGTCCGTTAAAGCGTATTGGGTATGCAGATGATATTGCTAGTACTATTGAAGCGTGTTGTACACACATACGATTTGCCACAGGCAGTATATTTTTAGTGGACGGTGGAAGAACTGTATGAAAACTATTATCACTTGTGCCATCACCGGTGCTGTTACTAATAGAGAACAAACTCCCTATCTGCCAGTAACACCTGAAGAGATTGCTATAAGTGCATTAGAGGCTGCAGAAGCGGGAGCAGCCATTGTACATATCCATGTACGTAATCCAGAAACAACTCGGCCTAGTATGGATGTAGATTTATACCGAGATACTGTTGATAGAATTAAAAAACATAATACCAATGTGTTGATTAATTTAACAACAGGTCCTGGAGCATTGTATATTCCAAGCAAAGATAACTTATCACACGGAGCACCGGGGACGGTATTGCTTCATGCTATTGACAGAGTTAAGCATATTGAATTAATTAAACCTGACTTGTGCAGCATAGATTTTAATACTATGCATCAAGCCGAAAATGGTATACGTATTAATCATAAGTTAATAACTAGGAGGATGGTAGATCTTGTACAGCAGGCAGGAACAAAGTGTGAATTAGAAATTTTTGATAGCGGAGATTTTCGTATAGCACAGGAATTTGTGGCAGACGGAACAATCAAAGGAACTCCATTTTGGCAATTTGCTATGGGTATCAAATATGGATGGAATGCAACTCCTAATGCACTGATGTATGCTTACAATGAACTACCAAAAGGAAGTGTATGGAGCGCATTTGGTATAGGTAAACAAGAAATGCCAATGGTAGCCCAAACTATGATATTAGGCGGGCATGTACGTGTTGGTATGGAAGATAATATCTATACTAGTAAAGGTGTTTTGGCAAAGACTAACGCCGAATTAGTTAAAATGGCTGCAGATATTATAAAGCTATTGGGTGGTAACGTAGCATCGTCCAGTGAGGCAAGGGAAATATTATTTTGAAAAGGTTGACATTTGTTTTGTTTGAGTATATAATATGTGTATTGTTTAACAAAGCAGGAGCAAAAAATGGCTAAAGTAGCAACCAAAACCCGTGTAACTAAAAAACAAGTTACAGCACATCGCACCAAAGCGGCTAAAGATTATAGTCCCGTATGGGATAATGTAGAGTCCATGGATGCTAACCAATTTTTGCGCCATTGGCATGGTGCTATGGAATATTACCGTTTGGAATTTAGCGGCAAAGATTTGAAGCCAGCTATTATCAAATGGATGACTAATGTTGGTTGTACAAAAGAAGACATTGCTGCCTTTAAGAAAACTAAAGATAATCGATGCAATGTCACAATGGGTGCTATTGCTAGTTGTTTGAATCGCGGCATGCCTGCCGTTCGTGAAGATTTTAATGATGGTCGAGATACAAGTGCTTGGTTGCGTAAAGCAATTGTCGAAGTAATTGAAGCAGGCAAAAACGACAAGGAAGATGAAGTTGTCGATACTAAACCTGTAGTAGCACAGCCTACCATTCAAGAACGTGTGCGTGAAGCATCGTATCGCATGACCGAAGAAATTGAAGATGCCATTGAAAATTTCCAAACAGATCCTGAGAATTTTGATCCTAAAGCATTTAAAATGCTCAACTTGCTAAAAGGCAAAGAAGTTAAGGCTGCGCATGCTCGAATTATTAAAGAGTTGTATGCACGAGATTTGGCAGAACTTGAGGAACTTGCTAGCGGTAAAGGCGATGAACAATTGAAGGAAGCATATAGTCATCGTACTAAAAAGCAAATCCGCAATCTGATTGCATTTTATCAAGAAATTGCGAGTGCGTGTGATATGTTGGCACAAGAAGCCAAAGTTAATCGTGCTCCTCGTGCTAAGAAATCAGTGCCCGTTGAAAAGCTGGTTGCTAAACTCAAGTTTATGAAGTCTAACGAACCTCTAAAACTTGTAAGTATTAATCCAAAGGATATTATTGGGTCTGGCGAACTTTGGGTGTTTAACACTAAATCTCGTAAGTTGGGCAAGTATGTGGCTGCAGAGTTTAATACATTAAGTGTTAAAGGTACTACAATTACGGGCTTTGATGAGTTTAAGAGTGTACAAAAGACTGTGCGTAAACCTGAAGAAAAACTCAAAGAGTTTAAGTCTGCAGGTAAGATTGCTCTGCGCAAATTCCTAGAAGAGATCAATGCTACAGACACTAAAATGAACGGACGCATTAACGAAGATACTATTCTTCTTAAAGTTCAGTAATCTAAGGCAAAACATGGATAAATACTCGAAAGAGAGTGTTTATCCATGGCCCAAATATTTCATATTGAAGACAATACCGTTTTTATTAGTAGTCTAACACTGAGTGCGACTCAAGGGTTAGTAACACATACCGGCAATTACAGTATTACCGGCAATGTTAGCATAGCAAATGATGCAACTATTGGTGGTACCCTTAATGTAGGAACACTTAAAGTTAAGAATTTAATTGCAGATAATAATTCCACAGACTTAGGTAGTTGGGTTTCTACCGTAGATTCTGAATTAAATGGCAAAGGTTTTAGTTGGTCTCATGCAACAGGGCAAACTCAGCTAATATATAGATCTGGTGGAAGATTATGGGCCAATGCCAATTTAGATATTGGCTCTTCTAACACCTACAATATTGATAATATTCCAGTGATTAGTGCAACAGCACTAGGCGGAACTATTACAAAGAGTAATTTAACTAGTCTTGGAACACTGAATAAACTGTCAGTCGCTGGAGATACTACTCTAGGCGATTTTATGTTTGTTAATAGTACATTTAATCGACTAGGTATAGGCACAGAAGAACCAAACTTTACAATTGATATATTAGACAATAATGTTAACATTGTTATTGGTAGTCCTAATAACGGAATAGCACACTTTGGAACAAACAGTAGCGACGATATTGCTATCATTTCTGACGGACTAGAGCGTATTACTGTTACAAAAGGTGGCGAAGTTAATATAGGCAACCCAGCGAACGGAGGCGCGGTATTAAACGTCTATGGAACGTTAAACGCCACTAGTGTAGTTACTGATAGCAGAATTGATCGTACACATGCATTGCAATTCTTAGCAACAAAGGATAATAGCATATATGGTCTTGGTTTAGTTTGGGCAGGAGCGGGTGCGCCAAGACAGCTAATAATGTCTAATTCTCCAGATAGATTACATTCTACAGAAAGTTTTGATATAGCCGCAGGTAAATTTTATTATATCGATTCAAGACCTGTCTTAAGTTCAACAGCCTTGGGCGCCGGAGTTACAACTAGTAGTTTAACTACACTGGGAACATTGAAAACATTGTCAGTAGACGGCACAACTACATTAAATGATTTAACAGCAAATCAAATAACCATCGGTGAAGGAATCAAATTAGTTCAAAATGGTATCAATTCTGAAAATCAAATTAAATTAACTAGTCAAAATAGTGAAGTGCTTTACGGCGATATCAACGAAATCAATATTGGTGATAAACTTATACAAGCTAAACCAGTTAAAGTTTTCGGACCTTTGAGCATTAACATTAATAATCCAGATCCTACATTACAATTTAGTGTTAACGGAGATGTTAGTTTAGGAGGGCGTAGATTTACATCAGGAAAAACTGCTCCAACATCTGGCATATTCAATGCTGGAGATATGTGTTGGAATTCTGAGCCAAAAGCAAGTAGCTACATTGGTTGGGTTTGCATAACTCCTGGAACTCCTGGTCAATGGCTAGGCTTTGGAATGATTTCTAATCAATAAACTTGACCTTGTAATCATAAACCTATATAATTAGTATATGCGGCCTTAGGCATTCATCCCGCAATATAAATTCTGCATGTCATTGTTAACAAGGAGACATAACAATGGCAACACTACAACCGGTAGTATACAAGTATCAAAGCACAAAAGAATATGTGGACGCATTTCCGTGTGCTTACAGACAATGGCGAAGCGATAGTCACTGTAACCTAATTCATGGCTACAGTTTTTCAATGAAGTTCTATTTTGGTACCAATGATTTAGACGTTCGTAATTGGGCGGCTGATTATGGTGGGCTGAAAGAACTCAAAAAGATTTTAGAAGATCAATTTGATCACACTCTTATTGTAGCAGAAGATGATCCAGAAATGGAAACATACAAGTTGCTACAAGAAAAGAAAATGGCAAAAGTAGTAGTACTACCACGTTTAGGCTGTGAAGGCCTTAGTGATATGCTCTACAAGTATGTCAATGGAGTTTATATTCCAGAGATGTGGGGCCCGGGCGAGGCAGCACGTTTGTGGTGCTATCGTGTAGAAGTTCGCGAGACACAGGCTAATATGGCTTTTAGAGAAGGGCATCGTGAGTGGAATGAGGATCTTCTTTCATAATTTTTGGCGTAGTTGGGCCAAAGCATTAGGTGAAAAAGCAGGCAGTTCGGACGCAGAAGCGGATCGAATTGCTTGCATTCGTACTGTAATTGTGTTATCATACATACTTACAAACATTTTTATAATCTCAGGCGTCATAAGGCATTGGTAATGAAACGTATAGGCTTTGCATGTAAATGGATCGACACTCCTGAACAAGTCAACGGTATTAAAGCAACCGACGATGCTAAACAATACAACACCGGTACAACTACCATAAGTTGGTTAAATAGACAGTCGAAGGACGTTGCAGAGCAAAAGCTCTGGGATCTAATGGTCCAGAATCTGGCGGCTACAAAAAAACTTGTAGACCGTGTAGGAGAACTTAATGAAAATCTTAGGATGGTTCGTCTTAGTAGCGACATTCTTCCTGCTTATACCGAGCCAACATGGAGTTATTTTTGGCAACGACCCGATGTGGTTCAATATCTTGAACGCAATTTTATCCTTATTGGTGATAGTGCTCGTGCAAGCAATACCCGTCTTAGTATGCATCCTGGTCAGTTTGTTGTTCTGGCTAGCATTAACGAAGGCATTGTCGGACGAAGCATAGATGAATTTGAATATCACACAGATATGGCCCGCTATATGGGTTTTGGAAAATCGTTCCAAGACTTTAAAATTAATGTCCACATTTCAGGCAAGCAAGGCCCTGAAGGCATACGCAGAGCATATGCCCGGCTCAGTCCAGAAGCAAGAAATTGCATTACAATTGAAAACGAAGAAAACGCATGGGGACTAAATGACTGTCTTGATATTAGCGATATCGTTCCTATTGTGCTCGATATTCACCATCATTGGATTCGCGAAGGGGAGTATATCTCTTCGACAGACGATCGTGTTAAGCGTGTCGTGGATAGTTGGCGTGGTCTCCGCCCTACACTTCATTATTCTGTATCTCGTGAAGATTATCTCGTCAATCATGACACTAATCTAGCACCTGATCACGCACAGTTACTTGTAGATGGCTACAAGAAACAAAAACTAAGGGCACACAGTGACTTTTATTGGAATCACAAAACTAACGAATGGGCAATAACTTTTCTAAACCAGTTCGACATAATGTGCGAGAGCAAGGGAAAAAATCTCGCCAGCATGGAACTGTACAATCAAGCCAAAAGCTATCTCGAGAACAACTAATACACAGGTTGGAAACTCTTAGGGAAGAGCTAGAAGAAAATCCTAACCTCGACGAAAAACGAAGGGTTAGGATTCAAGAAGATATGGCTAACTATTCTAGCCAATTATCTAAGTTTTAATTACTCTGCTTTAGGCTTTTTAGGCGCACGTGGCTTCTTAGCCGCAGGTGCTTTTTTAGCTGCTGGTGTCTTTTTGGCTTTAACTGGCTTTTCAGCTGGAGCTTCGACTGCACCGGCACCTTCTACAGCTAGAGTAACTGGAGCAACTTGCGTTGGAGCAGCAACAGAAGCCTCAGTACCTGCTGGCACAACTGTTAAAACTGATTCATTGGCAGATTCAGTTTTATAAGGTGCTTCAACAGCAACTTCTTTTGGTTTTCCTACGAAAAACTCTTTGATTTTTTTGAACATAATATGTTCCTCCTTGTGGATTATTTATACTGATAAATATCATTATGTACAACTTTATTCGTTATGTTAGTTTAAATGAAGGCCATGCTCCTAAGACACTAGAGCAAGCAATTCTTCCCTACAAAAAGGACGAATTGGAGCCTGCTATATCCGAAGATACTATGAAATATCATTATGGAAAACTGTACAAGGGCTATGTTGACCGTTTTAACAACGGCGAAGGCGATGCAGACTTCAATGAAGCGGGTGCGTTTTTACACCATATTTTGTTCACACAATACCAAGCACCACAGGCATCCAATCAACCCACAAATATTGCTGAAAATTTTATCAACAAATATTTTAAAAGTTTTGATAAATTCAAGGATGATTTCCAAAAAGAAGCAATGAAAATACAAGGTAGCGGTTGGATATATTTGGCAAGTGATGGTACTATCAAAACAATTAAAAATCATCAAATAAAACTAGATATTGTATTGTTAATTGATTGGTGGGAACATGCCTGGGCATTAGATTACCAGGCTGATAAAAAAAGCTACCTAAATAACCAATGGAAAATTATCAACTGGAATATTGTCAGCTCTAGAGTTGGTCTACGGTCTTAAGGCTACTGGCAGGAATACTCCATACATTCCTACTTTCAACGCCTTTACTTTGTGCAAATTTTTTAATATCGCATTTGCTGCATACATGGTAAACATTATTTGTTAATCGATTAGGATCCATAGATCCTTTATCTCGGTTAAACACTTCTCCGCAACAATCACACTGAAGTACCAATACAGTCTTATTACGACTATAAGTGTGATGTTTACCACGTTTACTAGTTCTCACGTGTTGTGTTTGACGAAATTCAGTGCCTATGAACATCATGTATTTACATTAAGATTATAAAAATCTTTTGATAAATACTCTATCGAGGGCAATCATGATCACTATTTCCAATTCAGCCAAGCTAAAAATACTAGATCTTTTAGCAGAAGAAAACAATCCCAATTTATTTTTACGTACATTTGTCCAAGGCGGCGGGTGTAGTGGATTTAGTTACGGATTCACTTTTGACGAAATAGTAAATGAAGACGATTTTGAAATTCCGCTAACAGGCAGTTTTAAAGTACTTGTAGATGCAATGAGCATGCAATACCTCACAGGTGCAGAAATAGACTATAAAGAAGAATTAATGGGTAGCACATTCAGCATAAAGAATCCTAACGCAACTACAACTTGCGGATGTGGTTCTAGCTTTGGAGTTTAAATAAATGACACAAAATATTATTAATGTAGGTATTCAAGGTAACGACGGTACGGGCGATAGTATCCGCGAAAGTTTTACCAAAATTAATCAAAACTTCACAGAGCTATATGCTGTGTTTGGTGCCGGTGGACAAATTAAATTTGGTAACTTAGCTGACGCTCCTGGAACTAAAACATACCCTATAACAAACATTAGCGGAAACAATACAAAAGTTACGATTGTATTCAGTAATACAGATACATCATTAAGTCCGTTCACAGTGGGACAAAACATTATTATTAAAAATGTTGTTCCAAGTATATACAATGGAACATATGCTGTTACTGATGCTACTCCAACATCAGTAAAATTTTTAAGTTCAGCAAACACTAATACTATTACACTTGGTACAGTTTCCAGTACAGCATATAATGCCAACCAAGTTATTATGGCAAACAGTACAGGAACTGGACTTACAGCCAGAACTCTTGTAGGAACTGGAAATCTTACTATTGATGCCTCTAATAATAGTCAACTAACTCTTGGAATCAACAGTGACGGATTCTTATCTGCAACTAGTCCAGTTTTAAAACAAAGCATTAATGGTAAGGGTAATTTTTCTCTTGGAAATCTTGCTGATCCGACAGATTCACTTGTAGATAATTTTAACACTTACTACGGACAACAAGGATTTGCTCCAGTATCTAAAGACTCATTTGCAGTAACTGTTGGCTATGCAAATGCACATTATCTGCAATTAACAGATTCAGGTACATTATCTGGTCCTCTTAAAGTAAGAGATGAACCGCTAGTACCACAAATTAACGATGTTGACTACGATCCTACATTATCAGGTAACTATGTAGGCACTGAAGCAATTCAAAGAAAACATGCTGTTCGCCGAGATGGCGACACTATGACAGGTGCTTTAACTCTAAGCGATCACCCAAGTCCATTATCTGGTAAGGGCATACTAACTAGTTCTTCTGATTTACAAGCAGCTACCAAAGGATATGTAGACAATAATACATATTTTAGCGGAGTTAACTTATATGTTAGCGCCACAAAAGGTGATGATTTACAAAGTAATACGCCAGTAGGTAGAGAAGGTCGTGCTTGGCAATATGCTTATAAGACTGTTAGTGCCGCAGCATTACAAGCTGAAAATTTAATTAATCTTGCCAGTAATGAACCTGGTCCTTATCGCCAAACTATCGCTTATACTATTGGGCCGACACAATATCAAAGTACAGTAATCAATAACACAACAGAAACACTTCCTTGGTTAGTTGGGCTTACTCCTGGTGACGGAGTAGATGTAGGTATTACTGATACCGCATACCTATTAGAGAAAAATAAATCATTCATTCAGAAAGAAACAATTGCATATTTGAATAGAAAATATGTTAATGAATTTACACTGGATGTAACACAATGGTCTAATATTATAGAAAATATAATAACAGGTGTTGGATACGATTTAGTTTTTACAAATTCTACTGGTATATTAACAAACTATAATAGTGTAACACAGACTAGTTTACTTTTTAACGAAAAAAATGTTGGTCTTGTAGACAATTATTATATTCAACTAGTAGATGCGATTAATTTCATTAAAACTCAAGCACAAGACTTTTCTTATAATGTTCCTGCTGCCAGCAATTACATTGACCAAGTTATTGATGCAATATGCTATGATTTAATATTTGGTTCAAATTTTCAAAGTATACAAGTAGGATTACTTTTCAACGACGGTGCAAATACTGATTTAAGTGCTACCGAAATTACCGGAGCCTTGATTAATTTATCAAATATAATTACACAGACTGCAAGTTGGAATAACGGTGTTACTCGTTCCCCTAGTAGCATTACTGTTATTAAAAATTTAATAACAACGATTAATTCAATTATTTTATCTGGAAAAATTCCAGATCCTGTATTTCCTGACTTATTAGTTACTGCTACTGGACAAACAAGTGCCAAGTATTTGTTAATCAGTAATATACCATTTTTACAAGCAGAACTAGTTTCATTTATTACAGCGAATTTCCCCAAAGTTGAGTATAACAGAACTAGCTGTGAAAGAGATATTCAATACGTGGTATGGGGATTAGTATATGATATGATGTACGGCGGTAATAGTCGTACAGTTAATTCTGGATTAAGATATTGGTTATACAGTGGCACTCTAAGTATTGATCCTCCAATATTTTGGGAAACTATTTACGGATATTTAGGTACACTAGTTGATGATGTAATCAACAACCGAGCACCTGCAAAGTTTTATCAACAAACAACCACACAGTATACTAATGAAATTTACATCGAAGGTGGAACACAATCCAGTGGGCTAGCTGATAACATTGCTTCATTTATAAGTATTATCGGAAGTGTCGGTGGAACACCTTCTCCTGCAAACTTGATAGGAGAGCCAGACACTGTAATAATTAGTGGCGGATCAATAACTGTAGTATATCCAACAACTTCTAATGCTGGTTCAACATTGCAGAACATACGTTCACAAATACAATCACAAAAGATTGGAGCTAGTTTTACAGGTAACATCAATCCAATTATTGGAAGTAGTACATCAAGATTAACTATCACTGGCGGAATCACAGGTTCAATAGGAACTTCTGATGTTATTGCCGGTGTAGGAATTACCAGCGGTACAAAATTAGTATCTGGTTCAGGAGCAAGTTGGGTTGTTAGTAATAGCCAAACAGTAGTATCTGAAAGTATATCTACTGGATTAATTTCTGTTACTCTTAATTACGTAGATGGAAACTATTCAATAATTAACAGTCCGGTTGTTAATTCTGTAACTACTGAATTATTTTCATTGATTACAACTTTCTTAGAAAATGGAATTAGTAGTCGTCCAACTGTAAGTTTGGTAAACCCAACGGGGTTATCAACTGATAGTATTAATGCTAAAAATACTTTGCTATCAAATTTAGCAACTATTAAAACAGCATTTACAACTTATATTACTGCTCAGTACCCAACAACTGTATACGACGTTGCCCTTGCACAACGAGCAATAGGTTATGTTGTTGAAGCAATAGCATACGATTTAACTTACGGCGGTAATACAGCTAGTGGTGCAATTGCCCAAGAATTTATTGCATGTGCTGGTGCAATCGGACAAGGTTTAGAAACTAAATTCTCTGATGCAATATTATCTAGTACTGGCGCAACAATTACTAGTTTATTAAATGCCAACCCTTCTTCATCAATTATAGATCCATTAGTTAGTGAGATTTCAACAATTGTTGGGGCATCTACAATTACGATAGATTTAGTTAATAATGTTAAAACAATTATTGCAAGAACAACTGTAGGACAAATTGTTACTGTTCAAAATTTCTCAGTGGTACCACCAACAGTTACTAACAACTTATATGGATCTGACTTTGTTAGTGCGCAGACAATCATTAATAATAACACTGCAATAATTACCGATAATACTATAAATTATTTAAGAAATACTTACACAGGCGGCTTTAATTATAACGAAAGTACTTGTTATAGAGATATTGGATATATCTTAGATGCCATGGTGATCGACCTGTTAGTAGCTGGAAATTATCAAAGTATTAATTCTGGATTGTCCTATTATAAAAACGCCAGTGCGAAGAGTATTGCAATTGGAACTCAGTTGACTGAGACGTTAGACGGTTTAACATTTGCATTTGGTGACGGAGGATATGACGGAACTAACAATACCCTTGGTCTAGTATATCGCGTTCTTAACAACTCTGCTATAGCAAGATATCAACAATTGGTTCAACCATTTCCTGATTTAACAAAGAATCCGTCAGGCCCCGCCGTTGACCAATATACAAGCAATATTGGATTAACTTTAAATATTATTAAATTAGGAGTTAGCGCGGCTCCAACTCCAAATTATGGTAGTGGATACTATAGTGTAAAATTTAGTAATGGTGGTAACGGTTATGTTGATCAAGGTATTCCTGGAGATGTACATATCATACCTGGAAAAATATTAGTTGGTGTTAATTCCAATGCATATGGCTTAATTGTAAACTATGCTCCAGGTACTACACTTCCTTATGACACGATAAAAGTTCATTTAACACAACCTGGATTCTTCCAAGTAGGGGAAACTCTTGATTACGGTGAAGTAGTTAAAAATTTAAACATTACTATTTTCCTTGAAAGTGGTATTTACTACGAGCATTATCCAATTCGTATTCCAGCAAACGTTACCATCAGCGGTGACGACTTCCGTAGAACAATTATTCGTCCGTTAGATGCTGTTAGCCAAAGCCCTTGGAGATCAATATTCTTCTATAGAGATGGTATTATTGATGCATTACAGATTGGATTAATAAATTATGCTGGTACTGACTACGCATCGCAAGCTGCTACATCATTAACTCTTGGTAATACCACAGGAACATTTACAGTAACTTTAGGCGATAATGTTCAAACTTTACCAACTTGGGTTGGTTTAGTAATAACAGAAAATGTATATGCTGTAACAGGAGCATCGGTTAATACATCAACTAATGTAGTCACTATGACATTTGTGCCAATTGAAGGCAATACAATGCCGGCAAATCCATATGTTTCTGGCGATAATATTGTTGTAGAAGGAATGACTCCTACTACGTACAATGGTGTTTTTCCAATTAGCACAATTAGTGTTAATAATAATACAGCCACAGTAACATTTGTTAATTTTAAAGTTTCAGCTAGTGCTGTTATATACGGTAATATTAGTACAGGTAAAGCTGTAGTTGATACAGTTAGTGGCAACATAATGACTTGTACTACAGTTTATCCGTTTAGTAAAGTGCAAACTCTTGCTGCAAATCATTGGCATATGTTTAAAACTATTAACTACGGACGTCACTACTTAACCGATCCGTTGGATATCACTAGTATTCCAAAAAATAATAAAGAGATGGATGTATTCTTGTGTAACGATGCTACCCGTATCAAATTGGTAACAATGCAAGGGCATGGAGGATTCTCCATGGTATTAGACCCCGAAGGTCAAATTAAAACTAAATCACCATACGGTCAAGAGTCTGCTAGTTTTAGTGGAAGTATTAATCGAAAACGATTTGCCGGGGGACAGTTTGTTGACGGATTTTCAGGAAGATTGTTTGGTACTATTGTCGGTATTGCTAACAACGGACTTCAAATAACTGTTCAAGGATCGGTAAACAGTGGTTTGGATATAAGACCTCCTCAAACACCTTGTGCGTATTACTTGCAAGGATATAGATATCAGATTAACGACGTAGTTAGTTACAATAGCTCAACAGCTACCGCAGTACTAACATTAGATGTTAGTACCCCTTTTAATCCAGCTGATATATACAGTAGTTCAACCTTTGCAACTAATTTAAATTATATTATCACTGGTGCAAAATATGACATGGTGTTTGGTACAAACTATAACAGTATATTCCAAGGTCTTAGATATATTGCTCCTCAGCATATAGTTGCAACAACAGCATTAACTTTTGTTACTCAGGGAATATATTACACTCGAAGTCAACTTGATTTACAAAGTATACAATATAGTAACAAAGTAAAAATTGATAACAGTTTACAAACAGTTAATAATATATTAATTAACGGTGTAAATAGTGTACCAACTCTTTCATTTACCGATCCAGTAGCGGGTAATACTGGATGGTTGAATAGTACACCATCAACATTAACAAATTTATCTAATGCTAGACGCATTATTGCAGCAAATAAAAAATTTATACAATCTGAAATATCATCTTGGATCTCTAGTAACTATGTCACTAATAGTTTACTTAATTACAATGCTGTAAAAAGTCAACGAGATACAGGTTATATTGTAGATGCTATTTGCTACGATTTATTATACGGAGGAAATTCTGCTGTATACGATCTTGCAAAATTATACTACGACGGTGCAAGTCAGTTAGGTACAAACCAAGAAGTTTGTATTGCATCCTTTGTACATCTAAACACTGTATTAAAATCAATTATACAAAATATAAGTGTGACACCAAGTTCAGGTAATTTGGTGATACAAGATACTACAAGTTATACAGCTGCTACCGCAACAGAAGCTACTACAGCTGGCAACTTAATTAGTTTATTAATTGATTATGTCGAAGACGGATTATTTGATGATACATTTGCAGCAACAATTACTACTGGATCAACAACTATTACGTTGTTATCGTATAGCCCGTACCTGACAAATGGTGCAACTATCACTGGGACAGGAATTGTTTCAAGTCCAGCCACTACTATCAGTAATATTAATTTTACAGCAGGAACAGCTACACTAAGCCAAGCTGCAACTAGTACTAGCGTTAGCGTTGCCGGAAATAATTATGATGGTTCGATACTTAAAATAGTAGGAGCTCCTGCTATCACACGAGTTGTTCCAATAATTACTAGCCAAGATGCACTGGCGCAAGCAGATTTTGCCACTATTAGCTCTGTTGCTAGCACAACTATAAGTGACACAGTAAATTATATTAGTACTGGTGCTGGCATTGGAATTAATATTGAAGGCGGCGGAAACAAAACCATGCTAAGTAATGACTTTACACAAGTCAACGATCTTGGATATGGAGTACTAGTTACCAACGGTGCTGGAGCGGAAGCAGTTAGTGCGTTTACATACTATAACTATGTTAGTTATTGGTCGTTAAACGGTGGTCAAATTCGAAGTGTTGCTGGTTCGAGTGCCTACGGCGTTTATGGACTAAGAGCAACCGGTAGTGACGTTACAGAATTACCTAATGCTGTAAACTTAGCTAACGATATGGTTCAAGTTGCTCGAGTATACAAACAAGGTATTTACTTAGCAACTCAAACTACAGCAACTAATCAAAATTTAACAGTATACATCATTGGATGGGAGTACTTACCACAAGGTACAAGTGAGTTAGAAATTGATCACACTGCTGTCGGCGGCGGTATTATTCGATATTTGATAACCACAGTTACGCATACTACAGTTTACATAAATCAACAAAATGTCTTGGCTTTAGGATTAAGTACTACAGGTACAAATAATACGGCAACCACTGGACTAGTATATGCATTGTATGACGGACAACAGGTAATAATTCGTCCATTACAAAATCTTAAATTTTTAAATATCACCAATGTTAAGCCTGTAAGACCTAGTACTGCTTTACAATACAGTAGTAACTTAGCCGACATCTATCGTATTATTAGTTACGGTTTAACAGAAAGTACCGGAGAACAATTACCACCAAACGTAGCGGTATTGACTACAGACAGCAGTTTTTCATATTATAAATTTGTCGTTGATAATACTAGTATTAAAAATGCCGATCTTGTTAATTATAATGCTCGTGCATTTGTGGCAATCAACGGAACCGGCAATAGTACTAGTAGTACAACATTAACCGTGAACAATGCTGTTGGGTCTATTGCTATAGGACAAACATTAGGCGGTGTTGGATTCAGTAATCAAACTGTTTCAAATGTAGTAACCAATGCATTTACTTCAACCGGATCAGTTATTAACTCTTCTGGTCAATTACAAATTGGTGCACTGGCTACTGGAAGTATTTCTGTTGGTCAACTATTGTCGGGCACTGGACTTACAGGAATTTATATTACAGCATTTATTTCTGGCGGTGGTACAGGTAGCGGAAGTTTCTGGCAAACTAACTATACAGGCACAGCAATTTCTGCCGAAGCAATTAACGGTACTTCTTATACAGTAACATTAAGCGGAGTACCTGTACTAACTCCGGTTGGTACTGTAATATTTTCAGCGCAGACACAAGGATACACACTAGGTGATAGTAAGATAGCTGTATTGTCTATACAAAATACAGAAGTCTTAAATCAAATCAATCAAGGAACGTATCTTACAGGATGGGGTGGAAAAGTATTTAGGGTAATAAGTTATACACAATTAGTTACTCCTTCTACTGGTTTATATAGTGTGAGTAGTTCAGGTACTACTTTGATTTTAACTAGTTTTGCAGGTAGTGTAACAGCCGGGCAGATTGTTACCGGTGCTGGATTTGATGGTACACAATTTGTACAAAGTTCAAGTTTAGCAAGCGGCACAATGACAATTGTGCTAACAAAAGCACCAGCTTCCACTCCATCGGGAGTTATTAGTATTGGAGTTAGTTCGAATGCATTTTTAACTATTGATCCAAATAGTGTCTACAATTTATCTAGTACAGGAACTTCAATTCCTGCTATGACATTTAGTAGTCAAACATTGCAACCAACTAGTAATACTAGTAAGTATGTTACTTTTAATATTCCTTATAGCCCTGGTGCTGTGTTACCTCCAGTTGATAGCTACTTAACTGTTGCAAATCAATCTAATACAAATTATAACGGAATTTATCAAGTAGTCGGTGTTACTAATACAACACAGATAACCGTGTCAGATACATCTAATTTGGCAAAAGGTATGGTTGTTAGTTACCTTAATATTTCATTATCCGGTGCTGCGCTTACTAGTTTAGTGGCCAGTAGCCCTAGTGTTGGATATGTAACTATAAACTTTACAACACAAACTGGAATATTGTTCCCAACGGGAAGTACAGTTATTGTTTCAGGTATAACAGGCACAACAGCTTATAATAATACATATACAGTTACATCAGGAGGATATAGTTCTGTAACATTTGCAAGTGCAACAACTGGTGCGGCTACATTAACCAGTGCAACAATAAGTTCTCCGTTTGCAAATATTTTACCAAATCAGACTATCATTCAAAGTGTTGATAGCTCGACACAAATTACAGTAAGTCCTGCGGCTTGGGTTCAAGCAGGTTCACAAATAAGTGCTAGCCTAGTAGCCACAATGGCTAGTATTACTGTAACTAGCGGAGGATCAAATTATTCAAGCGCACCTTCAATAACCATTGGAACTGTAAATAGCGGTGGTGCTACAACCCAAGCAATTGCTGTTCCTATAATGGCCGGTGGCAGTATTCAAAGCGTGACTATTGTTAGTCCTGGATACGGATATACAAGTTTGCCTGATATTATTGTTGGCACTGTAGCTGGAGCAACTCCTGCTATATTAACACCAGTGCTAACTTCTACAGTTACAATTAGCACAGTTGCCAGTGCAGGTGTTAATAATGTTCAAGCTACGTTGTTATATCCAACTGATCCTGGAACTAATGGTAATGCAACAACACTAACAGCTACTGGTAACTATATTACTTTAAGTACCGTTGCTAATTTAACGACTGGAAATCAAATTACATTTACTACACCAACAGGTGGAAGTGCATTGGGTAACTTGATTTCAGGAACAACATATTATATCTTAACTGTAAATTCAGGTACTAAACAAATTACAGTAAGTCAACAATATGGAGGAAGCACATTTGCGGTATTGGCGGTAGGTACCTCAACTGGATTAATGACTTTCTTTAGCCCAGCATATGGATTTGGAACTAACATCACTAGTATAACTTATACTAGTAAGACATATAATTCGGTTAATAATAATTATTCTGTAGTACTTGGTTTCTCAACTACTACAGCTCCTACAATCAATGCATATTACTATGTCACTGGAAATACAAATAGTTTATATAATGGTTTCTACAAGTGTACCAATAGTTCAGCAACCAGTATAACATTAGAGTATCCATTTGATCCTGGAGTATTCAGTGTAGCAACAACTACTACGATTGCAAAAGAAGTAACTAGTGCTACTAGTAACTATTTAGGTTTAAGTAAACCATTCCCTGCCACAGGAGTAACTAATTTACGATTAGGATATCCTGCTGGATCGGGCGGACAGATCACAGTTAAGATTAGTACCAATCGTGTTACAGGTCATGACTTTTTAAATATTGGTACTGGCGGATATAATACTAGTAATTACCCAACACAGATTTACGGTAATCCAGCTATTCCGTTTAATGCAAGTCATCAAGTACTTGAAGAAACTGTTGGTCGTGTGTTCTATGTAACCACAGATGAAAATGGTATTTTCCGAGTAGGTCGTTTCTTCAGCGTTGACCAAGGTACAGGTACTGTTACATTTAGTGCAAGTATTGCGTTGAGCAACTTAGACGGTTTAGGATTTAAGAAAGGTGTTGTTGTTGCAGAATTTAGTACTGACGGCACAATGGCTCAAAACGCTAGCGATACTGTTCCGGTTGAAAGTGCTATACGAACATTCTTTGATGCTAGATTAGGATTGACATATAGCGGTAGTCCAACACCTGCAATTAACTTAATTGGTCCAGGCTTCTTAGCATTAGACGGTACGCTAGGTATGAAGGGTAATATTAATGCCGCAGGCTTTACTGTTAGTAATTTGGCAAGCCCTACATATACTACCGATGCCGCCAATAAAGCATATGTGGACGGATCTAGTGCTGCATATAATAATCTATATAAAATGTTAGATGTTGCTATCAAGGCAACAGCAACTTACATTAGTATAGGAGTTAGTGGATTTAGTCCGCCGGTATATGTACTAACAGTATCTGGTGTATTTGGAACTATTTTACCAGGAATGATTCTTTCTGGAAACGGTTTTACCGGAGGGCAAACGGTCCTAGCTGTTAACATTACATATACAAATCCTGCGCTAGGAGGTACTGGAACTGTTACTATTGATGCTAGTTACAATACTACTCCAAACGGTACTACTCCAATTGTTTTCACAACACAAACTCAAAACGATTTATTAGTATACACTGGTACAAAATGGGTTGCTTCTAGCACTAGTGGTGGAAATGTTAGTATTACATATACACCAGGAATAGGCGGCGCTACTGGGAATTTAACAGCTAGTATTAATAATTTAACCATTACCAATGCGATGGTTAGTGCAACCGCAGGTATTGTACAAAGTAAATTAAGTTTAAGTGCCGCAGGAACATTGGCAACTAGTACTAGTGGGACAGGAACTAGTGGTGCAATTGTACAAGCTGACTTAGGCCTTGCTGTATTTAATAGTAACGTGTTTACCAGTACAAATGGTTGGATTAATTTACTAACCAGTACAAGTACAACTAATGGTATACAGTTGAGCAAACTAGCACAGATAAGTGCTGGATCAGTACTGGCTAACCTAACAACAAGTACCGCAAGCCCGACAGTGGTAAGTCCTAGTGACGTAGTGGCGGCGGCTGGAGGAGTTGTTGATAGTTCGTTTAATTCTAGCGGTGTAATGACTGTAACTTATGACAATGTGACTACAGATAATAATACTTACGGTGTAACAGCAGTGAGTGTAACTAACGCTAAAGGAGCTATTGTAAAAAGTAATGCAACTGACGGAAGTGTTGACGTTGCTATATTAAAAGTTGCAACGTATCCGATTATAAAAGTTGCAGGAACTACTGTAAGTTTCAGTACACCTGGAGCAAGTACTAGTTCTACATATTTTATGACCAGCGTAGGAACTACTGGTAGCGATACTACTACAACTACTTACGGAACATTTGATACCAGTAACGGAACTCTTAAAGCAACATCTATTACTACAGGCGATACACTAACAACTGGTAACATAACTGGTAATTATCAAGTACAAGCTGGTAGTACCATTGACTTGTATACCTATGGTGGTATATTAAAATCTGGGACACTAACAACTGGTTCAGATACCAATCTTGGAACTATTACAGGTATTTGGAGTTTGCATGGCGGAAGTCAACTACAGGCCACATACAGTGACTTGGCAGAATGGTACCGCGCTGATGCAGAGTATGCTCCTGGTACTGTGTTAATTTTTGGAGGTGATGCAGAAGTTACAACTACTACATTAATCAACGATACTCGTGCAGCTGGTATTGTAACAACTGATCCAGCCTACATAATGAATAATGAACTAGAAGGAACAAGAGCTTGTCTTGCATTGGCTGGTCGGGTACCTTGCTTAGTTGTTGGGCGTGTTAAGAAAGGAGACATGCTGACTACAAGTGCAACTCCTGGGCATGCTGTCAAAGCATTAAATCCAACACTGGGCGCAATTATTGGTAAAGCATTAGAAGATAAAGATTACAGCGAAGCTGGAATCATCGAAGTTGCCGTAGGGAGAATATAATGTCTAAACAAAATATACTAGTTGGTGCAAGTGCAAATGACAAAGCCGGGGATGCTATACGAACCGCTTTTATAAAATGCAATAATAACTTTGATGAGTTATACGCCAGTTTAGGAACTGGTGTAGTGCCAGCTCCTGGAATAGGGGACGCTAATAAATTATTAGCTGTTAACGGATCGGGAACTGGTTACTTACTGATTCCTGATGCGTTTGGTAATGCTGTAATTACATTAGATGCTAGTCCTCCTGGTAATCCTAGTCAAAATAATATATGGTATGATGATCAAAGTGGTAGGTTATTTGTGTACTATCAAAATCACTGGGTCGAAGCTAGTCCTCCTCTAAGCCAATGGAAGGCAATTCCTCCCGAGCATGCAGAAGGTGCTAGTGGCGATACACAAGGCGAATGGAGTGCAGATGACAACTATTATTATTTCTGTACAGCAACTTGGCAAGGCCTGGGCACACCAATTTGGCGCAGAATAGCATTTGATAATAACAATAATTGGTAATAAGGACCTATAATGACTATACTAAGTTTTCCAACACCTACATACCAAGGGCAAACTTTTTTTGCACAAAACGGAATTACCTACACCTGGGATGGAGAGAAGTGGACTGTAGAGGGTGCGCAAGCTGGTAGCATTGGTTACATACTTCCTCCGGCTAGCAATAGCAGATTGGGCGGTGTTACTGTTGGTACAAATATCAATGTGGACTTAAATGGTGTTATCAGTATTCCCAATCAAACACAAGCTGATTGGAATGAAACTGATTCAACACACATTGACTATATTAAAAACAAGCCCACCAATGTGAGTACTTTTACCAACGATGCCAATTATATTACCAGTACTTCCTTAACATGGAACAACATCACAAATGCACCTAACTTTGCTGTGTTACCTACCAGCACAGCTGGTTACTTGTACAACAATGGTACAGGCACATTGAGTTGGAATACACCTAGTGTTGGAAATGGATCAACCTTAGTAAATGGTGATTATACAGTAAGTCTCGGCGTAGATGGATACCTAAACCTTCCTAACGGATCGGATGGTCTTGGAGCATTACTACAAAGTGCTAGCCCTATAAGAATTAACAGTAATCAAAATTTTTGGACTTTTGGCACAGATGGTACTACAACATTGCCGGGAGGGCTTGTTATTGGTAATTCTAACGATAGACTAACTCTCAACGGCAATTTTGAAATAGGTGCTTATAGCAATAACACTAGACTACAACCAACTCAAACAGATGCTACTGTAGAAATAGCAACACTAAATTCCAATGATGTTATGGATCCAAGCATTTGGACCTTTGGCACAGATGGTTATCTAACATTCCCTAATGGTACATTGATTGGATCTCTAGAAGGCTCTGCTGGTATCTTTGGTCCAAACGGAACAGATTTTTTAATCAATACTCGCTTTGATAACACAGGTTCTTATCAGGCGTGGACCTTTGGCACAGATGGTGTATTGACAATGCCAGACGGCAGTCTTGGTGGTAACGGTGCTATCAATTTCAACTGGGAAGGATATAACTGGGCCAGCATTTCCTCTTCGGAAAGCACTTTGAATTTATACAGTTTAGATGTTGTAGGCAATGGACCAAAGACAAATGTTAGGATTGGATATAATGTTGAACTAACAACTAATGCGCTTGATACTGCTTACACTTGGACATTTGATAATAACGGCTCATTAACAGTTCCGACCAAAACATGGAGCAAAACATTTTCTGCGGTACTGTTGCCAGTGTACGGGTTTGCACCAGACATTGGACCATATGGCGGCGATGCTTGGACCTTGGATGTGACCTTTACCGCAGATGCCCATGATGTGGTATCCACCACAGTGGCACAGATATTCCCTATACAAAACAATCCAGGTTATAAAACTGGTGATACTTATACCTTTACTGAAACCGCTCACGGCATAGCTGGATATACTCTTACTATTGTATTAAACAATGTAGAATATCCTGGCTTTGCTGGATGGACCGCAAATGTCGAGTGTAGTGCGCCTCCTGTAAGTCCTTCAACTATCAATTCACTCAACGCTATTAAACTTACATCTAATAGTAACGATTGGACTTTTGGAACTGATGGCACTTTGACCGTACCAGCCGACTCAACTATTAAATCAGCCTCTGGTAATCTTAACCTGTTTGCCACTAACAATGTCAATATTGAATCTAAAGGTCATACCTTTGTGTTTGATACCGATACAGTTGGCAGATTTATCATGCCACCAGGTGGTGTTATAGCCGGCAACGGTTTGAACATTTTTACAGGCAACATAGACACTGAAGTTGGAAACTACTGGGAGTTTGGCACAGATGGCACACTGAGCCTGCCCAATGGCACTAATATATACGGAGATGGAATATTCCAGGCCGACGCAGTTGGCGGATTTGAATTAAATTCATTTACTGATAATATTGGCGGTGGCAAGAAAACATGGACCTTTGGCACAGATGGCTCGCTAACATTACCAGAAACTTCCGCCATAAACATATCCGGTAGTAGTGGTGGATTTTTTGCAACTGGCGACACTGATTTTAATGTGGACCTTAATGGGAAACACTGGAGTTTTGATGCTGGTAGCGGACAAACATACTTGCCATTTGGACTAACTGTTGCTGGAGATATTTCTAACAGTGAAGATTTGGTATTAAAAGCTGGTCAAGAAACTTGGACCTTTGGCACAGATGGTACAACAAAGTTGCCGGATCAAAGTATTATTAGAACACAAACCTGGGGTGCATTCTCACTCAAATCAGACAATGCTGACATAGTGATAATGACAGATGTGGACAATTCACGAGGTTGGATCTTTGGCGTGGGTGGTAATTTGACATTGCCCGCAAGCGGTGTTATTAAAAATAGTGATGGTAGCACATATGGTGGCACCACATACACACTACCAGCAGCTACATCAAGTGTATTAGGCGGTGTTAAGGTTGGCTCTAATATCAGTGTGACATTGGATGGTACTATCAGTGTAGCCGCTCCATTCAGTGGCAATTACGATGACTTGACTAACAAACCAACTTTAACTACAGGACCAAAAGGCGATAAAGGCGACACAGGCGCTACAGGCCCACAAGGACCTGCTGGTAATGCCACTGGCAGTATTTTGGTATCAACAAATGCCAGTGGTGACGAAGGTGGAGAAGTCGATCTAGCAAAATCACCAAATTCTAGTCTAAGCGGCAGTCAAGTTGTTATTGACCAGTATATCGATAGAATTAGATTCTTTGAAGCTGGTGGCACAACTCGCGGCGCTTATATTGATCTTTCACAAGCAGCGGCCGGTGTAGGAACACTGCTAAACAATCGTGTAAGTGCTTTTGTCAATGCTGGTACATTTGTCACAATGGACAATATCAAAGCCACAGTGACAACCGGCGGTCAGCGTGGATTGAGTTTGGCCACAGTATCCGGAACAGCAACTTGTTATATAGGTGGTACTTATGGCTCGGGTGTCGGTTCTGGCGGAGCATCTGCTGGTTTTTCAATGACAACAGCCCCAAGCGCATCAATTTTTTCATGGAACTTTCCCGGCGAAGGTGACGTTGCAACCTATGTACTGAATTACGCCTACACCAAAGCCTATCGCATTACTGTGATGATTGGTGGCGCTTACAACAACAATATGATTTCAATTGAGAGATTGGTATAATGAGACAAAACTACACAGCGTTACGCAACAGATTCAATGTTTAAAAACGGGTAAATATACTAAAGAGAGCGGATTATGACAATACCAACATTAAAAGAAATAAAGTTAGGAACTTATCCAAACGACGGTACTGGAGATGATTTACGTACGGCATTTCTTAAAGTTAATGATAATTTCAAAACCTTATTTGATGAAGGTGCCGTACTTAATGGAACTAATCTTGGAAATGGCGCGGCCATACTTACTGGAAAAAATACATCTAATTTAAATTTAGAATTTAAAACAATAACAACTGATACCACTATAATTGTAGATACAAGTAATAGTAATCATATACATTTATCATCAGTTACAAAATTAGAAAATGACAGTACTCCTAAACTTTCAGGTAATTTAAATCTTAACGGAAATTATACCTACGGCGGTGACACACATAGTACGATATATGGTTTAGATTTTCCTGTCTCAAATAATATTTTATCAACACTACTATCTAGCAATCGTTTAGATTTAGATCTAGGAACAATTACATATCCTACAGGATTTCAAAATTATCCTAAAGGCTATACTATCGATTTAAATGGCACTGGAGTTCTTAGTGGATTCAATAATCCGCTAGAAAACGATTACGATTTTGGAGAGCTAGCTCGTACCGAAGTTGTGCCAGTTAGTACCACAGTAACAACTGCTAGTTTAACTTCAGTACAAACTATACCAACTAACAGTGAAACAGTTATAACATTATCTGCACAGTCAGATGTAAACGTTTGGTTTTCAAATAATAAGTTTCGCCCAAACATGCCAGGTTGGTATAATATATCTTATTCTGTAACATTTGCATCTGGGTTAGGAACAGGTTCAATGTATGTAAAAATTTTAAAAAATACTAGTTCTGTTCATTTAAATGAAAATCAAGTTAATACAAATGTTAATAGAACAGTACCAATGTCTTTTCCAGTTTATCTAAATGGTATCAACGATTATGTATCTTTGGCAGCTTTTACAAGTTCTAGTTCAGGACAAGTTTTACAAGCAAATGCCGGAACTGTTTTTTCTGCTGTTTTAATCAAGTAAGGTTCATTCATGCTAAAAATTTGGAATAAAGAATCGGGTTATAATTTTGGAGTTCTCACAGAAGAACGCACCGTAAATATTCCATTGCCGGTAACAAATGATTCGGGAGTAAATTATAATGTAATCTCTGGTAAATTGCCAGGAGGGTTATATATCAAAGGAAATCATATTCTTGGTAGCCCGTACATTGTTGCGTATTTTACTAAATTTGAATTTTGTATAAGAGCGTCAGCAAGTGCTAGTAGTAAAAATAGTACCTTTTCTGGAGGTGCATTTATTCCAAGAACAGTTGTTTCTGGAACATTTTTAGTTGGTATGAAATTGTCAGGAACTGGTATTCCTGCTGGGACATATATTACATCCGACCATCACAACGGAACATTTGGAGTTAGCACTACAGAAAACATCAATTCTGTTAATGTTACTGCATCCGGTTTTGCGGACAGAACATTCTTTATGTCAATCAATAGTAATCATCGTCCAACATTTATTACATCTGCTGGAAATTTGCCTGTTGGTCCAAACAAACAATTTTATACTACAGATCAAACCTACATAGAATATCAATTAGAAGTTATAGATTTAAGTATTGCCACAAATAGAGAATTACGTTTTTTTATAGCCAGCGGAGATGGAAGTTTACCGCCAGGGCTAACTTTAAGTAATTCTGGACTTATCAGTGGATATATCTTGCCCATACCAAAGATAACTGGAACTAATAGTTTAATGAATGTTGCTGACGTTAGCGGTGATACTAATAGTTTTAATAGCTATCAGTACGATACCGTAATGTTTGATTACAATATCCCGGCATCAATAAATCATTCATTAAGTTTAAATTATCAGTTTAAAGTAACTGTAACAGATGGTGTTAGTAACGCACAACGAATTTTTAAAATATTTGTTGCAGGAACAGACGAATTCAGAGCCGATGCAACTATTTTAGATGGTCAAGCCGATGCGTTTACCGCAGATAGTACCTATGTAAGAAACCCCCAGTGGTTAACAAATAGTAATTTAGGAACATTTAGATCTAATAATTACCTTACAGTACCTGTAGCATTATATGATAATACCGGTGTAACTTTTAGAAAAGAACCAACTAACCACGAAACATATGCTGTAGCTTATCAAATAAATGGCCTTGATAATATTATTACAAGCAATCATGTTACAGTAGATAATGTGTCAGTTGCTCCAAAAATTGGTCAGTGGTTTACTCTTAATAATTATGTTGAGGGTGCGTATGACCATTTATATCAAATAATACAAGTTGATAAATTAAGTAACACGCGATATAGATTAACACTAACATCTAATCTATTAATTAGTATTCCAAATAATACAGCATTTTATATAGGAACACTATGTAAATTTCCTACCGGAGTTGATTTTGACCCGCTAACAGGAGATTTATATGGAATGGTTCCATATCAACCCAGTGTTACAGAAAAGTTTACATTTACAATTACAGCAACCCGAATCGGCGATAGTAGTGAAGAATTAGTTAGTAGTAGCAAAGAGTTTAATTTAACTATATTAGGAAGTATCCATAGTCAAATTACTTGGATTAGTCCACGTAATTTAGGAACTATTCCTGCAGATTATATTTGCACACTTCGTCTATTGGCTGAAACATCTGTGGCAGGTGCAAAAGTTACGTATACAGTAGTTAAAGGAAGTTTGCCGCCAGGAATACATTTAAAATTAGATGGCGAGCTAGTTGGCATACCGAATCAATTTTATAATGCAAATACAGATACACTAGGACTAATAACATTTGATTCTAGAACTACTACATTTGATAGAAATACTACCACAGTAGATAGAACCTATACATTCAGTGTCGAGTCTGCAGATCAATATGGGTACAGTGCAATTACTAAAGAATTTACAATTACAATTAGTAGCCCTAACGATATTGTTTATAACAACATCACAGTAAGACCATATTTGATTCCTGAACAAAGAGATTTATTTAAAAGTTTTATTAATAATCCAACCGTATTTACACCATCAAGTATATACAGACCAACAGATACAAATTTTGGTATGCAGACATCACTAACAATGTTGGTATATGCTGGAATAGAAGCGCAATCAGCTGCATCTATTGTTGGGGCTATGGGCTTAAACACTAAGCGTAAACGATTTCAATTTAAAAGTATACAAAAATCAATAGCTGTAGATCCAGTATCTAATGAATCAGTATATGAAGTAGTTTATATACAAATGGTTGATCCTCTAGAACCTAATGGAAAACATTTACCATTATCAATTAGGTCCAATAATTCTTCAGAAAACATTACTGCAGATATAAGCAACTCAATTTGGCAAAAAGGATTTGAAGTTCATAAAGTACTAGACGAACATGGAAAAATTGTATTAGATCCGCACACGTTCGAGCAAGTAAGAAATCCTACAACTTTTGAACAATTTGAATTAGACTCTTTAAAAGTTAATGCTCCGTTTGTTAATCGGCCTGATTATAATATCACAGTAGACAGCACAGGATATCAAACCAATACGCCCGAGCCTAATACATATTTCCCTAGTAGTATTACAAATTGGCAAGAAAGAATTAGCACAGCTATTAATAGCTATACTGTAGATGGAACTCCTATATTGGCAAAAACTGAAAGAAACTATTTGCCGCTATGGATGCGGTCCATTCCAGCAGGACAAAAACAACAACTAGGATACATACTAGCTATACCACTATGTTTCTGTAAGGTTGGAACAGCAGATACTATTTTATTAAATATCAAACATAGCGGTTTTGATTTTACCAAAATAGATTACACAATTGATAGATATACAATAACTTCGGCGGCAGGATATACCGACGATAAATATCTAATATTTAAGAATAACAGGATAACAGTATGACAAGCCAAATAAATTACTCAGCAATCAATGTAGCATACCCGGTAGCAGGACAAGATAACGATAGCCAAGGTTTTAGGGATAATTTCACAGCAATCCAAGCTGGACTTGCAGAAGCATCTGCAGAAATTACACTGTTACAGACTAATGGATTAGATGTTACACAGCCTGTTAATCAATTGCAGGGTACAATATTTAATAACGGATTGTATTCACAATTCAATGGTGTATTCTATAATGCAGGCACTGTTGGTGCGGGCGGCGCATTAATTAACGTAGATAACGGTCCTATCCAACAAGTAACACTTTCAGCTAATGCAACTTTAACTTTTGAAAATTGGCCCGATGCTGGAATGTGGAGTACTGTTAGACTTATATTAACCAATAACGGAAGTCCAAGAACTGCAACACTGTCTACAACAAATAACGGAGTTTTAAAAACAGCTACCGGGTGGCCATACGGTAATAATCCTGTTACTGTATCCCTTCCTACTACCGGAAAAGTAGAAGTATTTGAAGTGTGGACTGTTGACGGTGGGTCCACTGTATACATAAAAAATCTAGGCGAATACTAATGCACCCACTTTCTGGAAATTTGTCAGAAATTAAAGACGGAGATCTTGAAACTAAGATCTTTGATCTTACCAAAAAATATTTTATGACCAGCAATCCCGGAGTCAAACAACAAATAAGTTTGATGTTGGATACATATAATGAAGAATTGGGCAAACGCCGACAAGCGACTCTAGAAAAAATGATGGAAAACCGGGATAAAAAACTTGACAGCTTAATTAAAGTCAGTTAAAATGTAGGCTATGCGCCTAGACAAATTTGGTAATCCTATTTTTAATACACAAGATATATTTAAGTTCCTTTATCAAGGAAAACTAACCAACCTCAAAGATCTAACTGTAGACTATACGGAAGACATGGAGCAGTTGGAAAAAACTGCTGGGTTTACATTTCAAAGATTTAACGATCAGTTAGACTCTATCAGCATTGAGGATTTTGATCAAGCACTTCAAAGTGATTGGTTTATGCCGCCTGAGTATAAAGACTTTGATGTAGAAGAATGGTGTATTAAACGTTGCACAACTAACCAACAAAAAGAACGTGTTTACGACGAAATGGAAGAATATCGTAGTCGTAAAATGATTCCATTGCTACAATGGACTAAACATTTTGTGGACACTTGTAACGAAAATGGTATTGTTTGGGGAGTAGGTAGAGGCAGTTCGGTGGCTAGTTTTGTGCTATATTTACTAGGTGTACACCAAATAGATTCTGTCAAATATAATTTAGACTGGCAAGAATTCTTGAGATAAGTAGTAGTATAATTAAGGAGATTACAATGGCTAATCAAAAAACAGGTATTTACAGAACGGCTAAAGGTCGAGAAGTAGACATGGGCAAACTAATTAACCAAAACGAGTTACAGCCAGCTGTGGGAAATATGAAGGTAAATGCTAGGGGAGATAAGTTAGGTCCCGGCGGCAAAATTATATCTTCAGGAATTCCAAGTCAAATAAATTTAAGTAGGCCAGCACCTGCTCCAGCACCTGTACCTGTGGCAACACCCGTACCTGCACCAGTTGCTGTCACAAGTAAAAAAGATGTATCTGATATGGATCCGGAAGGCAACGAATGAAAGTAACAGGAAAACTTATTCCAGTCCGTGATAATATTCTTATTACGGACATGAATTTTGGTGAACAAATATCAAAAGGTGGTATTTTTATTCCAAGCGACGATGGGAAAAGTGAAGGCGTTAAACACCGTTGGGGTCGTGTATGGGCAATTGGGCCCGAACAAAAAGACGTTAGCATCGGTGAATGGATACTTCTTGAGCACGGACGATGGACTCGGGGTGTCACTGTAGTAGAACAAGACGGTACTGAAATTACAATTCGTCGAGCAGATGTAAACGGAATTTTAATGGTGTCTGATGAGAAACCTGACGGTCTTGAATTAGGAAAGCACAGTAAAGTAGAGCATGCAACATTTGATCCGGCAACATTCTCAAGACCAAGTTTTGAACAATAATTAATTTGTTCGAGTAACAGGGCTATTGACTAGCCCTGTTTTCACCTGTACAATACATTAAAGGAGAAATCTATGGACGGACTTAGCATTATTGTTACGTTGGTTGCTGTTTATTTTGCTAAAAAAGAATACGACGATGGTCGTATTGGTATGGCAATGTTCTGGGCGGCGTTAATTGGATGGGACTTACATGTGTTAGCCTACTACGGATTAAAATAAAATGGAAATTCAACCTAAAGATACAAGCAAGGGACATTTTTATGTTAGCCTTGCAAAAAGTGCTATCCGTATTGTAGCAGGCGGATGTTTGATTACCGGTAATTTGCTAATGGCGGGTGTTTGTTTTATAATGGCAGAAGTATTAGGAATTGTAGAGGAATTAGTATGAAAGAACTATGGGTTGAAAAATACCGTCCAAGTACCGTTGACGGGTACGTGTTTAGAGACAATCACCAAAAAGAACAAGTTGAAACTTGGATTAAACAAAAATCCATACCACATTTATTGTTTAGCGGTAATGCCGGCATTGGCAAAACTACCCTAGCAAAAATTCTTTTTAAAGAACTAGATCTCAACGATTTAGATATATTAGAGATTAACGCTAGTCGAACAAACAGTGTTGACGATGTACGTGACAAAATTATTAACTTTGTACAGATGATTCCGTTTGGAGATTTTAAGGTAGTACTACTAGATGAAGCAGATTACTTATCACCTAACGCACAAGCCGCCTTACGTGGGGTCATGGAAGAATATCATACGACCGCTCGTTTTATACTTACTTGCAATTATCCTAATAAAATTATCCCTGCTTTGCACAGTAGATGTCAAGGATTCCACATTGAGCGAGTTGATGTTGCTGAGTTTACTGCTCGTGTGGCTACCATTCTCATGGAGGAGAATGTAGAATTTGATCTTGATACACTAGATACGTTTGTTAAAGCTACATATCCAGACTTGCGTAAATGCATCAATACCGTACAGATGAATAGTCTTGACGGTACATTACATACTCCTGAGCAAGGAGATACTGGAGCTGCAGATTATAAAATCCGCATGGTAGAATTGTTTAAAGCTGGTAAGATTGGAGAAGCACGTAAGCTAGTATGCGGACAAGCTCGACCAGAAGAAATGGGTGATATCTACCGCTGGCTATATGATAATATTGAAATCTTTGGAGAAGAAGCTCTGCAGGATAAAGCAATTCTTATTATCAAACAAGGATTAGTTGATCACACATTAGTTATAGATCCAGAGATTAATCTTGCGGCTACATTAATTCGCTTGAGCCATCTATGAAACAGAAGTTAAAAGACGCCTACATGAAAACCGCAGAGACGTTTGCAGAGTTAAGTCATGCACGAAGATTACATGTTGGCGCTATTGTAGTTAAGGATGATAGAATTATTAGTATTGGCTACAATGGTATGCCGGCTGGTTGGGACAATAACTGTGAAAACGAAGTAACTATAGAAGTTGAAGATGACTACGAAACTGTTTTAAAATCAAAACCGGAGGTGTTACATGCAGAAACAAACGCAATTGCCAAGTTGGCTAAGAGTACTGAGTCTGGCTTTAATGCTAGTATGTTTATCACTCATGCTCCTTGTTTGGATTGTGCCAAACTTATTTTTCAGTCTGGTATTAGCAGTGTGTTTTTCCGTGATGCTTATCGTAGCGAAGATGGAATACAATTTCTCACAAAATCAGGTGTTAAAGTAGAACAACTAGGAGAATTAAAATGACAAAAAGAATTTTAGTAATGGGGTTGCCTGGTGCTGGTAAAACTTATCTAGCACAACACATTGTAGATCATTTACAAGCAGATAAGAAAAAAGTGGGCTGGCTCAACGCCGACGATGTACGTAAGAAATATAACGATTGGGATTTTAGTCACGAAGGACGTATTCGTCAAAGTTTGCGTATGCGAGAACTAGCCGATAGCATGACCAATATGGATTATGTTATCTGTGACTTTGTTGCTCCCTTGGTTGAAATGCGTAATAATTTTAAAGCAGATTGGACCATTTGGGTAGACACTATCCGTGAAGGTCGTTATGCCGATACTAACGCTATGTTTATTGAACCAGAAGTTTATGATTTCCGCGTCACTGTACAAAAAGCAGAAACATGGGGCGAGTTTATTGCAGGGCATATTTTAGATAATCGTAGACGTCCTGTATTTGATTGGAAGAAAGAAACTGTACAGATGCTAGGACGTTGGCAACCATGGCATGATGGCCATCGTGCTCTATTTGAGCGACTACTATCCAAGACTGGACAAGTTATTATCCAGGTACGTGATGTACAAGGTTGGCAAGGAAGTAATCCGTTTGAAGTGGAAAAAGTTAAAGGTTTTATTCGACGTGACTTAGATCCATTATATCAAGGACAATACGAAATACAAGTTGTTCCTAATATTGTACACATTGGGTGGGGACGAGGTGTAGGTTATACCGCAGGCGAAGAAACATTTGACGAAAGTGTAACTAATATCAGTGCTACCGGCATACGTAAAGAATTAGGACTTAAATAAAAAAGGGCCACTAGGGCCCTTTTTTGTTGACTATCTAAAATAGCTAGGCCATTTTATTCTCCATAAACCGCTAACACCTCCTTCACGGCATTATGGCGTTCGATGTCCTTGTGGTCAAATCGTATAATATCAATATGTTCCAAATATTCCTTTTGTTCAAGTAGGTTGCAAAAATCAATCAGACCATTATCGCTCAATCGGTCTGCTTGTGCTAAATCTCCTGTAACCACCATCTTAGAGCCTTCTCCCAAGCGGGTTAACAGCATCTTCATCTGATTAACAGTAGTGTTTTGGCACTCATCTGCAATAATATATGCATTTTTAAAGGTTCTACCTCGCATGTAGGCAAGTGGGCTTATTTCGATAGTTCCATCCTCTAACATTTTTGCTATATCTTTTGTTTGATAATACTCTGAAAAGACATCAAAAATAGGTCTTGTCCAAGGCGCCATCTTTTCATTAAGCGTACCTGGTAAAAATCCTAAATCTTCGTCTACACTAACGGCGGGTCTTGTCACAACGATCTTGTCAACAATACCTTCCTGAAATAACTTAATCCCATACTGTACAGCCAACATGGTTTTACCCGTGCCTGCTGGACCAATAGCAAGTACTATGCTAGTGGATTCTGAATACAATTTGCTGAGATAAGATTTCTGATTAGCATTACGTGCTTGAATACTCACACGTTGCTTTTTTGCCGGAAGATATGGCTCAAAATCAATTATGTTAACTTCTGATGTAAAACGCTTTTTCACTCGTTGTTTACTCATCTAGTTGTGCTCCTACTTTACTGGTTAAAGTAAGACTTGTAGTGACCGCCCTGATAACTACAGAGGTCCTACACTATTATTTACACAATACACAGAATAATAAACTGATATGTTATGATTTCGAACCAGCTAAATAAGTATAAGATCACCTAGGACACCAAATGTACCACGATATTTTAGACGTTATACGAAACATACAAGATCTGTATGAAAACAACAGCAGCCTTGCTGTATTGAAAGATTTTGAACGTGTGTTAGAAGAAACAGATATGTATGTTTATGAAAACTGGGACGAGGGTGAATTAGCTTACGGCCCTAAAGTAGATCGTCACTGGATTACAGCTGGATTTATGTGGGAGCATAGTAAGATGCCTAATCCTACAGCTGCTAAACGATTAACAGAATTAGGTTGTAAAGTTAAGTATCAAAAAAGTCAGTTAATAGAACCACGTAAAATACGTACTCCCGAAGACATTCGTCCTAATAGTAAGAAAGGCAAACTAGATCGCAAACCTATTTGGATTGTAGAAATACAAATGCCTAAGAAAGTAGCCTTTGATATCTACAAAGGCTACATGGACAAAATGAAAAACGATTATAAAGATAGCAAACCTACCGAAGCGGCGCCTCCAGGTGCTCCAGCAGCACCGGCAGGTGGGGCACCAGCTGCACCAGCAGCTCCAGCAGCACCGGCAGGTGGGGCACCAGCTGCGCCATCGGGCGGAGGAGCACCTGTATGAACATAACAGAAAGTTTAAGAGCTAATGATCTGCAAAATTTAGTTAAAAAAGTTTTTGAAATTGATAGTTTTAAAAGTAAAGTTGGCAATGATGAAGATGTTGTTGTATTAAGTTTTACCGTTGACCAAGAAGATCCAGCTAAAGATTTAGAAAACTTCTTTGAGATGGGTTATAATTTTGTACTTGATGCAGATTGTACTCCTGGGGAACTGGACGACGGACAATATCGAGTTTATGTAGAATTAGAACGAGGACGTAAAGTTGCTGAACAAGTATTTGAGCTTGTTGAAGGTATTAAGAAAGTTACTGGTTTAGAAGAATTGAGATTTCGATATTTTAAAAGTTTTAAAAGTAAAGTAGCTTCGTTAGAAAATTTAGAATTAACAATACCAAAAAGTGCAGACGATTATAACATTGCCACTCAACAAAATAATTTAAATAATTTTAGCAATTTTTTCAGTAATAGCTATGCTGACAAATTAAATGTAATCAACGAAAGTATTTCATTTACAAGACCTTATAGTGGCACTGTTACTTTTGATATTATTAATAGCGGAAATAAAACCGAAATATACAATAGCATTAAAGGTCCAATAGTATTAGAAGGTAAGGACATGGCAGAGGTTATGTTTTTAACCAAAGTTATTGGTAACTATAATATTACAAAAATAGGTAGTACATTTATATTTGAGAACGGAAACTGGGCAGTTGCCCTTGAAAGGAAACTATAATGAGTTTTGAATTTAATTTTACACAAGCAAAGTTTGAAGAAATTATTGGAAAAAATCCCTATGCGGATCATTGGTTTGAAGCACTATGCGAAATATTACCAGACTACGATATTAATACAGTGCCACGTGTTGCGGCTTTCTTAGCGCAAACAGCACACGAAAGTGGTGGTTATAAAGCAATTAAAGAAAACTTAAACTATAAAGCCGCAAGTTTATGCAAAGTATGGCCACGTTATTTCCCCAATATAGATGTTGCTAACGCTTACGCACAACAACCAGAAAAGATTGCCAACAGAGCATACGCAAACCGTATGGGTAACGGACCAGAAGAGTCGGGTGATGGTTGGAAGTTTTGTGGACGTGGACTTATTCAGTTAACTGGTAAAGACAACTATTCACGTTATGCACAAAGTTTAGAAATTAGTCTAGACGAAGCTAGCGAACATTTAACAACATTTGAAGGTTGTGTACAAAGTGCCGCTTGGTTCTGGGAAGCTAACAACTTAAACCAGTGGGCAGATGCAGGCGACATGCTAACATTGACTAAACGTATCAATGGCGGAACACTTGGATTAGAAGACCGCATCAAGCATTACAATCACGCTATTCACGTTCTACAAGGATAAGCCATGGGGCAAATTACCTGGATGCTTAGTCTGATACCAGACGCAATACTCAACTGGGTCTACTGGTTAATTATTGCGGCAGGTATTAGCGGTATTGCGGCAAGTTGGCTCGGTCGTTGGATTCCTTTCTACGGAAATTATGTTAAATTTTTAAAACCAATCGGTGTAGTTTTACTTGTATTAGGTGTTTGGTTGCGAGGCGGATACGATACTGAAATGCGTTGGAGAGCCAAGGTAGAAGAAGCACAAGCAAAAGTAGCAAAGGCCGAAGAAGAAAGTAAAGAATTTAACAACAAGCTAGATCAAGAACGTAAGAAAAAAGCTAAAGTTCGTACAGAGTATATTACTACCGTTAAAGAACGTATTGTTAAAGAAACACAAGTTATTGATTCAGAGTGTAAAGTTGCTCCAGAAGCAATAAGCATTTTAAACGATGCCGCTAAGAATTCTATGAAAAAAGGATCTGTTACTATTGAGGAGGTTAAAAAATGAGACTACCATCAATTTTAGCCATAATTCTTATTTTATTATTTTTAATGGTAGCTGCTGGTTGTTCTACGGTTCCTGTAACTGTTAAATTCCCGGATGTACCTAAAGATATGCTAATAGCTTGTCCTGATCTAAAATTATCTCCAGAAACAACTAAATTAAGCGAAGTGCTGCCTACTGTAGTAGATAATTATGGGCAATACTATGCTTGTAAAGACAATGTGGATAGCTGGATTGACTGGTATAATAGCCAAAAGAAGATATTTGACAACGTGAAATAAATACGTATATAAAGCCAATAAGGAGCGAATGATATGGCGGGCGAACAAGAAAAAGATAGCGGTGGTGGAGCAGAGTGGATGCAAAAATTATGGCGTCCGGCAATGGGTTGGATGTATATGATTATCTGTATGTTAGATATGGCTATATTTCCAGTCTTGTGGTCGGCATTACAAGCATTTATGCACATGCCTATCACACAATGGAATCCACTAACACTACAAGGTGCAGGTTTATTCCATATTGCCATGGGTGCTGTTCTAGGTATCAGTGCATTTGGTCGCACACAAGAAAAGCTAGCAGGTACGGCTGCAAACCCAACATCAACACAAACTATCAGTACACAAAATATGACTGGTAATGTTGCAGGTGGTTTTGGTAGCGGGTCAACAGGAGGATTTGGCAATGGCGGAGCAGGCACATCAGCAACAGGATTTGCGGGCGGGGCACCAGCATTTGGCTCTCCGACAGCAGGAGGCTTCGGCAACACCGGCGGTTTTAATTCACCAGCAACAAGTAGCATTGGCGGAAGCGGCTTTGGAGGCGTATCTGTCTCGGGTGGTTTCGGATCGCCCGCACCAATAACAACTACAGCCAGTGGCAAAAAAGTTGTACCTGACTTTGGTCAACCAGCAATTTAAAGGAAATTAAAATGAAACAACTATTAGTATTATTAGCCATTGCATTTGCCAGTACAGCATTTGCAGGCGGAGAAGAAAAACAAGTTTGTACAGATGTAAAAGATTCTAAAGGCAATGTAGTTAAAAAGGCCGACGGAAGTGCAAAACAAACTTGCAAGACTATCAAAACACACAAGAAGGTTGAAGGGGACGCAGTTCCTACTAAAAAGTAAACCAAAAACTTGACAGGCTCCAGTTAAGATAGTATAATTAATACTATTACTGGAGCCTTTTTTACGACTATGGAAAACTATTACTCAACCTTAGGTGTTAGCGAAAATGCTAGCCCAGATGAAATCAAAAAAGCCTATAGAAGTTTGGCTAATAAACATCATCCGGACAAAGGCGGTGATCAAGCCAAATTCAAAGATATCAGTGTCGCTTATGAAAACCTAAGCGACCCACAAAAGAAAGCTGAATACGATCAACAGCGTATGTACGGAAATGGTCCGCAAGTCCATTTTTCAACAACCGGTGCGCATCCATTCGGTGGAGCATTTGATCCTTTTGCTGCAATGTTCAATGCACAAGGACCGTTTGGTCACATGTTTGGAGGCGGGCATCCGCATATGAGAAGAAATCGAGATTTAAATATACAATGTGCAATAACATTGTTAGATTCGTATACGGGAAAACAATTAGAAGCAAATTTTCAATTGCCTAGCGGCCGCAATCAATCTGTAATGATTACAGTACCTGCAGGAATTACAAACGGTGATACAATTCGATACAGCGGATTAGGAGATGACAGTGTCCCCGGTGCTCCTAGAGGAAATTTAAATGTAACAGTTGTAGTGCATAACGATGTGAATTTTGAAAGACGCGGCGACGACTTATATACTAACGTAGAAATTTCTCCGATTGAAGCCATAATTGGTTGTAAAAAAACTGTTAGTAATATAACAGGCGAACGTATGGAGATTGAAATCCGTCCAGGAGTTGAATCCGGTGTTGAGTTTGCTAGCAACGGCAACGGATTTACTAATGTAAATAATCAACGTAAAGGAAAATTTGTAAGTGTAGTTAAAATCAAAACACCAAGAATTACTAACTTAGATATTATAGCAGAGTTAAAAGTGCTTAACGAAAAAATTAAAAACAATTCAGTCTAATATAATTGACTACTAGTATTTTTTTGTATATAATAAGATAACAATTAAACAGAGGATTTATAATGGTCGAACCAAGTGATAACCTGCAGGCAGTTTTTGAAAAAGCAATAGATACTGCTAAAAAGCTACATCACGAATACTTAACAATCGAGCACTTGTTGTTTGCAATGTTATCAGATTCAGCATTTACCGATATCCTACAAGGATACGGAGCAGATGCAACAGCATTAAAAAATAATTTAACAGAATACATACAGAATAAATGTGAAGAAATTACAGTTCCTGATGTTGTAGTAAAACCAAAGAAAACTCAAAGTGTAGAGCGTGTACTTAATCGTGCATTTACACAAGTCTTGTTTAATGGTCGACAACGTATCGAACCTACAGATATTATGTTGAGTATGATGGCTGAGAAGCGTAGTTGGGCTCATTTTTATATCATGCAGGCTAATATCGATAAAGATAAATTTAACGACTATTTAAACAATAGTAATACTGATCAAGATGAAGAATCGCCTAGCGATTCACAAGGTGAAAAAGCACTAAAGGCATTTACAAGCAATCTTAACGATCTTGTTGAAAAACAAAAAGTTGATCCGGTTATTGGTCGAATCGACGAACTAGAAAATATTGCTCTAGCATTAGGACGTCGACAAAAAAATAATGTGATTCTAGTAGGAGATCCTGGCGTAGGTAAAACCGCTATTGCAGAAGGACTTGCTTACAATATTGTAAACGGTGCTGTTCCAGAATTCTTGAAAGAATACAAAGTTTACAGTCTAGACATTTCAGCCATGCTTGCCGGATCTAAGTATCGCGGTGACTTTGAAGAACGCTTTAAACTTGTTATTAAGGCATTGCAGAAGAAGGGCAAGACTGTTTTGTTCATCGACGAAGCACACATGATTAGCGGTGCTGGTTCTGCTGGTAACTCGGCTAACGATCTTGCCAACATGATGAAGCCTGCGTTGAGTAAAGGCAATATTAAAGTTATTGCTAGTACTACATGGGAAGAATATCGCAAGCACTTTGAAAAAGATCGTGCGCTAATGCGTCGATTCCAACGCATTACAGTTGATGAGCCAACTATCGAAGTAACTAAACAAATCCTTAAAGGTATTAAGAAATACTACGAAGGTTTTCACAAAGTTAAAATTCGTGATGATGCTATTGATGCTGCTATTAAATTGTCAGTTAAGTATCAAACAGACAAAAAACTTCCAGACAAGGCTATTGATCTAATTGATGTAGCATGTAGTCGTTTTAATCTTAAACTTGCAGACGAACGTATCATTGGCGAACGTGAAATTCAATATGAACTTGCTAAAATGATTCAGATGCCTGAAGAAAAGATTATGGAAACTGAGTCTAGTAATCTTGCTACGCTACAGGATAACCTACAAAAAGAAGTTTATGGGCAAGATCTTGCTGTTACAGAAATTGTAGATAAGATTATGGTTGCTCAAGCTGGACTGAAAAGCGAAGGCAAGCCTATTGGATCGTTTGTATTCATGGGACCAACTGGTTGTGGTAAGACCGAAACTGCCAAGTCGCTTGCCAAGCACTTGGGTGTCAAGCTACTACGGTTTGACATGTCAGAGTACCAAGAGAAGCATAGCATCTCTAAGCTAATTGGTAGCCCTCCCGGTTATGTTGGCTTTGAAGAAAATGCAGGCTTGTTGATTACACAGATTCAAGAAAATCCAAATGCTGTTCTGTTGTTCGACGAAGTTGAAAAATCACATCCGGATGTAACAACTGTATTGTTACAAATGATGGACAATGGTTTTATTACTGGTTCAAACGGGAAACAAGCAGATTGCCGAAACATTGTGTTAATTTTGACTACTAACGCTGGCGCACAAGATGCCGAGAAGAATGTTATTGGTTTTGGTACACAAGAAAAAGACTACAGTGATAAAGACTTGAAAAAGTTCTTTACACCAGAGTTCCGTAATCGTTTAGATGGTATTATTACATTCAATAAACTTGCTAAAGAAACAATGACTAAAATTGTTGTTAAGTTCATGGATGAATTACGTGCGCAAGTTAAAGAAAAAGGCATTAAGATCAAACTAGATAAGGAAAGTACTAATTGGTTGATTACCAAAGGCTTTGATCCTAAGATGGGTGCTCGCCCGCTACAGCGTGTTATTGATAAGGAAATTAAACGACCTTTGGCAAAACTCATGCTGTTTGGAGATTTAAAAAACGGCGGGTTGCTCAGCATTACAGTACAGTTTGATAAATTAGTGTTGTTATCAACTCCTAAGGAATCAAAAACTCCGTTGTTAACTGTTAATGCACCTACGTCATTAGTTAATATAGATGCATTATAAACTTACTACGAAACTATTCCACAACCGATATCAATACAAAATAGTATCGGTATGTCCAGGTGCGGCATGGTTTCGTAGTGGTGACATGGATAAAGCATTAACCGAACTTAGTCAAGTAAAAGTATTCGAAACTCAAAAAGTTAGTGGGTGGAGAAGTTCTAATATCCGTTCTAAAGAAGATTTAGAATATGCAATTAAGTTAGCAACTGTAATTTCTACTTTATCGGATATTAGTTTACGTGTAGAAAGTCCGTGGCTTACAATTTATAGCAACAGTAGAAACGAAATTGATGCGATTGCAAATATAGATATTAATAAAATCAAATATATTTCAGAGCCGCCAGCAACTGGGATCGCTGTAGATACTGTGATCATGCCTAAAATGAACTTTGATTTTCGAGTTACTATAGGAAAAACTAATCAACCCAACCCTGCATTTATTGAGTGGGCAAGTTCCAATAAAAAATGCAAATTAACTAAAAGTTGCATTAGAGAATTAGAAAAACAACGCAGCTGGGGCGGCTCCCACTTCTATATTACGGGCAATAACAATTTATTGCTTGCTAAGATGCATTTAGGCGGTAGTATTTCTAAAATAGAACGCATCATTAAAGCATAGTTTGTTGATAAATACTCTAAACCCAATGGAATACCTTGGGTATGAAACTTGGGCTTAAAATGCGTATACGAGAATTACTAGAAAACAATAATTTCAAAGAAGACGATTTTGTCAAAGCAACTGGCGAAAAGCGTGAAATTGACTACGACCTAGTCGAAGATCTCATCCATTTCATGCATAACGATGATCATATCTATCGTAGACATGTTTATCCTGTTTTAATGAAATGTATTGATGGCATCAAAGGCAAAAAAGCTACACATAGTAAAATGTTTGCAGAAGCCATTAAAGAATGTTACAAACTTTATAAGAAAAAGTTTCCAATACGAGAATTAGATGACGAGCTAAGTGAAGATACTTGTAAGCAGGCTTGCACCAAAATGTATGAAGAAGTTAAAGAACATATATCTGCTGGAAAATACAAGGATTAAAAATGTTACTACGTGAATTATTTAGGTCTGTTAAAAAGCCTTTGTTAGAAGGCGGTAATATTTGGCCTGAATCTGAAGGTTTTGATCAGGCTATTGCCAGTCACCTAGTACACGAAACAAATCGTTATCTCAGCGGTGTCGGTGCTCATGCGTATGTAATCGGTAGTGCTGCTACTCCAACTCCCGGAAAGATCAGCGGTGACTTGGATGTAATGGTAGATGCTAGTCAGCTTGCGCAAAAGTTTGGTACTAAAGACGGCAAGACTACTCGTATTGAGTTAGAAAAATATCTACAAAGCAAAGGTTTACAAACTAAAAAAACTGGCGTAACTGTACATATCTTATTGCCTTATAAAGAAAAATTCTATCAGGTAGATATTAAAACTGTTGGTAATGCCGAGAAAGTTCACAAATTCCATCATCATGCTATTCCCCAAGGTAGCCCTTACAAAGGTGTTCATAAACAAATGATGATGAATGCATTGGCTAGCAATCAAGGTATGTTATGGTCGCCCGATGAAGGTCTATATGCTAGAGATGCTATGGGTAAAAAAGCTGATTTTATCAGCGATGATTTAGATGTTATTGCTAAACGACTATTAGGTAAACATGCCAAGGCAGCAGATCTAGGAAGTGTAGAAAGCATCATGAACGCTATTCCCGACGAAGCTCGACGCAATAGCATATATCAACAAGCATCAAGCGGTGCAAGTTGGCAAGCTGTTAGTCCGCAACCAATTAATGAAGCCGCCGCACCTACAGTAGGTCGCAAGTATCAACATATTGAAGATCTAGTGTTTACCAATGGTAGCACTGGCGGACTGCATGCCGTTGAACGTCTGCGTCACATGACTAGCAAAGGTGGTAGCATAGAATTAAAATGGGACGGTAGTCCTGTTATCTACTGGGGCCGTGATGAGCACGGTGTGTTCCATATGTTTCCAAAAAACGCTTGGGATTATATGAAACGTGGCACTACTCATACCAAGAGCGGTGTTACAACCATGATGAATGACCCAGACGATGTTGCTATGTTTATTCTAGGTACAGGCAATCCACAGCCTGGTCAAGAAGATCAAAGACGTGCATTTGCACAAGGGCTTGCTGATTTATGGCCTTACTTTGAAAGCATTAGTCCTAAAAAAGGATATATCGAAGGTGGTATACTATTCAGTCCTCTTGCACCAGCAAGATTAAATCCTAGTACAAACGAATACGATTTTCAACCTAATATCACAGCCTTCCACATTCCAGCAGGTAGTGCTCTAGGAAAACGCATTGCTAAAGCAAAAGTAATGATAGCTGCTACAGGTTTTTATACACACATTGGTGCTGACGAAACACGTTATCCAAATGCTGAAAAATTATCAACAGCAGATGTTATTGTACAAGGTACAACATATGTTGAGCATGCTCCTAAAGTAGACGAAGAGGGATTAAAGCATGCTGAAGCATTTATTAAACAACACAAAGCTGCAATTGATAGTTTTGTTGCAGGGCAACCTGGTCTAAGTAAACCCGGTGATGTATTGTATAGTTTCTTTAATCAAAATTTACGTGTTGAAGGTGTTAAAGAAAAGTTTGAACAATGGGCTACTGCAAAACTAAGCAATACTCAGGCACAAAAAGTTCTAAGTCATCCTGGCTTAGATGCTGTACTAAGTGCTGTTGAATTATTAACACACGAAAAAATGAAAGTAATTGGTGCATTAAGCACCGGTACACACGGCGGTATACGACAGACAAAACCAGAAGGGTACGTACAAGCACACCCTGGGGGTAAATTTAAAAATGATTTGCCTGGACAGTTTGTTAAAACTATTGACCAGGCCAACTGGGCTCCGAGGAAAGACTAATGTTATTACGTGAATTTCTTAATCGTACAGGAGAAGGCAAAGCCGCTGTAGTTGGCTGGGGTCGTGGTATGGGCCACAAAGGTCACATGTATCTAGCCAGTAGTGTTATTACCCAAGCTAAAGACCACGGAGCAGATCCATACTTTGTTGTTAGTCGTACAGTAGGTAAAGACGATCCAATCACTCCAGACGAAAAATTACATATCTATAAGAAAGTGTTTCCCAAGCACGGACATATTTTCCATACCGCAACTGACGAAATGCCTGATTTAACTCGTGTACTATCTCAGTTAAGTAAGCATGGCTATACTGACGTTACCGTTGTTGTCGGTGCTGATCAAGTTAATGCGCTAAGTTATGTTAAAAACTATAACGGTAAACCTGACAAAGCTGGAAATGTTCCATTTAATTTTAACAGTTTGAATGTTATTGCTCGTCAAGAAACAAATGATCCTAGTCGTGATGAGGAAGGTCCACGTGCTACACCTATGCGAGCCATATTACAAGATCCAAATGCTACTGAGGAACAAAAGTTTCAAGCGTGGCGAGATGCAATGAGTCCTGAACTAAGCGATGACGAAGTATTAGATTTAATGCATAAAGCAGAACAACGTATGGCCGACCCTGCATTTGGAAAAGCACCTAAAAAGCCTAAGAAAGAAAAGGTAGCCGACGAAAGTTTAATGGGATTCTTAGCAAAGACTGATAACCCTGTTAAAAAGAAAACTGTTAGTTCTGAAGAAATGCGTAAGTACTTTGAAAAAGAAAAAGCCAAGGATCCAGAGAAAATAGAAAGAGACTTGGGCAATAAAAAAGCACAACAAGTATATAGACGATCCGACGAAAATTTGATTAAATATGCTAATAAACTATTAAGAGAAATGAAAGCTAACGAATTTATCAAAGAAGGCACTACTAAGCTACACCCAGATCACGATGCTGTGGGCAAAGGTGTCACCCGTGCTCGCGATGTAGGCGGATACGATCGTGTATACCACATGAATAGGTTAATGATGGCTATGGCTATGGCAGACGGCGTTAGTACTGGAAAAATTGACGGCGTTAATGTTGATACTTGGTTTGAAAAGTACAACACAATACATCCAATGACACAAGCGGAAGATAACATGGTTCGTTCGGCTATGAAAACTATTCCAACAGATGGCAAACATGTTAGCTCTTTTGGTAAGAGCGTGGAGCCCACAGGTGCTAACACTAAAAGCATTGTAGCTAAACCAAAAAAGAACAAGTACGGAATTTAAAATGGACGAGAAATATCATTTAGCACTTAAAACTGCATTTGCTAGTGAATATGCATTTGCACTAAAGGCACAAAATTTTCACTGGAACGCAGAAGGTCCGCTATTTTATCAGTTACATATTCTATTTGAACGTATCTATGACGAAGTATATGGTAGCATCGATACGTTTGCCGAACAGTTACGTGCGTTACAAGTATACACTCCAGCAAGTTTAGCTAAATTTAGTATGCTTACTAAAGTAGAAGACGAAAACGCTGTACCAGATTTTCACGGAATGTTAAGCGAATTATTAGAAGATAGCGAGCGCATGGCTAATATATTTCGTATTACTTTCACCATGGCAGAAGAGCACGGTGATCACGGACTAAGTAATTTTCTAGCTGATAGACAAGATGCACACAAAAAACATAGCTGGATGCTGAGAGCAAGTTTAAAATAATGGATGAAATTGCTCGTCTTAAAAAGTTAGCTGGCGTTAATGAATTTAAAGGCCTGCAACCTTACGAGCTAGGCGGAATGAATATAAGCATTACTGGAACTGAAAAGGCCAAATTAATGCGTGAGAACAATATTAAACCAGGAACACCCGAGTGGTTTCAGTTATGGTTTAGTTTGCCCTATATGACTGGCGAAAAGCCTGTAGGAAAATAAAATGAAAATTAAAGAACTTTTAGAAGGCAGACACGGATACGATGATAGCGGTATGAGTCTATCTCCGGGTAACGACGAAGGTCCCGATAGCTGGGATTATAGTGCAGCACACGACAGAATTGGTGCTGGAGATCCTCGTAAGCATCGTCAGCAACACCATTATCAAACAGATGTTCCGCACGATGTTCACATTAACGGACGCAAATGGAAAACATTTGGTTCAAAAAGTCATGCAGAAAATGTTGCTAGAAAGCTAGCAGCTAATGGTAAGCAAGTTCACGTAGCTAGATCTTTAGAAGAAACAGCAAGTGCAGGTGCTACTAGTGCCGCAAATATTGGTACTGTAGATGCTCCACATATTAGCCCAGGAAAAGCCCGTGGTAAAAAGAGTTACACAGGGTCGCCAGGCAAAAGTGGTACAAAAGCACCTCCACAACCCAAAGTAGTACAACCTAAAAATAAAAACGGTACTGCTAAAAACGGATTAGATATTAAAAGTACTAGCCTGTTCGGTGGTCCTAAAGTCATCAAAAGACACTAAATATATAAAGATAACGGAGTATACTCATGCCAGGATTAGACAACATGGAACCAGAAATGGACCAACAACCAGAAGGTGAAGTAATCGGTACACACGGCGACACAGACCGTGAAGGCGCTATGGCCAAAGCTGATTTATTCAAACTAGCCAATTATTCACACAAGCTATACCAACAAATGAACGATGAAGATCAGTTGGAAGCATGGGTACAAGCAAAGATTACTAAAGCTGCTGACTATATTGCATCGGTTTATCACTATCTAGAATACGAAATGAAGTTTAGTGAGTACGGGCATCATTTAGATAATAGCGACACATTAAGCGAGGGACAAAAAATGAGATTAAAAGAAATGCTATCAGAGGCAAAAGATAAAGTTAAGAATCTTAAGAAAACCCAAGCTGAAAAACTTAAAGACAAAAAAGTTGACGAAGGTGTATTAAGTGGCGGTGAACGTGCTTGTACAGAATGTGGCGGTACTGGCATGGTTTACGAAGCACCAAAACCAATTCCAGATCATGTTAAATCTAAAGTTGAAAAATATAATAAACAAACTAAAGCATTCCATGCTGCTAGTAAGCGTTTAGACAGAAATCATAATGGTATTCCAGACGATGAAGAAGTTGATGAAAACTTAACAGTAGTACCAAATCCATCAGGCGCTAAAGATGCAGAAGAAGCTAAAAAGTTAGGCTCTATGATGCCGGCTCCAGCAGGTCAGAAAGATCCAATTAGCACTACTAAAGAAGGATTTGACAACAAATCTAAGACTGGTGATACATTTAAGACTCGCACCGGTGTAGCAACTAAAACTAGTACAGGTGTTACTCATAAAAATACTAGCTATAAAGACGAAGGCGATGAAATTGCTTCAAACGCCAAATCAGGTAAAGGTACTAAGAGTCACGCTAAGGCACAAAGTGCTGCAGAAAAGAAAGACCGCGCTCCTGCACTAAAACAATCTCCTAAGAGTGCTAAGACTTGGGGAATGAAAGACAACGAAAAGTTTGACAATCGCGATAAAGTAGACGAAGCTAAAAGTAAAATGGCTAAAAAAGACTACGATAAAGACGGTAAAGTTGAGTCTGGTAAAGACGAATACTTAGGTAGCAAAATTCGTGCCGCTAAGAAAGCAGGCAACTTGAAAGAAGCTTCTAAGATGTGTAAAGAATGCGAAATGACTATGCGAGAATGTACTTGCAAGCCAGTTAAAGAAAGTGCCAAGCCAAGTGCAGGTCTAAGCAAGGCTAAGAAATCAGCTGTAGTTAAAAAAGCCAAGGCAGGTGGAGACATTGGCAAGCCAGGCAAGAGCTTTGACAAAGTAGCTAAGTCAGCTGGTGGCGGTGAGAAGGGTAAGAAGATTGCTGCAGCTGCTATGTGGAAGAACATCAAAGAAACTACAGCTTACATTGCTGAAAAATCAAAAGCTGTTAAGCCTGACTTTTTAGATATGGACAAAGACGGTGATAAGAAAGAACCGATGAAGAAAGCTGTCGGTGACAAAAAGAAAGAGACTGTAAAAGAGTCTACAGATTTTACACGTATGCAAGAACTAACAGGTCGTTTAAATCGTACTGAAAAGCCAGCACTTGTTGAAAACCGTGAGGTTGATCAAATCCGTGCATTGACAAAACGTCTATTGGGGTAATCCGATGGACATGAAACGCATACTACAGGCGATGGATGGTGTTGCTACAAAGCCTGTAGTAGGTGTTGATAGCATGGCTAAGTTTTTATCTATTATTGATAAAAACGCAAATGTTCAACTATTGCAAGAAGCTACACCTCATAAAGTATCGTTGCCCGTTCAAATGGCAATGCAACACTATCAACAGCCTAAAGAAAAAACACAATTAGCTAATAAACCAGTTGGTCGAGAAACTACTATTGGAAAATATTTTCACAAAGTAGAAGACGAGATTGCTGAACACAAAGCACAAAAACGTCAATTAATTAATCAATATGCCAGCACTATTGCTGAACGTGTATTGATGAAAGAATCTAAACAAGAAGAAAAAGCTGAACGTATTGCTAAACAGCAGGCATTAAAATCTATAGACAATGAACACAAAGTTTATAAGAATTCTCCTAAGACACATGCTATAAAGTTTAAAGAGAATAAAACATGGAATCCTGTAGACAACGGAGATTTTCCAACTGATTTTGATAACTACAATCCTGAAAAATTTGATTCTAAACATTTTCAAGCCATGTTAGATTATTATGGTAACGACCTTAATGTTGATCGTGCCCTTCGTGCTTTAGAAAGAGAAATTAAAGGCAACAATGGAGTAACTCCGTTACAATGGGCGGCTACATTTCAAACTATTAATAATAGCGTTGTTGGAAAACCTACACCGCCCAAAGAAGAAACAAAATATTTTAAATCTAGGAATGAAGCATATCACTATGCTCATTTGTATAGTAATGTGTTGAAACTGGTTCATATAGAAAAACTCGAACAAGATGCACCTAAAAATCTAATCACCTTACCGGTGATATTAGGAATAAAAAATCATAAGAGAAAATGGATGTTACAATTTCCGGATGAGCAGTATGCACAGAAGTGGCAACATCAATTTAGAAATGTGGCAAAAATTCAATGGCCAGCTGGTCATGCACTAAGTTCAAATGTTGAAGAAAATGAGATTCCTGGACACAGTATGGGATTCAAACCAGGTCCTGGCACTCCGGGTACACTTGAAGAATTAAGTACTGATACGTTAGGCAAGTATAAAAAAGCTGCTTATGCTGATGCTAAAAAAGCAGATGCCGAAGGTAACTATGCTCGAGGCGATAAGAGATTCAAAGGCATTAACAAAGCCACTGTAAAACAATTTGATAACGATTTGAAGAAACACGAACAAAACCCTATCAAAGAAGCCAATGCTAAAAAGCGCACATTAAAGAATTCAAACCCATGCTGGACAGGTTATCATCCAGTTGGTACTAAGAAAAAAGGCGGACGCACAGTGCCTAACTGTGTACCAAAGGAATAAAAATGAACATTAGAGATTTACTCAACAAAATTGATAATATCGACGAAGGTGGGAATTTCTATCGTCAAGACCCTGAAGGATCGATCGCAAGAGCAAATGCAAATCTTTTACCAATGTTAGGATTAGGTGCAGCCGGCGGTGCTTTACTAGCTAACAGAGGAAATCAAACTCCTACACAACAAGGTGGTCCACAACCTGGAATGCCTATAGTACCTGGACAGTCATACGGACGCGAACAATATTACAATCAGATGAATGCACAACGTAATAGTCCGTCACAGCCTGCACCTACAGCTAATATTGCTCCAACACCAACAGGCACCACAAACAAGCCGCCAAAAGGCAACGATGCTTTAGAAGATGCAGATATTGCAAAATTAAATGCACTAGTGGATCAATTGGAAAAAACCTTAAAAGAGGGTGTTTCTTTTGATATTGCCAATGCATTGATGGAAAGTTTTGGTTATCAAACAGAATCTGAAGCAAGTCTAGCACAGCAAGCAGCAGTTGGCGCTGGGACTTACGGAGCTGCAAAAGGCGTTGGTAAAATGTTAGGCAAGGCTATTCCAGGTGTTGGTTTAGCATTTGGTGCCGCTGATGCATATAACCGCGCTAAAAAAGGTGACTGGGTTGGCGCTGGTATGGCTGGCGCAAGTGGTTTAGCATCATTAGTTCCAGGTATTGGTACTGCCGCATCATTAGGATTAGATGCCGCTAACCTAGCTCGCGATTACAAGCACGGTGAATTTGACGGTACTGCGCCTGCCGGTCAACCAGCAACTGTAGCAGCCGCTCCGGCTGGTACAACAATGCCACCTGGCGGTGATCCTAAAGTATTTGCTATACAACAAAAGTTAATTGCTAAAGGCGCACAAATTACTGCAGATGGCAAAATGGGTCCAAAGACTCAGGCGGCTATGCAAAAATACGGAGTAACATCTGAAACTGTAGCAGAAAATATTGCAAGTTTACGAGATCGTTTGGCAATGATTGAAGCTGAACAACATGCAGACGAAGGTGCAGCAAGCGAACTACTTGGTAAAGGAATTGAATTAGGTAAAGATGCTTGGAAGGGTGTTAAAAACTTTACTAAAGGTGCCGCAAGTCCTAATGTAACTCCGTTACCCAATGTAGGTCTTGCAAAAAATGTAAAATATAAAGGGCCAAGTTCTGCATTTAAAGCAGGTCAAGTTGTTGGTCGAAATCCAGTAAAGACAGCACTAGCTGGAGCAGCGTTAGGTACTGGAGCAGGGTTGGCATTAACGCCAGGAAGTGATAAACCAGAACCGCAACCAACACCGAATAATCCAGTTGCGCCGAATGTTATTGCACCAATGCCGCATGACGATCCGACACCAGACACAAAACCAGACACAAAACCAGACACAAAACCAGAATTAACAGCTGATCAAAAAGCATTAATTGCACAAATTCGTGAAATAATGGGTCACGATTACGGCGAAGATCAAAAGTGGGACGCTGCTGTAAGTCATGCTCAAGAAGTATTAGATCGTGCCGAAGGTGCAAGTGCATTGCAATTAGCAACTGATAGAGGTCATGCATCCGGTGCAGCTAGTGCATTGGCAATGAATGCCAATAAACCTAGGCCAAATAATATTGCCGCAATGCCGTCAGGCAATACAGCTCGCGCAGATTACGATAAATTCAAACAAGATGACGCTATAGCATCGGCTCGTGGGCAAGTTAGAAAAATGACTACTCCACAAGGCAGTGGAAACTTTATTGATCCTAAAGACGGTATTATCAAATATCGAGATCTTAGCGGAGGTGAAGGTGATCCGTTTGGTGGCGGTGGTGCCGTAAAAGAATTCCCGTACAAATGGGTTACATCAGGACAGGAAAAACCATTCTTTGATACGCTCGCAGCCGCAGGATTAAAAGTTGTTCCTATAGAAAAGAAACAATTGTTTGGTACATTCCAAGTTGCTGGTGTAGATCCTAGCAAACTAGCTGAGATCCTGGCAGATATCAAACCAGTAAAAGAAAACAATGACGAATTGGATCGTTGGTTGAAAATAGCTCGCGGTTAATTATAATGGCAGATTAATTTCTGCCATTTTCACCTCTAAAATTTTTTAGAGCTTGCATTTATAAGATAAGTAATATATAATAGGCATATACATTAGGAGATAGCATGTCAGGTCGTTCATATGGTCCAGAAGAAAAGGCAAAGTTGGAAAGATTAATTTCCGAAGGTAGTACAGTACTACGTGAAGTTGAAGATTTAACAGTAGGCTTAAAAGAAACAGTTAAAGCAGTTGCAGAAGAATTGCAAATTAAACCAAGCATTATTAATCGTGCAATTAAGATTGCACACAAAGGTGATTGGTCGGCTCATAACGAAGATTGGGCAGAAATTGAAGCTATTTTAGATATTACTAAACGTATCTAATAAGTAATAAAGAGAAAGGTTAGCAAGCCATAAATTGCATGAAGGTATTTGTCAGCCTCAAATGACAAAGGAGAAAAGAATATATGTCTTATGTAGACGCATGGTTTGACCGCGAGAACGATATCGTTAAAGTAGTTGAACGTAATAAGAAAGGTGAACGTGAGTTTCGTGACATTCCTGTCAAGCACACGTTTTACGTCAAAGACCCACGCGGCAAATTTCAATCAATATACGGAGATGCGTTAACACGTATTGTCTGTAAGAACACAAAAGAACTACGCAAAGAACAAGCCATTAATAGCGGCAAAGAATTGTTTGAAAGCGATATCAATCCAATCTTTGTAACATTAAGTGAACACTATCTTAATCAAGATGCTCCTAAGCTAAATGTAGCATTTTTTGACATTGAGGTGGACTTTGATCCGGAACGTGGCTACAGCACTCCAGAAGATGCTTTTATGCCAATTACTTCGATTGCAGTTCACCTACAATGGTTGGAAACACTTGTATGTTTTGCAGTACCTCCAAAAACATTAACTTGGGAACAAGCACACGAGGCTATCAAAGAGTTTCCTAATACAATGCTGTTTAAAACAGAAGCAGAGATGTTGGATGCATTTCTTGATCTTATTCAAGATGCAGACATATTAACTGGTTGGAACAGTGAAGGCTACGACGTTCCGTATACAGTTCATAGAGTAACTAAAGTCTTAAGTAAAGATGACACAAGACGTTTTTGTCTATTTGATCAATATCCGAAACGCCGAGAATATGAAAAGTTTGGTAGACAGTCAGTAACATACGATTTTATTGGACGAGTACATTTAGATAGTCTTGAATTGTATCGTAAGTACACATATGAAGAACGTCATAGCTATCGATTAGATGCCATTGCCGAGTACGAACTCGGTGAGCGTAAAACTCAATATGAAGGTACACTTGATCAATTATATAACAATGACTTTAAAACATTTATTGAATATAACAGACAAGATACTTCGCTACTAGATAGACTTGATAAAAAATTAAAGTTTCTAGATATTGCAAATACACTTGCTCATGAAAATACAGTATTACTACAAACAACAATGGGTGCTGTAGCTGTAACAGAGCAGGCCATTATTAACGAAAGTCATCGCAGAGGTTTTCAGGTTCCTAATCGTATTAAGAAAGATGACAGGGATGAAAATACTGCGGCTGCTGGTGCGTATGTCGCATATCCTAAAGAAGGCATTCACGATTGGATTGGATCACTAGACATTAACAGTCTGTACCCTTCGGCCATTCGTGCGCTTAACATGGGGCCAGAAACTATTGTTGGACAGTTACGTCAAACTAAAACAGAAGAATTTATCGAACTACAAATGGCTAAAGGCAAGAGTTTTGCGGCTGCGTGGGAAGGTATTTTTGGATCTTTAGAGTATACGACTGTAATGGATCAGGAGATTGGAACTGATATTACTATTGATTGGGAAAATGGAGATACTGACGTATTAAGTGCTGCAGAAGTCTATAGACTTATATACGAAAGTAATCAGCCGTGGATGCTTAGTGCTAATGGCACAATCTTTACATATGAGAAAGAAGGTATTATCCCCGGCTTGCTAAAACGTTGGTATGCTGAACGTAAGGAAATGCAGGCCAAATTAAAAGAAGCAATTAAAGCTGGCAATAAAGTTGAAGAAGAATACTGGGACAAGCGACAGTTAGTTAAAAAGATTAACTTGAACAGTTTGTATGGTGCTATTCTTAACAGTGGTTGTAGATTCTTTGATAAGCGTATCGGACAATCAACTACACTAACTGGTCGTCAGATTGTTAGACACATGGCTGGTAAGGTCAATGAGATTGTAGCCGGCGAGTATGATTATAGAGGAAAGGCAATTATATATGGTGACACTGATTCTTGTTATTTTAGTGCTTTTCGCACTTTACAGAAGGACATCGAAGCGGGATTAATTCCGTGGAGTAAAGAGACTGTGATACAGTTGTATGATCAAATAGCCGAAGAAGTTAATAGCACATTTCCTCAGTTTATGTTGAATACATTTCATTGTCCCAAATCTCGTGGAGAAGTTATTAAAGCAGGTCGTGAAATTGTTGGCTCTAAGAGTTTGTTCATTACCAAAAAACGTTATGCTGTTCTTTACTATGATAAAGAAGGCAAGCGTACAGACGTAGACGGCAAGCCAGGTAAGATAAAGGCCATGGGCTTGGACTTGAAACGTAGTGATACTCCAGAATTCATTCAGAACTTTTTAAGCGATGTTCTTGAAATGGTTCTAATGGGCAAGCCTGAACAAGAAGTCCTAGATATGATTAGTGAATTTCGTATCAGATTCAAAGTTAGGCCAGGCTGGGAGAAGGGATCTCCTAAACGTGCTAACAACATTACTGACTACCAAGCCAAGGAAGCCAAGCAGGGTAAAGCCAATATGCCAGGACATGTACGTGCAAGTATTAATTGGAATACATTGAAACGCATGTACAATGACAAGTACAGCATGGCTATCACAGACGGTGCTAAAGTTATTGTGTGTAAACTCAAACCTAATCCATTAGGATTTACATCGGTTGCATATCCTGTAGATGAGTTACGTTTGCCACAGTGGTTTAAAGAATTGCCTTTTGATCATGCTGAGATGGAACAGACTATTATTGATAATAAGTTAGATAACTTGATCGGAGTACTGAACTGGGATATCAATAGTACTGAAGAAAAAAATACATTCAATTCATTGTTCGAGTTTTAATATGAAAATTATAATTGCAGGTTACGGTTTTGTAGGCAAGGCTGTAGCAAATTCATTAAAAGATCAAAACGAACTACATATTGTGGATCCAAGATTCTCAACTTCGACATTAGGTGATTTTCCTAATCCTGACGGAGTTATTATTTGTGTTGGAACACCTGGTACAACCGACGGTGATTGTGATACTAGACAGATAGAATCAGTCTTGAATAACTTACCGTATGGTGTACCTGTTTTGATAAAATCGACAGTACCGCCTGACTACTTAGAAGAGTTGGCTGATAATTATCAAGATCACGATATTTGTTACAGTCCAGAATTTCTACGATCGGCCAGTGCTAACGAAGATTTTGCCAATCAAAAGTATATGATTCTAGGAGGAGAAGATCCTGGAAAAATGTGGCAAACAATGTTTGAAGAATCGTTGCCTAATTGTAAATCATTTTTAAACACTACATTTGCAGAAGCTAGTACAATCAAATATGCCACTAATTGTTTTTTAAGTTTGAAAGTATCGTTTTTTAATCAGCTATATGACATATGCGAGCAGAACGGTGCAGACTTTGATGTAATTCGGCAAGTACTATCATACGACAATCGAATCGGCCATAGTCATATGCAAGTACCTGGGCCTGATGATCAACGAGGCTTTGGCGGAGCATGCTTTCCCAAAGACACAACAGCATTTATACGTTATGGAAACAGATTAGATGTTAATCTATCTATATTAGAAACGGCAATAAAGTATAACAAAAAGGTAAGGAAAAATCCTTGACATTGTCTAAAAAAACCTATATAATAACACATCATGGAGAACTATATGAAAGACGTATTACAAGACCTAGTAGCACACACGCATAGTCTAGGATTTTTACCTTTGGTAAAAGTTTCGGCTACCACAACAGACGTGACTATTGAGTCTATGGCAGAAGATCGCAGTGTGATTCTTAACGCCAAGACTAAAGCGCCAGTTGAAGACTTTGAAGGCACATTCGGAATGCCTAATCTTAATAAATTAGACATTATACTAAAGTGCCCAGAGTACAAAGAAAACTTTACTATTAAGGTAGTAAAGCAAGAACGTAACGGCGAGGAGATTCCAACAGGTTTGCATTTCCAGAATGGCGGTGGAGACTTTGAAAACGATTATCGTTTTATGAATCAAGACGTCATTAACGAAAAATTAAAAAGCGTCAAATTCAAAGGATCGCATTGGGATCTAGAATTTGAGCCTGCTATGGCTAGTATTCAGCGTTTTAAATTTCAAAGTGCTGCGCATAGCGAAGAACAAACATTCCAAGTTACTACTAAAGATAATAATCTAGTGTTTAGCTTTGGTGATGCAAGTACACACACTGGTAATTTTGTATTTCAATCAGGTGTTACTGGAAAATTGAAACAAACATGGTCTTGGCCAGTTACACAAGTTCAAAGTATTTTGAATTTAACAGGCGATAAGACTATGCGTATTGCAGATGCCGGCGCATTGAATATTTCAGTTGATAGCGGTATTGCAGTATACGAATACATCTTGCCAGCACAAAGCAAGTAATGACTGAAACACATAAACGTACTATACTACGAGCAGTAAGCTATCGAATAATAGCATTACTTATAACCGCCATATGGACTGGGCTAAGTGATGCTATTATTATTCATATTATCTTAACTGCTGTACATTATATTATGGAACGAGTCTGGTTAAAAATTAAATGGGGGAGAACAAATGGGTAATTTATTGTTTATTATAGCCGCTATGGTGTTTATACCGTGGCTACTATTAAAAATTACACGAATGGAAAAGTGGATTCCGTTGCCAATGGCGCAAATTGCCTTTGGCATTTGCCTTGGGCCTAGTGCGCTAGGGCAGTTTTATCCAGAGCTGTTTAGCACAGTTTTTACTGCGCCGATTAAGACAGGGTTAGATGCTATTCAAATTTTAGCAATTACAATCTTTGCTTTTATTGCCGGTATCGAACTTAAACCTAAAGAAGTTATAGCACAAGAAGGTAATAGTATTTGGATACAATCATTCCAAGTTATTATTGTTCCTATCTTATTAGCAGGCTGTAGTTTTTTATTGTTCTTTGATAATCCTGTTTGGCATACTACAGAACGACCATTCTGGCAATATGCTTGGGGCATGGGTGTAGCCACTTGTATTACAGCTATGCCAATGCTGGTTATTGCTTGTAAAGAAATTGGTATGTGGCCTAGTAACATGGGTCGTAAGCTACTGGCCTTAGTTACCTTTGACGATTTAGTTCTATGGCTAACTGTAGCTGTTATTGTTAGTATGGGCAAGTATGCTATCTACTCGGCTATATTCTTTGCAGTATTATCAGTATTGTATTTTGTTTGGCCTAAGGTTTTAGAGCTTGCCGGCGAAAAATCGTATGCTAATTTAACAGTTGCTATGGTATTGACTATGGCGGCATTTAGTCATTGGGCGGGATTACACTATGTATTAGGTGCGTTCTTAGCAGGTATGATTACTCCACGAGATACTATTAAATGGAATGAAGGAATGGCCGAACAGCAAATGGTTTGGTTAATGCCTGTGTTCTTTATCTGGTCTGGTTTAAAGACTAATTGGACTTTAGATTTTGAAACTATTCTACTAGGTGCCATTGCTATGTATATCATTGCTGTTGGGACTAAGTTTGTCGGTGTTTGGTTAGCTTATAAGGACCAAGGACTCAGAGTTGTTTGTTTCAAAACTGCTTTGCTACAAAACAAAGGCCTGATGGAAATCTTCTTGGTTACTATGCTGTTGACAGCCAACGTTATTAGTGTTAATATGTTTGCTGCCGTAGTGATTATGAGTTTAATTAGCACTGTAAGTGCTGTGCCAATGGCTCGAGTGTTTTACAAACCTGAGATAGACAATGATTAAAAAGTTTTTTACTCATGGAATATGGCCTTGGATGTGGTTCGGCGGAGAATACGAAACCATAACCGAAGGCCGTATGGCCCATGAGTATACTAGCGATCGCGATAGAGAAGAAATAACACGTAGGTATACAGAGTGGTTTAGTAATCCAATAACTCCTTATGTTAATCCAGAAAGATTTGACCCATTAAATCCGCCAGAAGGTTGGGCATTTGACCCATATTATTTTGTATGGATAAGAAAATAAATGAATAAAAATTTAACAGCAACTCAATTAGACTATGCATATTTCCTGCCAGCAACGTCAGGGTTTTATAGCACTTACATAGGTAAACAGCGTCATAGTAACTATGTTGATCCTGCACGTATTCCTGCTAGCTTTGGACCATTAGGCATTGAAGCTATGAACTACCTGAACCCTAATGCGGCATTTTACTTTGACCACTGTTTGTATTCAGCAGGTCATGCTAATTTAGATTTAACTAAATTTGATCCTAGTGAAGATATGTTTCGAAATAGAGATAGATCTACTAGCTGGGTATTAGGCGACTCGGGCGGATTCCAGATTGGTAAAGGCGTGTGGGCAGGCGAATGGCGAGATCCTAACGGTCCTGAAGTTGCGGCTAAATGGAAAGAAGTAATGGCAAAAGGTGTTGAACTAGTACCACAACTACATCCAACAGGACATCCTAAGACAGACAAAAACGGCAATCCTAAGTATACTAAGATTGACCATGTTAAAAACTATCAAGCATTGTTAGATGCGGCACAAAAGAAACGTGAACAAGTGTTAGCATGGATGGATGCACTCATGGACTATGGCATGGTGCTCGATATTCCAGCCTGGGTAGAACGTAGTCCTGTTGGTAAGAAAGCCACTGGCATTAGTTCATATCAACAAGCGGTAAATGCTACAAAGTATAACAATGAATACTTTATCAAACATCGTACTGGTGCTTGTAAGTTCTTAAACGTATTGCAAGGCGAGAATCACGGACAAGCAGAAGACTGGTATCAGCAAATGAAAGATTTTTGCGATCCTAAAATCTATGGCGACAAGGCTTTTAATGGCTGGGCTATGGGTGGACAAAACATGTGCGATGTAGATTTAGTATTACGTAGATTAGTGGCATTGAAATTTGACGGCTTACTTGAAAAAGGTCATCAAGATTGGATGCACTTCCTGGGCACCTCTAAATTAGAGTGGGCATTATTATTAACTGACATACAACGAGCAATTAGGAAATACCATAATGAAAACTTTACCATATCTTTTGACTGCGCCTCACCGTTTTTGGCAACAGCAAACGGACAAATCTATGTCCAAACAGAAATCAAAGATAGAGAAAAGTGGCTCTACCGCATGTTGCCAAGTCTTGACAACAAAAAATACGCCAAAGATACTAGATTATTCCAAGACGTCGTAGTACAAGATGGGCATTTTGAGTCATTTACTACAAGTCCATTAATGGATGGAGTAGAAGTTAAAGATATTTGTATCTACGGCCCAGGAGACCTAAATAAAATAGGCAAAGAAGGTAAAACAAGTTGGGATAGTTTCACTTACGCTATTATGATGGGCCATAATGTTTGGCTACATTTGAATAGTGTACAAGAAGCTAATCGTCAATACGATGCCGGACTATGTCCTGCTATGTTAGTAGATGAAAAGTTTGAACGTGTTTACTTTAAAGATGTAGTTGATGCTATCTTTAGTACACCCGATCGTGCTACCGCTGAAGCTATTATTGATAGTTTTGATAAATTTTGGCAAGCTATTCCAGGTACACGAGGTGCTACCGGTAAGAAAACTGTTAATGCAGGTAAAATGTTCTCCGTATTATTTGACGAAGTAGATCCAGATCCTGTACAATCAGAAGAAGAGCCCGACTTTGATGAAGAGTCGATTAATAAACTTGACGCATTAGAGGCAAGCGTACATGACGTTACCTGACGAAAGATATCGAGCAGTAGTGCAAACTCAAAGATTTTTACTAGAGATCTTAACTACTCCTCGAGTTCCTAAAGCAATTAAGGATCGTGCAAGATCATGTTTGAGACACTATCCAACGGACTGGGATATGCAGCGTACAGCACTTCAGGCGCCTGATGTATTCCAAGAACGCATGGAAGACGTAACAAGATTGTTTAAACAATACGAGCAAAATAAAAATGAAGCGTAGTTTAATTATTGGCATGGGTATAGGACAGTTGTACAAAACTGTTCTAGAAAAACTTGGACATGATATTATTACAGTAGATCAAGATCCAAATAAAGGTGCAATGTATACATCTGTAGATCAAGCCATTTTGATTCATAAAACATTTGATACAGCACATATCTGTACTCCTAATTTTACACATTTTGAACTTGCAAGCAAAGTTGCACCTTATAGTAAAATTGTATTTGTAGAAAAGCCTGGGGTATCAAATAGCTTTGCATGGCAACGTCTTTTAGAAGAATTTAAATATACACGTTTCATGATGGTTAAAAACAACATGTGGCGTAGTAACATCAGTGAGTTAAAAGAATTAGCCAATCAAGCAAAGATAGTAAACATACGTTGGATTAGAAAAAACTGTATTCCTAGTCCCGGTAGTTGGTTTACTACTAAAAAATTATCCTTTGGTGGTGTTAGTCGTGATTTAATGCCTCATTTATTAAGTCTTTATATTGCTATAAACCCCAACTGGCGCTCTGAAAAAGTAAACAATAAAGTATCTTTAATGAATTGGGTTCTAGAAGATATAGATAGCACAGAATACGGAATTATTAATGCTAACGGAACATATGATGTAGATGATGCATGTGTTATCGATTTTGGTAACAAATGGTCATGTGCTGCCAATTGGCGTAGTATGGACATTGAAGACAGTTCTATTGAATTTATTACAGATGGCAATCGAGTAGAACGTTTTGAATTAGGATGGTGTCCAGAAGAAGCATATACAGCAATGATTAAAGAAGCTGTTAGTCGTGTTGACGATGCTAAATTCTGGACTAATCAATTTGAAATAGACGCATGGATTCATGAACAAATAGAAAAATTATGAAAGTAAAGTGTTTACAAACAGAAGGCAAAGGCTACTTTGAAGAAGTTGACTATGAAATTCCAGCTTGGGGTCAAGATAGCATTTATGTCCGAGCTGTAATGACTGGTGTGTGCCGTAGCGATATAGATATGATGGTGGGCGAATTTGATCCATTGCCATTGCACATGCAAGGACACGAAGGCATCGGACAAGTTATGTCAGTTGGTGCAAATTGCAATGACGTACAAACTGGAGACTATGTTGCTACACGCGGTGAGCCGGCCTATGCTGATCAGTATACTGTACGCAAAGGTGAATATGTAAAAATTCCCGAAGCACATCCTCGTTATATTTTAGAACCAGTTGCTTGTGGTATTAATCTTATTGAGCAGGCCAAGGAGTATTTGCATGATCGGCAAGGCCGGCATGATAACAATCGCATGCTTATAATTGGTAGTGGTTTCCTTGCCTGGGTTGCATATCATACAATGCGACTAAATGGGTATATCTTTCACGTAGATGTCCTAGGTTCAAGTAACCAAGATTTGTGGGGAGATAAACTACTGTTAGGAACTAGTGAAAGCTACGATGTTGTAGTGGACCTTACTGGAAAATACGAACTTGGTATAGAGATAAATCTAAATGATAATGCTGTGATTGTAGACGGCGTAGGTAAAGCCGTAAGCAAAGCGGAAGCACAGTCTCAACTTTGGAAAGCTGTGACTACAGTTAAACCTAGTCCCCGTAATCCAAAATTCATTGATTGTATGCATATGGCCAAGTATTGGATTGAAAACGGTTATCTTGAGGTTGATTCTTTCTGGACAAGGTCATATAATCGTACTACTGAATGGCAACAAGCGTTTGCGGATGGTATGGATCGTCCAATCGGTTACAGCAGAGGCTATATTAAATGGGACTAAACACTGAAGAACGACAAGGTGTCGTTTACTTTACAGGTTACGAAGTCGAACATACTATTTGTTATGGTATGTTTACACTGTTTGTGGTAGGTACTCCTCCACTAGAAGAAATACTGCGTAAGGCTGATGATACCCAGGCATACTGGGATGAGTCTAAACGTATTAAACACATTTACTTTGGCACTAGTCAAAGTTTTAATCCTAAAAGTATTTCGCAAGAAGAATATAAAGCGTGGGATGAAGTTATTATAGGCTGTCTAAAAGCAGGCTATTGGGTGTCACTAGACTTTGGTGTTGAACACATCGAAGGCGTATTAGAGTCTGCCTATAACGAGTATCCCCGCTTTGTTCCCATGATTAGTGTTAAGTTACCTTACATTAATCAACTCAACTACAATGCCACACTTAAACTGGACGACCGAACTTGGGGTGCTACCAATCCAGGTGTGTGGACTCATCACTTGCAGAGCCTAATGAGTAAAGACAAGTATACTCATTGGGATCAGTACACACAAGATACACCAACATGACTACAAGAATCAACCGATCTGTAATTAACAACTACAGTCCTGTGTGCGCCTTACCCGGTTGCACTAACAGAGCCAGCTATCACAATGCAGGTAAGAAGTTAAACGGATCATTAACAGCTAAATGGAAAATGTTTTGTACTCCACATCGTTCTACTAGAAAACATGAAGTAGACAATTGGAAAATGAAACAAAAATGTTCCAACATCGACGCTCATCACGGTTTTGCTTGTACAGCAACAATTCTTTATCCAGAACAACTAGATGTTAATCATATTGATGGAGACCGTCATAATAATGACCCTAAAAATTTAGAATGTCTGTGCAGAAATTGTCATGTGTCAGTAACAAAACAAAACGGACATCACTTGACTAGATATGTAAATGAAGTAAAATTAAATCCTGAAATGTTTGAGGAAAAAGTATGAAAATTAAACAAGATGTTAGACCTAACAAAATGATTTGGGTTACCTTTAACAAAGAAGGTATGCACAAATATCCGGCTGCACTTACAGATCCTAACCTGGCAACAGGCGACGAATATGATGTAAGTTTTCTAGGCTATCCGCATCGTCACATTTTCCATTTCAAAGTATGGATCAGTGTAGTTCACGATGACCGTGATATTGAGTTTATTCAGTTTAAACGATGGTTGCTAAACTTGTACAAAGATAGTATACTAGCATTAGACTACAAGAGTTGTGAAATGATTTCAAACGATTTATATGAAGTCATTTCACAAAAGTATCCAGATCGTGAGGTTTGGATCGAGGTCTCCGAAGACGGAGAAAATGGTTCATTTATTAAATATTAAAATAAGAGGCTACTATGGCTACTAAAAATTACAAAGACTTTTCATACTTCGAGAGTCGTCCAGATATTGTTAAAATCTTTGAAGACCTAGAGCTATTTCTAGACTGGTGTCGCATTGAAGGTGCACCATTTGACGAAAGTCATTTGTATAACAGGGAAAGCTGGCAATGGCGTAACTTTGATAAGTCACGTCGTCCAAAGAAAGCATGGACTGGCGAGCGTAAACCTTACATGGGTAAAAATCCTAAATACGAACGAGTAGAATGAATATATTCTTAATTGACTTAGAATCAGTTGAGACAAGGTACACGGGTCAATGGAAGACCCATGTACCCGAACTCCTACAAAAGGCTGGACACAATGTCAACATTATATCAGGTCCTACGGACATTCCTAGTGCTACCACTCCTGGAGCATTTCTCAATTTTGGCGGCACTAATATATACAAGGCTAGCCAAGTTGAACAGATGGGTCGTTTATTTTGCTCCGGAGCAGTTAAGCCTGGCGATCATTTTTTGTTTACTGACGCTTGGCATCCTGGCATTGTAAACTTAAAATACATGAGTGAACTACTGAATATTCCAGTAGTTACACATGGCTTATGGCATGCCGGTAGTTATGATCCACAAGATTTCTTAGGACGTCTTGTTGGCAAAAAGAAGTGGGTTAGGCATGCAGAGAAAAGTTTCTATCATGCATTTGATCATAACTACTTTGCCACAGAGTTTCATGTCAAGTTGTTCATCGACGAATTATTAGAAGATGGATATCCTAGCGAAAATCCATGGTACGAAGAAGATTTTGCTGAACGCTATGATGACGGCAAAATGGTTCGTACAGGTTGGCCTATGGAATATATGGAAGATACTTTGCTACCATATAAGAACATGCCTAAACGTGATCTTATCTTGTTCCCGCATCGCATTGCACCAGAGAAACAAGTTGACATATTCCGTGACTTGGCTACACACTTGCCACAATATGAATTTGTAGTATGTCAGGATCAACAACTAACCAAGAATGAATATCATAACTTGTTAGGCGAATCCAAAATGGTGTTTAGTGCTAACTTGCAAGAAACACTTGGAATTAGTTGGTATGAAGGTGCTATTGTAGATTCTATCCCTATGGTTCCAGATAGACTTAGTTACAGCGAAATGGCATTTGATACATTTAAATATCCTAGCGAGTGGACAGAAAGTTTTGAATCATATTCTACATATAGACCTTTTGTTTGTAAAACAATTATAGATCATATGGAAAACTATAAAACTAGACTGCCAATGCTACATAAACAAACGGAGTCTTTACGTGACAACTACTTCTCAGCCAACGAGTTACTCAACAACATCAAGTGATACTATAACAATCAGTAGTTTAGATACTATTGATTTAAATTCAATCACCACTATAGATACAAATAGTATTAGTACTAGCTATCCATCGTATACGTACTCTAGCAACTACGTGGGTTCTATTAGTATATCGTCTACTATTCCAACACTAACTACTGCACAAATTAGTACACTCAATAATATCAGTATTGACACTAGTAGCTTTAAAATTAATTTGCCAGAAGAGTGGGTTGATACTTTTCCAGATTTTAATCGTGTACAAAAAATGTGCGAGGAATATCCTGGACTAAAGATAGCACTTGAAAAATTTAAAACTGTTTATAAACTTGTGAAAGACCATTATGATACTCCCGAAGATAAGAGACCGCGTCCTTAATTGGCTAGAACAGCGTGACCGCAAACGCATTATTATGGATCGTCAAAGTAACGAGCCATTGTTAACTCGCTACTATATCTTTTTAAAAGACCGTAAACATTTTCCCTTTAATGTATTCTTACATAAGTTTCATAAAGGAGATCCCGGCGATGTTCATGACCATCCATGGCCATATGCCACTCTGATACTAGCAGGCGGCTATTATGAGTATGTTCCAGAATTTAATTCCAAAGGAGAAATGATAGGTGAAATCAAACATTGGCGGAGGCCTGGTCATTTTCGCACTTGTAGTGCTGGTAGTTACCATCGCATTGAGCTAGATCCAAATGTAACACCCTGGACGCTGTTTATGCCTGGTCCTCAAAAACGTGAGTGGGGATTTCTTGTAAAAAATAAATGGATACATAATGAGTCATATCTCGAAGAACGTCGTCAATAATGGATTAGTTGGTAGTACTGTATATATTGGTGGCGGTGGGGCAGGTGGTGGCGGTGGTAGCGGACAAGTTTACGCTACCAATAGTACAGGATCAGCTGGTGCATTTTTAACAAGCACCGGATCAAATGGAACTGCTTGGACCACTGGTACTAGCACTATCAATGTCAATCCTGCAATAACTGTTAAACAAACTAATCCTCCGGAATTAGAAGTCAAAGGTCGACTAGTATTAAATGGACAGGACTTGGAAGAAAGGCTAAGTATAATCGAAAAAGTCTTGCAAATTCCCGAAAGAGATGTTAAACTAGAAAAGAAGCACCCAAAGCTAAAAAAACTGTATGATGAATACATAAATGCATTGGGTAAGTATAGAACATTTGAAGCAATTAAAGGAGAAGAATGATGAAAGAACTACATGAATCGGTTGCAGTCACTGCAAAAGAAATGACAATTAAGCAATCGGAAGGTTTCCGTGTACGCATGGAAAAACACGAAGTACTAAGTCCTAAAGGGTTGTACAGCCTTGACCTTATTCAAGAAAATTTGAAAGACGGCAAAGTTATAGATAGTCAAACGTATAACTTCTTTATGACTAAGAGTGAATTAAACACATTAGCATACGCATTAACTTTATGAAAAAGATTCATTATACTTGGCAACAAGTAGAAGGTGCTTGCTTAGATATTGCTAGACAAATGCAAAATCATTATTGGCGGCCTGACTACATTGTAGGCATCGGGCGTGGCGGGCTTGTTCCCGCTAATCTGCTTAGTCAATACACGGGTATCAAGATGAACAGCCTAGATATTAGTCTACGTGATGGCGGTGATACAGTTAGCAACCTCGGCATGGCAGAAGATGCATTTAATGGTAAAAAGATTTTGATAGTCGATGATATTAACGATCAAGGATCAACTGTTAATTGGATTAAGAATGATTGGCCTAGCGGTTGCTTTCCAGACGATCCTAAATGGAAAGCTATCTGGGGAGATTCTGTTCGCTTTGCTGTATTGACACACAATTTTAGCAGTCAATTCAAAGATCCAGACTATTATGTTTGGACTGTAAACAAATCAGAAGAAGATTGTTGGTTAGTTTATCCCTGGGAGGAATTTTGGTTATGACTTTAACTATTCAAGAAATCAAAGATAAAATTGCCGCAGTTGAGAAAAACTTGTTAGAACTAGCCGAAGGTTCTGGAGGCATACAAGCTATATCAACACTTACTAGTTATAAAGAATATCTTGAAGACGAACTAAAGAACGCCGAACATGCAAGATCTAACCATTAAAATTTTGTGGGATAATCAAAGTGTGGTTTGGTGGAATGAATGTTGCGCTTCTGTCTTAGAAGTTTTTGGATTACCTGGACATCGCTTTGTTTATAAGCCTTATGAGGATTATATGACATTTACATTTAAAAATCAAAAAGATTATAATCTGTGTCAAATACTATTGAGTGAACACATTCGAGCATAAAATATTTGCAAAAACCTAAATAAACCTATATAATACAAACATAGGAGTAATAATGACTGAATCCGTAACATATCAAAATATTGACGATAAAGGCTACGAAGAGTGTAACCTTGCAGATGTTATCCGCTTTAAGATGAAGCGTGATAATAAACGCTTCTGGGCAGGTGACAACATTAGCGAATACGTTAGCGAAGAAGACAAAGCAATTTTAATCAAAGAAGCAACAGAGGCTTTTGAAAAAGTATTAGATACTTTGCTTATTGATCGCGAAAACGATCCTAATTCAAAAGGCACAGCCAAGAGATTGGCTAAAATGTATTTTAATGAAGTAATGAGTGGTAGGTATGAACAAGCACCAGACGCAACAGCGTTTCCAAATGATTCTGCAGACCGTTATGAAGGTATGCTCGTTGTTCGTAGTGAGTTGCGCAGTATGTGCAGTCATCATCACCAGCCTGTTACCGGTGTTGCTTATATTGGTATTATCGCGGCACAAAAACTTATTGGTTTATCTAAGTACACCCGTATTGCACAATGGTGTGCCCGTCGAGGCACACTCCAAGAGGAGCTTTGCAATGACATTGCCCGTGAAATCCAAAAAGCAACAGAAGCTAGAGACATAGGTGTGTATGTACAAGCTATACACGGTTGTTGTGAGAATCGCGGCATTATGGCTAAAAGTAGTTTGACGCAGACAACAGTATTGAAAGGTGCATTTAAAGATGACCACGGTACTAAGAAAGAGTTCTTTGACAATATTAAGATGCAACAAGAGTACGCTTCAAAATGAAATATATTACTAACAAATTTGATAATGTTCGTTTTCCGGTTGAACCTGGTCTGTTGGAATGGCTTCGAGAAAATTACCCTGCATCAAAATATATAATTAAAGAAATTAAATGAAATACCAAACACCAGCTGAAGGCATTCTAAAAACAAACGAATGGGGAGATAGTAAAGTCTATCGAGTTGTTTGTGAGTGTACTGATTCCCAGCATGATCATAATGTGTGGGTAGAAGCAGATGCCAATGAGATTAGTGTAACTATATACGCTACTGTAAAAAGTAATTTTTGGTCTAAGACACGGTGGTATCACATTTGGTCATTACTAAGTAAAGGGTACATTGATACAGAAACGACACTAATTCTACGTAAACAAGGCGCCCTTAATTATGCAGAAACATTAAAATCAGCAATTCAAGATGTAGAAGATTTTAGAAAAAGATGAGTAATAACGAATTATCTCGATTATATTTGTTTAGTCCTTCAATATGGAAGACTACGATCCCTCCTGGGTTGTATAATAAACAAGAATTGTTTAATATTATACAAGAAAATTATGAGATTTCTCCTTTGAGAAATGAATGGGATTCTAAAAATAAAGATAACTGGCATCATTCTTATAACGACGAAACTAATCCTAAATTTAAAAAATTAGATCTTGCACAATTAAATTCTCAATATGATTTGATTATTAAATCATTCATGGATAATTTGTCAGTTGTTTGCCCTATTAAGTATCATTACAGAATAGTAAATGTAACAGCTAATAAGCATGTTCAAAAAATGCGTCAGCATAATCATTTAGGTACTGTAGACGATACGGATAATTGGTATAGTTTTTCATGTGTACACTATCTAAGTTTGAAAGAAGGACATACTTGTACTAGATTAATGAATCCGTCATCATTTGTACAATACTATAAAACATATAGTCATGTTTCTGATATATTTAATTTAGATGATCCGAACAATACTGAATACAGTGAATCAGTAGTTTTAGACTGTAAAGAAGATGATTTTATTATCATGCCGTCATATATAAATCATTTAGTTGACCCTAGTGATAAAAATACAGAAGATTTAAGAGTTACAATAGTAATTAATATTTGGATAGAAAAAGTAAAAGGACTTAAAAATGAGCAAAATTAAAATAGCAGAACTATTTTATAGTATTCAAGGTGAAGGACGCTTTATGGGTGTCCCGTCTGTGTTTTTACGTACATTTGGGTGTAATTTTAAATGTGCGGGCTTTGGTATGCCAGCTGGCCAATTAAGTACTGAAAATGATTTGATTGCAGAACGTATTGCAGAATTTAAAACATACAACGAATTACCCTTAGTTAGCACAGGTTGTGATAGCTATGCAAGTTGGGATCCAAGATTTAAAGATTTAAGCCCTATGATGGAAAGTAACGGCATAGTAGATCGTATTATGGAAATTCTTCCTTACAAAACATGGCTAGACGAGCATCTTGTTATTACAGGCGGTGAGCCTTTGCTAGGTTGGCAACGTGCTTACCCAGACTTGTTAGATCACGAATACATGAGACCATTAAAAGAAATTACATTTGAAACAAATGGTACTCAACAAATAACTCCAGAATTTAAAGAATACTTACAAGATTGGTCTATTAGAGATCCCTTTAATAAAGGAATTACATTTAGTGTTAGTGCCAAACTAAGTTGTAGTGGTGAAAAACGAGAAGAAGCAATTCGCCCTGATATTGTTTGCGAATATCAAGAAATTGGTTATACATATTTAAAATTTGTTATTGCTACAGAACAAGATGCATACGAAGCATTAGAAGTTACAGACATTTATAGATTGGCTGGATTTGAAGGACCAGTTTATTTCATGCCAGTAGGCGGTGTTGAAAGTGTATATTCTTTAAATAATCGACGTGTTGCAGAACTTGCAATGAAAGCAGGATTGCGATATAGTGACAGATTACAAGTACCATTATTTAAAAATGAATGGGGTACTTAAATGAAATTTTTAAAAGTAAAAAGTATGCATCCTGTAACAGAATTTGCACCAACATGGGATTTTACTATTGGAACTGATATTTGGAATGCTGATAAAACAGACATTGTTAGACAGTGGCTTATTAATAACGAGCAACGAATCATCAATACATATCCTGCTAACAGAGACGATGGTGGGACTGGACTTGGTATAGATAGTATTACTAGTAGATACGGAAGATACAATTTACTTCAGTTTGGAAAAGAATTACCAGAATTAAACGACTTGTATAAATTTATTCAAATTTCTTATTTAAATTATATTCATTATCATCATTCGCACATAAGGGATATTAATATTGTATGTTGGTATAATGTTATGCGGCAAGGTTCTAGAATTAACGAACATGCGCATGGCATCGATCCTTATACATATCTTAGCGGTAATATACATTTAGATAATTATAAAACTAAAACATATTATAGGTGCCCAATAGATAAAGATTTAATTGTTCCAGTTGATAACACCAAAGGAGATATCTCAATATTTCCAGGATATATAAGGCACTATACCGATGAACATACGGAATCTACTCTGCGTGTAAGTATTGGATTTGATTTGCATTTAAATGAAGACCCCAGGACTCCTAGAGATCACGAATTAACTTTAAATTTTATGAATTCAGATATTTTTCAATCATTGACTAACGAGATGAATAATGTCTAATTTATTTTTTTGGTGTTGTATGATAGTTGGATGGACTATTGTGTTGGCACTAATTATTAAATTTATATGTAGTAATAGAGATAAGGATATAGAATGAAAACATTATTAAAAAAATGGCTTGGCATTGATAAATTGCAAGCTGAAAAAGAAGCTCTTCAAATAGTTAGAGATAAAGCGGTTGCCGAAACTGTACTGGCACAAGAAGCTGAAGAGCAAGCTAAAATGGATCCAAAAGCTAGGGCAACGGCTCGAGGCGAACCATATGTATCTGTTTTGGATACTAAAATTAATCCAGATAATGTTCGTAATGGCTTTTTTGAGCTTGACTGGAACGACTTGTTTATAGTACAATTAAAGCAAGCGGGTTACGGTTTTGACGGTGACCCGGACGAAGAGATCGTAGATCGTTGGTTCAGAGATTTAGCGGGTAATATGCTTGCTGAGGCTGGACAAGATCCTAGTCGATCAAGTGCAGGTTTTATTAATGTAAGTAAATTAGGTGGCGGAAAGGCCGAAGTTAAATGACATATATTATTGTTGATACTGCTAACACATTTTTTCGTGCTAGACATGTAGTACAAGGCTCTGCTGATATTAAACTCGGCATGGCTTTTCATATTACACTTAATAGTATCAAAAAAGCATGGAACGATTTTGATGGTAGTCATGTAGTGTTCTGCCTCGAGGGTCGAAGCTGGCGTAAGGATTTTTATAAGCCGTACAAAGCAAATCGTGCAGAGAATCGTGCGGCAATGACACAACGAGAACAAGAAGAAGATAAATTGTTCTGGGAAGCATTTGACGAATTTAAAAAGTTTATTACAGAAAAGACTAATGCCACTGTAATACAACATCCTAATCTAGAAGCTGACGATTTGATTGCTGGCTGGATTCAAGCACACCCAGAAGCAAAGCACGTTATTATTTCGACAGATGGAGATTTTGCACAATTGGTAAGTCCTACTGTTAGTCAATATAACGGCGTGGGAGATTTACATATTACACACGAAGGAATCTTCGATGCCAAAGGCAAACCCGTTAAAGACAAAAAGACAGGCGAGCCAAAGCCAGCACAAGATCCAGAATGGATGCTGTTCGAGAAATGTATGCGTGGTGATACCAGTGATAATGTCTTCTCGGCGTATCCAGGTGTGCGTACTAAAGGTTCTAAAAACAAAGTTGGTCTTACTGAAGCGTTCGAAGATCGTAAAAGCCGCGGATATGCGTGGAACAATCTCATGCTTCAGAGATGGGTTGACCATAACGGCGTCGAACACAGAGTACTAGAAGATTATCAGCGTAATGTACAGCTATGTGATTTAACAGCACAACCTGCAGACATTAAAGAAAAAATAGTAGAAACAATTAAAACAAATGCTGTATCCAAAACTGTAGATCAAGTAGGAATTCGCATGTTAAAATTCTGCAATGCATGGGATATGAAAAAGATTGCTGATAATATTCAGCAGTATGCAGAACCATTTCAAGCCAAATATCAAGGAGAACTAAATGTCACAACTAGCTAAACTAGCAAAAGTAAATGAAAATATTTCTATCAATCGTTACGACAACGGATGGATGGTAGAGATTGGTGGTCGCAATAAAAAAGAAGACTGGGCTACTACAAAAACTCTGTGTAATACAGAAGATGAAGTTATCGCTCTAATTAAAGAGTGGAATTCGTTGCCATTAGATCAATAAGGAGAAAAAAATGTCAGCTACATTAGCAAATTTAGGCAGTGCGTTAGCCGGCGAAAGCCAAGCGCATATCAAATATCGATACTTTGCAAAGATTGCTCGCGAAGAGGGTCATGAAGAAATTGCAAAGCACTTCGAACATACCGCAGATCAAGAACTCAAACACGCATGGGGTCATTTGGAATTGCTCATCGGTAAACCTTCAACTAAAGAATGTTTGGAAAAAGCAATTGAAGGTGAAACTTACGAGTTTACTACAATGTACCCACAGTTTGAAGCTATTGCTATCAGCGAAGGCAATGTTGCCGCTGCACAAGAAGCACAAGATCAAATTGCCGAAAGTAAAGAACATGCAGAGCAATTTGCAGCTGTTTTAGCAAAAGCAGAAAAACGTTTTGCCGCATTGAGCAAAATTGAAAAGCGTCATGCTGAAGCATATCAAGCAAAATTGGAGGCACTATAATGGAACACGTATGCATAGTTTGTGGTCATGTCCACGATGAAGAAACAGAAGGTAAATGGGATGATCTACCAGAAGATTTCCTTTGCCCCGAGTGTGGTTGCGGTAAAGAAGAATACGAGTTACTTTAATCAGGTAATGTCATGGCTGTATATCGTATAACTCCGCTTGAAAAGAAAAGCATTGTCTGGCATGTAGAAATGTATCGCAACAATGCGGACGGGTCTATTAGCTGGTTTAATCTAGACAAAACATTCCGCTGGGGTCAAGGCTTTATTGAAGATGATATGGACTGTAACTTGCCCTATGAAGATAGCCAGGTTGCCTATGCCAAATCTGAGCCTGGGTGGGGTTGTGAGTTTGATGATAGCATTAATATTGAAATAGAATACAGCGACGATATCACCGAAGAAGAACAAGAAGCCATTCGAGAAGCTTACTACGAAGGCGGAGCAGGTTGGCTATTTGATGGCGAACACGATTGGCAAGAAGAAGATACATCTGTTCTTGTATATGCACCATTCCAAGTTAGCTTATGCGAAGATGATGGCACTGTCATTGAAGAAAATGTAAAATTAGAAAAACGGCCTACTATGGCAGAAATTAAAGAATCTATGCCAAAATGGCCTTTTGATAGTCAAAATAATGAATAAATACACACATTATTCTAGTGCCTACGGGGCTGAATAATATCAAGGAGAAAAATATGACAGAAATATACGCCAAGCCTATTGTGGATGGTAAGTTTTGGATTGTAGAACAAGACGGTTCTAAAGTTGCAACACTACACAAAAAAGAAAATAATAAGTTCGTACTATCTAATAGTAACGGTGAAGTAATGTTTAATAAAAAACAAGACCTCACAAAACAATTTGGTTCTAACTTTTTCTTAACCAGTACAAAGGTTAAAGTCAGTCAATCGGAACCCAACGACTGCCACGGATACCCTACCAGTGTAACTCCATACAACGCCATGTATGATGTGCGCCGTAAATTACCCCTGTTTACTAAGAGTAATGCCAGCAAGAGTTTGTATTGCGCAGGCTACTATACTATCAAGTTTAACAAAGGATGGGTTAAATCATTCTGCCCTAAGGTCATTACACTAGAACGTAATGAATTTAAAGGACCGTTTAAAACTGAATTTGAAATGAAACAAGTATTGTCTAATGTCAAATCAGATTAATTTAACACCAATTACACAGTTTGCACAAGTATTACGTGCTGCTGAATTAACGCAAAGTAAAGAAATTAAAATGCCTATTCAGCAAGCACGTCTACTAAATCTTGCCTTGTTAGAGATACAAGATAAGCTATTACAAGACTATACAGCATTGTTTTTAGAGCTAAAAAATAGTTCAGAAACAGAGGTTATTACTGTTAGTATGGATGGTGGCGGTTTTAAGGACAAATAGAGATAAATATATGCGTATATATTCGAGGATACGCAATGAGTCGACCGAAGCCGCAAGTACTACTTGAGTACGTAAACAGGAAAAATTATAAAGCAGAACAAGTTCTGGAAGCAGAAGCAATTTGGGCTGTATTTTATAAAAATAAACCCTTTAATTTAAAGAGTTTTAATAGCCTCACGAGTTACCCTGGCCCGAAGTACAAAAAAGTATCATTTAGTAACCCTGGGCATGCAATCAATTTAGCCAAGAAGTTAAACTTAACCTACGGTACAGAAGATTTTCAAGTAGTTAAGCTAACCGAAGGATCGATTGTAAAATGATAACCCGAGATGCATTAACCAAAATATTTTTACAACAATGGGGTAAGAGTATTGATGATGCTAATCTCAAACTATTTTCTCGTAAATGGTGGCAAAGTACCCGAGTAGGAAAAGAAACTGCATTTCGGCTTAGTGACGAAGGGTATGAATTTTTGGTAAAAGAATTGGATTTGAAAGAGTACGAGATTCCATTTACTGAACCAATCGAACTCAGTCCCCAAACAATTATATTTTTGGAAAGATATGTAGATTGTCCGTACTATCTTACCAATATGTCAATTACAGTATTTTCTGAGCGCAAGAGTTTTGAGCTAATGTTGTTTAGTGACGACATTAGAAAGTTTGGACTTATCAAAGCGATGAATGAGCGGGAAAAAGAATTAGCCAAAACAGACTAATTAGATAAAAAAATTGTTGACGCAAATACAGATAGGCGTTATAATACATACATAGACAACGTTATTCGTAACAACAATTTTTAACTAAGATAGGAAACAAAATGGCAGAAATTTCCAGCCGCACAGTTGGTCCAAACGGTGCTAAAAAGTCCTTGCGCAAGGCCTTTAATAACAAGCGTCCAATTTTCCTGTGGGGTCCTCCAGGAATTGGCAAGTCCGACATTATTAAACAACTTGGTACTGAGCTTGATGCTCATGTTATTGATGTGCGTTTGAGCCTGTGGGAACCTACTGACATTAAAGGTATTCCTTATTTTGATAGCAATACAGGCACTATGGTTTGGGCACCGCCTAGTGAATTGCCTAGCAAAGAGTTTGCGGCTAAACATAAAAACATTATTTTGTTCTTGGACGAAATGAATAGTGCGGCTCCTAGTGTACAAGCTGCTGCTTATCAATTGGTTTTGAATCGTAAGGTCGGTACTTATAGTTTGCCAGATAACGTTTCAATTGTTGCTGCAGGTAACCGTGAAACTGATAAAGGTGTTACATTCCGTATGCCTGCTCCGTTGGCTAATCGTTTTGTTCACTTGGAAATGCAAGTTAATTGGGACGACTACTTTGACTGGGCTGCAGAGAACAAAATCCACAAGGACGTGGTTGGTTTCTTGAGCTTCTCTAAAAAGGACTTGTACGACTTTGATCCAAAGTCTAGTTCACGCTCGTTTGCTACTCCACGTAGCTGGTCTTTCGTTTCTGAGTTGTTGCATGACGACGATTGCGATAACGAAACATTGACTGATTTGGTGTCAGGTTCTGTTGGCGAAGGTCTTGCTATTAAGTTTATGGCACATCGTAAACACGCCAGCAAGATGCCTAATCCTACAGATATCTTGAACGGCAAAGTTAAGAAAATGGATAGTAAAGAAATTTCAGCTATGTATTCCTTGACTGTGTCCTTGTGCTACGAATTGAAAGATTCTTGCGATAAGAAGGCTAAAAATTGGAATGAACAAGTTAACAACTTCTTCCAATTTATTATGGATAATTTTGAAACAGAATTGGTTATCATGGGTACTAAGTTGGCATTGTCTACTTACAAATTGCCATTGGATCCAGATGAGATCGAGTGTTTTGACAAGTTCCATGCTAAGTTTGGCAAGTACATTGCGGCAGCAACTGACAAAAACTAATTTGGTTTAGCACTATTTGACACCTCCTCCGGGAGGTGTTATACTATATACATAGTAAATATTCAGGAGCATATATGTCACACGCAGATCCAATTATTGACAAAATTATCGTAGCCCGTGTGGGTCTACTACTTCGCCATCCTTTCTTTGGCAATATGGCAACTCGGTTGAAGATCGAAGAAGGTTCCGAATGGATGGGTACCGCTGCAACAGACGGTCGCACCATCTATTTTAATCGTAAGTTTTTTGAACCACTTAGTGTTAAACAAGTTGAGTTTGTTATTGCACACGAAATTCTTCACAATGTTTTTGACCATATGGCTCGACGCGAAGGACGCAATGCACGTATTTTTAATATTGCCGCTGACTATTGTGTAAACGGACAATTGGTTCGTGACCGCATCGGCGAACACAATATTGAAGGTATTAAAATCTTCCACGATCCTAAGTACTATGGTATGGGTGCAGAAGAAGTTTACGATAAAATCTTTGACGAAATGGATGAGCAAGAATTGGATGCGCTTGGTCAATTGCTCGATGATCACATTGATTGGGGCGATAAGGATACTAATGGTAACAAGCCTAGTTATTCAAAAGAAGAACTAAAACAAATCCGTGACGAGATCCGTGAAGCAACAATGCAAGCGGCACAGGCCGCGGGTGCGGGAAATACTCCCGCTAGCGTACAACGCATGATTAAGGAATTAACAGAGCCTAAGATGAACTGGCGTGAAATTTTGCGTCAACAAATCCAAAGCACTATTAAGAACGATTACTCGTTTATGCGTCCTAATCGTAAGGGCTGGCACATGAGTGCTATTCTACCAGGCACACAATTTGAAGATACCATTGACATTTGTATTGCAATAGACATGTCGGGTTCAATTGGTGACGAACAAGCAAAAGACTTTTTGGCAGAGATCAAAGGTATTATGCAAGAGTACAAAGACTTTAAAATTAAATTGTGGTGTTTTGACACTAAAGTTTATAATGAAGCGAGTTACGACGGCTACACAATTGACGAGTTTGATTACTACGAGCCAATGGGAGGTGGTGGCACTGAGTTTGATGCCAACTGGGAATACATGAAAGAAAATGATATCCAGCCTAAAAAGTTTATCATGTTTACAGACGGTTACCCTTGGGGTAGCTGGGGTGACGAAAACTACTGTGATACAATATTCATCATTCACGGCAATAACTCTATTGTTCCTCCGTTTGGAGAATATGCGTATTACGAAGAAGTTAGGGAACACGCTTAATGGCAATTAAAAATGGCAAACCCAACCCTTTAAATTACTTTAATTTACGTAGGGTTGATTTTGCTTGTCCTCATTTTAAATATTCAACTATTGACAAGTACACACCAACGCTAGTCAAATCTTTAGATTCTTGGATACGTAAGAATTTAAATAATAGATATTATATAGGACAGGATGTTAGTTTAGATAATACCAATACAATTGTATATGTAACACGCATTGGTTTTGAAAGTGAAAAAGAGCTAAGTTTTTTCACAATTGCCTGTCCACTATTACAAACGAGATAATTAAATTTATAGCCATTACCCTTAAGGAGATTACAATGACTGACGCACAAAATCAACAACCTGCAGCAGATGCTGCTCAAAGCAACGATCTTACTATCAACGACTTGAATGCCATGAAAGTAATTATTGATATTGCCAGCTCACGCGGTGCATTTAAACCAAATGAAATGGTAGCGGTTGGACAAACATATACTAAACTTACCACATTCCTCGACTCTGTTACTGCACAGCAAGCTGCACAACAAACAGCAGCACCAGCAGGTCAAAATAATGCACAAGCTGTAGCTAATGCTGTAGCAGGAGCTTAATATGGCCCAAGAACTCAAACACGTGGGCCGTGTTACGTCCACTAAGAAAAAATGCTTAGTGGCTTATCGTACATTGCCAGGCGATGCGTATAGTTGTTTAATTGTACCAACAGAGAATATGCCAGACATCTATCACGATGCTATCATTAATCTAGTTGAAAGTAACACTGGACAAGAGTCTCACGAACTTGCCGATGCATTGGATCGTACACAATTTCCAGATGGTTCTCGCATGTTGCCTTGGCTACACGCAAACAATCGACTGATCAAGGCTCCAACAGATGCAATTGAAATGACACCTACTCCTGGCGTAGGAATTCTACTAAGCGAACTTAATCAAATTATTGCAGAACAAATGGGAGTTGCTGTTGACGATTTAGCCATCAGCGAAGGCATCAATGATGCTAAGAAACCCACAGTTGCTCCAGTTAACGAGCTTGCACCAACTGCCAAAGTTGTAGAAAAAACAGTTGCTCCTGATGCTTCTCTTACACCTGATCAACAGGCTAAAGAATACAGAAGCCTAGCTGATAAACTTGCAAAAGAAGCAGCACAATACAGACGTCTTGCAGAAGAACTAGTTCCAACTAAAAAGAAAGAAAAGTGACGAATTCTGGGAAGAACCTTCCCAGAGACGTCATTGATCGGTGGCCAGAAGTATTTGCTGATGTCCAATTGAATGTATTACCTATAAAGTATTTGCATACAGTGCTGATCACTTTTAAAGACGGCAAAACCTGGGAAATTAAAATAACAGCTAAAGCCAAGCGAGATGGTTGGTCTGTGTTTGAAACTAATTTCAATGAGTTATGTAAGACTTACGAAGAGTCTATAGACAACATTGATTTTAAATTAGACACAGAACGAGTTCGTACTGACATCGAGCGTAGTACCCAAAAATTCCTTAAGAAAAAGAAGTTATAAATAATGAATGTTCAGCTACTCAGTTACTCACAACCAACAGCAGAATTTGCAAATCTTGGAATCACGGATGCGCAGGAACTCATTGCGTATTGCGCCCGTGTGTCCAATCCCAGCAACCAACTTAACACAGAGACATCAGACAAACTCATCAAGTACTTGGTCAAACACCAGCACTGGAGCCCACTTGAAATGGTCTCCGCCTGTATTGAAATCACAACTACAAGAGATATTGCCCGACAAATCTTGCGACACAGAAGTTTCAGCTTCCAAGAATTCAGTCAGCGATATGCTGACCCTACTCGAGACTTGTCGTTTGTTACAAGAGAAGCAAGACTTCAAGATCCAAAAAACAGACAGAACAGCGTCGAAGTGGATGATACAATGTTACAAAACGATTGGTACAGAGCTCAGCAACGAGTTATCTATGCTGCCAAACGGGAATACGAATGGGCTATCGCTAATGGTATAGCAAAAGAGCAGGCCCGGGCTGTATTGCCCGAAGGCCTAATCGAAAGTAGAATTTATATGAACGGTACACTACGTAGTTGGATTCACTTTATTGAACTGCGTAGTGCAAATGGCACACAAAAAGAACACCAAGAAGTTGCTATTGCATGTGCTCGAGTGATAGCTGAGATTTTTCCTTTAGCTAAAGATCTTATTTAAAAGTTTCTGGCGGAAATTGTTCAATGTGTGCATTGAACTGATGCTCTAGCCAATCATAATCGTTAATCTTAGCTAGCATTTCGGGATCATCTTTATAGGTGGTCCCAAACCAATTTCCCGCACTCGCACCTCCCTTTGAATATTCACCAAAAGGCTCGTTGCCGCCAAAGTGTATCCATGCATGTAGCCTCTGTTCTGATTGACTGTTATCTTGTCCGGGAATGATTCTACTGGCTAATTTTACACATTCTCTAAATGCACTACGCCATGTGCTAAGTGGATCTATATTAAATTGTGTAATGTTACTAATATCTGGCATTATTTTAAATCTAGAACTAATACTAGTAGTCATATCAACACTAGTAGTATCCATATTTCTTGTTAATTCAGTTGGCAATAATTTGATGCCGCCGAAGCCGTATTCTAATCCATTAACTGGATTAATACTACGCCACACATGTACAATATCTTCTTCGCTGGGGTCTAATTTAATATCAAATTTAAAATTAGGCAATAATTTTGCATCTGCATCAACTACATAAAACATACTAGAAAATACTCGCTTGGCTGCTTCTTTGTGAGCATTATGAATACCTTTAATACCCCGCACCCAATGTGTTTTATGATACGGGAATTTCTTTATAAATTCTTCAATATAATAACTTGGAGGAATTTCTTCTTTGTATGTAATATAAACTATATCGTACATTATAATTTCTTCCTAAGAGTTCGGGGCGAGTTGTTAAACACCGTTTTAAAAAATTTGCTTCCGGTTGAATCAACGTCTGTGATTTCCAAACCGCATTCGTGTTTAAGTGTTTCACCTAAACCCATAATTTCGTAGGGCAACATTTTTTCAGTTACCTTGCTGTATTTGTCTTCCCACTGTTGAGTCAAATAATCAAAATCACGAACATTAGTATAGTCCCAATCTGTACAATTAGTTAGATAGGCGCCTTCTCTTGCACCATACATACTCCAAAGTCCATTAGTAACATCGGCACCAATGTTAGACCAAATCAATAACCTATGATAGTTTTTCCAAAATATTTTACTAATGTCTTGAACTTTTGCACCTTGATCCAACGACATCTTTACACCTTCACGGAATCCTGCTCTGAAGGCTTGAAATGGGCTGGCATTGGTAAAGCTCTCTGAATAGTTTTCGTCAAATTGATAATACAGATCATCAAAACAAAATTCTACTAGACCCTTAGTGTCATTAGGATCAGAATTTTCATGAGTCTTCATATTGTTAACAAACGCAGGGGTCCACATTTTAAGTCCACCGTTGCCGTACATCAAGTGATTAACATGAACTTTTCCGCACCAACTAAACACATGATTAGAAGTTAGACCTAATTCATCTAAGTCAATTTCAACTTCTAAAAATGCAGGATCGATAATGTTGTCGCCGTCTACTGTAACAAAGTATTCTGTTTCGCATTGCGCTGCACAAGCCTTGTGTGCCGCATCACTACCCTTAACTCCATGCACACGTTTAGCCCATGGCACTTTTGCTAATAAATCGGCATAGTTCTTTTCAGCATTAGGTTCATCATAGCTGAGAAATATTATGTCTTGTTCAATTACTTTGATCTTGCTCATATATTTTCCAAATTTTAAGAGAGTATGTAATAGTTGATAGATTGGAAGTAATTGCAATTAAATCAATATTTGATTCCCACTTACTATCAAAATTTATTAAAATTTTATCTGACACTATTGATTTTAAATCTATATCAATTACACGTAGTAAAAAGTTAGGATCTTTTCCTAGCGTGATAAAAAAAGAAATTGAACTTATTGGTAGTTGATTAGAATAGTATCGTTGTCTAAATTCGTCTGAGACTAAAAATACCCACTGGGAATTGTATGCATCATAATGAATTTCCATGTCGGCATTTTCTGTTTCACGCTCAATCCAATATAGTAATCTATTTTTAAAATTATGTTCTTGTATAACTTTTTTAGAAACTAATCCTAAAGAAGCGGTTCCGTCAACAGCTATAACAGTTCCTATGTGAAAATCAGTAAACTCATCTTTTCCAGTAACTAATCTTTCATACTCGAGAAACGAAATTTCCACAAAATGCGGCCACCCTTCAATTTTATGATTGTTTACGCTGAAGATATTCCTAGTCATTCCGTCATAATGAGCATAGAATTTAGGCTCAACTACCTCTACGATTTTTTGTTTTTGAGAGCGTTTAGCCATGTGCTAGCTCCTGTAGTCTTGATAAAATATGTTCAGATAAAAAATCTTTTTCTATGTAATGAAACAACTTTTGTTGTTTTATATTAGCTACGGTTAGCTCATTGGTAAAGTTTGTAAGTACAAAATCTTGCCACAAATTTGATGAAGTCTTCCATCCTTGTAGATGTGTTTTCATATGTACAAATTCCATTGGATTGTTTGCATCCACAACATCGTAAGCACCAGTTATTTCAATTGCTACTGCAACAGCTAAATCCATACTTAACCATTTTTGATATTCTTCAGGAGCAAATTTATCCCAACACCATTCCCAGTTATTGCAGACAAATTCTAAAACTTTATAGAATTCGTAAGCAGAGTTTGATTTTTTAAAGTAATGTAAAGCCGAATAAGGGCTTGTTAGCTTATTAGCAATAAATGTTTTTCTATGTAATTTATCGTTTACTGCTTCTAATTTATAATTTTGTATTCTATTACAATATCGTATATCATAATTTTCACAATATTTCCACCAAGAACTTAAATCTTCCAATACTAACATGTCTGTATCTAGTACAATAGTTTCGTCATAGGGACTGGCATAGTAGAGTTTCCAACGATTTTCTGCTCTATAAAGACTGACACTTTCCGGACTACCAAACGGTATTGGAATAATTTTATCAAATGCAGACTGGTATTCTTTTGGAACAATATCATCAGTTACTAATGAAATATTAGTAATAGTTTTTTGACTCCAACGAATACTCAACGCTAAAGCATAGGCTTGCTGAATATAATCGTCAGAATCTGTATTTTGAGCTAGTACTAAAAATCCTTTAGACACCTGAACCTCCGTCAATAAATCTGCTTAGACTAAATTTATTCATTACATGAATATCTAAACCTTGTGTCTTAGCTAAAATATATTCGCCTGGATAGTCTTTCTTTTCTAATAGAAATTTCATTTTATTATCTACTGAAGAAACTAATAGATCTTTATCTTTAGTATATACCATACTTCCTGGTAACTCCATAGCAAAAGAATTCAATCCTTTTTCGTTCATAATATGTATAGCAATACTAAAAGCATAATCATTTCGAAATAACGTAGAATCTATATTATAAAGTATACGATAATAATTCCAATTAGATTTAATATAAGCAATTAAATTAAAAAATGATTTAGTAATTTCATTTTTTTGAAATATAAATGCCGTGGCCCAGTAAAATGGAATACTATACATATTAACACGATCAAATTCTTCTGTATTTCTCCAAGATGCTAAATCCATACTTTTTGAATATATCTGAAAATCTATATCCCGTGCAAATGCTAGTTTTAAATTATCGCTGTTGATAATATAATCGCTATCAATGACTAGTGTAGTGTCATAGGGTGTTAAATCATATGCAAGATTACGTGCAAAGTTTCTCCACTCAAGATTTTTGGATGTTAGTGAGCCGTCAAAAAACGATTTGCGCTGAGATGCTGATGTATATTCAACATCAATAATTTGATCAAATGGATGATTTGGCTGGCTTTTTTCTAACCAACCTCTGCTATCTGTAATTAAACTCACGGGCAAATCAAGATATTGTTTTGCCTGATTAGCTGAAAATGTAGCTAATTTTATATAATCAACATCTGCATTATTTTGAGCAAAAATTACAATGCCCTGACTCATAACTCAACAATACCTGCAATTTTACGTTTGGCTCGTAAATCGTTAAACGCATCTGCATACGTTTTTACAGATTCTAAATATTTTGAAGTTATGTTAGTTAGAAAAACATCTAAGTCTTCTACTAGTGCTGGAAAATTATTGTCATCAATTAAAACAACATTTTCTGTATTTCCAAGATCAATTAATGTTTTTACAAAACTAATAAGAGATGGTGTAAGTTTAAATGTAGCACCATTGATATAGTATATCAATGAGTGATTGTATTCTTCTAATATAATGCGGCGTTGATTACTAAGTGTTGCCATATAATTGGCAACTTCAAACGCTTTTTCAATTCTTTCATCCATGGGCAGATAACTCCGTAATGTTTATAATACACTACTTTAATTATCTTGTCAATGGCTGCTGATGATTATTTTATAACTTTTAGAACTTGTTGCTTCTAATCCAAGAAGTAGCAATATATTTTGTGCCGTGTACAACTGGCATGCCGCCGTGTAATGTTAAATGATTGGTTATTTTAGAATAATTATATTCAAAAAATAATGCAGATCCCTTTCTAGGACGAACAGTAATATCCAATTTAGGAAAATTTGTTTCTCCTCCGGTAAACCCATCATTTAAATAAAAAATAATAGTACCAATTCTGTCGTTATCTGTAGAAATTATTTCGGGCGGAAAGTTAAAAAAGTCGTAATGAGGTTTATAAAACTCATCAATTTCGTACTTTATTATTTGCGGTGGCTCAATGTTAATAAGCGGATGGGTTGATAACTCTGCAGCTTTTTCAGTAATATACTTAAACTTGTTATCGTGGTCAAAATAATTGCTACTAGTTCTCCACTTGGTAAATTTAGATTGTTTCGTTGCAAAATCATAGCCTGCGGATTTTTGAAAATTGTCAGCGGTATCAATAACATAATTACACTCACTATCAGAAAGTATGTTATGATAATAGACTATCCTCGGTGTTTCGTTTAACAACTCAAAAGACATTATACTGGTAATACTGGTATATCATCATTTCCATTTGGGCCGTAAGCGCCGGTTACCGCCGCATATAATCTATTGTACGGTGATGTATTTGATGATATTGCCGGTACTGTGAAAGTAACTGAAATTGTTTGAGGGCTAGTAGTAAAAGTTCCACCAGCTGAAACAATTGTTGAACTATACGGAGGAGAACTTATTGCAGTGCCAACTGTAATAGCATACGGACTACCAATTATAGTACCACCAAATGTACCACTGTATGTTATACTATTGCCTTCAACTGCGGAATTTCCAGAACTAAATCCGTGTGCAGTTATAACCGCAGGAGGATTTAAGCTAGTATCGTTAATTGTTATGAGAGAACAAGTTGCTAGAATTGACCCGCTAATTGAAACATTTCTAATTTGCACTTGGAATGTTTCTGCACCTTCAGTTAAATTGTCAGCTGTTGGCGTTACACTAAATGTTCCTGTTCCGCTTGATACTGTAAATGATCCAGATGTTGCTGAAAAATCAGCACTAGATGTAGTTCCATGTAATATAGTCCAATAATAAGTCCCGTCCGCTCCGGCAACATTTCTTGCCGTTAGTGTAACTGAACTACCTTCATTAACTGATGATACATCATAACTTAAAGTCGTTACTGCTGGAGGTGGCGGTGGAGGAGTAACACTAGTATCATTAATAGTAATAGTTGAACTTGTAGCCAGTACCGATCCAGTAATACTAGTAGAACGAATTGATACTGTAAATGTTTCCGCACCTTCAGTTAAGCTATCAGCTGTTGGCGATATTACAAACGATCCAGAATTACTTGTAATAGTAAATGATCCAGATGTTGCTGAAAAATCAGCTGAACTTGTTGTGTTATTATTAATGGTCCAATAGTAAGTATCATCAATAATTAATGATCCTGTTACATTAATTGTTAAACTACTGCCTTCATTGACACTATTTGTAACGGGTGTAATAAAGTATGTTGACGAGGGAGCTACTATTACTCCGCCTGTAATTGTAGAGCTATAACTAGGCAAGCTAACTTGAACATTACTACCAGTAGAATAATATGCTTGAACTGTGCTGGTTAATGTGCCTTCAACACTTTCATCAGGATTACCTCCAGAAAGGTCTGCAAATTGTATGCTAAAAGTTAAAATTCTTCCAGTAGCATCTATACTAGCCAATATATCATACTGATTATTAGTATAAGACGGGCTAGCTGTTTTCTTTTGGAAAATATTCTGCGGAGTAGTAGTAAGATTATAAAAACCAATATTAGAACCAATGGTTGTATAAGATCCTGTGGAAGTTGTGCCGTTGATATCAAATGTAATTTTTTTCATATTAAATAACAACATATTCCAATCACTATCTTTTGCAAAAGAAGCATCTGGTCCTTGTGTATATCCTGGGTACCCAGGATAATTAATCAAACTAGCACTAAATTGTAAATTACTACCAGAGTTAAAGTAGTACCTGGCGTCATTTCTAGTAGGAAATGTTAGTGTTACTGTATGATATACTGTACCATTCCAAGAACTAGTTCGAACCGCTTGCGGGAATGTCACAAGACTAGCTTGTCCAGCAGGTGGTGTAGTATTTAAATTATTATAAACTGACTGTATTAAATTTGCATAAAGTGCATAATCTGTTCCAGTAATAGTATTGGTTTTTACCGGAACAATTGGTATTGTTAAATTACCAATTGAACCTTGATGATAATATGCCTTGATCGTATCATCTCTTAGTTTTGACCATTGATCGGCGGTAATAATAGGATTGCCTGATATTTGAGAACTAGTATATCTTGGAGATACTTGTCCGTAACCGTATCTTCCAAATCCCGTAGACATTACTAGTGCCAATTTTGATTGTAATACGTTATAGTCACTTGCAAGTATCTTTCCAGCAGACGTTCCAGTAATATTTAATTTGGCAGAACTTGTTCCTGATGACTGACTAACAGTTACTTGATAAGTTCCTGTACTTCCAGTGCTTCCAGTTAGTTGAGATATAATACGTGTATTGGCACTAATTGTATTGGCATCATCTGAAATAGCCATGCCTAACGCAATTCTTCCCGAAGATATTACTGAAACTGTTAATGTAGTTCCTACAACTCCGTTTGTGCCGTTATTAATATATCCTGTAAATGAAACAATAGAAACAGTCATTTTTTACCTTTTGTTTTTAAATTAGTCATTTTTAAAGTATAACACATTCTACTAATTTAATTGAAGTTGTGTCGTTAGTTTCTAATGCTATAGCAAAAGTATCTACCGTATTTGTTGCAACTTGTGCGCAACCATTATTACTTGCAACTAATCTCTGACCTTTGACAACTGGACCTTCAACTTTTACAGGAACACGGCCTTTTAATGCAACATAAACACCGTTTACTAACGTTGCATTCATTTTATATGCAGGATTTTCACTAATTACACCTATAGGAAGATCTCCGTTTTTAGATTCGGTTATTTCAGCTGTTCCGCCAACTGATACAACTGTACCAATATCATATTTTTTATCAGCAAGGTACTTTTCAGCCAAGTCAGCATAGTTTGCACTTGTAGATGTACCGTTTATAACATTAGCAAATATATCGTTATTACTATTTCTTGCAACAATAGTATTTGGAGCACTTGCTACAGACGCAGCGGACGGACTTCCACCGACCAGTAAATAATTTGAATTTGTAGCAGTTCCGTTAAAATTTACAGCCCACACAGTAGACCATCGTGCTGTGGAACTACCTATATTATTTGTGCTATCAGAAGTAAAATTAGTAATTGCTAAAGGGCCGCCTGGTAATAAATCATTACCTTTAATTGTTAAAGGATATAGTTTTCCTGCGCCCGATGTAGTTCGAAATGCTATTGTATCATTAACAACATTTTCAACGATTGGCGTGATTCCAGAATTGCCAATACTAATTTTTAGTTTAGGATTAACTAATCCAGTCGATCCGCCAACAGTATATCCAGTATCAGGAAAGTGTGCTGTACCCATAAAAATAGGACTATCACTTTGTACATAACTAGAAGAAGGAAGGCCGTTTAATCTATCAGAATTAGTTGCTGTTCCCCACCATCTATGTGCTGTACTACTATTTGTTATGCCGTTATCTGCTTGTCGGGTATATGCAAGAGTAAGACCTTGTTCAATTCTATCAAATCCGTTAATAGGATTAATAGAGTTAAGTGTAAATGCACTATCTGCATTAATTATAAACACTACCGTACCGTTAATAACCGCTTGTATAATTGGATGCGAAGCATTAGAAGTGTCTTTTACTGAAATTGATTGCATTTCAGTAAGTCCTTCTCCTGCAACACCTTGAGGTCCAATTAATGTAAAAGGATCTGATAGGTTGCCATTGTATGCATATAGCTGATCCGTTGTAGTATCAAACCATAAATCTCCAAGAGTTAGTCCAGTTGGAGGTATGGCACTGACTTCGGTACTACTAGTTGTTCTAAATTTGCTACCGTCATAAAATTTTAATTTAAGATTGGCACTATCAAACCATATTTGACCAGTTAATGGGGAAGGAGGCTCAGTAGTATTTGCAAAATTTTCTAATAACCATACAAAATTATCGTTTTGAGCAGTGCCATATCCAGCATAATTCTTACCAATTAATGTAAGATCTGTGCTAGTATCTACGGTTCCTTCCGATACTACTGTTAATAATGAACCGTTGTAATGATTTATCGTGTATGACATTGCGCCTTTTCCTTGTTTGTATATTTATGTCGGTTTAGAAAGGAATATTTTGTTGCCAACTCCACACACCGCCCGCTACTTCATACAATTTTATTGTTAAATCTGAGCACTGTACTCTGCATTTTGTACCATTTGGATGCTCTGCTACAGGGAAAATAGTAGCTAATAGTAATGTACCAATTGTAGTATCAGTTTGTCCGGTAGTATTTAAACTTATACCTAGAGGTGCTAATTTTATAGAAGAATCTACATATGATTTATTAGTTGCATCTGTTCCGTTTGTAGGAGTTGCAAGATTAATAATTTTTGTACTACTAACATCTACTGATCCTGTACCTTTTGGTTGAAGTTTAACATCTCCTGAAGTTTGTATACTAGTATAAGAAATCGTAGAACCAACAATGGACAAATTTCCTGCTTGAACACTAGTTAATATTCCTACACTAGTAAGCCCTGGTGCGCTAGTTATAGTGCTACCTAAACTTGTTAAACTCAATACATTTTGGCCATTAATATAGTATCCTAACGAACTACTTCCAACGTTGATGTTATCTGTAAAATTCCAATATCCTGTGTTAGTTGATCCGTTGTTAGTTACAGAATCCCATGCAATAATTTTTGATGTCAATCCTGCTAGAGTTATTCCACCGCCACTAGCTGTAGTATCCGTTGGTGTAGCTGTATTACCTAAGACAATATTTTTATCTGCTACGCTTACTGAAGTACTACTCACTGTAGTAACATTACCTTGTACAGTAAGATCTCCTTGAATTTTAACACTACCAGCAACATCCAACATAGCAGTTGGTGTTGTGGTAAAAATTCCTACTTTTTTATCCTGTGCGTTTACATAAATCGGAGTTGCTGTTGCTCCTCCGCTTTTAAGATTAATTTGAAAATTTTGATTTATAACAGTCGACTGCATTATAATAGTATTTGTCGATCTATTAATATCTAATTCAAAATCTGAATAACCTCCTAATACCAGCGGATTATCGTTCTGTATTACTAGTGTACCTGTTGTAGAAGAATTTTCTTGAGAAGAAAGAAAACTTTCAGCTGTCTTCAAGCTACCGTCAGCAGCTAATAATTGTTGTGCCTTACTAACGACTGTGTTAAAAACAATACCAGGGTAGGCGCTTGTGTTAAATCCAACTTTAATTATATCATTTGTTGAACTTAATGCTACTGGAGATTGTACACTACCTACTATGTTACTATTACTAACAGCATATGTACCAACATTGCCAGTATCGCCTGTTAACTGTTCTGTTATTTGTGTATTAGCAAATATAATATTACCAAATATAGTTTGCCCTACTCCTAATTGTCCGCTGGTTATTGAAGTAACTGTTAAAACTGTGCCAACTTGGTATCCTAAAAATTTTGCTGTTGTACTAAATCCCGGAATTGAATCAGCAGGAATAAAAGTATCCTTGCTAAAAATACCAAGAGTTGTACTTCCAACTTTTAATTCTACAATAATATGTTCTGCGCCATTAACATCTAATCTTGTTTTTGTAAACAAGCCGCTTTCGCCTTGCATGGTTGAGTAAGACGGGCCAGCAAGTTTATTAGAAAGGCCATCATTAAACCATAATTGTCCATTTGTACTATCAATCCAAATATCTCCTTTAGAGATACTAACTGGACTAGTAGGAGAAACTATTGTACCATTGGTAGTAGTAAACGAAGTTCCGTTATAGACTTTAAGTCTACTTTCTGCAGTGTCAAACCATAGTTGTCCTATTAACGGATGATTTGGCTGACTGGTGTTTGCAAAATTTTCTAATAATCTTACAAAATTATCGTTAAAAAACACACCGTAACTTGTAGTGTTTTTTCCTATTAATGTAAGATCGGTATGGATTTGATCAATCTGGCCGTCTGAAATAACAGTTAAACTTGTTCCGTCGGTAAGGGTTATATTATAGCTCATTTTAGATTATACCAGTAAAAATTATATAGTTAATAGTCTGATAAGGATTCATTATATTTACAGGTAGGCCTGTAGTTCCATTCACACTACCTGTGTTTAAAATACCAGATCCTGTTCCACTTTCACCAGATGTACCCTTGTTTGGAATGGCATTTCTATCGCTTGCTTCTGTAGGAGTATTAACAGCATAGAATTGACTAGTACCGTCATTTAAACTATGTGTATGATCTGGTAAATTACTATTTTCTAATGTTTTTGATTCTGTTGCGTAAGTATTACCTTGTCCGATTATTGTAGCCGTTATCTCGTTAACACGATGTGCAACCAAGCTAGGGTTACCGTTTAGGTCTAAAGAAGTGCTTACTTGATTTCCTGAACCGTCCTTACTCGGAACTGTAATATTATTATTCATATTATCAGCTCCTAGCGGGAAACGCCCACGTAGATCTGGAAGTCCAAACGTGCCAAGACCGTCTAATAATCCCGGTGCTTTATAAGCATACCCAATAACTGAATATAAATCCGAGTATGTTGCTATTAATACTTCTGAGCCGTCGCATAGTAAATATCCTGTAGGTATAGATGTTCCCGCAAAAGGCAAAATTGTACCAACTGGAATAGTTGCTATATGATTAGTAAGCACAGCTTTTGACATTTTTAGTAAACCTGTTCCAGATCGATATACTAAAAATTCGTCGTTTATTAATGAATCAGTTGCTGCAGTTTTACCTGAGATAAAATTCTGATTAATTGATGTACTGAATATTGCTGTGCCTGTTTCAGACTGTCCGTTAAAACTAACACTATTACTAGTTACATCTCCAATTAAACTAAAAACGGTAGGACTAGATAATGCGGCGGCTGTTCCGTTAGCACTTCCTTCTAATGTACCAGTAAACGTTCCTGTAAAATTTCCAGAAAAGTTAGTAGCAAATATATTTCTAAAACGTCGTGTTTCTGTTCCTATATCGTATAGTGGATTTACAATATTAGGAATATTTAAAAGAGTTGCTTCAGCTGTATTAGATGAATATCCTGGCACAATAACTGATGCAGCAATTGGGCTTGCATTAGCATCTAGGCGATTTAGGATGTATTGTCCAAAGCTAGTAACATCTCCGCCAAAATTTGATTTTTTAGCAACACTCAAACCGCCCTGCGTAACTATACTACCTGTTGCTGTTGTAAATAATGTACCCGGAGAGTAACTACTGTCAGTAGTTCCTGTAATTTTTAATCCTGTACTGGCCGTAATTAGTCCTGAAACATCTAGTGCAGAAGATGGTGCAAGTGTGTTTATACCTACTTTTCCTGAAGAATCGGCATGTATTACAGTATTAGTTACTCCGCCGGAAGTTGTTAATTTAATATTAAGATTTGTACCAGCTAGAGTAGATTTTAATGTAGGACTACCATTTTCAATGTCTATAATAAAACCTAAATTAGATCCGACACCTAAACCAGAGTCTGACTGAATGTTTAACTGATTAGCTGTAGTACTTACTATATCACTTCTTAAAAAATTTGTAGCAGGAACAGTAATGCCATTGTAATATAGTGCATCTGCTTGCTGAGCAATTCCCCAAAATCTAGTTGGATTAGTAGTACTAGTACTGTCTATTGAACTAAGATTAATACCTTCATTTATAATACTAAATCCAGGAATGGCTGCTTTTGGAATAAACTTTTCTTTACTGATTATAGAAATAATATTGTTATTTGCATACATAGAAATAACATAATGACTAACGTTATTACTATCAATAATGGCATCTACGCTAGGACCTGTTTGTGTGCCTATACTAAATTGTGGGCCAACTAGTGTCCAATTACTTCCTGTAAACAAATACAACTGATTTGTTGAAGTATTCGACCACAAGTCGCCTTGTAAACTACTAGATACAGCAGGTGCTGCTGTACCTTTTTTTAAATTTCCTGCTGTTACCCAGTTAGTACTATCAAAAATTTTCAAAGTGCTCGAATTAGTATCGTACCAAAGCTGTCCTTGAACAGGGTTTGAGGGAGCAAACGGTGCTGCAAAATTTTCTAGCATGTGCAATAAATTGTCAGCAACAATTGGAGCATACCCCGGATATGACTGGCCTACGAATCCAATACTAGTAGAATCAGTGTTTATTGTTCCGTCAGCAACTATAATCGGAGGTTTATTAGGATTAGTAGAATCAGTAAATTGAACTTGATAAGTCATTTGCTAACTCCTTAAACTGACACAAGGCCAGTTAAACTCTGAATACGTACAGTATAATCAATCTGTATTAGTCTGTTAAGACTTTTTAATACAGGATGAAATACAACATGAGTTAATAATAAACTTTCGCCTACAGTACTATAACTTCTTAATCCCAATTCATCAAAAGTGAATGTACTATTAATATCTGAAGTAGTGTCAAATGCTGTTTGGCCGCTAGGTTCGCCGTAGTCTAGTAAGCAAGTTACAAAAATATCGGTATAGTTTGTACCTGTTGCATGTCTTACTTCTGTAAAATTCCTTGTAGGGTCGGTATTAGTGCTGCTACTAGGATCTACTACCTTACTATAAGTTTTATTATACAAACTAGCATTAGATCCGCTTGAATTTGGTGTGAGATATGTGATAATCCCTGTAGGATCCACCGCTGTGCCGCCGTTTCCAAAATTCATTTCATATATAAATCCGCCAGTATTACTGTTAGACAACGACTGTGCCAAGGCAATACTCATGTTTTCATAATGAATGGCATTACGTTTATCAATATAAATTTCTTTCGAAACGGGGTCAAATATCTTAATATGCCCTTCTATATGAATTCCAGTTGCGTCTTTAGTCTGCATGTTGATCTCTCTTTGTTTAGTATTTATCTGCTATTATTAACTAGGTATTTTATAATTTATTTGTATTCTGAATACCAAATACCTGGCTCTGATTTAATAAATTCAGCAATCTTGCTAGTATCTGACATTACACTGGTTTTTCCGTCCCAAGAAATTCCTGTAGTTTTAATGACTGTGACCCTAGTTCCAGTTTCAGGTGTGCCGTTTGTTAATGTTACCAGATTGCTCTGACCGTCAACTGTAAATTCTGCATCAAACTTTACAATAGTATCCTTGTTACTATATGGTCCTAAATTTACATTAAACAATTCATAAGGTGCTTTCTTCAATCGAATGCCGCCGACAAATACTTCAATTTCATTTACACTTGATGGAGTGAATCCCAGCGGTACAATATTAGTACCGTTAGCTGCAAACGTTGTTGTACTTACCGAATCCTTATAAGGAATAGTTTCTGCGTTGCCAATGTCTTGTACAAATGTACCAGCTTTGTTTATTCTAGTAATTCCAGTACCCAATGTTCCCCTGCGTATGTTACTGAGTATATTTCCAACCTTACTAAAATACTCGATACGCTCTCCTCGAATTTCAATAACGCCTGGTACATTACTTGACTGGTTAGGTGATTGGAATTCGCTTGCATCAGTTAATACAATTTGTGTAGAATTCCACAATAAGTCACTTGCCAATGTAGTTTGTTTCTTCAAACTTAATCGTTTATACACTGTTCGATTTAACATATCTTTAAATTGCATATATGCAATACCAGATTTAAGTATGTTACTACCAAAAGTTATTAATTCGACTGAATCATTTACACCAAATGTTGAAGTCAATTGAATTTCTGTAAGATTATCGTGTAGAATGTAGTCAACACCTGGTGTTAACAAGGTTCTAGTATCGTCACGTGACTTGATTACCCAGATATAATTTTCATTTATTACTGGTCTATCTAATATTATTGTACCGCCAAGTGTGGACAAGTATTCGTAATATACCAAAGACTCAGGTGTAATATTTTCAATTGTTCTTGCTGTTATTTCAGTTCTTTGTATATCTAAACTATCGTGACGGAATGATGAAATCACTTCAACTACATGTGAACTATCATAAGAATTTGCAAAGACTATTTGATTAGTAGCAGGGTTATACATGTATCCTTGATTATATTGTATACTGATAACTAATTGTTTTCCTGTATATGCTTTATATGTTTCTTTAGTAATTTTAATCGATATACCAGTAAGATCAACTGTATAGTCTTTACCATATATCAAAGTAAAGTTATCAACATAAACAATTATATCTTGCAAACTTACACTTTGTGGAAGAATTTTATCAGTATTAATAGAATAAGTTAATTTATTAGATTTAATAGTAAAATAACTAACATTAGGAGCTCTCAAAATATTTTGATCAACGCGAACAATAACATTCGATTCATTTGGAAATGAATTTCCTATGATAGTATTCAATGTATATGTGTTACTTCCATTAGTTGCAATTCTTTCTGTAGTTGTCACAGAAAATGTTTGTTGATTACCTGAAACAATAATATAATTAATTGTTGCACCGGTAGCTGGAGCAACAGCAAATCTGATTCCAGTAGCATTTGCTAGATCATAAGTGCTATCAGTTTTAAATAACACATAATCAGCTAGTAAACCGTTAACGTATATCAAAGAATAAACATCAGATAACCACGGTGCTCTAGTAACAAATTCAGTTGTAGTGCCATCACCAACAAAATATTCTATATCTAAAATGTTAGTCCCAGATAAACCAATAGTAAAGATACTTACAATTGCTTTTGCAGACGGAGTTGCATTAAACGTAACAGATCGTGTTGCATAATTGATAATATAATCAGTAGTAACTGTTTGTATTACTCCGTCAAGTTTAACTATAATAGATTGAGAATTACTAAAAATCTTAGGTAATTCAAAAATTGCCTGAGAACCAGTTGCAACATAATTACTAACTTGTATATTAGCATTGCCAGCAGTTGGTTTGTCAAAAACTTTAATTGATAAGGTATCAACAACTTGTCCCGGAACAACTTCTTCTGGTGCTGGACTTGATGTTGGCGTAGTAAATCCGTCACCATCTACAACTATATCATCTGCCAGTAATCCCTGCGCCGATGAATAAGCCATGTCGCCGCCAACAATATCACTATCGTAATCTGAAGGAATAATTGATCCGTCACTTGTACTTTGGCGGAAAATAAATTCATCTCCTTTGTTTACTGTAAAATCTAAAGGAAGTGTTATGACATATGCAAAAGAACCAGTTACTAATGGATATCTCGTTAATAATGGTTGTTGTGTTGTTCCAATAATTATTGAAGGTATTTTAGCATCCGGATTAGCTTGCTGACTTGTTCCAAAGGCAGGATCATCTATTCTAATTGGGTCTATTTTTCCATATATGCAAATATCACTGCCTACTGGAACAACCTCTGTTAATGTTGCTGTTCCGTTTGCATATGTAATAGCGTCAACAGGTTGAGATAATATTCTAGTAAATGTTAAACTTGTATTATTTGCTAGATTAACAAATAATATTTGATTTAATGTTACTGAAGAGTTTATAACATCTATGCTAACTATTTTTGTGTTGTATCCAAATACACCAAGTTGATGTGTAGATATATCACAGCCATCTCCTATCTTTAAATTTGCAACAGAAGATACTTTTATAATTTTAGATCCTGCACTATTATTAGTAAATTCTATTACTTCTCCAACTTTTGGAATTAAATCAGGAGGACTTGATAATATAATTGTAGTAGAATTAAGTTTTTTACTTACAGTTTGCGTTGTAAATCCTAAACCAATAACACTTAACCCTGCATCAATATTTGTAGTGCTGGTTAAGGTTAAAGATGTTCCTAAAGTAAAAAAGTTGTAGTTGCCCGATGCATTTTCTGAAAGATTTGTAGACAATGTAACAAATTTATTTGAAATATATGTTACTTTGGTATTAGTTGCTACACCAGCGCCAGACACAAATTGTCCTACTACTATATTTGATACATGATCAAACTCAACTACACCTTGTCCCACGGCGCCAAACACTGAAGTAAGAACCGATTGTAAATTAGTAGATATTGCATATTGCGAAGTAATTCCATTTACAGTTGCCAATGCTGTAGAAGCAGTTATACCTACTGAACTTATTGAATAAACATTAGTAACAACTGATACTACTGGTTGGTTAATTAGTAAATTAAAATTATAATTTAACGACACACCGTCTGACGGAGTTGTTGTTGTTGAATTTTGAGAATAATAAACATTAATTTCAGTTCCTATCTTTGGAGTATAAGGTAGTTTGAAACTATGTGTATTTGCACCAACAGTAATAATATAATCATTAAATGTTGGATCAAATACATCCCATGCATTTACAGCATACGGTACATCATTCCAACCCTTGCTAGTGTTGAATCCAAGATTACCGACAATTGTTCCGCCGTAATCGATGCCTAGCATTAGTTGATTAAACTCTTTGCCTATTTCGCCAGCTGCTGGATCATAGAAAAATTCAATCCTATCTATAGCATTTAATAACGATATATCTTTTTTGTAATTTACAACAATAGATGCTAGTGTTGTAGGCGCTGTTTCAAAAGTTATTGTACCAGAGTATTGGGTATATCCGCCTACTACTTTTGAAACAATATTTAAAGTATATAATTCTCGCAGAACAATATTATTGTCTATATAAACTGAAGACTTTCCAACATGTACATTGGGTGCCCATTTTAAAGAATATTGTAGTTTGCTACCTGTTCCAGTAAATGTTTCGGTAACATCCAATGTATTAACGTAATTTGTATATGTTAGTCTATCAAATTTTATGTTTACTGAATTAGTTCTAGCTAATCCGTTACCGATGATAGCTACAATCCTAGCTGCTACACCGCCGGTTGATTGGCCGCCCACTAAACTAACAACAGGAGCAGTTAAATAGCCACTACCTTGTGTTAATAATAATATTCTATTAATTACCCCGTTAGTAAAAAATGCTTTGGCTGTTGCTCCTGCGCCACTATTACTAGATATTACTACTTCTGGTAAAGTAACATAACCGGAACCGCCGTCAACTATTTTTAGTTCTGTTACAGAGTAACCAACTGTATCAGCCCAGAATTTCCAAGGATATGTGTTTATAACTGAAGAATTAAATTTTAATACTTCATTTGCCACCTGAGTTTCTACTGGAACTAATGCATTATTAGAAAATACTGGAGGCAAGTCAAAATCTGTAACAGCAGATTCAGAAATATCAGTTGATGTGTAATTGCTAATATATTCTCGAACTTTTGTTTTATAAGGTTTAACTTCAGAAATATAATCTTGGAAATTACTTAAATTATCCACAGGATAATAAACAGGTTGTCCTAGATCTCCTACATTGTGTGTGGCACGAACAAAACTTGTTTTAAAGATCCAATCAAGATACAGTTGTTCACTATGCGCATAATGTATGCTGCTGAAAAATAATTCTAAATAAGAACTCTTTAACTCGTTAATAAAAATATTATTTTTTAAAGTATTTAAAATTCTTCTTAATTCAGTTGCTGCTTTAATATCAAATCCAGTATTATCATATATACCAGAATCATAGCCTACAGTAGTTGAACTAGTTTCGTACAAGTTAGAATTTAATTGCAATGTACCATTTTGTATACCAACTAAACTATAGCTTTGTGTCCAATCAATACTAGAAGAATCAGCATACTTGTATAATAATTCCCAACCACCAGTATTAACAGTTAATACTTTAACAAGTTGACCAATTTTTGTTGCTATAGAATTTAAATCTGCATAGGTTGCAACACTAAAATCCGCTGCGGTATACTGACTAGCGGTGAATAATACTTTCCCAGAAGTATCTGTGTATGATCCGTACCAGTCGGCATAAGTCCAATAATTTTTAACATCGTAACTTTGTGTCTGTGTTCGGGACCATATGCCAACTACTGATCTTGTTGTATTATCAATATATGTAGGATCGTAAGAATATATACTCCACACACCATTTGCTGAAATATCGCTAAGAACTAATACACAGTAATCCCTTACAGAGCAAGTTGTATTATCATCGTATCCATAGCCTGAAGACTCTACAGTTGCTGATATAATTCTACCAGAAGAATCAATTACCGATCTTACAATGGCGCCTTCGCCTGATCCAGATATCTGAATGTATGGCGGATTTAAATACCCCTTGCCTGAATTTATAATCATAATTCCAGTAATTTTACCGTCTACTATAATTGGAGATAAACTTGGTCTCTGGAATAAATTTGCATTTGTATATGATAGTTCTGCTTCGGTGTCCAGAGTGCTATCATACAATCCGTGTATTACTGTAGGATGAATATCATACTCTTCTAGTTTGCTAATATCCCGTGTCTTAGTTATTTGATGCTTTAATAAAGAAATATTAGTTAGTTCAACAAATTCTTTTAAAGTTTCAATACGATTTACAAACATACTTTGACGTGGACGATTTTCAATACCGTATCTTAGTTTAGGAGGTAATTCTGTATCAGGAACAACTCTTCCGGCAATATCAGATCCGCAAAGACTGTCAATCCATTTTTGCTCAATAGTATGAGGTAAATCTACAATACTATCGGAGCTAATTAATTTCCACTGACTATGGATATTTCTGTGTATGCTATCAGTTGTCCAGTATTCTACTGACAATACTGTATTATTTCCTTCTAGGTATTTGTAAGAATTTGATAATGCAAACGAATCTCCACCAATCAATGAAAGATATGTGTATCCTTCAGAAATTGGAGACGATATCAAATTTGAAACTGATAGCGCCGAAATACGGCGGCCTGTAATAGCCGGCGTCAATCGTCTATTCTTAACCCAGAAATAATAAACATTAGTAAATTTTTTAGTTATATTATTGTATCGTTGACGTACACTATAAACTTTATTACCATATAAACTTGTACCGCTAATACCTAACGCAATTCCTGCAGGAGTATCGGCTTGAGCATCCCATGACTCGGGCAACACCGAAGAAGTAATCCATTCGTAAATATCAATAGTTGCGCCGGGTGCAAGATTATTCCAAGTATTAGACTTGTAAAGAATATTATTAAAATAAGGATCAATGAATTTTGCAGATCTTAAATCCCACCATAGTTGACCTAATTGATTTTTTGACCAGTATGTTTGTGTACTAACTGTAACCGATACTGTGCCGTCACTGTGCGAATAAACTGCAGGATCATAAAAAGTTTTATATTTCAATTCTTCATCGGCTGGTCCTGCAATTTTACCTTGTATAGGATCTATTACATCTAGATAAGTTACAAGTTGATCTGTAGATTTATTATATAAAAAAGATTTTTTAAGTTTTTCAACATCAACTATTTTAGATTGAATATCTTTTCGTGTCCAACTATATACATTTTCAGTTTTTGTGTAAGAATACAATACTCCGGTATTTTCTGAATCAGTAATTAAGTTTCCGTCAGAATCAGTTGGGGTAAACAACGGTGCGCCAGCAAATATACTATTGTTGCCTACAGAAAATCCTGCTCCAAACGCATCAAGATTTTCATCAGGATTAGCTAACGACTCGCCGAACACCCAATTGTTATTGTATCTGTCATAAACATCAATTCTTCCGCTACCAATAATAGATGAAATAATTTTAGTTGATGCTTTATCAAAGGTTACTGTTCCGCTATCAAACGAAGTTATTTGTGGGCCGGCAGCATTTTCGCTATAGACAACTAATGTATCATAGTTATTCATAAATGCTGCCAAATTGCCAAAATTACTACCTATATCAGAATAGTGGTCAGTAATATACTGAGGATTTTCATACTGATTAGTTTCAGTGTTCAATGAATAGATACTAACTCGTCCATGACGACTTACGTTATCCGGATATGTACTATCAGTAATGGAAATAAATTCTCCATTAGTTGATATTGAGGTACTTTGACCAAAACTACTGTCTGTTCCTTCTAGTGTTTGAATTAAACTATAAGTATTTTCGTTATTTTTATAGACATAGACTACACCAATCATTATTGTTTCTGAAGGGCTAATTATTCTAGTTTCTATGGAAGAAACTAACAGGGTAGAACCGTCTTTACTAAATGAAAGCACACTTCCAAAATTAGAGTTGACTTGTTGGCCAGAAATCGTTCCTGTTAAATCATATTTCCAATTAGTAACAATGAATTGCAAATTACCCTCAGGCGTTTGATCTGGTTTACTAGATAATAATATAGTTGCATCGCTTTGTATATTATCAATTGTAAATTCTGCCGAGATTATTGAATTTGTAAATGTGACTGTTGTCACAGTTTGTAAGATATCTCTTTCTGAACTAACTAACACATAGTATTTTCCAGATATATCTACTCCTGATTTTACTACTTGTGTGCCTGGTAAAATACCGTTACCGGTAACAACTGTTGCTTGTGATATAAAATTTAAATTTACATTATTATTTTGTGTATCACGAATATAATTTGGAACTCCTGGAATAGAAGCAAAAAATAATTTAGATAATACCGATTTAACTGCTTGTCCACTTGCAAATCCAACTCCTCGAACAAGTTGTCCTGCTGATATACCAGCTGTACTAGTTACATGCATTGTTACACCAGAACTTCCAACCGCATCATAAAATGTGCTTGCCTGTACAGTATCAGTATTAATAAATTTATAAATTGCGCCTTGAGAATCATTTGCACCTGGAGCACTTATCCATAGTACATTATCATTAAGTACAATTGATTGGCCAAATTGTTCATTATTGGCCGGCATTGGACTAATAACAGTATCTACTAATGTATAGGTATTATTGATATCTTTTTTGTATAAAGATACAGCACCTTGTGTAGATAATTCTGAATTATCTGATTGATTACTAACTGGAATGTATAGTATAGATTTCCAATATAACGATTTAGTTGACGGAGTTTGATGAGCAGGTGTTAATACTATTGCTTCGTAATAAGTGTCAATATACTTTACTATATCTCCAATATTGTATGCATTAGAAGAAACATATTCCCCAACATAAGCTGTAGCAATATTTCCAGCGGCTGGAGATCCTGATAAGAACCATTCGCCCGATGGGGATATTGCTAGTACTGTAGCAAGTGTACTAAGTTCATTAACATCAGAATGTGCAGTAAACGGTGCTTGTATGTATTGTCGACTTATCCAACCAAGTCCTTTGCTAATTCTATCATATATGCTAACACTACCTGTTGCTGTTCCAACCGCAGAAATAGTTCCAAGCTGATTTATCGCAGTAGTTTTTCCAAATTTTAAATTGCTCGGGCGAGTTTTTGGTTTGATTGTATTTTTAGAAAATGCCGGTTTATAGGTCCATACAGCCCACTTGCCCGAAGCATCATTGTCTGTCCATAATAAATCCCCCTGACGCAGATTTTTTGGTAAAATATTATCTATTAAATCAATGTTGGTAGATCGTTGTGTTAATAGACCAAATATAACAAGTTGTTGCAAGTGCGTAAAGTGTGCAGGGAAACCTGCAATTTTAGCAGAAACCGTAAACGAATTTAAACTAACACTAGCTACTTGGAAAAATCCATCAAGCCCTTTTATTTTTTGCGAGTTTGGTAATTCTAAAACAATACCAACATACGACCCAACTTTAAGATTCACTAGATGTTTGCAAGTTATAGAAAGAGTATTATTAGAATAAGTTGCATTAGTTACTCGCAAGCCTATATCGGTAAATCTGTAGACATTCCAAGTGTTTGACACAACAGTATCATCAAATGAACACCAAATGTAATCACCTTCTGTAAACTGTGTAACATCAACCGATACTGTACCGTCTCCTGTTCCTACAGAAGTAGCATTAAAAATTGTACCAGGATCGTTATTAGATGATCCTATTTGTGTAAAGTTAGTTGCGCCAGGAACTAATATTTTATAGTTAATTCCTGTTTTAATCGAAGCAACCGACTGAGATACTAGCTGACTAAGATCTCGTATCCCTAATTTAACATCTAGCAAATTTACATGTCCGGCACTTCTTAAGAAAGAATTGTTACTTTCTTTAAGCGGAAACGGATTAGAATTATATCCTAACGGTTTTAAGTATACAGAGTTAGCTGGTTGTTGATTAACAAATGTACTAACCGATGAGTTAAATTGTTCTACTAACAGAGTAGCTTGCGGATTATTTCTATTATAATCTTCTTGATTTAAAATAAATTCAACATTTTCAAATGCATTTGCAGCACCATATTGTCCGACACGAATCGCCCACTCTTCATAAAATACCAAACTTTCAAGATTATCAGAACTTAACACATCAAATAATTTGTTAAGGACATTTTGTGTTCCCTTTTCTCGAATCATTCCTTGATAGAATTTAAATTCGCTTACATCATCTTGAATAATATTATCAAGATACTGGCGTTTTTGATAGCCGATCAAATGATGAGCCATCGATTGTTGGTCAGTATTAAAACTATCAACTTCAAGATTATAAAAATCTGTAAATTGAGTTGCAACGTTTGTCCAATTTGGTAAAATCTGGCTTGATGGCTTTTTAGGTAATAAGGTCCAGTCGCTTGCTGAAAATACTGCAGTTCCTCCTAATAGCTTAGGAGCACTATAATAGTATCCTTGATGGTTAACAATATCACCAATTGAATAGTCTTGATAAGGTTCCCATAATTTTATTGCTGCTGAGTCAAATATGAACCCTGGTATGTCAAGGCCGCCGTACCAATCAGTAGTAACATATCCGGAAACGATCTATCGTTCCTGTCTATATCCACTAGCAGGACTGTAAATTATATCGTTAAATATTGTTTTATTGTTTACAACAATAATATGTTCGTTTTGAACTAGGTAAAAACTTGCACCAAAAATTCCATCTGTGGTACGAGGACTATAAGTTACAGTGTTCTCTTGTCGGTAACTATCTATATGAGCTATTTCAAAGGGGGTTCCGTCAACTTTAAAAATTTCATAAGGATTAAAATTACTAGTAATGCTATCCACTACAGCCAAGTCAGTGACAAAAGTTATACCATTTGCGCTAGGACTTAAACTAATTACACTACTACCAACATTACTCAAACCTGGTAATATTGACCATTTTGTATAATCAAAAGTAGTTGCAGGCGCAATATTGAATAATGCGCTATAGTAGTCGCCATCGTATCTTACAATTGTGCCGTATGTATAAGGTTGCGATGCAGACCAATCACTCCATTTATCTTGTTCAGTACTCCAAGTTTGAGTTGACCAGAACATAAATTCTTTTGCACTAGTTTCCCAGTTAGCAACTGCTGAAAGATTTCTATTAAAGTCATCAAATAAGAATCCTTGATCTTTTAAATATTCTCCGTATCCTAATAAGAAATCAACAACATCTTGTAGTTTTGTAATTAAAGTTCCGTACGGTGCAACATTAACAGATGATCGATCCCATGAATTTTTTAATTTGGCCGATACCCCGCCCGACATTGGCAAGTCAGGCAATGCAACAAAATAATCTGAATTAAATGTGTTAGATGAAACATGTGTAACTGTTGTTCTATAGTAAACATTATCAGATTTTACTACATGACCGGTTGCATATTGTTGACCTGCGGTCCATGTTGAATAGTTTTCAGATATACCACCTACATTTATTGTAACTCCAACATTGTTAGGGCTATAATAATTAAAATAAGGTTGTGTTATACTATAACCTTTAATTTCAAAACCTGTAGATAGCTTTGTGATAATAACACCACTATAGTTTAATTTTTTTATACTACTGGATTTATTTAGAAATATCTTATAGTCATCGGTTGGGACAAAAACATTACCAGAACTGGTTGGTGTTTTAGATTCTAATAACAAATTAAATTGACCTTGATTAGAAAACGCACCCATGCGATAACTTAACTGAGGTAACATTGATCTTAAATCAGATTGATAAGAATTATAATTTGCAAGATTATTACTAAAAATATAATTGAATATTAAATCAACCGAATAATTTATAAGTCCAGCTGTTTGTTCCCTAGACTTACTTGAATATATACTTGGCAAAATAATATCTGCAGGTGTTATACGTAAACCAGTTGCGGTATATATTAATTGGCCTGCAAGGTTTCGTTTAATGCGAGATCTGTCTAACAAAATTCCGAACGTTTTTGCAGGAAATAATAAAATACTAGAAATTAAAACACTAAACGGATAGTGACTACTTCTTGACCACGCTGTTTCAACTGGACTGCCGTCTCCGAACACAAAGTTATTATCTATGTTTGGATTTAACGAACCTCCGGCAATTCCCGAATCTAACGGACTAATAAGATTTCCAGAATCATCAACCGGTATGTGATTTAATATAAAAGGCTTTGCATATTTTTTAGAATACATTGCCGATTGATTTGGTATACGAATTGTGCCGTTTGCAATATCTTGCCATAATGGTAAATTATTGCTAGTATAAGGTGCTGGTCCGTAAACATCTTGCCACCAACTAGGTTCGATAGTAAATCCAAGCATTTCCCACGGACAGATATTAGGACGATCGGTATCTAACAAATATCTATAAACTCCTCTCCAGTAACCTGGAAGACTAGTAGAAGCATCGGGCGCATAGTTTAACGAGTAATTATACGTAAATGAATTTGCTCGGTCATAATTTAAAGGAGTAGTTAAATCTTTTCCTATTAAGTTAGTCCATTTGTAAAAATTAGGAGCTAATACTTGATTAAATTCAGATAATGTATAATCTGTATTTCTGTTATAACTAGGAATAACGTCAGATATATCAAAGATATCAGTATTGTATTTTACTTTAATGTTATTAAAAATTCTTTTTTCTAACTCTAGCAACAAATCATCTCGATAATCGCCGTATGCTAAAACAATACTGCCATCGTGTCCTTGAATTACTGTTTGGGGATTAACTAATGTTGTATCGGTATAAATCTGTGGAATAAATGATGGATACATTCCTAGCTTAGTAGGAGTTGCTGGTACAAAGCATCCGTCGGTACTATCGTACTCGTAGGTAGTAATAGTGTCGCCATTTTTAAGATTAACCCGATCAGCAATAATAACAAAACTTTGATTACTAAACGAATAATCTTGTTCATTTATCAATTGTGTACCATTTAAATATACACCAACTGCTTTGTTACTTAATTTGTCTAAAGTGAAAACTGTGCTTAAAGGGTATTTTTTAATTCGATAATCTACTACTGAAAGATCAGAAACTATGCATGCACCGTAGGGCACCATATCACTAAAATAATATGGAGCAGTATTTGGTTTGTTTGCATTTATTTTTTCTAAAACTAAATTTGTTATAGTTATAGGGTCGCCATCTTTTCCTAAGTTACTAGCTGTATCAATAAAAACTCGTTTAAAATTATTATAATCATCTCGAGATTGTTGAATTGCTTTTATAATGTTATTAGTTTCTGATGTAACATGATATATGCCTAGACTTAGTGGGCCGCTATGTTGGACAAATCGTGTTCCATAACGAGTTATATTTCCTAAATCTCTTAATGTACTATTGCCTGGAAAAACTCCTGTAAATCCTGGCAAATTGTCTACAATAGTTCCAACGTGATCAATAACTTCACCTAGTGTAAAGTTAAGCATATTATCGTTTAACGGATTATTTTGTAAATTAAGCGGAACCTCGTAGTATCCGTTAGCATTAATAGGCTGAGAAGAAAATGCTCTTACAGTAAGAACATCTGTTAAACTAATAGGTGTAGTTAAAACAATTCGTTTGTAAGGAGTTGAATTAACTAAATTCCAATTAGAGCTAGATAGTCGATGGCCATTAACATATACTTTGACTACTAAATCTTCTAATTTATTATGATTATCAAATATATCTAACTGAAAAGATTTAGTTAATCCGGAATTTTTATAAATTCTAACAGCTGCTTGAACATTTTCAGTAGTACAGGTTTGCCAGCCATTTTTATAAATTGTATTGCCGCCGTAGTTTAAAGAAGACAAGTATCCAACATTTATGTTTTGCGATATTAATCCTAATTCTTTTTTATATTCAAAAGCATCATTTGCAAGGTCAAAGTTAAAAACAATATCCCCAATGTTATTCACATTTTGATAACTTAATGGGAATCCTAATTTAGAGTCTGTTTGTCCTGTTCCTATTTTATAAGAAAAAATCTTAGAACCTTTAAATGTAGTTCCTGTGTAAACAGACTCATCTCCAAAACTTGTTCCACTATCATCAACAATATCAAATAACGGTGGTTGATTTACTTTTAATTTCTGTTGTGCTTGTATCCAAGAACTACCGTTAAACCAAAACATCTGACTTTGATATTTTCCTTGTCTAACTAACACTACTTGATTTAACTCAGGTGATGCAATTTCAACCAAGTGAAGTTGTTTACTGCCCGACGGTGAATTATCAGTAGGTGCAACATGTTTTACATCAATATATTCTACTCGATAAATTTTATTTTGCACTAACGGATCAGGGTCGCCTGTAAATAAAACTAGCATACCATCCGATAATGGTATAGAAACCGACGGATTGCCTGTAGGTGCTTGGTAACTTGTTGTGCCTTCGATGGCTGTAAAAACAGGCAATGCATGTTTATTCAATGCAGTATTACCAGTAGTATCATCAAAGATGTCAATGTCAAAAATTGCGGTTGTACCAAAATTAAACAATCGAATATCTGCTTCAAATTCAATAATAGGACGAACAGCACGAAGAGTTTGATCTAAGCCAACAGTAGTGTTATTGTACAATGCACTTGCGGTAATAACATCTTTATGGAACCATCTGTTATATCGACTCCAAGGGTTGTGATCTCGACTAGAGCGATTAATTGTTATATAATCTACTTCGCTAGCATAACTTGTGGCATCTTCCCATGGTGCTTTATCAAAAGGAGTTGAATCAAAAGGTATTGATTCATCCACCGACCATGGACTGATAACTTCTAATACAGATGCTGGAACTAGTATAATAGATTTACCAACACCTTCAACATAATATTGATCTACAGCATAACTTGCCGGTTGTACGTTGCCACCAAATGCAATTTTCATGCCGTTACTTAATAAAGTGCCATCGCTTAATGTAACTGATTTTTTACCTAGAATTTCTAAAGTAACATCAATATTTGTATTTTCATCTATTGATAATATTTGAATCACGCCACCGGATGTTATATCAGTTTCGCTTTGATAATATAAAATGCTTGGAGCATCTTCTGGTATAGAAATTGTAATAGTTCCAGATTCAACTGCATAATTGTCCACAGCATTTAAACGCTGATAGCGATTTAAAGATCCAGTACTTCTAGTTGTTTTAAAACTAAATGGATTGCCAGGACTGTCAATATCAAATTTGTATGTTTTACCCCTATAGAGTATTAAGTCAGGATTAGGAGTTGAACCGTCTGGTGTAAAAACATATTGATTGTTGGATCCTTCTGTTTGTAACTTAACAGTATATGTTGTACTAATAACATTCTGAGGACCGTAAATTGTAATTGTGTCAGGACCGTAAGGCAACCAGTAATAATTTTGAAAATTAACAAATTTATCCCAATCAATATGGGGGTCCCAGCTGTAAAATTCTTGTTTGTTTAATCTTGCATGATTAGAAGTATTGCCGCCAAAAATACTAATTTGATTTATATAATCAATATAGTCTTTAAAAAATGCAATATTATCCGATGAATCTTTAATTACAAGTCCCGGTTCTAACTGATAGTTTTGTCTAATCTGATTTGCAGATTTAAGATAAACATCATTACCAGTACTTGCTTTTGCATTTTCTCTACCAATATAACCTTTAATTTTTGTAAGCGTACCAGGTTGAAATAATTGATCTATAGTGCTTTGTAAGAATTTCTTGTTTGCAGGAGTTTGATAAAAACTTGGCAATAAATTTGCGCTAAGACCTTTTTTACCATTGATATTTGTTGCCATTAAATAGTTCCTCCGATTGAATTGCTAGTCACTGTTTGGTTGGTCGTAAGACTATTTGTTGGTGATGCGCCAATGGTTTTTAAATTGCTGCTAGTTAATCCGTTTACAATAATAATATTATCTGTTGTAGCACAACTTAAAAATATACTATCAGTAGAGCACTGTATTTCAAATAATGCTCCGAAGAAATGATTAGGTTGCACTGGAACTATTACAAATGAAATTAAGTCAGGTGCTAGTTGATTCATTACATATGTACTCAACTCCGTAAAATAAAATGTGTCTCCAAAATCCCAGTTATCTAATGCAAAGAATGTATTAATTGCTTTTAATATTCGTGCCTGTACGTCTGAATTCGATACAGCACTATTTGAATTTATCATAGCATTAAAATTTGCTTGCAAGGATATATCAGCATTTGATCCAAATAATAATGTATAATTTACTGGATGATATATTATTTCGTCACTTATAGATTTAATTAAATTTAAATTAGAACTTAGTATACTGTTTAACTCACTACTACTAGGAGGCAACGGTTTGACTCCTGTTGTTCCGTTAGTTACCCATTGTCTAAATAATGTATCGTAACTAGTAGTTAATATATAGATATCCATGATATTACTATTACCTGGATCTATTCTACTATCGTAGTCTGCACTATGAACATACTGAAACTTCAATCTATCTCTTCCAACGTATACTTTATAATCTAAAGTAGGAGATAATTTTCCTGTAGATGCTGTTAACTTAAACACTGTAGCAGAATCAACAAAGTAAAAATACGATCCATCTGCATATTGTTGTAACGATCCTAGTCTAGGATCACTTCGACTGTTAAAAATTCTTACTGGACCATTATATGGATCATTTAATACATATTTGTAATCTTCTTGTCCTGATGATATAGAATATCTCTGTTCAACAACATACTTACGTAATGGGTTAACTGATGGATCAACTATATCTAAAAATAGCTGAGGATTATCCACTACATTAGATCCGCTAGAATTTGCAAATGTTAATATAATCTTTTTAGGATCAATATAGCCATCTTTTCCAGTATAAGCTGAAGTGACTTCCCATGTTAAATCTAATGTAAACGGATTAGTACTGTCAGGTTTAGTATTGACACCGAGTACTTTAATTGTATCTAACACAGTTGTACTCGATACAGTATCATAAACAACTGCATTTGTATCAAAATAGAAAGTGACATCTTTATCACTTTCAAAAATATAACGTAAATTTCTTGTTGTTATAGTATATTTTTCAGTGTCTGTGGTAAACAATAACAACCAACTAGAATCTAATTGTAAATTATCTGTATTACCCTGATTACCTAAACTAAACTGATCAACTGTGTTTAAATTAGCTGCTGAAATTAATTGCCAACTTTGTGTAGTTGCATCGTAGCGTAAACCAAAATTAAGATTAGCAAATATTTTATCTATCATACCAGTAACAACTGTGGGACTAATAGTAACAGTGAATTGAGGAATTACCTGTGTAGCAATGGCAGTAGTTGGAATTGATTTATTCAATGTTATTGGTCCAGCATTTGTTGGTAATATGCCTTTGCCACCAGCTGTTCCATTATCAACAACATTTACTACTTCTGCCCAAACATATGTTGAAGAATTTAAAACATTTGCTGTTCCTGAAATAAGAACATTATTATTAGCTGTATCAAAATAGAATCCAGTTGGTGCTACAAATTTAATTAGAGATCCCACTGTAAGATATTTTAAATCAGTTGATGCATAAGTTCCAACTTTAAGCGGAGAAAGAAAAATTCCCGGAGTGTTATTAATTAAACTTATATAACCAGTAGAACTATTACTATCAGAAGTAACAGCATTCCATTGTATATTAAGACTAACGTTTAAAAAATCTAAGTAATTTGCATAATAGAAATTTCGTAAGTCGGGAGTATTTAATAAATCGTAAACAGTATTATAAATCACACCTTGAATATCAGTTTGTGTAACATATGAAAAATTTATATCAGAAATATAAATCTCTTGGTATAATACTCCGTCGTCAGCAAACAAGTTTGTTTTAGAATATTTTCCAGTAGGATCAGTAAGGTCAAAGTATCTACTAATACCACTGCTTGTTCTATTAATAGCTTTAACTTTAGCTACTGATAAATTTGCACTTAGCGGACCAATGTTATAATCTTCACCTGTAACCATACGATCTTGCATATAGTATGTTTGGGGTGCATTAGTTTTAATGCTAGCATTTGTTTCTGCCGTAGTTGAATTTGACACACTAGTTGGTAAACTTAAACTAATAGTAAGTGTTTCAACTTTATTTTTTGTACTAATATAAGGAATAGCTACGCTAATATTGACAATATCAGCTGGATTTATTGAGTAGTGAAGCGCATTACTAACTCTATAATAAATTCTAAATTGTCCTAAAGGTAAATTTCCAAAAATTCCATCACTGAAATTAAGTGTAATTGCATCCCCTGCTCTAGTAACAACACTATAAATGTTTTTAATTTTTGAATTTAAACTATTATAGATAACATTGTTTCCGGTAGTCGATGGAACTTGAGTCCATAGCTCGGTTTCTAATCCAGTGTTTTGATCAATAGAGTATACCCAAATATCAGTATTGTTAATATTTTGTGTAGCAATATCCACTGTTTGATTGCTAACAGGATGCGTTACTGAGAAGGAACCATTGTTTAATGTGCCCTGTGTAAAATTAAAAAAGAATCCAGTTGTAGGACTGGTTGCACCAAAGCCATCATCTCTATAGATAAAAGCAATACTATTACCCACTTTAGGTGCTTCTTCGTAAATGTATGTTTTTCCTTTGAAAGTTGTACTAGTTACTTCAAAATTCATACTACGTCCAGATACTGTTTTAGTAAAATTATAAATCGGAACGTTGTTATTAGATGCATTAAATCTGTATTGTGCTGTAGGAATTCCGTAAATTTTAGCAGAATCAATAGGAGTACCAAACTGATGATTTTGTGGAAGTGCTGCGTTTATTATTTTAATAAATTGATCATACCAATTAACGTTACTGGGATCATTCCATTGAATAGTTTGTCCTGCAAGATTTCGACCATTACTGTCAATAATAGCTTCGGTAGTACTAACTGTATTAAATTTTAAAAGTCCAGTTGCTGCTTGATTACGACTGGCATTATAGCCTATCATTCGACTCAATCGAAGTATGCTATCTCTGCGTTCTGCTAGTTCTAAGAAGTTTTCGCGAGCATTTAAGTCAACACGGAAAGCTATGCTTTGGCCCACAAATGCAATAAGGTCAATTAGGGCTAGGTATTCGCTAGACTCAATATAATCGTTAAAATCTTCAGGAAAATTTGTTCGGATATAGTCAATCATTGTGCGGCGTAAGTTCTCAAAGTCGTAACTTTGGAAGTCCGCATTTTTAAATGATTGATAAATTTTTTGCCAATTTTCAGCAATTAACAGGTTATTCTGTCTATCCGTTGAGCTCATAATGTATCCTAATAAGTGTATTTATTAGATCAAATTATGTGGGTAGTTTATTGTCTCGTCAACCCGTTATTCTGATCAAACTTTAATCTCATGCTTTCTTGTATGTTGTAAAGCAGATATTCTAATGTACATTGTATTTCTAAACCAGTATCGTAAGGAGTAATAACTATACTCTTGGCTCTTACTCGAGGGTCACTACTAAAAATCTCATTTACATTTTGCAAAATAAGATTTTGTATTTCATTAGTTAACGGTTCGAATATAACGTCCCAAATTATAGTTCCAAAAGCTGGATTCATTAATCGCTCGCCTTGCCTTACATAAAAGTGATTTAATAAATCTTGTTTTATTAATTCAAAATCAAATAAAGAAAAATTTTCAGTTGATTTACTAACTGTACTAAATCCACGATAGCGTCTTGTTATAGGCGGTGGGTGAGCTGGAAGAGTGTGAACTTCTTTGGTAGTGTATAAAGTATTTGCCATAATTATATTGTCTCAGAGTATTGGTCTTCTATTTGACCTTGTAGCGGAATATTACGAGAAAACGTATCAATTGAAGTAGAATATTGTTTCCATGCTGCGGGTGGATCTATTGCACTACCTGATTCCCTATCTGTTAAATCTGTCTTAAACATAGTAGGATCTAGATTTTCGTGATGAGGGTACGGCTCAGTTGTAGGAATACGTAACATGATACTGGTAATAGTATCGCCTTCGACTTCTGTTGGATTATCAAAGGTACTAAGCGGCTCGGGAGCAGTAGCAGATGCCGCAGCTGTTGCAGCGCCTGCCGCAGGCCCGTTGAAATTAATGTTACCTCCAGAAATGGTAGTATTAGCAGCTTTTATATCTGCATCTCCGCCTGATGTAAACTTATTTCCACCGCCGGTGTTGACATCAAAATCACCGCCTGATGATAGTTTTGTACCTGAGCCAACATCTATATCTAATGCACCTGCAATACTAATTGCTGTATCTCCAGTAATTGTTTCGTCATGAGTTCCGTCAACTTGAATAGCAACATTGCCGTTGACTATACAAATTTTATCCATGCCTACTTCTGTTTGATGACGTTCTGCAACTTTTAAATTAAAATTTCTACCAGCTTCAATATTAATATCTCGATCTGCATAAAAATTTAAATCGTTTTGTGTACGTATACTAATACTGTCTTGAGCATAAACATCAATCTTACCGTCGCTGGTTAATTCAATCCATGCTGTGCCTCGACTGTTAGTGATATAAATGAGATCTTCACTATTATGCAATAGTATTTGATGGCCAGTTCGGGTACGTAGTCTGATTAATTCATTATGCGGACGAGTAACATCACCGTCTTTTTCTTTTTCTTCTACAGCAGCATATTCAGGCGGACCTTCACTAGGAGATGTTTTTCTTAAAAATTTATCATCTCCATCGTCCATTATAAAAGACGATCCGCCTAATCTGCTTACAGGACCATTTTTAATTAAATGTTCTGGTTTACCGTAATTTCCTGTTTGCGAACCCGATTGCTTATCTAACGGTCCTGGGGTACTGATACCAAAAACCATACTAGGAGATTCTCTTCTAGAACTACTAGTTGTTATGCCGCGCACATCGTCTAATATTAATCCTTGATCTGCAAGTATTTGTGCAAATGGATGAATAGGTTTTTTAATCTTGTTTGGATCTGTTAATGTTTTATTTTCAGGTGCGTTTTTATTATATTCTGCAACTGGAACACGATCTGCATGACCGTATGGAGTATCTATTCCACCTTCTACACAATTTTCAGTTGCTGCTATACCTGGGGTCATAAAATTGGCGGCGCCGTCAGGAACACATCCCATCCAGTATCCTTGTTTAGGATCTCCGTCAATAAAAAATATCATTACAATCTGTCCAGGATTAGGAGGAGCCATCCAAAATCCCGCTGACTTTTGTGTATTATTATAATCGTTATCTTCGCCGTTATAGTTTGTATTTGTTGCGGTAAAGAAAGGACTCATATATTTTACTTGATGTAATTGTCCTTCACTAGTACTTCCACCAGTTGGTCTTAATATTTGTACTTCTAAAATACCCATGTAGGTAGGATCGGCATTGCTAACCACTTTAGCTAAAAACGGGCCCGGTTTGGGATCCGGTTGTGCAATTGTGCTAATTCCTGGATCGTTGGATTTTCCCATATTATGTTCCTGATTCCTCTTGGCCTTCTGTACTACCTGGCTCTGTGCTACCTGCACCTGATTCGCTTTGATCTTGCATTTCTGGATCTGACGATGCAGGAGACGATGCACTAGTGCCACCGCCTGTTTCATCCGAGTCAGGCGGTCCTTTGTATGGCTCAGTTCTAGTTACAGCTAGTGCAGCAGATGCTGTTCCTGCTCCGGCCAGTTCTTGATTTCTTATTCTAAATAGATGTAAATCTTGTGTAAATTGATTTTTTGAAAATGTACTATCAATTGATTGTACTCTATATAAACCGCTAAAACTATGAACAGGCACAGTAGGATTGCTACCAAAATTATACAGCCCTTTATTTAGATCAATATCAATAGGAGTTCTAAAATTAACCACGATGTGTACTTCTCCAGTTTGATAGCTTATTGACCCGTCTTCATTGAGATTTTCAGTTGATGCTTGTGCTGTATAATTTCCAGTTCCGCTCATTGCAATATAATATGGGTCTCCTACTATTGTCATATCTAGAGACATCATATCAAAACCTGCGGTAACGCTATCGTGAAACATTCTTGCTGCTCGTGTAGCTTGAGTTTCGGCGCCGCCGCCACCAAATTTATCAGTATTAGACAGTGTTTGAAAATAACTTACACTAGTAGGAATAGAAGGAGCTGTTGACGGATTATTTCCTGGAGTGATAGCTTCAATTTCTGGAACATTGTTTTCTTTAGATCCACCAGTATTGGACTGAGTAACTACACTTTGATTAGCTGTGCCGCCATCTGCTAACAGCACTCCTCTGAAATTAGCTTTAAAGTTAATGTCAAATTTAAGTATATCAACATTTTTTCCAGTGTAGATATAGTTGTATTCTTTTACTGCTTGTTTTTTAAGAGCAGCAACGCCAGCAGGTTTAACGTTAGGAGGAGTAGGTCCCGAACTCATGTGTAATTTATAAGGTAACACTCTATAAACTAATAGTTTAGGAGGAACACCTGTTGCTTTATTCATCTCACCAATGATATAAACTTGTGTATCAATATTCCACCAACCTTTGTATCCTTCCGCAGTAACAGCTCCAGGGTCTAAGGTTTGATCAATAAATTCACTTTGTAGTATAACTTGATTTATAGCATTTAAAATATCAGTGTCTTGTCTAAACTTCATATCTGATTGATTTACATCAATTGGATTTTGATTACGACTCATGATTTTGCCTTCGGCATCATATACGTCTTTATCGTTGCCCATAGGCGCATCGCCTCGACGAGTTTGAGAAAAACCCATTTTAGCTCTACCAATATCGTTAACATCATCTTTAGATTGTATTAAATTATGATGCTCACTTTCAGTCACATTTAATTTTATGGTTACCGATTTGCTATCGCTAACACTGACCGGGTCCGATGCGGTTGTTGCAGCATTTGTATCAGGGTTAGCTTCTGTGTCACCAGAAGTTGATCCGCTACTAGCTGCTTCTGACGCAGCTTCTTTTGGAAATAAAATTAATATCCTATCTGGTCGTTCTATGTTATTAATTTTAGCAACTTCTCTTAGTTTTTGATTAATAACAGATTCTAAACTTTTTGGTCCTGACTGCAACATCTCTTGTACAGTTGTTCCTTTAATAGCCAAATCAGATTGAAAGTTTTTAAAACCATCTGTTAGTGCTGCTTGATTATACGGATTGGCCACACAATCGTAATGAGTACCTTCGTTGGTAACCCTCATTTGTATGTCAGTTATATTAATTGGAATTTGTCTGTCTGTCTTGGGAATAAATTCCATCTGTCCAGTTTCTTTATTTCCCTGGAATTCAATTGTTATCATATAGGGCGCATCTGTCCAATTCTTAAACCCTAATTTTTGTGCTGTAACTTGTAGTGCTTCAAAAAACAATCCCATACTGTATGGTTCAAATATTTTAAATGACATTGTCTGTGCATTACTATTTTTACCCTGTTCCCATCCTACCATACTATGTATTTTAAGATCATCTATATAAAATTCAAAAGATCCTTCTGCTAAACGAACTCGATTCTCAGGATCAATGCTGGCGGATTTTGCAATTAAAGGGGCCCTTGCTCCAACTCGATAAGTGCTATCGGGATTTTCTAAAAAATCTTTAGGCAATGCTGCCAATCCAATAAGACAGTTATAAGTTGCATAATCAAATAGAGGATTAGGCAAAGGAAATTCACTGTTTGCTGGTCCTGATAATGATACAAAAGAAGAACCAAAACTATTTGCAACAGACAGAATGCCGGACACTCCGCCAGACAAATTTCCAAGAGCTGACGTTACACCAGATAATGCATTAGTTGCAGCAGACAGGCCTGAAGCTAGACCGTGCTCTACTGCTGTTATTGCATTAGATGCACCAGATACTAAACTAGATCCAACATGTGATATAGTGGAACCTAACGGATCAAATATTCCCATTATAGTCCTAATGCCTTTACTAAACTATTTTTTTTGCAAATAAAAATGCCAGTACCTGGTACAAAATCTAGTATAGGATCCTGGATAACATTTAAATTTCTTTGCATGAATACCCACCATAAATTAGATGTACCATATAAGTCATACGCTAATAAATCTGGACGATATGCATATTGTGCTTCAATGTGATAAAAGAAATCATCAGTCTCGGCACTAACTGGACGAATAGTTAAAATATTTAAATAATTATTAGTTACTGGTGTCTTATACCAAGGACTAGTGTTTGAATATTTGGCCATATTAGATATATCCGAATGAATTATTTAAGTAGCCGCCTTGAACAAACGTATCGAGGCTGAAATTCTTCACGCTGCTTCTACTATAAACTGGTTGTAATGTTACTGAAAAACTACTTTTTGTAGGTACATGGCTAACATCGCCTGTTACGCTGCCGCCACCTAACTGAGAAACTGTGTTTGCTATATTTGCAATGGAGCCTAATCCAGAAGCTACACTACTTAGTTTGTTTGCAATGCCGCCAAGTCCAAGAGCGGATGCTCCGGCAATTCCTGCAATATCATTTAAGCCTGATGCAATTCCACCTAACCCACCTAGCGGGCCACCGGTGGCCGCTAAATCAACACTTATATAATCACAATCATTATCTAATTGAGTTGAGAATTGTGTTACAACTACTGGAACATTTTTAAACACATGATTTCCATAACCGTTTAAGAAAATAACAGGAGGAGGATTTCCAGCTAGTGCATCAGGACCACTAAACATTTTTGTCAGGCTTCGTAAATAATGTACAGCTGCAATCCAATATAGGCCTTGTGTAGAATCTTCAACATTCATCGGAGCTGTGATAGTAATTGTTCCAGGGTCGCTATTTTGAAAGGATTGCATTGTAAAATTTGTATGTATTGTACTAATTGGAGTATATTTGGCAGCACTGGCTATGTTAATCTGAGGAGTATAAGGAAATACTAAGCCGCCTGCATGTTTTAAAGGAGCAAGGATAGGACTAGTTTGAAAGCTATACCAGCTACTCAAACTTAAACGGACTCTCCAATCATTTGGACTAACATCTCCGCCAAATGTTGCTGATGCCGCTCCTAATAGTCCTGCAATTGCTTGTCCTGCAGGAGGTAAATTAAGACTTCGCATCGCACTTGATAATGCGCCTGGAATATTTGCACCTGTACCAAGTGCCGCGCTCAGATTACTAGCAATACCAATGCCGGCCGCTATACCACCTACAGATGTTGCAGTGTTTAATAATGAATCGCCAAATGACATAGTGTTTCTTTCCTTTTGATACTCTATTTATTTGACTTTATTATGTACGTAGTTTATAATTACATATAAGAGGGCTCTCAGGATGACAGTAAAAGTTAACTATTTAAACAACAAAGATATGTTGTTAGAAATACACAGAAGTAAAACATCATATTGTAGTTTTACAAAACCAGAATATCACCAATATGATCTAATTCTACCTAGTGTGGATAAAATTAATATCAGAAGCATAGCTGAAGCCAAGCGTGTTCGTGCTAAACGCATGGGTCAGCAAGAATTTGAGCGGAGAAAATCGCTTGGCGAAAAAATTAAAATCGCAGATTGTGAAGTTGATTATAAAAAAATAGCCAAAACAGATGTTGTTTTTAGGATTATGACATTTGATCATATTCCTTTAAACGGAACTCGTAAAAAGAATCCAAAAAGTCTTGCAGATCATAGAGACAAAGTGAACTTTCCTCCGTTCCAGCATTGGAAATTTGATGACGATGCGCCAGAAAACTTAATATGTGTTGGAAAAAGTCACTGGAAGGGTGATCTAGAAAAGGGTCATTTTGACAAAGATGCTGGATCTATATCAAATACACTGGCTAAGATGATGATCAAACTATGCGAACGATATGCTACACGAGGTAATGTTCGGGGTTATACCTATAACGACGAAATGAAAGGCATGGCTATTTTGCAATTAACACAAATTGGTCTACAATTTGATGAGTCTAAAAGCGATAATCCGTTTGCTTATTTTACCGCAGCTGTTACAAATAGTTTTGTTCGTGTTATCAATACAGAAAAACGCAATCAAAATATTCGAGATGACATTTTAGAAATTAATGGTATGAATCCAAGTTATAGCAGAACCGGTTCAGGGGAGCATGCAGCCGCTGTTAAGCGATTCGACGAAGGTGCCGAATGACAAATTTATTTAAAAAAGTTGCTTGTTTTACAGATATACACTTTGGATTAAAGTCTAATAGTAACACACATAACCAAGACTGTGAAGATTTTGTAGATTGGTATATTGCTAAAGCAAAGGAGGAAGGTTGTGATACAGGTATCTTTATGGGCGATTGGCATCATAACCGCAATAGCCTTAACATTACTACAATGGATTATAGCCTTAGGGCCCTGGAAAAGTTGGGGCAGGCGTTTGATCAGTTCTTTTTCTTTCCTGGTAATCATGATTTGTATTATAAGGACAAACGGGACATACACTCTGTGGAGTTTGGAAAATATATTCCTGGCGTCACTGTCGTACACGAGCCTACTACTATTGGAGATGTTACCCTTTGTCCGTGGTTGGTTGGAGAAGAATGGAAAGCTGTAGGCAAAAAAGGTGGCAAGTATATCTTTGGTCACTTTGAATTACCCAGTTTCTTTATGAATGCAATGATTCAAATGCCAGATCACGGAGAAATTCAACTTAGCAGTTTTAAAAACTATGAATTAGGATTTAGTGGACACTTTCACAAACGTCAGCAACAAAAGAACATGGTTTATATTGGCAATGCCTTTCCCCACAACTATGCGGATGCATGGGACGATGAACGTGGCATGATGATTTTAGAATGGGGCGGGCAACCTGAATATCACAGCTGGCCAGCTCAACCTACATTTAGAACTATTAAACTAAGTCAGCTGATCGATGAAGCAGACACAGTTATTAAACCCAAGCAACATCTACGTGTTACACTAGACATTGATATTACTTACGAAGAAGCAAGTTTTATTAAAGAAAAGTTCATGGCTGATTACGACATCCGCGAACTTACACTTATTGCAGAAAAGAAAGAAACAGAAATCAATACAAACATTGATATACAAGCATTTGAAAGTGTAGATCAAATTGTTAGCAACCAAATTATAAGTATTGATTCAGATCAATTTGATAAAAATACATTATTAGCCATTTATAATAGCCTATGACAATTAAAATTAAAGAATTAACAGTTAAAAATTTTATGAGCGTGGGCAATCAAACCCAGGCTGTAAATTTTGCACAAGAAAATTTAACTCTTGTCCTAGGTGAAAATCTAGATCAAGGCGGAGATGACAGCGGTTCGCGCAATGGAACGGGCAAAACAACTATTGTAAATGCCCTTAGCTATGCATTGTTTGGTAATGCGTTAACTAACATTAAAAAAGATAATCTTATTAATAAGATTAACAATAAGAACATGTTAGTTACACTAGCATTTGAAAAAGACGGCATTGATTATCGTATTGAGCGAGGACGCAAGCCAAATGTATTGCAATTCTTTGTTAATAATCTAGCACAAGAAACAGAAGAAACAGATGACGCACAAGGCGACATGCGTGAAACGCAAAAAGATCTAGATGATTTGCTAGGTATGAGTCACGATATGTTTAAACATATTGTGGCATTAAACACTTATACAGAACCGTTTCTTAGTATGCGGGCTAATGATCAACGAGTTATTATTGAACAATTACTTGGCATTACTCTACTGAGTGAAAAAGCAGAAGCTCTTAAAGAACAAATTCGTCAGACTAAAGATACAATCATACAAGAATCTGCAAATATAGAAGCAATTAAACGATCTAATGAAAATATTCAAAAAAGTATTGATGGTATTTTAACTAGACAAAGTGCTTGGAATAATCAGCATACACAAGAACTAGAAAAAATAGGCCGTGCTATTGTCGAACTTGAGAATGTAGACATTGATAGCGAATTAATTAAACATGCCGAGTTAAAAGATTACGAAGAACGAAACAGAAAATTAAAGAGTCTAAACAAAGAGAGGGCAACACTCGAAAGCGCGATAGCGCAAGCGGAGCGAAGCGTAAAAAAATACGCTGACGAGCTTGCTAAGTTGCAGGATAAAAAGTGTCACGCTTGTGAACAAGAACTACATGACCATAAGCATGAAGAAATGAGCAAGCAAGCACAGGCTAATGCTGATGAAGCTGTCATGTATTTTGATAAAGTCGGTAAGGATCTTACTAAAATTACAACTGAGATTGCCGGTACAGGCGAAGTTGCTAGTCGCCCAGAAACTTATTACGATACAATAGAGCAAGCACTTAAACATCAGAACAATCTCAAGACACTTGAAACACAATTACAAATTAAAGCTGGCGAAAGCGATCCTTATCAAGATCAAATTGATGAATTGACCAATACCGCTATGCAAGAAATATCTTGGGATAATGTAAACACACTTAATACATTAAAAGAACATCAAGAGTTCTTGCTTAAACTACTTACAAGTAAAGACAGCTTTATTCGCAAGAAGATTATAGATCAAAATCTAGCCTACTTAAACAATCGTCTTACTTACTATCTAGACAAGATGGGCTTACCGCATACTGTTGTATTTAAAAACGATTTAACTGTGGAAATTACACAGCTTGGGCAAGACTTAGACTTTGACAACTTGTCGCGTGGCGAACGTAATCGTTTGATTCTAGGCCTGTCTTGGTCGTTTAGAGATGTATGGGAAAGTTTGTATCAGCAGATTAATTTACTGTTTGTCGATGAGCTTATTGACAACGGACTTGATGCATCAGGCGTTGAAGGCGCATTAGCTGTACTTAAAAAGATGTCGCGTGAACGTAAAAAGAATATTTTCTTAATCAGTCACAAGGATGAACTAATTGGTCGTGTAAACAATGTGCTAAAAGTTATTAAAGAAAACGGTTACACCAGTTATGCAAATGATTTAGAGGTCAATGAGTGAAGGAATGGTCCACTGGTCAAGCCATTGAGCTTATAAAACGTATAAAAACTGAAGTAAACAGTCCTAGACGCAATACAAATAGTCAATGGGATTGTAAAAAAGACTTGTATTTGTTAAAATGGGCGTGTGAACAGGCCTTAAATCAGTGTGCAACTTATGACCAAGAATCAGAATATGTTAAAAAATATGAACATTATCAACTGTTGGAGAAGATAAAAGGTCCAAATGTCTAAGCATGTAGAGCCGAGTCCAGAACAAAATGAGGAATCTCATGAAAGACTCATGCTGGCTTTTAGAGAATATTTCAAGGCAAATCAAAATTGGCAATCAAGAGGCTCAAGACGAGCAGGCGAAAACATGCGCTACTGGTTGGCACAGATTAGAATTATAGCAAAAGAACGTAGAGGGCATGTTCAACAATATAGAATGTGGCTGGACAAAGACAAGGCAGCAAAGAAAGAAAATCAAAAGGCACAGTCGGAGGATCCAGATAACACTAACTAGTGTATGTCTTGGTACTACGAAAATCAATTAATCACAGAATTGCCCGAAGATTGTGTTGGGTTTGTTTATAATATAACAAATACAATTACCGGGCGTATGTACATAGGCAAAAAATTAGCAAAATTTAGTAAAACGACCTACAAAACTTTAAAGTTAAAGAACGGCACAAAGAAAAAAAAGAAAATCCGTAGCAAAATTGATAGCGACTGGCAAGAATATTATGGTTCTAGCCCTGAACTTAGCAAAGATGTTACGCAGTTAGGTACCGAAAACTTCCGTAGAGAAATACTTTATTACTGTAAATCCAAATCAGAATGCAGTTACATAGAGGCAAGAGAGCAATTTAGTCGTAGAGTTTTAGAATCTGACGACTATTATAACGGGCACATACAGGTTCGGGTACACGGTTCCCACATTAAAGGCAAACAATTAAACGGTTAAAGCTGGCGCAGGCTAATTTCGTGCGCTCTATACCTGGACCTCGGGTCGCAGGGACGGAAATCTCTCGCCGTTGTGAGTACTCAACCACTATCCTTAACAGGACGATGATAGCAAAATGCCGCTGTTTGGTTGTTTAAAAATAGTAAAAAAGGCAAAAGGAGGGTGAAAAACCCACGTTTACAAATATGTTAGCGTATATTTGTAAGCCGCCGTTGTGATAAAGACTCTGCTCGTGGTACCGGACAACCGCCACAGTAATGCAGTAACGCTAGTGTGACATTGTGCAACTCAGATAATGTTATTTTATTCTTTGCCCTGCCTGGGCAAAGTGTGACTGAACAATCTAGATAATATTAACAGTGCTTCGCACTTGATAATAATTAAAAAAGAAACAAAAAGTTCGAGCGAAAGCGAAGAACAGATGAACGTAGTTCATCTTTACAGTATGATAAATATCTTATAGGGATTAAAGTAATGAAAGTCTACGAAATAATTGTTGAAAAGAAAGTTCATGAAGGTGCAATATCTCAAGGAATTGAGAAATTAGGCAGTACCTTGGCTAAAGGAAAACAATTTATTTCAAGTCCTATCAAGACTCTTAGGGGTGCTGCAGGTGCTTTAGAAGATAAAATTGCTGATGAAATAGCTGTACTTGCCCAAAACAAAAACATGAAAGCCGCAGATGCTGCTACTGAGTATTTGCGTAGAAATAATGCCAAAGTCAGTAGAGAAATGATGAATTTGGAAAGAGAGTATAAAGAAGCTGGCAAAGCAGTTCCTAATCAAACAACTCTTAGAGCACAAGCTATTGATAGTCTGGGCATGGAAGCAGAACAATTAGATGCGGCTGTTATTAAAAAAGCAACAGCTACTGCTCAAATGAAAATTGGTAGCTTAGGTCTTGGTTTGGAAAAGATTTCAGCTTGGGGCGTAATTACTAAATCTGTAAAGGCTGCATTGTGGGGTTGGAATATTAAGGAATTGATACAGCCTTATTTAGATTTTGTAAGCAAGATGGATGGTTACAAAAAAACTAAACTAGATACAGGTGCATGGACTGAAGACGAATACAATGCAGTATTGAATCAAGAAGCCACTATTATGTTGGCTCGTTGGGCAACAGTACTTGCTGGCACAACAGCTTTTTATGCACTAACAGGTGGCCCATTTTTAAGAACAATAACAAAACACATTCCTGGATTTAATACAGTATTGTTAGGCGGTGCCGTTGCTATTAAATCTTGGATTAACAACAAAGATAATGCAAACTATATTGCGGCATTAATAGCAGATAACATTCCTGAACTGGCTCAAACAATCGGCGAAACTATTAATAACGGATTACAATACGTACCAAAGGCAATACGTCCTTCAATTCCTAATGCTGACAATCCTAATAGCGAATACAACAAAGCCGCAGCACCAACTGGAACAACCGGTGAGACTGATCCTCAAAAAGATATAGCAGCATCTAGTGATCCTGGGACATCAGCTAATCCTGTTAACCCAACTACTGGAAAAACAGCTGCTGGCCGTAAGATGTACTACAATGACAACTGGCACAGTAACAATCAGGATATAACTGGCTGGGTAGTGGATCCCGATAATCAAAATATGATACAAGATCCTACTAATCCTGTCAAGCGAGCATTGAAACCGCCAGGATGGAAGCCAGATTAAAGCAAAGGCATTTGGCTAGCTTTAGTTGCTTCGATGTTTTCTTTAATAATCTCGTACATGATCTGACGATCTTCGAAACCGTATCGCTCCATTAGATCGTTTACAGTAACTCCGCCACGCATGTACCACGAGATTCTAAACAAATCTTCTTTAAAAATCTTTGTTTCTTTTTCAAGCCTAACCAAACTTTCGTGGATTTCTTGACCACTAAGTCCGATTAGGCTTAGTCGAAAAAATTACTTTGATCTAATTCCACAAAAAGTTTAGCTTCAGTACCGCAAGTGTCACATTTAACAGGATATGTAGGTGCTTTCCATTTGTCTCTGCTATCTTCAATATGTTTCTTGATACTGTCGTATACTTCTTTATCGCAGTTGTCTAGCCATTCGTTAATAAACGAACGTTCGGTAACAACTTTATTATTGACTTCTACAGATTCAACACATGCTTTGTACAATTCATTTTGAATTACACTTAGTTCTTCAAACAGTTTATTGATCAGTTGCTGTTGCTCAGCTTGATCTTCTATTGTTTCTGTTTGTCGAATCTTTTGTTGTAGTCTAAAATTCTTCAAATTAAACTCTGTGCTTTGACGATAGTTTAATGGTTGTAATTTTATAATTAATTCTTTTAAAACTATTTTGCTGTCGTAGACCACTGAACTAAAATGTTCAATAATTTTACTTAGATCTAAATCATAATCGTTTTCAGTTTTGCAACTGCTACAAGTGTTAGTAACAGCCATTTCATTACCAAATGTAGCAATGCGCATGGCAGCAAATATAACCTGACTGTCTAAAATGCTCATGTCCCAGCCGTTTTTAATTCCTGGAACACAGCTTTCTATAACTTTAACTGAACTTTCGCCGGATAGCAAAGCATCAGGAGTTTTTAAAATAATTTCATCCATGCCTGTTAAACTATACACAGGCATGTTACCCACGTCTCCTTGTATAGTTCCGGGCTGACAGTACACACCCTGACTTGGTAATTTGATGTAAATTTTAGGTTGTCTAAAAAATTGCTGTAAAGGGTTCTGTACCATGTTTATCTCCAGATAAATATCTTATGTAGTATTTATATACGCACATTTCCTGGAAAAAATTATGGCAACACCATTATCTGAAGAAACCGCACAAAAACTGTTAGCACAAGGCTCGGGCAATAGTGCAGCTCAACCGCAACAAGCTGGTCTAAATGCTGCTGGCGCAAACAAAGGTTTAAAAGATCTATCCGATGGCGCGGCCAGTTTATATTTTGGATTTAATAGATTAAACAGCGGAACTGATGCAGCCACAGCTGGATTAGCAGCGTTATCTAAAGGTGCTCAAGCTGTTGGATTGAATGCACTGGGTAAAGGTTTAGATTTATTTGGCGGTGCGTTATTACAACAAAAAACTAATATGGATAAAGCTAGTGCCGAGTTAGGCATTGGCGGCAATAATATTGGATTGTTTGTTAGAATGGCAGGAGATGCAGGACTAACTACGCAACAATTCTCTGAAGTAATCAAACGAGCTGATGGAAGTATTGGCGGATTAGGTATCACAGCACAGCAAAGTGCGTTAAATTTTAGTAAAGTTCAGAAACAAATTGTAGAAACTGGTGATCAGTTGAACAAGATGGGTATCAGTGCGCAAGAGCAAGCTGAAATCACAGCAATGGCTACAATGAATGATGCCAAAAGAAATGCTAATGATAAAGCTGGACAAGCTGCTATCGCCAAGAGTGCTATTGATTTAGCAATGAGTTTAGATGAAACGGCAAAAATTACTGGCCAAAGTCGTCAAGCTATCATGGACAGCATTAAAGCTGAAGAGAAAAAACCTTTAGCACAGTTAGCCATGATGCAAATGGACGAAAAGCAACGAGAAAATTACGAAAAAGTCCAACAGCAAGTGCAAAAACTAGGCCCTGGATTTATGAGCCTGACAACAGAAATTGCCACAGGTGGAGTGCAAACTAAAGAAGGTTTGGCCATGTTGCAGGCGATGGGACCAGAAGCAGCTAACAAATATCAAGCAGCTACTGAACTTATGTTGAATGCCAAAACTGACGAGCAGAAAAAAGTAGCGCAAGCTCAAATGGATGAAGCACAAGCGGCTGTTCAACGTCGTATGGCTGATGAAGAATTTAAACGGTTAGTCAAGAGCGGAACAGCAGAACAACAACAAGCTGCGGCTAATCTTGTCATGGGCAATAAAGCCATGATGAGTGTACAAAGTGAAGCAAACAAAAACGGCGGCGACTATGTAAAAGCAATTAAAGATCAACGAGAAGCTGTGCAAGCTACTCAAGCTGGTTTGAAAGTAGATGAAAACGGCAAAGCAAAAGCAACGCCTGAAGCAGACGAAGGACAAAAAGTTGCTCAAGATTTAAATGCAATGAACAAAGCAGCTGCAATAGCAGCCGGAGGCCTTTCTCATAATTTTGAAGATGTAAACAAAAAATTAGCTACCACGCCTGCTTATATAGATGCTATGAACGCAGCTATGAAGAAAGTTTCTGGCGGTGCTACTACAATGGAGCAAGCTGAAAAAGCTCCTTCAAAAATTGCTAAAGGTTTAAACGAAATAGTTTCGGGAGGAAAAGAAGGTCCTACTAAAACTACAGGCGGTGCTAGTAGTTTGCCTAAAGACTACGAGCCAACTAAAAAACGTGCAGGCGGAACACTAGCAGAAACTGGAAGTGCTGTAGAACCTGAAGATGCTATTGTCAAAATACACAAAGGTGAAACTGTATTAAATCCTGATGCTACTAAAGCTATGGGCAAACAACTAAGTGCTGGAAGTAAAGCTCCAGGAGGAGTAAATTTTTCTGAAATTAGCAAATCAGTATCCACTTCTATTAGTAGCATGTCAGGTGGCGGCTCAACTGAAACCAAACAAGTACAAAATGACAGTAGCAAAGCTGCTGAAAAAGAATTGGCAGCTGTTCGAGAACAGATGCAAGCTGAGCGAGCTGCTCTTAGAGAAAAATTAAAAGCTCAAATGGGTGACGGTAGCAAGTTAGGTGGAAGTAAAGTTTCTTATGAAATGCGGACTGGAGACGAAGGTAAAGCAATAGGTGACAAATATAAGGCTATAATGGAGCCTTTACAAAAACAAATTGAAGCTGGCATTAGTTGGGAAACTACTAAAAAAGCTTCTGCAATTGAAGAAACTAAAAAAGTAGTAGAAGAACAAACTAAAATATCATTTTCTGGAAATGCAAAACAATTAGAAGCGTTTAAATCAAAAACAAAAGATGAAGATAATTTCTTTGGAGACACTAAGAAAAAAACTTCTGCTGAATTAGCTGATCAGGCAGCTAAGAAAGATGAAATATTTAAAGCCGCTGAGCTTGCAAGAAGCGTTGTAGGATACAATGTTAAAGGTCTTAGTGATGATGCTATAGCTGCAATATTGCCTATTAGTGCAAGTATGGATGACTTTTATATAGATATGAACGATAATATACAAAGTTTTTCCAATGACAGCGCAAATAATTTGAAAAAAATAACAGACAACGAGCAAGCATCTTCAACAATTAAGATATCGGCATCGGAAGCTGCGCGAAAAGTATCTGAAGATATGGGATTAAAAAGTATAGAATCTGCAACAGTTGCAGGAAAAGCCCAAGAACAATATCATTCACAATTTACAGAAAGTCAGCAAAAAATAATTGACGACTATAAAGGATACAGTGAAGAAAACAGATCGTTCCATGCAAAAGCTATGGAAAAAGGAGCCAAAGAAGATGCTGAAACAGCACAGATGATCGGTGAACGAATTATTAAAATGAAAGCAGAAATTGGTGATCGTCAAGCAACTACCGAAGAACTTGCTGCAATTGAAAACGAAACACTTAATAAAGCAATGTTTGAAAAGCAAGCGGCATCTAAAAGAGAAATGCAAGATGTCATGGAGAATCTTAACGAATATAGTGCTACAAGAGAAAAAGAATTAAAGCAACAAGCAGCTAACGAACAAGTAAGTATGCAAGAAGAAACAGTTGCAAAAATATCAGAAGTTACAAAAACAGCACAGGCAGACGCACTTGAAAATGCAAATACAACCGTAAAAATTAACGGAAAAATTGTAGATCCTAATAGTCCAGAAGCTAAAGCAGTTATTGCTCAAGCAGAATCTGCAAAATCACAGATGAATAAAATGCTTGGTGGAATGATTCCTAAAAGTGCAGACATAGCAGGTAAGGTAGGAGATTTGACTAAAGGAAAAAAATCAGGAGATGTAGGATATGTCACCGAGCAAGCTAACAAATTAACTGGAAGTTTTGGAGATATTATCGGTGGCAAAGGTGGCATGCTTGGCGATATGTTTAATCCTAAAATTGTTAACAAAGTAAGTGATGAAGAATTTGCCAAACTCACAGCAAAAAATAAAACAGAAGGTGCACCAAAACCTGCTGCAACTGCTAGTGCTCCTAAAACTACTGAAGCGGCCGCAAAGAAAGAAGAAACAAAAACAACAGGTGCACCAAAACCTGCTGCAACTGCTAGTGCTCCTAAAACTACCGAAGCGGCCGCTAAGAAAGAAGAAACAAAAACAACAGGTAAACCTGGAGAATCAGAACAAGCAAAAGCTGCGGCAACTAAAGAAGCACCTAAAGAAGCACCTAAAGAAGCACCCAAAGCAAAAACAGCTGAGGCTACCTTAAAAGATTTGAACGACCAGCTAATCATGTTAAATAGACATATGGTAGAATTAATTAATCACAGTGCCACTACAGCCGATGCTAGTAGCAAAACAGCAAAGACAGCGGCAAAATCAACTGGTAGAGCATTTTAAGGATAAGTCACAATGACATGGAAAAAATATTTCAGCCCTGTGGAAGTCAGTGGACAGTTAAGTACTATTAGCGGCCAAAGCAGCGGTAATCGTCCAGGACCTGCTCGTACTAATTATAGTAGCTATCTTCCAGATGTATATACAGGAAGCCCAAATCGTATTGAACGTTATCAGCAATACGAAGTTATGGACAGCGATCCAGAAGTTAACGCGGCTTTGGATATTTTAGCTGAGTTTTGTACACAAAAATTAAAAGATAGTAAGAACCCATTTGCTATCAAATGGCGTCAAAAGGCAACTAATTCTGAGATTAAAATTCTCGGAGAGTACCTGCAACAATGGAACACTTTACAAAAATTTGATACAAAAATATTCCGTATTGTGCGTAACACATTCAAATATGGCGATAGTTTTTTTATTCGAGATCCTGAAAATCAAAAATGGAATTATATTGATCCAAGCAACTTAATTAAAGTTATTGTCAACGAAAGCGAAGGCAAAAAACCTGAACAATTTATAATTAAAGACCTTGCGCCAAACTTTGTAAATTTAGTTGCAACACAGATTACACCAACTATTAAGCCTCAACAAGGTGCAGGGTCAGGACCACAACCAGTAGGCGGATACAGCGGTAGTGGCTCTGGAAGTAAAGGTTCAACGGGTAGTTCAAGCAACAGATTTGGTCTACAACAAACTGAACACGCTATTGATTTTGAGCATATTGTACATTTAAGTCTAAGCGAAGGACTAGATAACAACTATCCGTTTGGTAATAGTTTGTTAGAAAATATCTACAAAGTGTACAAACAAAAAGAATTATTAGAAGATGCTATTCTAATTTATCGTATACAACGTGCTCCAGAGCGCAGAGTATTCCACATTGATGTGGGTAATATGCCTAGTCACTTGGCTATGGCATTTGTAGAACGTGTTAAAAACGAAATTCATCAGCGCCGTATTCCGTCACAAACAGGAGGCGGACAGAATGTCATAGACTCTGCATACAACCCTCTAAGCATTAACGAAGATTATTTCTTCCCTAAAACAGCAGACGGCAAAGGATCAGACGTCACAATGCTAGAAGGCGGTAAGAATATTGGTGAAATTGACGACTTGAAATATTTTACTAACAAGTTATTCCGTGGATTGCGTATTCCTAGTAGCTATTTGCCTACAGGTGCAGATGATTCACAAAGCAATTTCAATGATGGACGAGTAGGTACAGCTTACATTCAAGAATTACGCTTTAACAAATACTGTGAAAGACTACAAAGTTTATTAACAACAGTGTTTGACGAAGAATTCAAAATGTATATGCATGGCAAGGGTTTGAATATTGATTCAAGTTTGTTTGAATTAAACTTCAATCCTCCAATGAACTTTGCAAGTTCACGTCAAGCAGCCATTGATGCAGAGCGTATTAATACTTTTAACACTATTCAAGCGGTTCCTTTCATGAGTAAACGCTTTGCCCTCAAACGTTTCTTAGGACTAACAGACGAAGAAGTAGCAGAAAACGAACGCTATTGGGCAGAAGAAAACGGTCAAGGACAACCAACTACTACAGATGCTGCTGGTGAATTACGTAGTGCAGGCTTGAGTTCAAGTGGTATTGAAGGTGATTTAGATGCCGCCGGAGACTTAACAGCACCAGAAGATATGCAACCAGAAGAAAGTGCCGATACCGCGCCAGGCGCACCTCCAGCAGGAACTCCTACAGCACCTCCAGCATAAATACAAGATGATATTAAGAGAATTGTTTTATATTGATCCTGAAACTAGGCACGTGGCTAATGATTTACGCTACGAGCCTAAACGTGACGATTCTGTTTTGCACAGAGACGATACACGCAAAACTAGATTAACATTAAAACAAATTAATGAACTACGTAAAAGTACTGAAGCACATATTCTAGAACAAGAAAACGAATTAGATTTCATACATTCAATGTATGCAACTCCGCCGGCCCCGCCCGCATAATTATAAAAATAGTCAAAAACGACTGTTTTTGCTATATAAGTACACTATTTTTTAACAATAGTGTAAATATAATACAGCCTTGTATCAACAATCATACCACAGGAGAATAAACATGACTGACCGCGCTCAATTTGAAGCTATGCTTGAAGCTTTGATCAATGAAGATCAAGACGCAGCAAAAGAAATTTTTCACAACATCGTTGTTGGAAAATCACGTGAAATTTATGAAGAACTTCTAGCTGAAGATTTCAGCCCAGAAGAAGCTAACCGCGCAGCCGGTGGCCATACTCAATCAGAAAGCATGGAAGAAGAAGGTGCTGAAGAAGATGTGGAAGAAGACATGGAAGAAGAAGGCGCTGACGAAGAAGGTGATGACGACAGCGAGGATAATCCCTTTGGCGGTGAAGACGATGAAGAAGAGCCAGAAGATGATGGTGAAGATGACGGTGAAGACGACGAATTCGGCGGCGAAGACGACGCAGAAGGCGGTGACATGGAAGACCGTGTAATGGATCTAGAAGATGCATTAGAAGACCTAAAAGCAGAATTTGAACAACTATTGTCACAAGAAGGCGAAGAAGGCGGCCATGACATGGATGCTATCCATGATGCAGGTATGGGCGGCGATGATGACATGGAAATGGGCATGGATGACGAAGGTTCACATATGCCAGTTATGGAATACTACAAGAAAGTATCTGTTAGCCATGGTGACAACGGACAAAATACTAAGTCAACAATTGACAACATGAAGAACGACATGGGCGGTTCTGCAAAGAACATTGCACAAAGTTTTTCAACAGAAAAAGGCGGCACACAAGGTGGTTTAGCAGCTCCAACAACAAAGCCATTAATTGGTGATGTTCAGAACAGCGTAAAAGCCAATGCTGGTAAAACTAGCTTTAAAAAGCAAGAACCAGGCCACGGTGCTGAGAAGAAAGGCAAAGGCGAAAGTAATGTTGATAAGAAAAGTCTTATCGGCGGAAAGATTCGTTAATAGATAGAGACATTGAAAAATATGTTATACCTCCGAGAGAATCTCAGTTTCAACGAAGCAAAAATGATCGTTGAATCTGATGACAAAGATGGGAAAAACTTATACATGTCCGGGATTTGCATCCAGGGCGGTATACGTAACGCTAACCAGCGTGTTTACCCTGTTAATGAGATTGGCAAGGCTGTTAAGACCCTTAACGATCAGATTCAGAACGGTTATTCAGTTCTCGGAGAAGTGGATCATCCAGATGATCTAAAAATTAACCTGGACCGCGTAAGCCACATGATAACAAATATGTGGATGGACGGTCCTAATGGTTACGGGAAGTTGAAAATACTTCCAACACCTATGGGACAACTTATCAAGACAATGCTGGAAAGCGGCGTCAAGTTAGGTGTTTCAAGTCGCGGATCCGGTAACGTCAAGGACGACGGCACTGGCGAAGTATCAGATTTTGAGATTATCACAGTAGATATGGTAGCTCAACCTAGTGCGCCGGGAGCGTACCCAACACCAATTTATGAACACTTGATGAATAGTCGAGGAGGATTAAGTAGCTTGCGCATAGCGCAAGAGGTTAAAGGCGATCCTAAGGCACAGAAATATCTCAAAGAGAGCTTATTATCAATAATAAGCAAACTCCAATAACAAGGAGAATCATATGTTGGATGCGCTAAAAAGTTTATTTGAAAACAATGTGATTTCTGAAGAGATTAAAGAGTCAATTGAACAGGCCTTCGAAGCTCGCATTAGCGAGAGTCGTCAGGTTCTGACTCAACAACTACGCGAAGAATTCGCACAAAAATACGAACACGACAAGAACACAATGATTGAAGCAGTAGATCGTATGATCTCTGAACAATTATCTGCTGAGATTGTTGAATTTGCAGACGATCGTCGTCAACTAGCTGAAATGAAAGTTAAGCTAGTTCAAGAACGTAAAAAGACAGCTAAAGTAATGAGTGAATTTGTTACTCGTCAGTTAGCTTCTGAAGTACGTGAACTACACGAAGATCAAATGGCAATGGCTAGTAAGTTCGGAAAATTGGAACAATTTGTAGTTGAAGCTCTTGCTCAAGAAATTACAGAGTTCTTTAAAGACAAACAAGACTTAGCAGAAACTAAAGTACGTTTAGTTCGCGAAGGTCGTCAAGAAATCAAGAAGGTAAAACAAGATTTCGTTACTCGTGCAGCTAAGATGGTTGAAGGTGTTGTAAGCAAGAACTTACGTTCTGAAATTACATCATTGAAAGAAGACATCGAAGCAGCTCGTAGACAAGATTTTGGCCGTAAATTATTCGAAGCTTTTGCTCAAGAATATTCTGCAAGCTACCTAAATGAAAAATCGGAAACAGCAAAATTACTCAAGGTCATAGACTTGAAAGATTTGGCAATGAAAGAAGCAGCGGAAGCTGTTGTTAAAGCTGAACAAATTTTAGAAAGTAAACAAGCTGAAATCCGTGCTCTTAAAGAGAGCCAAGAAAGAAAAGCAATCATGAGTGAACTACTTGCTCCACTTAACAGTGAGCAACGTGCAATTATGGGAGAGCTAATGGAGACTGTGAAAACAGAACGTCTAAACGAAAGTTTTGAAAAGTACTTGCCGTCAGTAATTAATGGTAAGGCTCCGCAGAAGAAACAGGCACTAGTAGAGGCTAAAGAAATTTATGGAAATAAGATTTCCAACACCAACCGTAGCAGCGAGGCAGTCGATAACATTATTGATATTCGTAAGCTCGCCGGACTTAAAATTTAAGGAGAATTTAAATGTCAGAACTACTTAATGGACGTTGGGCAGAAACAAAAGAAGCCCTATTAGAAGGCTTACAAGGCACTAAAAAATCAGTAATGGGTGTAACTCTAGAAAATACTCGCAAGTATTTGATGGAATCTCCAACTGCTGGTGCTACTTCTGCTGGTAACGTTGCAACTTTAAACCGCGTGATTCTTCCAGTAATCCGTCGTGTTATGCCAACCGTTATTGCTAACGAGTTGGTCGGCGTACAGCCAATGACTGGCCCTGTCGGTCAAATCCACACATTGCGTGTGCGTTATGCAGACTCATCAAGCGGCGCTAATGTGCTAGCTGGTGAAGAGGCATTAAGCCCATTCAAGATTGCTAGTGCTTACTCTGGCAACCAGAACGATGGCACTGCTAAAGCAGCTACTACAGCTTCTTTAGAAGGTCAAGCTGGTAACAGAATGAGCATTCAAATCTTGAAACAAACAGTTGAAGCTAAAACTCGTAAATTGTCTGCACGTTGGACATTCGAGGCTGCTCAAGACGCACAAGCCCAACAAGGTATTGACGTTGAAGCAGAAGTTATGGCTGCTTTGGCACAAGAAATTACAGCTGAAATCGACCAAGAAATTATCGCTTCGTTGACTTCATTAGCTGGTACAGCTACACAAACTTATGACCAAGCTGCCGTTAGCGGTACAGCTACATTCGTTGGTGATGAGCATGCCGCTTTAGCTGTTCAGATCAATCGCGTAAGCAACTTGATCGCTCAACGTACACGTCGTGGTGCAGGTAACTACGCTGTTGTATCACCATTTGCTTTAACAATTCTACAATCTGCTACTACTAGCGCATTTGCTCGTACAACAGAAGGTACATTCGAAGCACCTACAAACACCAAGTTTGTTGGTACATTGAATGGCGCAATGAAGATTTATGTTAACAGCTATGCATATGACACAGCACCTATCCTAATTGGATACAAAGGCTCAAGCGAGAGCGATGCTCCTGCTTTCTATTGCCCATATATCCCATTGATGAGCAGTGGTGTTGTATTGGATCCATCAACATTCGAACCAGTCGTTTCATTCATGACACGTTATGGTTATGTTGAGTTGTCTAACACAGCTTCTTCTCTAGGTAACGCAGCTGACTACTTAGGTCTAGTTGCTATCAATAGCGGTAACGTTAAGTTTAGCTAATTCAAACCTAGGGTTTGTAATAAATCAAAGGGCTCTTCGGAGCCCTTTTTTTATGTAAATACATTATGACCACTACAGCTTTCTTACTTCCTAATACAATTAACCAAGTAACTATTCCTAATGAAATAACAGGCATACCTAGTATTGATTGGAAAGACTTAAACTATATTACTGGCACAGGTTTATATGCTGTTAGCAAACAACCACTTTATACTATTAGTGGGTTGTGGATGGAAACGTTTCTTAGTAACACAAGTCAGATATGGTTAACTGATTTTAACATACCTGTAAATGCTAACACATTAACTGGAATAGAATTTCAATTAAACATACAACGTGCTGCTCGTATCGAAGACTTACTGATACAGTTAACCTTAAACGGCGAATTAATTGGAGATAATCTAGCTAGTTCTATTAATCCTGTACAAAGCAGTATGTATATAAATGATTTAAAAGAACCTGTAGATCCCATAGGAGATTATAATATCTACGGCGGATCAAATAATTTATGGGGAACTACATTATCTAATACTGATGTTACTGATCCTACATTTGGCATTGTAATTAGTTTTAAAAGTAATCAAATATATCCACATAGAGACATTGCCTATGTTGATCAAGTAGCCTTACGAGTCACCTACGCATAAATACAAAGTAATGACTCACATGGGGTGAGTTTTATGCGGAAATCCAACCGCGTATGGCCTAGAACGCCACTTTTCTTAAGGAGAAAATAAAATGGGACGTCCTTTAAATAAAAAATATTTTGGTAACCGCAACATAGGCACTGGCGGCTATCAAACAACACAACACGGTATTTCAAATACTGACACTGAAATAAATGATGGTGATGACCACATTGGCGGCGAAGGCTTTGCAGGAGTTACATTTGGCGCATCGGTAGCTGATACATCATACGGCAGCGGTGCATACTTGGAAAGAATCCCCACAATCTCAATAGCACCACCTACTATCGCTAACGGAGTGGCAGCTGTTGCCACCGTAAGTCATGTGCAAGCAGTTCACGGTGTAGTAAATACTGACGGTACTGGCCCTGGCGCAGACTACTTAACTGGTGATATTTTAACACTAGTTGGTACAAATATAACTCCAGCAAAATTCACAGTTGGCAATTTGGAAGTTTCTCAAGTGAGTATTGTTGCAGGCAATGACGGAACAAACGGTTATGCTGTTGGAGATCCATTAAACTTTGCCAATGGCGTTGTACTAGCTGTGGCAGCCATCAGTGGTGGCGGTGCTCTTGGTCCAGTAACTGGAGTAACTTTTACAAACCGTGGCACTTACAACGGTACTACTCCACCAACAGGCACAGTAACACATGTAAACTCATTGGGTGGTCAAGGATTTACTTGTAACTTTACTTGGGGTGTTAAAGATGTAACAGTGTTACAACAAGGCGATTATACAGCAGTTACTAGTGGTGCATCAGCAACTACAGTGACACATGCAGATTTGTCAGCAAGTTCAGCAGCTGGATGCACATTGGATGTATACTACGGTGTTAAAACAATTACTGTAAGTGAAAAAGGCTCTGGTTACACTGGAATAGAACCAGTTACATTTTCATCCGCAGTTGGTGGAAACAGCGAAACTCGTGCTACTGGTACTATGGTTTTAACAACTGATAGCGGAAATGTTGGCTCAGCAACCAATCAAGAAAACGCTATTATTGCTTATGCTTGGGTAGCTGGTTTGGAAGAAGTTGATATTATTAAACAAGTTTCAACAGATCGTTATCGTATCAATTCAAATGACACTGGTAATAGCGATACAGGATATGTTATTGGTAAATTAAAAGTTGACGGTGTTGCTGGCAGCAGTTTTGTTGGTGCCGAAGGCACACAAATGAACATCTGGGCATTTGATGCAGACGGCGGTTCATATCTTGTTAAGAAATTAACAGCTCGCAAAGCAGTTGTTTATCCATTTGCATGTGTTCGTTTAAGCAAATCAGCTGGCGCATTGTTTGCCGCTGGCCGAGCTGTACCTTGGAAGTTCTTTGAAGGTCAAGCAAATGCTTCAGCTGGTTATGTAAAGATCGAAAACGCTTAATAGAGAAAATTAATGACAAAAGTCGTAAATGTTAGTGATGGTGATTATATACTGCGTGTTCAACCTAATGGCAACATTATTTTAGACACGCAGTGGAACACCACTACTCTTAAATATGGTACAGTTACTATTTTAGGTAATCTTGATGTTAAAGGCACGAATTCCTATATTGAAACTCAAAATACACAGATTAGAGATAACATTTTACAATTAAATGTAGGACAAACTGGAAACGGTATTAGTGCAGCTAATGCATACATATCCGGTGTTGAAATTTTACGAGGATCTTATAGTGCAGCTCAGGTTATTTTTAGCGAGCAAGTACCACACTATGATCCGATAACTTCAACAACTGTCAACGGTACTTTTGTCATGCGAACCGCTGACGGAAAATTAAGCGGACTACAAGTAGCTAGCATTGCTAACTCAGGTACAACTGACTTTGTATTTGACATGCAAAATTCTACTAATGTGATACGAGTAGCAAATGCTAGTGGCGGCTATGAAAACAATGTTAATAATGATAACGATCTTATTAACAGAAAATATTTGTATAACTATGTTGCAGCTAGCGGCGGAGTGGCCACTGTAGATAGAATTTATTTTCCTATTTCTGGAGGAATTGGTAGTTCAACAAGTAGTATTGAAGCGTTTGGATCCAGTATTGTATTTCAAATCTCTCAATTAACTCGTGCTAGGTTAGATGCAGGCGGCTTGTCTATTGATAATATAAACGCTTATCAAAATACAATTACAAATACTGGAGCACATAATCTTGTACTGACAACATCATCTGGATACTCTGTAGAAGTTGCTACTGTCTTAGCATTGGATGATCAGACTTGGAACACACCTGCTTATTCGTCAGGCAATACAAAATTATATTCTAGTAGTACTGTAGGTGCTGGCGGCACAGGTTTGTACTTTACAAATAATCAAGCCGCGCAGACGCCGGACGAATTAATTAGTAGAAGACGTGCAGTAGCACTAAGTATTTTACTATAAGGAAATATAATGGCAATTTCAACAACAAGAATAACAACTAGTAGTACATCTTATACAGCATTTACAGGAGTAACGGTTGCTCCAATCACTGGAAATGCCATTACATGTATTATGATTTGCAATACTGGCAATGATGATACCGCTGTAATAAGTATGTGGGCTGTGCCCAATGATGCAGGAGCAGTTGGATCTCCGAGTACAAGCAATCAAATTGTCAACGCACTGGCTGTGCCAGGTGGTGAAACTGTAAGTTTTGATCAAGAAAAATTAGTATTTGGCAATAACGACACACTGGTAGTTTCTAGTAACGTGTCAAATATGCTAACTGTACTAGTAAGTTGGATTCCAGTATAACATGCGATATCTCAAGCGTCAAAATATAAATCGTAGGATTCCGCAAAGTACAACGGTATACTCAGATGCGGCCGATGCCAACGTCTATGTTAATCCTAGAAACTCTGGTAGTCTAGTATTACCGCAAGGAACAGATGCACAAATTCCAGGCAATCCAGTAAATGGAATGATGCGTTATAATGTTGACCATAATCAAGTACAAGTGTATCAAAGCGGAACTTGGAGAAGTCTAAGATTTAAAGAACCTGGTTTAATCACGCAACAAACGCTTGGTACAGGTGATGCCGACGAAGTCTATTTTGGCCCGTTAACTCCGTCCCCTATTTCGTATGCTAGTACACAAAGTGACATGACTTGGGACATGGTACAAATGGCTAAAAATATTTTAGTTATTGTTGAAAATGTTATTCAAATAAGCGTAACAAACTATACAATAGTACAAAACCCAGCGCCCACTATACATCATCCAGGAGCATATACAACAGGATATTATATATTCTTCAGTAGTCCAGTTCCACTAGGAAAAGTTGTTACTGTATTACATGGTTTTGACCAGTAATACAAGGAGTCTACCATGGGGCGAGAACTAGGTAGAATAAGCGGTCCGTTATTAGCAGATAATCTAAAGCGTAACGGAATTGATCTCGCATTTGAAACAAATCTTTTATATTTTGATGTTACCAATAATCGCATTGGTATTAATTTTAACTCTCCTACAACTGATCTTTTTGTAAACAGTACCACGAATGCTCCAATAGTACGAATTGATACCGAAGCTGATTTTGCCAATTTTGTTGTCAATACTAACACTATAAGTGCTACAACTGGATCAATTACTATATCTCCTGACCAGTCTAGCGACCCTACAATTGTTGTTCCGACATTAAGTACTGCTAATTTAAATTTTAATACAACCTGTATACAAAGTACGCTTACAAGCGACGATATTAATTTTACAGCAACCGGTAGTATAAACTTAAACAACGATGTTTATATCACTGGAGATTTACATGCTACCGGTAGTATTACCTTTGATGGAAATATCACGTTTGGTAATGAACCAACTGATACAGTAACATTTGACGCTGAAGTTGCAAGTGATATCTTACCAAGTGAAACGTTAAAAGACAATCTTGGATATACAAATAATCAATGGTTGGCAGAATACTCAACTAATTTATATGCAACATTAACTAATATCAACAACAGATTATCATCTAATGATATTACAATTGGATCGGTACACTTAACAAATAATCAAATTTACAATATAACTCCTGATAGTTCAGTTGTGTTTAGCCCCAATGGAGCTGGTGTAGTAAATTTAAATAATTTTTTAACATTTAAGGATAATACAATCAGTAATACATCCGGAACTGTACTTACATTTGCACAGTCTGCTGATTTGCCTATAAAGGGTCTTTATAAATTTACAACAGGCGATGTTGGTGCGGTAGTAATTCCACTGGGCGATGCTACAAATTATACTCCTGAAGTTGGAACCATACGTTTTAATCCAACACTTAATACTGGACAGGTATACACAACAGATAACGGCTGGATCAGTTGGCAAGGCCCTCCAGGAGGTATTGCTAACCAAACAACTTACTCAGAGGAAGTACTAATTTATACCCTTATGCTAGGGTTATAACCAAAATCCTATAAATACTATTACTGTAAAATCTGACCAAGGTTTTACGATATTCAACTGTGGTAAACCGACAAAGAGCCGAAAGGATGCGAGAGTGATCTCAAACTAGGTTAACCGTGAAACACGGGGTATACGGGAGCGTAAATGGCTGTTGGTCGAATTTCGGGTCCGCTCTTAAAAGATAATTTGCTTCGCGACGGAGTAGATTTAGCTTTTGAGACGAGCCTTCTTTACTTAGATGTTAATCATAGCCGTGTCGGTATTAACACAGCCTCGCCACAATACGACTTAGATGTCAATGGCACGATCCGTACTACCAATTTAATAGCAACTACAAGTGCCAAACTAGCTACTTTTACCTTTAGTGGTAATACTTTAAGTAGTTCAGATAATACAATTAATCTTACTCCTAGCGGTACAAATGCTGTAGTTTATCAAGGAAAAATCAGCGTAGGCAGTTTAAATATTGCTACAAATACTATTAGTAGTGTTGGAACTAATGTTGACATTAATGTAAGCCCTAGTGGCACAGGCAAAATTAAATTAAACAGTAATACTCTTGTCAACGGAAACTTGCATGCCACTGGTGATATAACTGCAGATGGTAATATTACTCTAGGAAATGCATCTACTGATACTGTAACATTTGATGCTGAAATTAACAGCGATATTTTACCTAACACAAATAATACCCATAGTCTAGGATCTCTTAGTTTAAAATGGAAAAATATATATGTTGGAACCGCCAATTCTGACAATGTTATCAGTACTTCTGTTGCCACATCCGATTTAAAAACTTCGGATTTAGAAATCACCGGAAATACGATAAGTACATATACAACTGACACCGATATTAATTTAACGCCTAACGGTGCCGGAAACGTAGTTTTAAGTAATTTAGCTTTTAGTAATAATAATATTACAAACACTGTAATAGGTGCTGTTACTAATTTTGTTTCAACTGGCAACGGGTATTATAAATTTGGTGGATCGTATGGTTTAGTTATACCGGTCGGAGATAATGCTGATAGACCTCCGCTTATCTTAGATGAGATTGGTATGATTCGATTTAATACCGTGAGTCAAGGAGTAGAAGTTTATAACGGTGCTGCATGGGCTAGTGTTGCGGGAAATAACGGAGGCATAACTAGTAGTGCAGCATCTGATATTGGAATTGCAACAGTTTTAACATTTGGATAAAGAATAATGACATCAGTTTTTAAAAATGTATTAGCGGCAAATTTAGGTACAACACCTACCACGGTGTTAACATCAAATGCATCAGCCACGACTACTATTATTGGTATGAGCGTTACAAACATAACAGCTGATCCTGTAACAATTAGCATAAAACTTACTGACCCAAATGGTGGCGGATTTGGTGTTGCAACTACAGCATATTACTTGCGCAATATTATAGTACCTCCTTATCAAAGTTTACGAGTTATTAACGGCGGCGAAAAATTAATATTAGCAGCTAGTACGGCTGTTGTTATGACAGCTAATACAGATAATAGTTTAGATGTAGTAATGAGCTGGGTAGAGATTAGTTAAGGAATAAAATTATGAGCTATATTGGACAAGATAATTCAAGTGGACTATTAGGTGGAACACCTCGATACTTTTACGGTTTGCGTAGAACTGATGCAGGCGATTTATACATTCAAAAAGTTGACATGATCCAAGGAAGCGATTCTGTAACAATTAACAATGCAGGTGATTCTGCAAATAATTTTATACAATTTGCTGAAGGCGTAGATTTTTTTGAAGGCAGAGATGTTAATCATAATTTAGTATTTGGTAATTTAAATTACGAACAATATCGATGGGCTGACGCCAATATTAACTATTATTTAGATCAAACTACTGGGCAATTTGTAGCTAGAGTTAATCAAGCATATTCATACCCAACAGGTGTATAAAACTACTAATTAACAAGAGATAAACAATGACTGAATTTCAAATAAGCAGAATTAGATTTACATGGAAAGGCCCATGGGTTGCATCTACATCTTATACTAAAGATGATATTGTACAGTACGGCGGAAAAAGTTATGTTTGTCTAATTGGTAATACTGCAACTTCTAATTTTAATACAGACCTTGCCAGTGCATATTGGAGTCTATGGTTTGATGGATATACATGGAAAAATACATGGACCACTAACACCATATACTCAACAGGTGATATAGTAAATTACGGTGGAATAGTTTATATATGTTCAACAAATCATACTAGTGCAAGCTCAGCTTCGCTAGCATCTGCAGGCGGTCTTGAAGCTAATCAAAGTTCATGGACAGCGTATGCAATTACAGAATCTTGGAAATCTGTTTGGACTGTTGGTACACAATACAAAGTCAAAGATGTAGTACGCTATGGAGGTACCTTGTACATTTGTACAACGGCACATATCAGTGCTGCAACAGCATTACCTCCATCAGGCGGCTTAGAATTAAATTTATCATCATGGGCAACATTTAGTGTTTCAGATGATTGGAAAACAGACTGGACTCCAACAACAGCATATAAGGCTAACGATTTAGTACGTTACGGCGGTATACTATATCGTTGTACTACCGGGCACACCAGTGCTACCTACACAACACCTACATATTTAGGTCTTGAAAATGATTTAAGCAAGTGGACAGTAGTACACAACGGTATTCAATATTTGTCAACTTACAACGGATCAAGTTATCGTTATAAAGCAAATGACGTAATTACATATGGTGCCAATGCTTGGATTTGCAGTACATATCATGTATCAACATCTACATTTAATCCTTCAAACTGGACACTATATACTCCAGGCCAAGAATTTGTAAATGCATGGGTCATAGGAACTACCTATCAATTAGGCGATGTAGTACGTTATGGTGGTTATACTTATACAAGCAAAATATCAAATAATACAGGAAACGTACCAAGCACTAGTAGTGCCAATTGGTTATTACTAACACAACAGTACAGCGTACAAGGTGAATGGAATAATACAACACCGTATAAAATTGGTAGTCTAGTTAGAAGAGACGGATATCTATATGTTGCAATACAAGATACAACAGCTGGCATAGAAACTGATAACGGAACATATTGGACCGTAGTAGTACCAGGAAGATATTGGAAAAATATCTGGGCATCGACTACAACATATGTCGTTGGAGATGTTGTTTCTTATAAAGGAACAAGTTTTGAATGCATACTCAGACACGTGTCATCAGTTGCTAGCACTCCGAGTAATACCGGTTCAGCTAGTACATGGTGGAAAACACTAGTACAAGGTGACGAGTTTGATGGATTACTAACTGTTGGAGATTTACCAGTATATGCATCATCTAACCCAGCTTCGGCTTTATTGATTGGCACATACGGTAATGTTTTAAAATCAACAGGAACAGATCCTTCATGGTCTAACTTTGGTGCTGTACCAGGTGTATACTACGTATCAAACACCACAGGAACTGACAGTCTTACTAACGGTACTACTATAAATTCTCCTTGGAAAACTATTGCATATGCTTGCGCCCAAGTTGCCGCCGGTACATTGTATACAAATGCCAATTATTTGCTGAAAGCCAATAAAGCATGGGCTGTGGCAGAAATGTATAACTGGATGATTTATCAAAATAAAAATAATTTAAGTCCGTTTACAACTAGTTCGTCATACGATCCTCAAAAAACGCAACGCGATGCCGAATATATTGTAGACGCACTTGTTTACGACATGGGTCGAGGCGGAAATAGTCAGACAGTAGCGGCAGCATCTGCATATTTTATTCCTGGAACTAATACATTTATTAATACAACTGTGGCAAGTGAAATGCCTTATTTTATAGCGGCACTAAATTATCTCCAGACATTGTTATTAAATGCTGTTAATAATACTGCTCCAGCAACAAGCTATCAATCAGCTAATAATGTTTCTTCAACGTCATTGGCAATTACAAATATAACATCATCTGGAGTGCAAGTAGTAATATCGTTTGCTACGCAAATTACTGAACCGTTTTCAATAGGCGAAACTATAACAGTAAGCGGTGTTATCCCATCTACTTATAATGGAACATATACTGTTTCTACTGTAACAACCAGTAGTGTAACTTTTTTAAGTACAGTAGTTGATTCGTTTATAGGCGGTACACCATCGGTTGTAGGGTCCGCAATTAATCAAACTATTAATCTTAGCTACACTGCAGAAACAAGTGCAGCTTCTTTGGTTACAAATTTAACAAATATTATAATATATGCGTTAACAAATCAAACTACCACAAACATTCCTCCAGCAAATCAAGGACTGACTGCTACAATTTTTATTAAAACAGGCACTTATCAAGAAATACTTCCAATTAGTGTACCAGAAAACACAGCACTAGTTGGAGACGAATTAAGAACTACAATAGTTCAGCCATCTCCGATAACTTCTAGCTTTAATGGATCTATTAATAACGGAAGTGGCGGATCTGGTACAATACTAACTGTGACTTCTATGGTTAGTGGCAGCAATCCAATTTCAATTGGTATGTACATTAGTAGTCCTGTTTGTACATTGCCAACACAAATTACCGCGCAAGTTTCGGGTACTCCAGGCGGTGCTGGAATATATACTGTTAGTAATGCTGCTAATTTTAATAGTATCCTTATTGTAGGCGGATATTCAACAGCTAATATGTTCTATGTACGCAACGGTTCTGGTATCAGAAATATGACGTTATCTGGAATTGTTGGAGTATTACAATCTCCAAACATTTATAGAACTAGCAGACCAAATGCCGGCGCTTATGTAAGTTTAGATCCAGGCACCGGGCCAGCAGATTCTTCAGTGTGGATTTTTAGAAAATCGCCTTATGTACAAAACGTTACTACATTTGGTACCGCATGCGTCGGAATGAAAATTGACGGAACATTACATAATGGCGGAAATAAGTCAATTGTAGCCAACGATTTTACACAAGTACTAAGTGATGGTATTGGTTGCTGGTGTACTGGGTCTGGAGCATTAACAGAACTAGTGTCTGTATTTACATACTATAATGCTGTTGGTTACTTGGCAGATGCTGGCGGACGTATTCGTGCTACTAACGGAAATTGTTCGTATGGTACGTATGGTGCTATAGCCGAAGGATACGATAACACAGAAATTCCACTAACTCCTGTTGTTAATAATAGGGCAACACAAGCACAAGTAGCTGAAGTATTTGCAGGTCAGGCTCAAAATAAAATTTTAGCATTAGAATTTAGTAATTTTGGACAAAATTACACAACAGCCAGCTATAGTTTTACAGGCGCAGGTACTGGAGTTTCAGTTATTGCTGACGAATTTAGAGATAATGCAATATTTGAAACACGTATTACCGGAACTTCTATAGCGGCAGGTGGTAATGGTTACTTAACAGCAGGTAATAATGCTCAAGGCGGCACCAGTTCTACAATTATATTTGCCAGTAATGATCAGAATTTGCCAGCTAATTATTTAGGTCTGCGTGTTTTTATTACTAGCGGAACTGGAGTTGGACAATACGGATATATCCAATCATATAATACGAGCACAAAAACAGCAACAATATACGCAGATTCTACTAGTTTAGCAGGTTGGGATAATATTTTGCCAGGAACTCCTATAGCATCTACATTGGATTCAACAACAGTATATTCAGTTGAAGCTAGAGTAGTTTTTAGTGATCCTGCATATACTTCTACATCAGGTGTGTTGCCAATAGCATCATCGTGGAGTTCAATTGTCTATAGTAACGGATATTATGTTTCAGTAGACCAATCTGGTAATTCCTTATATTCTACCAACGGAACATCGTGGACTAGTACATTCATTAATGCTGCAGTATACACTTCTTTAGCAGCAGGAAAAATTAGCGGAACAACTTATTATGTAACAGTAGCCGCAGGCGCAACTACAGTTGCATATTCAACGACTCCAGGAGTATGGATACAATCTACATTACCAATATCAGATTTATGGTCATCAGTTGCTTACGGTAATAATAAATTTATAGCTATAGGTGCAACTTATACAGCATATACTACAACTGGAACTGTTTGGATACAAAATGGTAGTTTACCTAGTACCACTACATGGTGCGGAGTAGTTTACGGATCTGGACCAGCTACATGGGTTGCGGTAGCCGGACAGTCTGTATCAACTACAACAGCCGCCTATAGTACTAACGATGGCGGAACATGGACGCTGACAACTATGCCAGTATCAGCTGTTTGGACTAGTGTTTCTTACGGCAACGGAAGATTTGTAGCAATTGCCAGTGGAGGAACAGTATCTGCATATTCTTTTGATGGTATTACTTGGATTGCTAGTAACGGATTGCCTAGTACACAAAACTGGTCCAAAGTTTCGTATGCTCAAGGTTTATTTTTTGCTGTAGCATTATCTTCAACAATTGGAGCAACCAGTCAAGACGGTTTAAATTGGATCACTCGATTATTACCTCAAGTATCAAACTGGGTAGGAATTGCTTTTGGCAACCCAACTATTGGCGGCTTAGTAACTCCAAGATGGGTAGCTATCACAGGCGGTGCAGGGCAAAGTACTAGTTTAACATCAATTATTACAGCAGGAGCAACAGCTCGTGGAAGAACTGTAGTAGCATCTGGTAAAATTAGTTCTATTAGAATGTGGGAACCAGGATCAAGCTATAGTTCGACTCCTACTGCAACTATAACAGATCCAAATATAGCCTTAAGTAGTGGAACAGCGGCAACTACTTTATGTAGAACAGCTACAGGAGTACTTGGTAACCCATCATTTACTAATAGGGGTAACGGATATCAAACGTCAACTACAAAATGTACACTAACTGGTGATGGTTTTGCAGATAGTTATCAAATATCTAGTTACCTTACTTTGAATAATTTAGCATCGTTACCAGCTGTTGGATCTAACCTGGTTATTACTGGAGTATCTACAGTTTATAAAATAGTTTTAAACTATACATCTTTGGTAGGCGGTGTTGCTACTTTGCAGGTAACACCAGATATTGATAGGAGTATAAGCCCTATACACGGACAAGGTGTAACTATACGACAAAAATATAGTCAAGTTCGATTAACAGGACACGACTTTCTACTTATTGGAACTGGAAACTTCTCTAGTACAAACTATCCAAATGTGGATGTAAGAACAGCGAACGAAACATTCCAAACTGTTGAAAACAATACCGGACGAGTATTTTATACAAGTACAAATCAAGACGGAAACTTTAACGTAGGTGGATTATTTGCTGTACAGCAAGCATCGGGAATAGTTACACTTGCAGCAAGTGTTGTTAATATTGGCGGTATCACAAGTTTAACCTTGTTAGGATCCCCAACCATAACGGTAAATTCTTTTTCAACTGATGCGTATTTCTTACAAAACTCCGATGTAGTTGTTCCAACCCAAAAAGCAATTAAGGCATATCTGTCCAGAAATATTGCCAACGGTGGATCAAATGCATTTACCGCATTATTAACAGCAGGTGTTACAGCAATTGGAAATCAACGAATTTACAATACAGCTGGCGGATCGGTAAAAATGGCTAAAAAAGTATTAATAACAAAAGGCATTAACGGAAATATGCCTGCAATGACAATGTTTTTAAAATCAGGATTTGATTTTACATAATGATAATTTTAAATAAATATAATAACTTGATAGTTTTTGGAGCTTACAATGGCAGAATTTAAATTAGGAAGATTACGTTTTATATGGCAAGGTGCATGGTCTAGTGCCACAGCAACTTATGTTAAAGACGATATCGTTCGATACGGCGGCAAAACATATATGTGTGTCACTGGTCACACACCTAACGCTAATTTTTATACAGATTTAACTGTAAATTCCTACTGGCAACAAGTGTCAGACGGCTCCACTTGGATGAACAATTGGGCCGTTAGTACCTATTATAAAGTTAATGATCTTGTAGCGTATGGCGGAAGATTATATATTTGTACAACAGGGCATACTAGTAGTTCAAGTCTTGGCACGGGCACAGCTGGCACCGAAACTACAACAGGTTTAGAAGCAGATATTGGAAAATGGAACTTGTATGCAACTGGTTTTAATTGGGTATCCGCTGGATGGAATACATCAACTAGATACAAAATTGGAGATGTTGTAAAATATAACGGTATATCATACTATTGTAATACAGGGCATACTAGTTCTGCAACAACAACATTAGGTCTTGAAGATCAATCAAGTTATTGGGATGTTTATACTAAAGGTCTTAATTGGATATCTGCTGGATGGACTACATCTACTAGATATCGTATCAATGATGTTGTGCTTTACGGCGGCCAAACTTACATATGTAATCTTGGACATACCAGTGCATCATCTGCAACATCGGGCTTAGAAGCCGATCAAGGCAAGTGGGACTACTTTAACAAGGGTATTAATTATTTAGGAACATGGAGTCCTAGTTCTGTTCGTTATAAAGTTAATGACGTTGTAAAATACGGTGCGGATGTTTATATTTGTACAGCATATCATACTTCTCAAACAGCATTTGATTCAAATTCTTGGTCAATTTTTATTGCCGGCCTGCAATTTTATAATAGTTGGACTACCGGAGTAGTTTATCAAATTGGTGATTTAGTTACATACGGTGGCTATGCTTTTATAGCGCAAAGACTAAACACCAGTGTAAATCCTGAAAGCGATGTACTTGCATCAGGCGGAAATTGGCAGTTGTTTACTACTGGATTTAATTTCAGAGGTGATGCATTATTTGACGGAACTCAAAGTTATAAAGTAGGCGATGTAGTACGTCAAAACGGTTATACTTATACGGCATTACTTGATGCACCGAACGCAACTTCAGTACAAGGTACAGGCAATGCAACATACTGGTCTAGACTCAATAGTGGAATTTATTGGAATCCAAGTTCTCAAACATTCACAGGAGTTACAGGAACCAATGTTGTAGGTACTGGACAAGACGCTACATTTAATGTTACTATAAGCAACACTTATTATCTTGTTGTAAAGAATGCAGGTGGTACAGGTTATGCTACTAACGATACTATTAAAATTTTAGGAACAAGTGTTGGCGGAATTAGTCCAGCAAATGATATCATTGTAACAGTATCGGCACAAACAAGCGGCGTGATTGGTGCTGTTACTAATACTGGTTATTCAACAACTTGGGCGACCAGTACAATATATGTACTAGGCGATGCTATTACATACGGCAATAGCAGTTTTATTTGTGTACAAGCACATACCGCATCTAGCGGAAATTCACCAGCAAGTGACACAGTTGGAGCATATTGGAATTTACTAGCAGCTGGTGCAATTACAAGTGTTATGACCACACAGGGCGATATGATATATCAAGGCCCGTCAGGACCAACAAGATTGCCAATTGGATCATCAGGACAAATACTTGGAGTAACTCCTTCAGGTATCCCTGCTTGGAATTATTTTGGTGTCGTTAGTAATGTGTTCTATGTGTCTGCAACTAATGGTGTAGATGCACCGTTGCCTTCATATGGAAATACATTAGACCGCCCATGGAAAACTATTGCATATGCTTGTGCCCAAGTATTAGCTGGAACAGCATTTACAAATACTACAACGCTACTAACAAAAAACAAAAATTTCTTAGTAGCTGAAATGTACAATTGGATGACATATCAAGCAGCCAATAATAACACACCATTTAGCGGTTCGTCAGTTTACGATCCGTATAAAACTCAGCGTGATGCAGGATATGTTATAGATGCAATCATATACGACCTGGCACGTGGCGGCAATAGTCAAACAGTAGCTGCAGCATATTCTTATTTCCAACAAGGATCTAATTTATTCTATAATACAGCAACAACAAACGCAATGCCATTTATTATTGCATCGTTAGGTCGTCTTGCTACAATTTCACAAAATATTATAGCTAATAGTGCGCCAGCATCAACTTATCAAAATACAACAGGTGGATCTGCGGCATTAACAACGCTAGCAATTACTGGTATTACTAGTTTGAATAACCAAGTAACGTTTAGTTTTGCATCGCAAACTCGTTCACCATTTGTTATAGGTGAAACTATAACAGTTACTTCAGTTGTCCCTACTAGCTATAATACAACATATACAGTAGTAGCATTATCAGCAACTAGTGTAACTGTTTCAAGTACAAATACAGCATCATATACTAGCGGTGGAAATATTGCAGGATCTGCTATTAGTCAGGCAATTGATACTAACTATACAGCTGAAACTGGTTCAAGTTCCGCTATTACTACATTATTTGGAATAATTACAACAGCATTAACAGCTCAAAGTACAGCAAGTATTCCTCCTGCAAACCAAGGTGTTACTAGCACAATTAATATTAAAAATGGAACATACCAAGAAGTACTTCCTATCAGCGTAGCTGAAAATACAGCACTAGTTGGTGATGAACTACGTGGTGTTGTTGTTGAACCTCTAATCACTTCGGCTGGATTTACTGGTTCTGTGAGCGGTAATACCCTTACAGCATCAGCAATCACATCAATTTTATCAAGTCAAAATATTACGGCTGCAGCAGTTGGTATTTACGGATCAACTGGTAGCGGCGGTGTACTTACAGTTGCTAGTACAACCGGTTTGCAAACTGGTAACAAATTTGTTATTACTGGCACTGGCGGTGGCGGTGTATCAGCTGGCACATATTTTGTAGGAGCTGTTTTAACTGCTACGACTTTAACACTCTCAAGTAGTTATGCAAATGCTCTTGCCGGAACATATATAACTTTAACTCCAGCAGCTACTATTACTGGTACTACTTTTACAGCAACTGGTAATATTATAAGCGGAATGTTTGTAAGCGGTTCTGCAACAATTACAGCACCATTACAAATAACAGCACAACTAACTGGTGCAAGTAGTACAGCGGCAGCGAATACAGCGTCAACAGGTTCAAGCGGAAGTTTTAACTTAACCGTAACCAGCAATACTGGTATTGCTGTTGGTATGTTTGTATCGGGTAACGGCGGTGCTATCAGCGGTATTCCAGCAAATACATATGTAACTTCTATCAATGGCACAACAATAAAATTAAGCAACGAATTAACTTCAGGCGTTAGTACTACAGTTTATTTCTTCTATGCTGGCGGAACAGGAACATATACTGTTAATAATATTAATGGTTGGTCAATTAGTAGTACATCATTAGTTGCAAGTTATAATACAGCTAACATGTTCTATGTACGAAATGGCGCCGGCATCAGAAATATGACTTTATCTGGTTTAACAGGAACGTTAACATCTGCAAATGCATTTGGATCGTACAGACCAACAGCAGGTGCTTATGTAAGTTTAGATCCAGGCACCGGGCCAGCAGATTCTTCAGTGTGGATTTTTAGAAAATCGCCTTATGTACAAAACGTTACTACATTTGGTACTGCATGTGTTGGATTAAAAATTGACGGAACATTGCACAACGGCGGAAACAGAAGTATAGTTGCCAACGATTTCACACAGGTACTAAGTGATGGTATTGGTTGCTGGTGCACTGGATCTAATGCCTTAACTGAATTAGTTTCAGTGTTTGCATACTATAACACAGCAGGATATCTAGCAGAAGCTGGTGGTAAAATTCGTGCTACTAATGGAAATAGTTCTTATGGAACATTTGGTGTAGTAGCAGAAGGTTACGATGCTTCAGAAACTCCAATTATTGCAAACGTAAACAATAGAGCATTTCAAGCACAGATTGCTAACGTATATACAGATAATTCAAATAAAATTTACCGTTTAGAATATTCTAATGCAGGTTCTGCTTACAATACAGCAACATATTCGTTTAATAGTTCAACTGGATATGGAGTAAGTGCTGTTGCAAATGAATTTAGAGATAATGCTGCTTATGAAGTTCGTTTATTAACAAACGGATCTAGTTATGTTACCATTACAAATACAGGACAGACTGGTAATACATACCAAATAACAATTGCGGCAACTGATATTGGAATTACTAATGCATACAAAGGTATGCGATTAAATCTAATTGGCGGTGCAGGTGTAGGACAAACAGGTTTTGTTGCTGATTTCAATTCAGGAAGTAAAATTGCATTAATGGCTAAAGAAAGTTTTGCACCTTTAACTATTACTGTGACAACAAATGCTAGTGCAAGCAATACCGCCGCAATCATTAATCCTAATACGACTGGCGCAGGCGGTGGCTATATGACAGCTACTGGAACACTTACTGGATCATTTACTCCTGGTATGATTTTAACTAGTGCTGGAACTATTACAGCTGGAACATATATTACTAGTACTAATAGTGGAACAATTGGCTCAGCAAGTCTTGCAAGTGTTATTGGTAGCACTACTGGAACAATTGGCTCAATTACAGGAACTGGTCCCTGGTCAGCCACTATTACCAACATGAGTTCAACAACTGGATTTTATGTCGGTATGCCAATAACAGCAACAACTGGTACTGGAACATTATACGGTGGAAGTCCTACTAGCGTATTAGTTACAAGTATTGTTAGTACTACTAGTATAACATATACAGTTTTTGGAGGTACTACGCCAACAGCTGGTACGGTAACTAACGTTTCCAGTATATTGTTATCAGCTGGCGCAACAAGTACTGGTATAACACCGTATGCTTTATTGCTTGGTGGAGCTATAACAGCTGGAACTTATATTGTAGCGCAAATTAGCGCAACAGGAGCCACAGCTCTTGCAACAGCTACATTCACTGGAACTAGCGGAACTACTTCAATAACATTGACTTCGTTTACCGTTGGTTCTATTAGTAATGTAGTAATTGGACAATTTATTGCACCAATTAGCGGTATGCTTGCTAACACATATGTAACTGCGGTTAACTATCTTACAGGTATAATTACTATTAGTAACACGTTAGTCGGTAACGTAAGCGGGTCAACAAGTGTTTACACAGCTGGCGGATTAGGAACATACGGTATTAATCAAACTGCAACTGGAACGCCAACAACAAGTTTAAGCTATAGTGTCAGTGCAAGTCAAACACGTACTAGTGCAGCTATTTCTGCTACACAAAATACATTAACAGTTGGTAGCAACGTTAGTGTTTATAACGGCATGCCTATGTATGTAAGCGCCACGGTAGGAACAAATTTATTACCTGCTACATTATATTATGCAATGGCTGTAGTTCCTAACAGTAATTTATTCAGTGTTGGTACTAGTAGCGTTGCTACAAGTGCAATAATAATTACTAGCTCATCACCATCGCCTGTATCAGTATATGCAGCTGGGTGGGATCACGTTGTTCTAGGAACTCCTATTGTAGCTAATTTAGACGTTACCACTCAATACATTATTGAACCTCGACTAACATTCTCCAGTCCATCTTTCACTCCAAGTAGCTCTACACAAATATCAGGAACATGGATTGATTGTGTATACGGTGATGATGTTGTTACATATTCTAACATAAGTAGTACAAGCTCAGGCGCAGGAACACTAGCTACGTTTAATGTAGTTAAAACTGGAGTATCTTACGCAGTTACCCAAAGTGCATCCGGCGGCGGATATGTAATTGGGGAAGTACTAGTAATAGCAGGAACTAGTTTAGGAGGCTCGGCAAGTAATGCCATTAATATCGTAGTAACTAATATTGGAGTTAGCGGATCAATCACAAACTTTACATTTACTGGTACAGGTAGCGGTGGTAGATATATTGCAATTGCCAATAGCGGAACTGCAAACCAATATAGTACTAATGGTACATCTTGGACATCCGGTGGAGCACTATCTGCATCAGGAGCATGGACTTCAATAGCATACGGTGCTGGTGTATTTGTAGCAATTGGTGCTGGTACTTCATCAACAACAACATCCACTGGTACATCTTGGACATTAGGCGGCGCATTACAAGCAGGTTCGTGGAGTGCAATATGTTACGGTAATGGAGTTTTTATGGCTGTGGCATCTGGTTCAACAGCAGCTTCATATTCGTCAAACGGCTCATCGTGGGCAGCAACTGGAGCATTACCAGCTAGCACATCATGGTCTGGAGTAGCATATGGCAACGGAACATACGTAGCGATTGCTGCAGGTGGAACACAAGCAGCATACAGCATAACAGGTACAACTTGGGTTACAGCAACCTTGCCAACTACAGCATATTGGAGTTCTGTTGCATTCGGAAGAGGAATTTTTGTTGCAATAGCTACAGGAAGTAATGCATCAGCATATTCTTTAGATGGAATTACATGGGTAGCTAGTCCAGCAGGATTACCTGCAACGTTACAATGGACAAAAGTTCGTTACGGACAAGGCTTGTTCTTTGCAGTTGCAGCTAATTCTACAACAGTTGCTACCTCTGAAGACGGCATTAATTGGACATCTAGAGCACTACTAACTGGAACAAACTGGCAAGGAATTGCGTTTGGAAATCCAACTAGTACTCCGTTATGGGTAGCCATAACTGCAGGAACAACTACAGCAAATTCTATAGTAGCAGGCGCAACAACACAAGCCAGAGCTGTTGCATCAGCTGGTAGTATTTCTTCAGTTAGAATCATTGAGCCAGGAAGTGGTTATGCAACTACTCCTGTAATGACTATAACTGATCCTAATGCAACAATTGCAGCTACTTGGACAGTCAGAACTGGCGTTGGCGCACTTGCTAATCCGACATTTGCAAGTAGAGGATCATTATATGTAAGTGCAAGTGCTACAGTGTCCGGTAATGGATACAGTGATTCGTTCCAAACTGGTGCGTATGTTAATATATCAGGATTGTACACAACGCCAATATCAGGAGCAAACGTTGTATTCTCTGGTAATAGTACGGTTTATAAACTTGTATCAGTATCAAATGTAACATCAAGCGGCGGCGGACTTACTCCTAATAATGCATATTTTAATATTAATCCTGCATTAACAGTGGCTAATGCACCTACACACAACACTACTACTACGATGAGAATTAAGTATAGTCAAGTGCGATTAACAGGACATGATTTCTTAAATATTGGAACTGGAAATTTCTCCAACACCAATTATCCAGGAACTCCGCTAATAGCTGCAGATTCAACAAAACAAACAATTGCAAACGGCGGTGGCCGTGTGTTCTTTACAAGTACTGACCAAGATGGTAACTTTAACGTTGGTAACTTGTTTAATGTTGTACAAAGTACAGGTTCTGCTACTTTAAATGCTAGTGCGTTCTCGCTAGCAGGACTAACATCGCTGACATTGGGTACTACCTCATTAGGCGGATACAATGCTACAATTACTTCATTCTCGTCAGATCCGTATTTTACGGCTAATTCAGACAATGTTGTGCCAACTCAAAAGGCAATTAGAGCATATATAAGCAGCCAAATTGGTGGCGGCGGAAGTAATTTGAATGTAAATACCTTAACGGCAGGTGTGATTTATGTATCTGGTAACACGATAACAACCACAACAGGCGTTTACATCAATGTACCGAGTAAAATGAATTTTACCGGTGGAATCGATGGAATGCCTTTAGCATTCAACTTTTTATTAAGATAACGGAGAATTTATTATGGCATCAGGAAGATTAGGAGCGATTGACATGACCAACGCAGCTACTGACACAGTAGCGTATACGGTTCCAATCAATACATTTAGCGTTGTGAATGTATCATTTTGCAACAGAAATACAACAACTATTACTATTAGATTATCAATTTCTGCTAGTAGTACTGCGTTGGCTACAGAATATTTAGAATATGAAACACAACTACTACCAAACGGTGTTCTTGAAAGAACCGGTATTGTAATGGATGCTGGAAAGATTGTATTGTGTAGAGCAAGTTCAACTGGTTGTACTGTAGTTGTTACGGGTATAGAAACATCAACAACTTAATTATCTGCTAACTTTACAGATAAATAAACTTGAAATATTGGAGATATTAAATGGGAAGAAGAGTCAATACACTGGGCGGAAATCCTGGAGGCGGTTCGTCGGTAACGAAGACCGCTACAACAGCATTTACAGAAACATATTTTAGTAGCGGACAATTAACACAACTTACAGCAACTAGTGCAGGTTATAATGTTACATTGCCGGCGCCTAGTGCTTTTCCAAAAGTATCAGTTTCATACTGGAATGATTCTACTTACACGATGACTGTAACAACTCCTACCGGAGTATTTGCAGGCACCGGCGGAAGTCAAGTAACTGTACAAAGTATTGCTGCAGGTCAAACAATACAAATTGTATCAGACGGTACAAACTATTATTTAGAATGGGAAAATTTACCAGCAAGATTAGCAACATCTGGTGGATTCCTAGCCCAAGCAGGCGCAGGTAATGCAGTTGCGTGGTCAAGTCCTTTTATTAGTGTACCAACAACATCGTTGACTCTTGGTACATATAACAAAAGCAATACAAACGTATCAAAATCACTAGCTGCATCATCTACAAACGGTTCTAGTTTAAGTTATGCAATTACTAGCGGTACTACGCTATTAACAGGATTATCATTAAACAGCTCTGGTGTACTAACTGGTACCATGGCTAACGCTGCAAATGCATCATATACTGTCGATGTTACTATTACAGACACTGTTGGCACTCAACGAGCTGTGTATACATTTTATGTGTCGTTACTAAACCAAATTCCAGTATGGAGTACAACAAGTATTGGTAGTGCTTCAGGGTTGGTTAACAGTTCGTTTAGCACAACAGTTGTTGCTACCGCAGGTACTGGAACGATTACATATTCATTAGTTAGCGGAAGTTTACCTCCTGGTTTAAGTTTAAACGGTACTACGGGTGTTATTAGCGGTAACTGTAGTCAATCTCCAGGCACACAAACATATAATTTCACAATTAGAGCTACAGACGGCCCTTATACAACTGATCAGGCACTTTCTTGGGCAATTACAACCACAATACCTTCTGGAACACAATTGTATACTGGACGCGGCGGCCACTCAAGTTTTGGTGGTAACAGCAACTCAAACGGCGAACAAAACTACTACACTTGGACAGCACCATCAGGTGTAAACAGTGTGTCTGCAATTGTTGTAGGTGGTGGCGGCGGCGGTTACTATGGTTGGGCAGTTTGCGGCGGTGCCGGTGGCGCATTAATCTGGGCCAACGGTATACCTGTAACTCCAGGTTCTGGCTATTTTGTAAACGTAGGAAATGGTGGTTGTTGGAGTCAATCTCCAGGCGGTTGTAGTGTATTTTGCGGAGATAGCACATTTATGATTGCCTACGGCGGATGCTGTGGATGCGGCGCAGGTTGCGCATACATGGGTGGATCAAACACAGGCTATTGTGCAAGTTATGGAAACGTAGCATGGTCCAGCACAGCTGGCGGCGGCGGCGGCGCAGCTGGTTATTGCTGTAACAATACATATACATACTGTAACTGTGGATACGGCGGCGGTGGTGGCTCAGCTTGTCAATATCATAGCTCAACTTACGGTACAGCAGGCGGCGGCGGCGTTGGAATTATTACCCAAGGAACCAACGGCGCTGGCGGCTCAAACGGAATTTCAGGATGCGGAGGATCGGGTGGCCAAAACGGTGGACATGGAGAACCATATAGCAACGGTATTGGCAACGGTTACGGCCAAGGCGGTTGCTACGGCGGTGGCGGCGGCGGTGGCGGAACATCACACGGCGGCGGTTGGGGCGGCACAGGAGCGGTTAGAATTATTTGGGGTTCAGGCAGAAGCTACCCTAATGCTTCAAGTTAATCTAATCTAAAAGGACAAACATAGAATGACGTTATATATTAAAATTGATGAAGACGGAAACCCAGTAGATTTTCCAATAACAGAAGAAAACATAGAACATTATTTTGAATTTATTGGGCCAATTACGCCTGAATCATTAAAAGAACATGGATTTGCAGAACTAATTAACGGCGAAAATCCTGGACTAGGGATCATGCCGCAATATGAAGTTCTAGATATAGTTCGAACAAATATTGTTAAAAATCCAGATGGCACCATTGAACAAAAATGGATTGTCCAGGAGTTATCAAATCACGAAAAAATGAGACGTTGGGTTCTTCCAGCAAGGGGTTATAAATTACTAATGAGTGACTGGACTCAAGTAGCTGATAGTCCATTATCTGATGAAGAAAAAGCATCATGGCGAGCATATCGAGCAGCCTTACGAGATATGACAGATACTGATTTGACAAATATCAAAGATATTGCTGAAATTTCTTGGCCAGAAGCACCTGGTCAGCTATCAAGTTCTGATTCAAAATGGCTTCCTGAGCCACCAATATATATTGCACCTCCTAGCAATCCTGATTGGCCAGACGACGTAGATCCTAATTTAGTACCGTTAACTCCTCAGCGACCCGCTCCGGCAAGTGGTAAATCGCTTGAAGAATAAACAACTAACAAATTAAAAAATCCCGCAAGTTGCGGGATTTTTATGATTAAATTTTAAAATAATTGTAACCAAATACCGTATCTACTAAATCAAGTCCGCTTGGACCATAGACCCAATTAAAATTACCATAAAAGTTGTTTGTTTTTATTTTTTTCATCAACAACAATGCATTGTGAAAACTCATACTTTCATTTAATTTTTCTTTTGATACGTTTACAGTTTTATTCCAAAATTCAGTACTATAAATAGATCCGCCGTGATATTTGAAATAAAACATATCTTTTAATGCATGAACGTGTGTAATGTATCTAGAATTTATTGCTATGTCGTCAGTTTCGCCTGTAATATATTCAAAGAACAATCTATTAATTGCATCATAATTCCATAAAGAATTACCAAACATTGGTTCAAAGAATAATGCTGTGTTTCCATTTTTAATTATTCTATTCTCTAAAACGTTTTTTGCATAGTAAGGAGTAAATTTGTATTCAATATTTTCTAATTCTTCTATTGAAATGTTTATTTCTTTAGCAAAGTTTTTCTTAGCATCTTCTATACTAACAAGATTATCGTTAAACAAATATCCATTACTAATTCTAGTAGACAAAGGAATCTGAAACATCCACCCATCGACAGTAGCACGATGTACAGTATATTGCCAATCTGTACCATCGCCCGGAATATTATGTATCAGCGCATGATTTAATACTGGACTTTGTAGAACAAAATAATTATCTAAATCATTAGAAAATCCTCTACTATCCATTACAAAATCATATTGATATTCTGCATCATCTACAGTTACAGTTGCATGTTCTACTCCATTTACTAACGAATTAACATGTCCTTCTATTATTTTGAATTTATTACCCCATGTATTTTTTAGTCTGGGCAATGCAAAATCTTTTAATTTAAATGTATTAAAATGCAAAGCAAATACGCCGTCGCCCAGTGTTAGTAGCGGCCCATGAAAATCTTGATCCCTCCAATTTTCATACTTAGTAGTCCATTTGATTGTTGCATCAAGATGATGCATGTCTTTTTCAAAATCAAAATTTAAACCTGCTTTGAGTGCTTTTGAAAATGTTCCGTTAGTACTTTCTCCGATACCAAAGGCTGGAATGTTAGGATTATATATCAGTGTAACTTCCCAGCCTGCCGGAAGGTATGCTAAAAAATGGCAAGCAGATTGTATACCAGAACTGCCGGCGCCTAATATTGCCAGTTTCATTAGCTGTTCCTGATAGTAATTAGTTTGTTGAATTCTGGTAAAAACAGATATTCGATATCAGAATGCTGTAACGTCCAAATAGCATCTTCTAGTGTTTCAACTAACGGTTCGCCACCTAAGTTGAAGCTAGTATTGAACAAGATGGGACATCCTGTTGTATTATGAAATTCTTTGATTAAGTTGTAGTAATGAAAGTTTTGTTCTTCCGTAACTGTTTGTATACGGCAAGTTCCATCTACGTGGATAATGCTTGGAATTTTTTCAGAAACACCAGGCTGGCAATTTACAGCATACATCATAAAAGGACTGTCTTCCATGCCACGTAAATCAAACCACTCTTTAGCATATTCTGCTAAAATACTACCAGCAAATGGTCGGAAATATTCACGATGTTTTACACCATTAACAAAATCTTTTCCATCTTCAAACCGTGGATCAAATAATACACTTCTATTTCCTAATGCCCGTGGCCCGTTTTCGCTAGAGCCTTGGAATAATGTGACAATGTTTTTCTTAGTTAATAACTCTACAATATCACTATAAGTAGCATCTTGTATTTCAACATCATGTTGCATTGATATATCGATAACTTGTTCCGTTGTGTAACTATGAGCTGGGCCTAAATACAATGTATCATGTTTTGCTGGAGTACGATTTCCTGTTAATGAATGCCAATGCATTAGAGCTGCTCCAATAGCGGTACCAGCATCATTACTAATAGGTTCTACATAGAAATTAATACCGTTGTCTTTAAGAGCTTGTAGGTAATGATAATTAGCAACACAATTTAATCCATACCCGCCGCTTAACACAACATTTTTATGTCCGCTTATATCTACGGCTTGTTGAATTAATTTAACAACTTGAGATTGTGTTTGTGTCTGGCAAGCATATGCAAGATCTCTTCGATTTTCTAGCATTGTCAAATCATCATTATTATGTTGATCTAAAAATTCAAATAATCCAGTATTAATCAATGCACCGTTAGGGTATGTTGGTACTACAATATTTCTATTAGCAAGAGGTGCTATACTTGTATCATCAAAAAGTGGAGGTATTGCAGGATTATCTTTACCATAAGGAAATAACCCCATAGTTTTACCAGCTTCAATAGGACTCCAACCGCAATATTGAGTTACAGCTTCGTATGTTTTAGTAATGCCTGCTCGATCTGTAATTAAAGCGTGATGCGTCTTACCCGGCTCATCGTACAAACCGCTATCAAAATCTTGAATTAAGTAACCGGGTGCCGGCCCACGTACACCAATATGCTTATAAAGCGTACTAAATTTACTTGGATAATTACAAGTGTATATACTTTCAGTTTCCCATCCAGTTACATTTTCATTACCTAGATTCAATGGAATAAAAGTTCCAGCGCCATCAACAATTACTGCAACTGCTTCAGTAAATCCAGATCGATAAAATGCACACGCTGCATGCAATTTATGATGTATATGACTTAAATCAATAACTTGTGGATGATTATAAATGTCTGCTTTACGATCAATTAATCCTAGTTTACGTGCTAGGCCTGTATAAACGTCATCGCCTGTAAAATCAATTTTACCAGCAGTGTCTTTTAAACTTTGTGTATGTGCAATTACAATATAATCTAATTTATCTGTATAATCAAGTATTTTTAACATTGCAGCAAACGGGCCGCCGTCGTATTTTTTACGACTTAGTCTTTCTTCTTCGATAGAAAATACTATTTCTCCGTCTTTGAGCAAGCATACACTAGCATTATGCCCTCGAGTAACTCCTGCAATCCACGATGTTTTTTTCATAATAACCTTATTTTAATTCTAAATCTGCGCCTGGAACTTCAGAACCAATCGTTCCTCGTGCAAATGTATTAAATGCAATGCTAATTCTTTCATTCTGTGTTAAGTTTGGTTTTACATAATGAAAACAAGTACTAGGAAATATAATAATCTCACCGTCTTCAACCGGTACTGTCCATTCAATAGAATTAGCAGGTGTATATTCAGTAGATTTCATGTTTAAGAAAAATGGCGGAGTTAATCGATTAAATGATATACTTGGTTGACTATCGCTAGTTTTAAAATAATACACACCCGATAATATACTGTTAGTATGACTGTGCGCAGAATGTTGTTTTTGAAAACCAGTAACATTAATCCAAGAATTAGTCATGTACAGATCTACTTCAATTTTCATTAACTCTTTCATATAAGAATGTACGTGTAACATTAACTCGTTTTTTAAATTTGAAAATATAGGGTTATCAAGTATCCAACTATTGTTAGATATATCATTGCCTAATCCTTGTTCAAGAACCTCGGTAGAATAAATTTCAGTAACCTCGGATGATGTTAATTCTCTACCTAATGAGCTCTTATAAACTATAGTAGGAAATAATGGATAAAGAGTAGATTGTTTAATCATTTGGATATATTTTTAACAACAGAATTAATTACGGTTTCGATTTGATCAGGAGTAACTCTCATCATGCTTTCATTATTTGAATCTGCTACTTCGTCAAGAGACATACGAATAGGACTGTACATTCTTCGATTTTCACCAAAATCAATTATATCAAATCTATCGCATCCAGGATACGATACATTTTCTTTAAATGTCGAACCAAGCACCACGGTGGCAGGTTTAGAAAGGGCATATGCAATATGCTGTCCTACACTATCACATCCTAAAAAATAATCAGCTGCGTTTATTAATCCAAACCATTTGCGTAAGTTAATATTTGTGATTTGATTAAAATCCTGACCACAAATATTTTTAAAATCTATAGCATTTTCACTCATGACAACTACTGTATATTTTTTTTCTAATTTTTGCACTATTGATATAACATCGTCCATAATAAAAGATTTACCGTAAATATCAGGAGTAGTTTGCTCCTTAGTCAGATTAGATCCTCGACCAAAAGGCTGAAAAATTACAACTTTCTTATTTTTACTTTCTTTTTTGACGGTATTCAAAGTTTCAATACCGCCAAACAATTCTTCATTGCTTAATACTAGCTTAGGAGGAGGGAGATATCTGAGATCTTTTTTGTTTATTAGCAAATCAAATGCTTGAGAAATACTAGCTTTTTGATTATAATATTCCCAGACTTGGTATGGCTCTGGCGACACAAAATTCATATCTACTAACTTGTCTCGAAATAAATTTCTATGAGCATAGTCATAGCATCTTTTGAATAATGTAGGATGTCCCTTAAAGAGATCAATACCATACTCGATAATAATAATAAAATCGTCATCCGGATTTTCTTTTTCGTACAGTTCAAACGCAGGAATTGAACATATAATTCTTCCTGCACCACCGTTAATAAAAAATGCTGTATTTCTTTTCATAATTTTATATTTCTAAATATGTTAATTTTTCTTTTGAGCCTAATGCACCTTTAACAAATACATTGAACGCAATGCTAATTCTTTCTTCATCTGTGTTATTAACTTCGACACCATGTATAAGAGAAGACGGAAATACTACTACTGAATTATTATTAATCGCAATTTTAAAACTAGTCGAGTTAAATATTCCATAATTACTGCTTTCTAAACTAATAGTCTTTTTATCATCGGTAAAAAATACAATGTTATCTTCTTTAATTGTACTTAGATAAAATACTCCGCTGATTAAACTATTAAAGTGATAATGCTTATGGTGACTAGTTGATGGTTTAGTAATATTTGCCCAAGACTGAGTTATATAAAATGTATTTTCATCCCAAAACATAATCTTTTTTGTGTATTCATTAATTGCAAATTCAACAATTTTTTTAATTTCACATAATTCTTTATTTTCTAAAATATCTGTATCTAAACTAGCCAAATTTCCGTTTTCGTTTGTTCTAAATTCTAGATTTTTAACATAGTCAATCTCAGCATCAAATCTTTTTCTGTCAAGATATTCGTTGCATATAAAAACAGGTTTAGAAAATAACGGATAGATTTCACTCGTCATTGTGTACATTATCCTTTAAATATTGATATAAACTAGGGCACAATTCAGCTGCACGTTGCCATTTTTTTTGAAGTATTGCACGTTTGCGTACAAATTCGTTGACTTCGTTCTTGGGATTTTGCCTAAACGCTCTCTCGGCATACAATAACTGCAATTTACTCATTATATGAAAATGCATACCTGTTGCAACATATTGTAAACCGCCCTGCTCGTTATGCCTAAAAACAGCAAGTTTCCTCCAGGCTAAATCAAAAAAAGTATTACTTGTACTTTTAATTGACATGTCTACTATTCCTGGGCAAAACGTTTTTGACGTTATGTTATCCCAGAAATTAGTATCGTCTCTGATACTCAATGCATAATGAAGAGAAACAAATTCAGCAAATGTATTAAATGTACCACCGACTTGTGAATTATAAACGTCTCTATCCCATTGGGTAATATGTGTTCTTTGTAAAACAGATACTAAAGATAACAAAAATTCATGTACTGAATATAATCCATTACTTTCTAACGGTTCAATAAATCCAGCACTCAACCCTATTGCCACCACATTTTTAACCCAAGTACGTTCGTGTATTCCAACTCGCATAGGAATATCTCTAAACTCTAAAGTATCTACTTGCTCCTGTGTTCGAGGAACAGCCATTTTATCACTCATTAGATATTGTTTAAATTCTTCTTTAGCATCTTCTGGAGAAATAAAGTTATCGCTGTATACATAACCTGTTCCTAGTCTAGTCCATAATGGAATATTCCAGCACCAACCGTGACCAATTGCGGTACAGTTAGTATACGGTTCAAGTTCTTTTTCCTTATCAACATACGGAACCTGGCATGCCCATGCTCGATTACTTGGCAAGATGTCTGCATAAGATTTAAACGGTTCTTTCAATGCACCTGCTAGCAACATGCTTTTCCAGCCAGTACAATCTACAAATAAATCTGCAGTAACTTCTGTTCCGTCAGATAATGTTAATTTATCAATACCAATTTCAGATGTTGAAACATCAGTAACTGTGCCTGTAATTAATTTTACACCCTTAGGTAAACTGTAACTTTCTTTAAGCCATCGACCAAATAATACCGCATCAAAGTGATATGCAACATGCATTTCTGGACGATACTCATCAAATAGTCCATGCTCGTTTTTACTAAATTTATTAGACTCGATTAACGGCATGTTAGAAAGATAAGTTCTACAATAATCTTCAACAGGTGTATCTGGATAAAGCGCACGTTTAGCTTGCCACTCCTGAAGTCCGTTTGGCGCATCTGTTAAAACTGGAGCTCCAAACGGGTAATGAAAAGATCCTGCATCTTTTTCATAAAAATCAGTAAACTTAATACTCATTTTGTAAGAAGCATTAGTGTATTTCATGAAATCTTTTTCATCAATTCCTAGTGAATACATCCAATGTCTTATAGTTCCTAGAGTGCTTTCTCCCACGCCCACAATAGGCATATCGGGACTTTCGATTACGACAATTTCTCTTTCAGGAAAAAAATTAATAAGCGTAGAGGCAGTCATCCAACCAGCAGATCCTCCTCCTAATACAACTATTTTGTCGATTTTTGTTCTCATCTTGATTGCCTTTCTAGTAAAGTAATTATCATAAATTTTATGCACCCTACTAGGTTATGACTATATAATAGCATACAAAAATCAGGAAATCAAGATGAATGAAAAATTTAAAATCAATGTAGTCGGCAGCGGAACTGCCGGGTTGATTTCTGCTTTGATTTTAAAAACACGATTTCCAGATTATAATATTTCAATAATTTGCTCTAAAAAAATTGGTATAATTGGAGTAGGGGAAGGATCAACTGAACACTGGCACGAGTTTGCTTCTTTTGTAGGAATAAATCTTGCAGACATGATTAAACAAACAGATGCAACATTTAAAATTGGAATTGTATTTAAAGACTGGGGTGTTCCTGATTATATGCACAGCATTCAAAATGGATACGATGAACTAGTGGGCGAATACCCGTACATCTACGGCAGGTTAATTTCACAAGGATTTGAATCTAGTAAATTATCTGGAGAGTCATTCTGGAAAAATAAATTAAATTCACGTTACCTGAAAGAAAACCAGTCCCCAGTGGCGCAATACCATTTTAATACTTTTAAGTTAAATGAATTTTTATCTAAAATTGCTACAGATAAAGGAATTGAAATTATCAACGATGAAATAACTGATGTTATTTTAAATGAAGCTGGCGAAATAGATTATATTGCTAGCACTACTTCTACTTATAAAAGCAATTTTTATATAGATAGTACTGGCTTTAAAAAAATATTAATTTCTAAAATGGGTGCAAAGTGGATAAGCCATAGCAAGTATTTAAAAACTAATTCAGCAATTGTATTTCAAACGTCTGACACAGACAACTATAACATGTGGTCGTTATCTCAAGCAATGAAATATGGGTGGATGTTCAGCACTCCAACATACGGTCGTTGGGGTAACGGATACATTTATGATGATGAGTTCTTAACTCCAGAACAAGCCCAACAAGAGGTAGAAGAATTTCTAGGAACACCGATTACGTTAGGTAAACATATTAAGTTTGACCCAGGTTCCGTGGACCGAGCATGGATTAATAATTGTTGTGCAATCGGGCTCAGTAGTAGCTTTGTGGAGCCTCTAGAAGCTTCTAGCATTGGTACCACTATCCAGCAAACATTTATGTTAATGCATAAATTAGTAAATTATAATGAGACTGTAATAGCAAATTATAATAAATCTTTTAATGACATTATAGAAAATATTCGAGATTTTATTGTTTTACATTTTGTAACACCGAGACAAGATACAGCTTTTTGGCAAAAAATTTCTAATGTACCTTTACCGGAAAGTCTAAAACAAAAAATGAATGTTTGGAAAACTAAGTTGCCCATACGAGAAGATTTTTCAGGACTTAGCAGATACGTGCTGTTTAAAGAATTACATTTTCTATTAGTATTGCATGGTTTAAAATTATTTAATATTGATTCAATATTAAAAGAATTTGACTCCCAAGATCAGGAAATTAAAAATCGAGCTGATCGGATTATAGACGAGCTTACTGAATACTATAAAGCTGATAATTCTGAAGTTATATCACATAAAAAAGCATTGACATTTATAAGAGAAAATACATTATGAAAATAGTAGTCATCGGTGGAGGCACAGCCGGAGTAATGGCGTCGACTTATTTTAAAAGTTATTGGGGCGAATTAGTTGAAGTAGTGTCTATTTACGATCATAGTAAACCAGGAATTGGCGTTGGCGAAAGCCTTACTATGATGTTTGATAATTACCTCAGGGGAGTTGGAGTTACAACAGTAGAATTAGTTAAGCATTGTAATGCTACAATTAAATTAGGATTAAAATTTAAAAATTGGACTAAACCTGATCATTGGTGGTTTCATAATTTTCCTGTTAACGAATGCATGAATCGGCTTGACAGAGTAGCACAACAATTTAATTTACTAGACGCTTACGACATGGCTAATGGAACTTATGATGGCGGACAAGGTTATAGTAAATTTTATTTTGAAAATAATGTAATTCCTGATGCTAATAATTTATTATATCGTCATGCATTGCATGTAGATGCTACATTAGTTGGAAGATATATTGAGAAAAAATTTAAAGACCGTATTAAAACAATTGATGCTATTGTAGAAAACGTTGAAGTAGAAAATAATAATATTAAAAGTATTAGATTAAACACTGGCGAAATTATCACAGCCGATTTATTTGTAGATTGTACAGGATATCAACGAGCATTGATTAGCCAACTTAATCCCGAATGGATTGATATATCTGAACAATTACCCACAGATAGAACAATTCCTAACCCAATATTTAAACATTATGATTATATTCCACCCTACACAACAGCTGAAGCTACTAAAAATGGCTGGATATTAGATGTTCCGTTAAGTAATCGTCGAGGCACTGGCTATGTTTATTCAAGTAAGTTCATGACCGACGAAGAAGCTAAAATAGATTTTAACGCATGGTTATTAAAAAATCACAATGTTGAATTACAATCAGACAGAGTTATTAAATTTAATAATGGTTATTTTAAAGAATCTTGGATTGGAAATTGTGTTGCAATCGGACTAGCCAGCGGGTTTGTGGAGCCGTTAGAGGCTACTAGTTTACATCATACATATCTTCAATTAGATATTATGACCAAACTTAACAATTTTAGTCCGTTACCAATGGATCGTAGATCTTACAATAAAGTACTTCAGGATGTGTATACAAATAGTTTTGAATATGTAAGGCATTTTTATAATACCAATAGAACAGATTCTGAATTTTGGAGATATTTAACCAACAATAAACCAGACTGGTTATTAGATTTAGAAGAAAAAATGTCAACAAGTTATTTAAATAATTTTGATAGTATATCTACTTCAGATGTAAAAATGTTTACATCCATGAATTTTAACTGTATTGCTTACGGTCATGGAAAATATGATAATCAAGAAAATATAAAAAAATATTTAACCACTAAGTGGTTACAAAAATATGCTGAACAAGTATCTCACACAAATCAACAAATAAAAAATAGTGTACACCAAAATCCTGTAGATCACAGACAGTGGGTTGACTCTATTTTAAACAACTAAAGGATATAACATGATTATAATTGATAATTTACTTTCATCATCGGTGTTTAAACTGGTTACTGACATTGTGGAATTTCATTCATTTCCGTGGAACTTTAATAAAAATAAACCTGCTATTTTCACAAATGTACCTTTAGACAACGGCCAAAAATATACACCCTTTGCCAGTACATTGGAACCATTATTGTTTGCAGCTGTTGAACAGACCGGAGCGCAAGTTGATGAGATTTTTAGGATACAGGTTACTATGCAAACTAAAACTGATAAACCTTATGTAGATAATCCAACTATCAATATTCCGTTTCCACATACATCGGCAATATTGTATCTAACAGACTCGACCGCATCTACCAAAATCTTCAACGAAACTTACGATTTTCACACAGATATTTCTAAATACAAAGATTTTAAAGATGCTAGTCATGGATGTTTTAAGGAAAAATATAACGGTATCTCTACAGTAGCTAAAGAAGTAGAAGCAAAAGCCAACAGGTTTGTCTGTTTTGACGGAGCTCAGTATTATTCAGATTCTTCACCGACTGAAGAAGATTATAGAATAGTTATTAACTTTGATTTTTCAACTCGGGCGTAAGCTGACTATCGCCGGGCACAATTCTATAATTGTCTTCTACAGAATCTGCTGTACTAACTTCTAGAATTGTACTCCCGGGCAATAGTGCTTCTAATTGGTGTGGTTGCAAAGGATTATTGTGCCACACATCTCCTTGATCAAGATTGCGCTCAATTAAAGCACCATTTGTTGTATCTATGTATCTTAGAATAAATTTACCTGAATTTACAAACCAAGTTTCAGTTTTTTCTTTGTGAAAATGCATACTAAATTTTGACCCTGCATCTGTAAAAACCATTATTTTGCCGCAATAATGATCGTTAGTAGCCCAAATAAGCTCATACCCCCAACCTTTAGTAACCATGCCTTCTTGTCTGCTCATACTTGTTCCTTGATATAGTGTGTTAATTTAGCATATTTTACACTAGTATGCTAGTGTTTTGACTGGATGCAAACAAGGTCCAGATTGAATAAATATATGATCATAGCGAGCAGACATGAATTTTACTGATTATTTTATAAAAGGCCTGGGTAATACTCTAAAATTTAGAGACAGGACCGGATTTTCCTTCCAAGGAAAGATGTTCTCTATTGCACCAAATACTGTAATAGATAGTTGGTATCTCCAAGACTTTAAAAGTGCAAGTTATAAAATAGCAGTAGAATACGGTAAAGATGATATAGAACATGTAGAAATATTACTATCTGCAAGGGACGATCAAGCGTCAATAACTGTATACGGTCGCACAAATTTAGGAAGAGATCTAGTTCAATATACTGCAACAGTTACTAATTCAGTAGTGAATTTGATAGCAAGCCCGTATTATGCTGCCAACGGCACTACACCATTATTAGGTGTCAATCTTGTACTAAACGCAACATACAGTCAGCGGGTTAATAACTTAGAAATACATTCTACCACAGGTGAAACAGACAGTACCGGAGGCCAAATAGGCACTGGGCTTAATTGGACTGGCAGCGCATTACCTGGTGTAACTCTTGACAGTTATGGCCGTGTATTTCTCAGTAATATTGCACAAGTAATAGTACCAGGGCAAGCAATCCTGTCAGCAGGTTTTATATTAGACACTATTAATTTTGTAAATACCGATACCAGTATTGGTATTACAACTAATACTAGTACAAATACTATAACATTTACCACGTTGGGCAACATTCCTAACTTGACTGTTAATAATTCTATAAACATAACGGCTGTTAGTACATCCAGTATTGATAATACCACAATTGGATCTCTAGTTGCAAAACCAGCTACGTTTACGTCGCTGTCATCCAGCACTGTAATTGCTACTGGCGTTAATCAGTTGATTACAATATCTCCAACAGGAACAGGCGCTGTGGTAATGTCATCCGGTGCAACAGGATCGATTAATAGTATGACAATAGGTGCCAACTCTGCAAAATCAGCGGCATTTACCGCATTGTCATCCAACAATGCAACAAGTTTAGTTTCGACTAATCAAAATTTTACAATATCAACCACTGGTAGTTCAACATTTAGTGCATCTTCTGGTACACGCGGATCTATGAATAATATAACAGTAGGCAACTCAACACCTAGAAGTGGTGCATTTACTACTTTACAAATTACCAATCCCGGAACAACTCCTACTAGTCTTATAACAGTAGGTAACTTAACAAAATTATTACTTGGAGTAATAGCAGCATGAACGGATATACATACATTGCTTCGCCCAGCCAATCGCAAATTAGCTTAAATGCTACCAACAACACATTAACTGTTGTTGGTAATAACGGTATTACAATTTCAACAAATCCGCTGACTAATACACTGACAATTGGGTCACAAAGCAACTTTTCAACACCAAATCTTGTGGTTACTAACTCAGTGTTTATCAATCCAGCAGTTGCTGGAACATTAGATAACGTAACTATTGGCGCATCAACTCCAAAGCCTGGCAATTTTACTACATTAACTGCAACTTCTACAGTTTCAATTAGCCCAGCCAATGCCAGTGTTACAATTTCTCCAACCGGATCAGGATCGGTGACTATTAATCCAGGAACAACCGGTTCAATTAATAATATGTCAATCGGTGGAACAACCCCGGCGTCCGGAGCGTTTACTAGTTTGTCAGCAACAAGCGGCCAAGTAACACTTGCAGCAGGTGCAAATAATATCAGTTTATCAACAACAGGTAGCGGAGTGATCAGTATAACAAGTGCAGCTACTGGGACTATGAACAACGTGGCAATTGGTGGCACCACTCCTGCGCCCGGCACATTTACTTCAGTGTCGATGTCTTCAGCACCAGCAGGTAATTCAAGTGCAGTAACTGTGCAATATGCTACAAAAATTGCAGCCGCATTTGCAGTAGCCCTGGCTTAAAGGCATCGTATACCTATGACTGTTATTTCAAAATTATTTAGATCAGACTCTGGATTTACTAGTCCGTATTTTTTAGTAGACGTTTCGGGAAATCTTATTACGCAAACCTTAACAGTGGCTGGTAATAGGATTGAACTAGTATCCGGAGCAAAAATAACCACAGCTGGACAAACTTTACTATCTCAGACCACACTGGGTTCTAGTGTTGTTAATATACTTGGAACACTAACTGGATTGACAATTTCTGGCCCGTTATCGAACACAGGAACAACTAATTTAGGATTGATTAGTAATGTTACGATTGCCGGAGGAACCGCTGGTCAAGTATTAACTACTGACGGGAATGGTGTTTTAAGTTGGGCAACAGTAAGCGGCGGCGGCGGCACTACAATTAACGGTTCAACTACATTATCAGGATTGACCGATGTTAATATTACAAGCCCTTCAGACGGTCAAGTATTAAAATATAGTACATCTCAAGGAAAATGGATACCTTCTGCAGACTTAGTTGGCAATGCGGTGTCGGGAATTCAGCTAACAGCTCTTAGTGTGTCTACAGCAACCGCAAGCGGAAGCGGTGGTTTATCTTATAATAACTTATCTGGTGTTTTTACATTTACTCCACCTGTTATTCCACTGTTCACTGGCGGAACTGTAAGCGGGTCAACTACATTTAGTTCTTCAGTAACTTTTAATTCAAGTGCAATTTTTAGTTCTGCTATTACATTCAGTGCCGGAGCAACTTTTAGCGGTGCTTTATCATTTGGTAATGCAGTAACATTTAATAGTCAAACCACGTTTACTGGATCCACTAATTTAGGTCCTGTTGGAAATTTATCAATAACTGGAGGAACAGCTGGGCAAGTATTAACTACTAACGGTTCTGGATCTTTAAGTTGGGTAACGCAAACTGTAACGGTTGTTGCTGCTAGTAGAACATCTGTATCAGTCACAACTAGTAGTATTGCGGCAGGATCTAGTGCCAACTATACCATAACTGGCTATAAAGGCTATATGTTGTATAGTATTCAAACTTCATATGGTGCCTGGGTTACTGTTTATTCTAGTACCGCAGCAAGAACTTCAGATGCATCCAGAGCTATTACTACTGATCCAACTCCTGGTTCAGGAGTCATTGCAGAAATGATTTCAACAACAGGAACTACACAATATTTTAGTCCAGCAATTGTGGGATATAGTAGTGAAGCAACACCTACAACTAGTATTCCTCTTAAAATTTATAATAACGGAGCATCTGCTTCAGTTATAACTGTAACACTTACTATATTACAAACAGAATCTTAAAATATTGGCTGATCAACATTAGGTAAGCAATTAATATGGAAGCTCAATCAGCACATTTATTTGAAGTAGATTTAATTGATCCCGCAACAGGGCAAGCACCATCTGCGTTACCAGTTGCTGGCCGACTTACTCCTCCTCAAATTGCAATAGCATACAATATTCCTAGTTCTTCTGGGTTTGGTGTAAAGATCGGAATTCTCAGCTTTGGCGGTGGATTTTTACAATCTGATCTTAATAAATCATGGGCAGACTTACAATCAGCCGGTCTACTATCTTCAGCATACGCAGTACCAACAGTTACACAAGTATTACTAGACGGTCAGACTGGTGTTTTTTCAAGAGGAAATACATTCCACGATGGCGCAAGCGGAGAAAATACTGTAGATATTTTTTGTGCGGCCACTATGGCTCCGCAAGCTAGCATTACTATCTACATAGGTAGTACATACCAAAGTATGCTAACACAAGCAATTGCTGATGGTATGCACATTATTACAATTAGTTGGGCTACTAATGAATACACATCGGACGAACAATATTTTACCAATGCAACTAATGCTGGAATAACAGTACTTGCAGCGTCGGGTGACTGGGGTTCAGTGGTAGGAACAACTGGTAGCACTATTGGATTGTGCTATCCAGCATCTAGCCCTAATGTTATATCTGTCGGTGGTACTAAACTTACTCTAAATGGTAGCAATGGACGTTTAACAGAAACCGATGATAATAGAGACAGTGCGTTTGGTAGTACATGGGGCGGTGGCGGTGGCGTAAGTACAGTATTTTCATTACCTAGTTGGCAATCTGGTTTATTCTATACTCCTATTACTAGCGGAGTAACAGGTAGTCCTACAGCATTGTCTAATCGAGGTGCTCCTGATTTTTCAGCTCCTATGAACGCTTACGCTTTATATTATAACGGATCAATTTCTGGCTATGGCGGTACTAGTTTATCAAGCCCAACTATGGCAGGTATGCTTGCTAGATTTCAACAACTCACCGGAGTTCGACGAACTAGTGCTGACTGGAATACTATAGCATATGGTAATACCAGTGCTTTTTATGATATAACTGTAGGAACAAATAATACCGTAATTAATAGTGGATACGCAGGAACTGTTGGCTGGGATGCTGTAACCGGCTTAGGACCACCTAACGGAACTAGCATTTATAAATCAATACATACTGGTTCTACATTTCCTAAACAAAATTACGGATTTCGCCCAGTAACAGGACAAACTTACCCAAGAAAAACCACTGGTGTCCGTTAACTAAGTCGTATACACAAGCGTCATAAATACACTATAGATAATATACTGGGCAGTCTTGTGCTAACTTCACATATCATTACATGTACAGTGACGTTAATATAAGCATAAATATAGAACCACGGAGAATGAAATGGCAAAGAGTCAACTTAGACAGTACGTTTTTAATGCAGCACTAGGGCAAATTGAAGTACCTGGTAAGATAGATTTACAACAATTATTAGTTATTACCGATACTACTAAGAACGTTATACTTTATAATTTTGCAGATCCTTCCTATTTAGGAACTTCTGTATCATTCGTCCGTGCAAACGACACAAATTTTATAACAGCATTGGACAATACCGACGGTAATACTATTATCCAGTTAAATGCTGCCACAATAACTAGTATTTCAACTAATAGTATTATCAGCAGTGATGCAATACAGATTTTTTACGAAAGTCCATTTCAATATGTAAGAAGTCCAGAAATTGGTACAGATGCGTTTGAGCGTATGCGTGTAGCGGCTCCGCAAAGTTTACTTGATGCTGACTTTGAATATGGTATGCAACCAACCAAATGGTTGACTGTTAGTCAACAACGTGGTATACCTAGCATTTATGAAATTCCAGGCACTGACATAACTGTTTCAGCTGCAACTTCAGATGCCAGCACACAATCTGGCGGCTCTTCCACAGCAGAAAGTATTATCACAATTACCACAGCTTCTGCGCATAATTATATTGCAGGACAGCCAATTACTATCAAAGGATTTAATCCAGCTATTACAGGTTTCGACCGTGCTGAGGGATCTTTCTTTGTATACACAGTTGTAAACTCAACACAATTTACTTTTATTGCCAAAGGTAAAGTAGGTTTTAGTAACGGCGATAGTATCTATACTCCATTCATTCAATTACGTGCAGGCGGTTACTATTCAGGATCTGCTATTAATGCAGTTATTAATTGTACAGTTACTGGAACTAACGGTACTGGCAACGTAGTAACGGTAACAAGCACAACTGGTATGTCAGTGGGATCACCATTCACTGTTAATCAAATTATTACCAACGCTGTTGCAACTAATAATTCAACTAATTATATCACGGTGGGATCTACCATAGGTATGTATGCTAACATGCCATTACTGTTCTCGGGAACTAGTTTTGGTGGATTGACTACTGGTAGTACTTACTACGTACAAAGTATCATTGATACAAAAACAATTACAGTTGTGACAGTTTCAAGCGGCTCAACTAATCCAGTATTAACTACAACAACGGGCGGCAATATGTATGTTACTGGTGGCGCAAGTTTTGGTGGCTTGGTTGCAGGAACACAATATTATATTGCCAGTATACCTAGTGGTACCACACTAACATTGAGTAATAATATTAATTATAACGCTACAGTTACCGCAACAAACGCTATTAATAATTCAGTGACCTTTACCACAACTAATAACATGACTGTAGGTGAAGCTGTTGCTCTTTCTGGTAGTACATTTGGTAACTTACAAGCAACCACATATTATGTGTATCAGATCATTGATAGTAGAAATGCTATTTTAAGCACCTCAGCAACTCTTTCTGTGATGATTCAAACAACCGCAACAGGGTCTATGACTGCAGCTGTGGGCAGTGCAATTCCATTAACCGCAGGTACAAATACTGGTTACTTGTTTGGAGTTGCAATCAGCAACCCAACTTATACAGTCAGCACCCCGGTTACAAGTTGTAGCTTTACCGCTTCTATTACTGGAACAGTACTAACAGTTACACAAGTTCAAAGTGGTACTTTAGCACCAGGGCAGGGCATTGCACTAAGTGCAAATAATACAGTGCCAAGTTTAACATCAATTGTAAGTCAGCTTACAGGTACTACAGGACAAACTGGAACATATCAGCTTAACACCACTAGTAGTATTGGATCTACCGCAACTTTTATTAGTACAAATGGATTCTGCGTAGTCACTGTTAACACGGGCAATGCGCCCCACGGATTACTTCCAGGAAGTACACTACTAACTTACGTAACTTCAGACACGGGAACAAATAACCATTTGTTTGTGGCTGGTCCGTACTTTGTAGAAAGCGTAAGTACAAATACAGTAGCTGGCCAAGTTATTGCTAATCAGATGACTTACACTGCACGTAGTCCTGGATTTATACAAACAGGCACACCTATTGTAGCAGCGTTATATGCAAGAAGTGACAGCTTTTATTCTCATAGACCGTTTGACGGTGGAGTAAGTTTAGGTACAAGTTTACCAAGTCATGGTGCTCAAGCAATACGTATGAGTAAAAAGTATATTCGTTATCAATCTGGTAAATCAATTAACTTTAATACTGGCTTGTTAATGGCTCCAAATTACGATGTAAGATCTGTAGTAGCATCCAGCACAAATATTGGTGCAACAATTACTATTACAACAGATGACGTTGATCACGGTGCTCAAGTAGGTGCAACTATTACACTAACTGGAGTTATAACATCTGGATACAACGGAACATATACTGTTGGTAACATTATTGATGAGCGTACACTTACAGTTGTTGCAAATCAAACATTGGGCGCAGCTGGATCTGCTGCAATTTCAGATCCTTGCTTTTTAAGTTTAAGTAACTGGTATGGAGCAAGTGTACGTAGCGGAACGTACGATGAACAAAACGGTGTATTTTTCCAATACGACGGCCAAATTATATCTGCTGTTAAACGCAGTTCAACATTTCAATTGGCAGGTACAATTAACGTAGTTGTAGGTTCTGGACAAATTGTTGGTATTAACACACGATTTACTACACAACTGGCAGCAGGCGATCGCATAGTTATACGCGGTATGAGTCACATTGTAACGCAAGTTAGTAATGACACACTAATGTATGTTAATCCGCAATATCGTGGATATGCATCAATCAGCGGTATTAAAGCAGCTAAAACAATTGATTACTCAGTCCCGCAGAGTAAATGGAATGTAGATCGTTGCGATGGATCAAATGATGCATTTAATCCTAGTGGATATCGAATAATTCCCATTAAGATGCAGATGGTTGCGGTACAATGGACATGGTATGGCGCTGGATTTATTGATTGGATGCTACGTGGTCCTGAGGGCAAGTACATCACAGTGCATCGTTTGCGTAATAACAACGTGAACAATGAAGCGTGGATGCGCTCTGGTAACTTGCCAGTGCGTTACGAAGTTCTAAATGAAAGTGCTAGAAGCCAGATAGTTGGAACAAGCTCAGTTGGCGTATCTGATCCTGTTATTAGTGTATTAGATAACACATTCTTCCCAACACCTGCATCGGGATATCCAATAACATTGTATATTGATAACGAATTTATAACATATACTACAAAAGTAAATGCATACGCAACAGCTTCAGCAGCAACTAACGGAAGTTATTCAAACACAGTTACCGTTAGCAATACAACAAACATGGCGGTTGGGCAACAGATAGTGTTTACAAATATCAGTAATGGATCTCCACTAGGAAATATTCTATCTGGAACAACATATTGGATATATCAAATTCTTCAATCTGGAGCAAACGGTCTAATTCAATTGTCTACACAAAGTAATCTTGCAACTGTGATGACACAAGTAGCTGCTACAGTTACTGCTGGTAGCATGACTACAGCTGCATTTACTGGACTAAGTAGAGGTACAACAATTACCCCATGGGCTACTGGTGGATATAGAACGTTCACGGCCGGTGCTGCTGCAACACATACTGTAACAACCGGAGTGTTGCTAGTTAACGGTTCGGCTAGCCCCATTGTAAGTCATTGGGGTGCGGCATTTATTGAAGACGGCGGTTTTGACTCAGATCGTTCATACATTTTTAACTATCAGGTTACCAACGTTTTTATTAGTTCTAAAAAGACAACAGCGTTTGCTGTGCGTCTAGCACCTAGTGTATCAAACGCACTAACTGGCGACTTGGGCGGCCGTGAACTTATTAATCGTGCGAGTTTCTTGCTTAATGCTCTTGAATCAAGTTCAGGAGCAGGCGGCACCAATGCTGCACTAGTTATTGAAGGTATTATTAATCCTAGTAATATGCCAGCATTAACCAACATTACATTTAACAGTTTGAGTAGTCTAGCTAACCCAACTGGCCAACCAAGTTTCAGTCAAGTTGCTCCGGGATCAAGTATGGTGTTTGCCAATAGTAATACTACAATTTTATCAGTACCGGTTGCTATTCAAGCTGGTGCAACTTTAATACCATTAACTGCAAATGCAAGTAGCGCAGGAGCACAAGTTAGTGACGACATCTTCTTTACTAACAATACCGGTAGCTTATACGGATTAACAAAAATTGCCAGTTTTAACAACAGTACAGCAACATTTACTGGAGCAATAACAGCTGGAAGCGGTGTAACATTTACAGCTTCTATTGTTGGTGGCATAATGACAGTTACAGTTGCACCGGGTTCAGGAACAATTGTTCCAGGTATGATTTTATCAGGCACAGGTATTAACGCTGGTAGTTATATTGTTTCTAACATATCAGGTACAGGAACAAGTGTTAACTCAACTTGGCAAGTTAGTAGTGCGCAAACAATTCAATCAGTTGCAGCAACTGGTACATTGTACACATTAACTGTTAATGCAGTAGCAAGCGGAATTATCACTTCAGGTATGATATTGAGCGGTGGTAATGCTGGTGTAAACCAATACATTACTATTCAGCTAACATCAACATTTACAGGTAATGCATTAGGTAACATTGGTACATATGCAGTTAACGTAGCAACAACATTTGCTAGTCAAAGCACAACCGGTACACTTACCGGAATAGTAACAAATCAGCCAACATATGCTGCTATTCAAAATGGTACGGTTCAACTTACTCGCGGAACATACGCATTACCAGGCGAAACTGTATTCTCGTACATTAACTCACCAGCTAACAAAGACTCATTGGATTTAACATCATTCAAGGAATTGACTAACACTCCGATCGGCGGACGTGGTTGTTATCCAAACGGTTGTGATATCTTGTTTGTTAATGCTTACATTACACAAGGATCACCAATTAACCAGAACTTGGTTCTACGTTGGGGTGAAGCTCAAGCGTAAGAGGTTACAAAGACAAAAAAGCCGCTTTATGCGGCTTTTTTTATATTAGATCAACAAGATCAAATACGGTTTGTAATTTAGTACGAATAGTTTTACTTGAAAAACTATTACGTAATCCTTGATGTAGTGGTTTAGGCGCACGATCTATTGTTGCCCACGCCCATCCTTGGTGCTCGTCACTTAATACAGGAACAAATTCATCTTTGATCACACACAAGTATGTGTGAAAATTAAACACTCGATCGTTAGATACAAATGTTTCTAAAGGAATAGTTTTTAATATAGTAGGAATTGTTCCTATTTCTTCAGCTACTTCTCGTTGTAACCCTTGCCATGGTGTTTCGCCAGTAATATTAGTGCCACCAACTAGGCCCCATGTGCCTTCATGTTTACCTGATGCTTTTTGTAATAACAAAAATCTTCGAGTGGATTTAGCATAAAATAATGCACCACTACAAACAATAGCTTCTTTTACAATACGATTTTCCATAGTTCTGGAGTATATTCACCTTCAAAGCTCTTTAACCAGGAAACACCGTTCCACTTGTACTGAACTCCAGTATATATATTCGTTTGCCAGATCATGGTATGCGGATACTGACTAGATGCAAATATAACATTCCACTCAGTACCATTCCATTCTATAATATCATTAGCCTTGGCTAATAATAATCCCCATGCTTCTGTCTCAGTAGCAGGAACAGCTGGAGCACCTGTAATTGGGTTTGCTGGAGCACCGGCAAATCCTACATCTTCAATAATAAGATATCTTGTTCCTATAGTAGGATCGCCAGATTTTCTAGGATTAAATGTCAATGGATTTATGATAGCATCAATAGTTCCAGGGCTATTAGGCCTATTACTAACGGCTAAATTATACCCAGGTTGATTTTCTAAAATGCCATTACTGTCTAGACCGGTATTTGATACAAGCGTATCGGGGTTCCATTCTACAGTTAATATGCCTTCATCAAGACTGTTAACAACAAATGTGCCTACGACATAAGTGCCGTCGGGTTGCGTAAGATAAATTGCACTTGCTCCCGGTACATATTTTCCATTTGTAGAAGATAAGAATGGTAACCAGCTAAGTCGTGTGCCTTGACGCTTAGGAACCGCATCGAGTGTCGGTTCTCGGGGAACCAAACTTTCTGCTGGATTTAATAATATTACATTGTTTGCATAAACTTCTATATTGTTATTTGTTATAGTACCAGCTAGGGTAGTTATTCCAGCATCAAATACAGATGTTGGGCCTATTGGATCAAAAGCAATACCGTCTATGTAGTTATCATTAGATTGTGAAGTATTATTCCAAATACTAGCTACAATTTTTGTAGTAATACCTAAGCGTTTAACTTTAACTGGCGGGCTGATCCACACCGGTGTATCTAAAGTTATAGTAGCAACTTCAATAGGCGTATCATTACCTACTGGTACGCTTCGACTTGACCAATTTATATCGTTTAAGTTTAGTACGCTTAAACTTGTCCAGTCTATATAATTATCGGTAGTTTGTATTTCTAAACTAGGATTGAATAAAACTAAAATTTGTTCCATTATTTGTAATTTTTGTTCAGTACTACTTGACCATATATCACAACTCATGGTTAATTTAAATGGAGTCGGCATCAACCTTTCAATAGTATAATTGCGCCCTTGTTGTTGATTATAAATCATTTGTCCGTAAGTAGGACTTCCAACCGTCTCATCAAGTTGCATGTCTCTTTCACGAATATGCATTTTTCCAACAAATGTTGAGTCGGATAAACGCTCTCTGTCTAAGGCAAATGATTTAACATAGATAGCAATTCTTGGCACACTATTAACTTTGTTTCCTAAACTATTTTGACTAATAATATTAGCAACTTGTCTATCAGGATCACCGTACATGACCGGTATACGATGAAGACTTCCGTCACCGTATTGAACAACAAAATTACTAAACACACGAATAGTCTGTGTAATATAGCGTCTTATCTGACCATCATAAAAGAATTCCAATTTAATTATCCTTAAAAATCTGCACTAGGTCGGAGAACTTTGCTAAGACTTTGACGTTGTCGTTCTCTGTGGTTATACATAGTTATAGTCCATTGCCCGTCATATGGTATTGTTTGCTGGACATTATCAATTACTGGTAAATTAATTCTATATTTAAGACTAGTTATACCTAATTTGTTTGTGTATTGATACGATGTTAAGAGTCCTCGAGTGTCTGCAATTGAGTAATCGTACTCGGTTACACCTTGCATTGGCATACCTATCTTTAGTACAATATACATTGCAGTAACCGTAACTGGAATCTGTGTGTCTATAGTAGTTTGTCCAGTTGTTAGAGTAGCAAAATCAGTAGTAACAACATCGTTATATGTCCATACGTCATTATTAATAAATCCAGTTTTTAATGTACTACGAGTGTTAGTTTGAGTCATTGTCATTCTAACAGCATCTTCTACAGCAACCCACGAATTTAAATCGCTATCAAATCTAAACAACCTATTAGGTAAAAAATCAACTCTTAAAAAGAAATCGTCGGGACCTGGACTAGTAGGAAAATTAATTCCAAAACCAAATGTATACCCGTTAACAGGATAACCGTCGCCTACTAGGTATCCTTGATAACCTGTTTTTTGTCCAACCCCGTATGTACCCGAAGCAAGTTGGCTGGCAATACTTGCATCGATTGTATCTTGGTCTGCTGTTTGTATAACTGGAGTCCCGTTGGCAGGATCTATTCCCAGTGTGTAAAATTGTCTGGTTTCGTAACCGCTTAATGGGGCATCCGCTTCGGCTTGTCTAATAACAGCGTCGTTGATTGCCAACTCAGCATTGTACGTGCTCATCAGATCACGTAATGTCTGATTAGTAGGATCGCCGTTAGCATCTTTAGCAGGCTGGTCAAAAATTTGTTGAAATTGTTGACTATCTGTAATGCGTTTTAGTTTTAATCTATATAAGTGCGCATACCAAGTAACACTAAATCCCTCGCTGGCACGACCTACATCTTCTACAACATAATATCGCGGCATACCAATATCAAACTCATTTAACGCAAAATCATCACGTAAATGAGGTAACTCTATTACATCCCCACTGATAGGTTTACGACCAAGATAATGTATAAAATCATTAATATGCACAGTCATGTACAATGTATCATTATCAATAAACAAACCAAATTGACTTAAATTAAAGTCAATATTTTGTACATTATATAAACCTCTTATTTTATAAATTGTTTTATCGTAGGTCCTGTCTCGGTTTTCTAACAGCAACAAATCTTGAATATTTGAAGGATTTGTATTAGCATAGTTAGGCTTATCAGCCGTAGCCATGCTAGGATCGTTGTTTGAACCTAGATATTTGTGCCAATAAACATCCGTGCCCCCTACTTGGAACATTTCAGACACTTGTCGGTCAATAAATTTGTAATCAGGACCCCGTTCGGGTTTGTATAATGAAAGTCTTGGCATGATAGTATTTATGGTAAGATAAATATCATAGGAGATCAAAATATGGATGATTTAGCATCAAGTACCCAATCAAACAGTACTATAGAAAGAAATAATGTATTTCAATACATTAAAACAATGCTGGGCGACGGCATGATCGAAGTAGAGCTAGATCCTATCCATTTAGAAACTGGATTAGATAGAGCACTTACCCGATACAGACAACGTAGCCCAAATGCTGTAGAAGAAAGTTACAGTTTTTTGGAACTTATACAGGATCAAAATGAATATAGATTACCTGATGAAATCATCACAGTGCGTCAAGTGTTTCGTAGAGCTATTGGCTCAAGAAGTGGAATTGGTGCGGGTGGTACGTTATTTGAGCCGTTTAACCTAGCTTATACAAATACATATTTGATGTCAGGAAGTATGATGGGCGGGTTAGCAACATACGATGCCTTTGCTGGTTATCAAAAACTAGTAGGACGTATGTTTGGTAGTTACATAGAATTTAACTGGAAACCAACCAGTCATATACTAGATATTTTACAACGTCCGTTTGCACAGGGCGAGCAAATACTTGTACAAAGCTACAACTATAGACCAGACTGGGTGCTGTTGCAAGATATATATGCAAAACAATGGTTGAAAGACTATGCTCTGGCAACTTGTAAAATGATGCTAGGAGAAGCTCGCGGAAAGTTTGCATCAATAGCTGGTCCAGGAAGCTCAATCCAGATGAACGGCAACGATTTGAAATCTAGTGCTAAAGAAGATTTTGAGCGCCTTGACAAAGAATTATTAGATTTTACCGCTGGCGGAACTGGGTATTATTTCATAACTGGCTAATAAATTTCTTGACCTTGTAGTCTATTTGTTATATAATAGACTATGAGACAAATAATTGATAACTTCCTTCCTGTTGCTGAATTTGAAAAAATTCAACAGGTAATGACGTCTAATATGTTTCCTTGGTTCCTCGACGCTGTATTGGAAGAACCATATACAATACTAACAGGTGCAATCAACAACTGGCAACTTTGTCACGCTTTTTATAAAACACCTAGACAGCACACTCAATCTTTTGATTTAATAGAACCGCTGTTAGCAAGAATTCAACCGACGCCTAGGCTCATTATAAAAATAAAAGCTAATATAAATCCAAGAACTGATAGTGTTCAAATTCACGGATACCATACAGATATACCATATGATGATGTAACAACTATATCAAAAACCGCTGTGTTTTATATCAATGATAATGATGGATATACTATTTTTGAAAACGATAAACAAATTGTATCTAGTGTAGCAAATCGTATGTTAATATTTTCAGCAAACGAAAAACACAGTGGTACTAGTTGTACTGATCAACAATATCGTATGGTAATAAATTTTAATTATATTTAGAGGTTTTTATGATTATAGGTGTGTGCGGTTTTATTGGCTCTGGCAAAGACACTATTGCGGATTATCTTACTAATTTTCACGGTTACCGACGTGAAAGTTTTGCCAACTCGTTAAAAGATGCGGTAGCTTACGTTTTTGGTTGGGACCGTACTATGTTAGAAGGGCGTACAAAACAAGCCCGCGAATGGCGTGAACAAGTGGATCCATGGTGGGCAGAACGCTTAAACATGCCTAATCTAACACCACGTTGGGTACTACAATATTGGGGTACGGAAGTATGCCGCAAAGCATTCCACGACGATATATGGATTGCAAGTCTAGAAAATAAACTCCGTAATAGTACTGATGACATTGTTATCAGTGATTGCCGTTTTCCTAACGAAATTAAATCAATTAAAGATGCCGGAGGCATTGTAGTGCGGGTTGTTCGAGGCCCTGAGCCTGACTGGTACGATGACGCAATCAATATGAACGCAGGCGACAGAAATATGAGTTATGCTATCAGTAGCGAACGTATTAAACGCTTAAAAATTCACGCTAGCGAAACTGCATGGGTTGGAACAGAATTTGATGCGGTACTAGATAACAATTCTACCATCGATGCTTTATATGAGCAAGTATTGACTATTATAAATCAGCAACTAAGTCCCCTTGCCGCCACTTAACACCTTCTTTATGCAACACCCTAGCACAGTTAGAACATACAGTTTTTAAATTTGCTGGTCTACAATTGTTTAAGTCGCCGTCAACATGAAACACACTGAACACCTCGGTGTGGAGTGATTTAAACCCACATTTTTCACATTGCGATTTTTGTTTATAGCCAGCCCGTTGCCAGCGGGCAACTTTTACACCCCGTAAACACGGGCCGCACTGGCTTCTATAAAAAGCCACACCTTCTTTATAATAATTGATAGCAACCGGCCCTCGGCCGCACGAACATAATGGTCTCATATTTTATTTAAGCCTTTTCGTAACCTTTTCGTATGCTATAAGTCATATAAAAACTCAAAATACTATAAATACATACAAGAACATGTACTCATGGAGATAAAAATATGGCACAATTAAGTTCACCCGGTGTAAGCGTATCAGTAGTAGACGAATCGTTTTACACTCCAGCAGCCCCAGGAACTGTACCTTTGATCATTGTTGCTAGCCAACAAGATAAAGAAAATTCAGCTGGTACTGGAATCGCTCCTGGCACGATGGCAACAAATGCTGGCAAAGTATACTTGCTAACAAGTCAAGCAGATTTAGGAAGTACTTTTGGTATTCCTTATTTCCAAACTGACGCAGAAAATAATCCTGTACACGCAGGCGAGATCAATGAATACGGACTACAAGCTGCTTATAGCTTCTTGGGAGTAAGTAATCAGGCATACGTAGTACGTGCTGATGTAGACACTAAACAACTAATTGGTACAGCAACAGCTCCAAAAGGTTTACCAGTAGATGGCACATGGTGGTTGGATACAAGTGCTACAAACCTTGGAGTATTTCAGTGGAATTCAACTCCAGCTGGCGCAGGCGATGGCCAAACATTCCAACATCAAAAAGTTACAGTTATAACAGACATTGCACTAGTTAATACTAGTACATATGCACCGCTTCCTACAGTAGGCACAGCAGGTGACTATGCAATGGTTAGCGTTACTACTTTAAACATTTTATGGCACAAAAAATATACAACTAATACTCCAGGCGGAACTTGGGTAAAAGTTGGAGATCCAAACTGGTCATTAGCTTGGCCAACAGCAACAGCTAGTAACGCCAACGTAACATTAATTCCTGGTTCAGAAGCTAGTCCATTATCGTTTACTGGGTATGTAGATGATACACCAGGCACTGGTGGTTACAGTGGGTCGTCTGGTACTACGTTACACATTACTTCTGGTAACTATGGAAGTATGTATAGCCTGAGCACATTACATATTAGCGATTGGGTTATTTCAGGAACAGGTACTGCTCTTGACGGACACACTATTACTGGAGCAAATGGCGACTTAGGTTTAATTATTAGCGGACCAGATCTTGCATTAAATGGCCTATCCGGAACGTTAACACCCCCAGGCGATACACTAGTTATCAATGGTGTTTCAATCGGCGGCGTAACTACTATTAACCAGTTAGTAACAGCAATTAATCTTGCTGAAGATCCTGATATCAGAGCTGCTAACATCAATGGCAAATTAAATTTATATTCTGATGGTACTGGCAATGGTTACGACGGTGCACCAATGGGTAGCTTGACACTGAGCGGTACAACAGCTACTAAACTTGGTTTTAACACAGTTAATAATGTTTACCTATCACCTGCACTAACAATCAGCGCACATACTTCAGTACCTGAATATGGCACATATAACAATGCAGGAACAGCTAATGGTAATCCTACAGGAAGTGTTTGGATTAAAACAACTCCAGTAAACTTAGGAGCAGAGTGGACACTCAAACGCTATAATGCTGCTTCAAACAGCTGGATCAAACAACCAATTAAAATGTTCCCTGATACATACACAGCACTAGCCGCATTAGATCCAAAAGGTGGCGGTATTAACCTTCCAGTTAATACAGTGTTTGTCAAGTACAATGATGACGAGCATCCAGATACACCTTATGCAGATTTTAAACTGTACTATCGTGCGGCATCTGGTGCAACAGCTATTACTAGTTCAATCATTACTAATTCATCGTTTACACCTACAGGTGACGATGGCGGCAGCGCATATGCATTTATGATGAAGCTAACAAGCCCAGGATCAAGCACATTATCTGACTCAATCTTAATTGATTTTACTGGAACTGGTAATGGTGCAAATGATGCAATTACATTGGTTACAGAATTGCAATCAATGTTAGAAGGCACTTATGTTACAGCAACATTAAATCCAAATAACAGTATCACACTTACTCATACAACTGGTGGCGATATTATGTTTATGGATGATGGTTACACACTTGGTAAATTATTTACAGTTGGAACTACACCATACTACAATGTTTCAGCAGCTGTTATAGATGAAAATCAAGAAAGCGGAATTACTTGGGCGGATAGTTCAGTATACATTGCCAGCTTGTGGGCAAGTACTGTTGGCATGTCAGGCGAAGGATTTGCAATTCCAAGTTCAGTTCCTCCATCAACAAAACCAGCAGATGGTACATTATGGTACAATACTTCGTTAGAAGATATTGATATCATGTTTAATAATGGAACTATGTGGACTGGTTATCTAGATACAACAGCTCAAGCATACAACCAATCAGTTTATCCATCCGGTGGTGCAGTTGTAACTGATCCTAATGGTCCAATAATTAGCAGCTCAATGCCAACACTACAAAGTACTGGTGGAATATTGGCCAACGGTGACATTTGGGTTAACCCACACAACTTAGAAGAATATCCAACAATTTACAAATTCAACGGATTAACTCAGAAGTGGGTATTGATTGACAATACAGATCAAACAACTAACCAAGGTATTGTATTTGCCGACGCACGTTGGAGTGGTGCTGGCGATGATATCGTTCCAGATCCAATTGCTAAACTATTAACATACAATTTTGTTGATCCAGATTGTCCGGATCCAGCATTGTATCCAAAAGGTACATTGTTGTTTAATCTACGTCGCAGCGGATTTAACGTTAAGAAATATGTTGTTAACCACATTGATACTACAGCGGTGAATACACACTATACAGCAGGCGATGTATACCCAGCAGGCGAGCCAATGACTGGTTATTTCCCAGATCGCTGGGTGTCCGATGCTCCTAACGATTTGAAAGGTGTTGGACAGTTTGGACGTAAGGCTCAACGTGCAGTAGTATTAAAAGCACTTGAAGCTACTATTATGTCAAACCAAGGTATTCGTCAACCTGACACAGTTATCTATAACTTGTTAGCTTGCCCAGGTTACTTGGAAACATACAGCGCACTAGTAGGATTAAATACAGATAACGGCATATCAGCATTTATCGTTATGGATCCTCCAGCACGTTTAACACCAGATGCTACAACATTAAGCAACTGGGGTAACAACACTGCTGGTGCAGCAATTGATGACGAAACTGGTCTAATTGCTACAAATAGCTATAGTGCTGTTTATTATCCTTGGGCATACACAACAGACTTGACAGGTAATAACATTGTTGTTCCTCCAAGCCATATCATGTTGCGCACAATTGCACTAAGTGACCAAGTTAGCTATCCATGGTTTGCACCAGCCGGTGTACGCCGTGGCGGTGTAACAAATGCTAGCTCAGTTGGTTATGTAGATGGTGCCACTGGTGAGTTCCACACAGTAGCATTGAACGTTGGACAACGCGATACGCTTGCAGCTGTACACGTTAATCCAATTACATATCTTGCCGGAACAGGACTTGTTGTATACGGACAAAAAACCCGTCAACTTGTACCAAGTTCATTGGATCGTATCAACGTTGCAAGATTGGTAATTTATATGCGTTATCAATTAAATCAAATTGCTAAACCGTTTATATTTGAACCAAACGATACTATTACACGTAATGAAATCAAACAGCAAGTCGAAGCGTTCTTGTTGGGCTTAGTTGGCCAACGAGCACTTTATGATTATCTTGTAGTTTGTGATGCAAGTAATAACACACCAGCTAGAATCGACCGTAACGAGTTACACGTCGACATAGCCATTGAACCAGTAAAATCTGTGGAGTTTATTTACATTCCATTGCGTTTAGAGAACACTGGGGCAATCAAAGGCCTTGGCAAATAATTAGGAGAATTTAAATGGCAATCGCATCTCTATCAAACTTTACAGTACCATTAGCATCCGACCAGAGCGCAAGCTCTCAAGGTATGCTAATGCCAAAACTAAAATATCGTTTTAGAATTAGTTTTGAAAATTTTGGCGTAAGTGGTTCAACAACTGAACTTACTAAACAAGTAAGTGAAGCAGTAAGACCAAGCGTTTCATTCGCTAATACAGTTATTGATGTTTACAACAGCAAAATTAACTATGCTGGTAAGTACACATGGGAACCAATCACAGTTAAACTACGTGACGATTCTACTAATGCTGTAACTACACTAGTTGGCGAACAAGTACAAAAACAATTTGACTTCTTTGAACAAAGCAGTGCAGCTAGCGGCTTAGATTATAAGTTCACTATGCGTATTGAAATGTTAGACGGCGGCAACGGCTCAACAACTCCTACTAGTTTAGAAGTATGGGAATGTTACGGTTGCTACGTTGAAAAAACAAACTACAATGATATCAAGTATAGCGAAGCTGGCGCAGCAATGATTGATTTAACAATTAGATTTGATAACGCAATCCAGACTACACCAACAAAAGGTCTTGGCGCAGCACAAACAGTACAAAAATTCCCAGGCGGAACTAGTATATTAGGTAGCTAATAGCTTAAAAACCCACTTAGGTGGGTTTTTTTACGACTATTCATTAAGTACTCACTTTATTTTAATCGATAAATAAAGTTATGGCATCATACAACTCTTCATCAAAAGGAACAGCAATTTTACGAGATCAGCAACATGCTGACCATCTGTTTAATGTTGATCAATTTAGACTTGCACCCAAGCATAGTTTTTTATTCCATGTAGCATTTGGAATTAATCGAGTAGCATTAGGTAATGCTACACTAGTGCAAAGACACAGTGAAGAAATAAACATGTTAGTTAAAAGTATTGATTTACCTAACTATAAAATTAACACGCAGATGCTTAATCAGTACAACAGAAAAAAACTTGTACAAACATCACATACACCTGGTGAAATTGGAATCAAATTTCACGATGATAATTTAGGTGTAATTAATCAGTTATGGCAAGCCTATTACAAATATTACTATGCCGATCCAACAACGGCATGGACTCCAGGGGCATATGAAAGAAATGCAACAAAGGCGTATTCTTCAGCAATGCCAGGAAATTATGGTTTTGATAACGGAAGCACACGACCATTTTTTAATTATATAAAAATTTATCAAATGGCTCGACACGAGTATGTGTTACATCAGTTATGGAATCCTATGATAACTAGTTTTAATCATAATAAAGTAGCGTACTCCGAAACAGGTGTACACGATTTTGATATGAAAATTATGTACGAAGCTGTAAGTTACGATGCCGGTGATATTGGCAACGGAAACCCTGAAGGATTTGGCACCAGTCATTACGATCATACACCGAGCCCTATAGCAGGCGGCCCAGCAGGAAATAATGTAAGTTTTGCTGGACAAACAGCACTGAACTCACTAGGCGGTGGAATTCTTAATAATGTAATTAACACCGTTGGAAATTATCAAAATCCTACTGGTCTTATTTTAGGATCGCTTGCAGTAGGCGCAGCTGTTAGTATTGGCGCTAAACTAATAGGTAGTGCTGTAAGCGGTTTATCTGGATTTAGTTTCCCGGGTGCAAGTTCAACTAATAGTGGTAACACACAAGCAGGAACCGCAGGAACAGATTCTGCAAATATTGGCGAAGATCCGTCAAATGATGAAACTAGCGGATACGATAATGCTTCTCCAAACACCGGCGACGAGAACACTGAAGCAACACCAGAGGACACTGAAGCACCAGTTGGTACACCAGACAACCCTAGTAGTGCCGAAGATCAAGATACCGCAGACTATTCTTATGACTTTTAATCATGACAACAACTAATCTACCACAACCAAAAGAATCGTTCAGTAATGTAAAAACGTTTTTTAATAATTCATTTACTAAAACAGTAAGTTTTCCAGCTGAGCAGATTGATGCAACAGTTGCATTTTTTGTAAGACGAGGATTTGACCAAGCATCAGCAGGATCAGTTGCTATTGTATTGTTGAATCAGGCAAGATCTGAAGGTGTAGATGTTTTTAAATTATTAGACTCAGTTAAGAGTCTAACAGATATACAACTAAGTCAAATTGTAGCACAAGTTTTAAATGCAAGCAGAGATAAAACAAGTTTGTTAGGATATCGAACTGCTACTGTTGACAATACATTTGAATCTAGAAATATCTTAGTCTAATATGTCCAGCAAATTTGCACGTGGCAAGTTTGCCATAAAACATCCTGAAAAATACGTTGGTACCAAAACGCCAACATATCGTAGTAGTTGGGAATGGACATTTATGAACTTTTGTGACAACAATAAAAGCATAATTAAATGGGCCAGCGAAGCAATACAAATACCCTATAGAGATCCACTAACAGCTAGACAAACTGTATACGTTCCAGATTTTTTTATCCAATATCTTGATAAAAGAGGACGTATGATTACTGAGCTAATTGAAATAAAACCAGCTAGCCAAACTATATTAGAACGTGTTGGCAAAAACAAATACAATCAAGCACAGTTTATTAAAAATCAAGCTAAATGGAAAGCTGCAAATATGTGGTGTCAGCAACAAGGTATAAAATTTCGCATTCTTAACGAAAATGATATATTCAGCCAAGTCTGAGAATAAGTAAGTGTATGACTAAACGATTAGAAGAAATCCTCGATTTACCTGAAAGCAAGAAGATTGTTAAGCAGGAAGCAAAAGAACAGCGCAAAGCTGAAATAGCTCAGCCGTTTATCCGCGACATGTCAGAATTTGATAAAATATCAGCGGCATTACCACAAGTTAAAGGCTTAGGAGATGCTGGAGATGCCGAACTAGACGAACTAGCACAAAAAGCCAAAGATGCTTACGAAGACATCATGGACTTAGGTATGAACGTAGAAGCACGTTACAGCGGTCGACTTTTTGAAGTGGCGGCCAGTATGCTAGGGCATGCTATCAGTGCTAAAAGTGCCAAACTAGACAAAAAACTTAAAATGATTGATTTGCAACTGAAAAAACAAAAAATTGACCAGGACGCACTAGGAGTGGATAATAGTATCGATATCCAAGGCGACGGTGTTATTATCACAGATCGTAACAGCCTCCTTGAGAAATTAAAGAATATGAAATAAATACAATACTGGATCCTATTATGAAATCATTTAAAAACTACTTAACAGAAAGCAAGAAAATTTACGAATTTAAAGTAAAAATTGCTGGAGAATGTCCAAAAGATTGCGGACAACAGATCAAAGCTGCATTAGCTGAATTTCACGTAACTGGTGTCAGCGCACCTAGACGTACTCCTATTCAGGAACGTCATAGTGAATTCCCTGAACACAAAAATATTCAAATGACAATATTTGATGTTACATTGGATTACCCAGCAAATAGTATGCAAGTCCGAGAAAGAATTGCTAGCGGATTAGGAATGGGACAAGCCAATGTTAAAGTAAAAACATTAGGTGAAGAAGCTGAATATGTTATTAATCATCAACACGATACACCTACAGGAGAAGCTATTGTAGGAACTGACTACGAGCCAGAAAATAATAGCAACATGTACGGTGAAAAATATAACATGAGTTTTCTAAAAGAATTAAACAAAGACAAACATGCAGGCACAGAAGTTAAAGGTGTTAATGACAAGTTGTTTCAAGGAGCAAAATAATGAATTTTAAAGATTTGATGACTAGACTACAGGCAATTGAAGAAAATGCCGCGCCTGTTGCTCCTGTACACACTGATGGTCCAGCGACAGAAGAAATGATGGGTATATCTTTACCTATGCCAGGAATGATGAGCATGAGCCACGACGAACCTCCAAAGCAGCCTGATAATGTTACAATGAATGTAAGTCTAAATGGTTCAGGCGCAGGTGGTGTAAAAGACTTAATGAGAATTTTACGTGACATTGAGGACGGTCCTGCAACAACTGTAGGTCACGATGATGACGAGCCACTTATTGGTGATATGGTTGCGCACATGGCTCACGAAGAAGAACAAGGCCCCGAAGAAAGCATGGAAGAAGTGCAAGATGATGTTGGAGAAACTTGGGCTAACAGCGTACACGGCGATGCTGGCGCACATACACACGGTGTTGATGCTGTCACATTCAGCGGCGACGATATGAATAGCAAAGGCAAACTAAGTCCGTTAGCTCGCGCACCTGGAACAAATGCAATGCGCCACCCGATGCACGAATCACTAGTTGATAAATTGACAGCAATGTATGAAACAATTAAAGAAAATGCTCATCATGACGACGAGGAGAAAAAGATTCGACACTTGATGCGAAAATACGGATGGAGCCGCCAAGAAGCATTAGAGTATTACCATTATGAGGAACATGATCCTAAAGATTATGAAGACATGGAAGAAGGTGCATTTAAAGATAAAGATACCGACCGAAAAGAAAAAGCATATGCTGCAAAACAAACACTAAAGCACATCAAGAATCCTACAAAAGGCGAGAAAGAAGCTGCAAAAGATATCAAACCTGGCAGTTATAAAGATCGTGCTGATTTGTTAAAATCAGCCGAAGCAGATGGCAGATTAGATGAACTAAGTCCTCAGTTGATAAAACGAGCGGTAAAAAAAGCAGACACCATGATGAACAAGAATTACTATGATGACAATCATAATGCCACATATGATTATGCAAATCAAGGAAGTAGAATACAACATGGGATAGATAAGAGAGCAGGCAAACCTAGCGAATATAAGAAAGCCGATGCTTACATAAAAAGTGAACCAGGCGCTAATACAGCCAAAGGACATCGCATGCCTGGTAGCTATAAAGATCGTGCAGATTTGCTAAAATCAGCAGAAGCAGATGGCAGACTAGACGAATCTGTATCCCAAATGTTGGCACTGAACAAGCGATTAAACGGATAAGTTTATCAAGGTGCCAAATAGACCCTTCGGGGTCTATTTTTTTGATTAAATAGTGTTATGGCAAAAAGTTTAGATGGCGTACTGACCAAAAAGGCGCACACAAAAGAAAAGTTCACAGAGGAACAAGTTAAACACTTGTTGGCATGTGCTGACCCCAAAGAAGGCTATTTGCATTTTGCCAAACACTTCTTTCATATTCAGCATCCTGTCAAAGGTAAAGTTAAATTTGAGCCTTTTGATTATCAGATAAGATTGTTGCAAGCGTATCACAATTATCGTTTCAACATTAACATGTTGCCGCGACAAAGTGGAAAAACAACCTGTGCAAGTGCATACTTGCTATGGTATGCTATGTTTCACCCAGATCAAACAATTCTGGTTGCCGCACACAAGTACACGGGCTCGCAGGAAATTATGCAACGTATTCGTTATGGATACGAACTCTGTGACGATTATATTCGTTCCGGAGTGGTCAACTACAACAAAGGGAGTATAGAATTTGACAACGGATCAAGAATTGTATCAGCTACTACTACTGGTAATACCGGTCGTGGTATGTCCATATCCTTACTATATTGCGATGAGTTTGCTTTCGTACAACCTAACATTGCAACTGAATTTTGGACATCAATATCGCCAACCCTGGCAACGGGTGGACGAGCAATCATTACAAGCACTCCGAACAGTGATGAAGACGAATTCGCAATAATTTGGAAAGATAGTCAGGACAAGTTTGACGAATATGGCGATGAAAAAGAAGACGGAACAGGTCGCAATGGATTCCACGGATTCCGTGCTGAATGGCACGAACATCCGGATCGTGACGAAGAATGGAAACGCACTGAAATGGGACGTATTGGTGAAGAACGTTTTCGTCGTGAGTACGGTTGCGAGTTCTTGGTGTTTGATGAAACACTTATTAATTCACTTAAACTAGTTGAACTTAACGGTAGAGAACCTGCATTTAAACAAGGACAAGTCCGTTGGTGGAAAAAGCCAGAAGCAGGTAATGTATATCTTATTGCATTAGATCCTAGCTTAGGAACAGGCGGAGACTATGGTGCCATTGAAGTATTTGAAATGCCAAGTATGACACAGATAGCAGAGTGGCAACATAATATTACACCAATACAACAACAAGTTAAAATATTACGAGATATTCTCATATACATATCTAACGAACTCGGCGGCGATAGTTTTAATCAGATTTACTGGAGTGTAGAAAATAATACAGTAGGTGAAAGTGCATTAGTTGTCATTGATAATCTAGGAGAAGAAACATTTCCAGGATTATTTTTAAGTGAGCCAATGCGCAAAGGACATGTTAAAAAATTCCGCAAAGGATTTAATACTACGTTTGGATCTAAAATATCAACCTGTGCAAAAGTTAAATATCTTATAGAAGAAGATAAAATGAAGCTGAATAGTCGCCCTTTAATCAGCGAATTAAAGACTTATATTGCGGCAGGAACAAGTTTCAAAGCTAAAGAAGGGCAACATGACGATTTAGTAGCATCGTTATTACTAATAGTTCGTATGAGTCTGCTACTAGCTGAATGGGATCCTGCTGTATTTGAACTTATGAGAATTGCTAGCGAAATAGACGGAGAAGATTGGGAACCGCCCTTACCGATCTATATATCAACGGGAATGTGATAAATATAAGATGAATACGAATCTAGATAAAATTGCTTTAGACCTTTATGGCAAGATAGAAACCCGCTTTCCTAATGTAAAAATAGGAGATGAAAACGCCGAGGTACTTAGTAAAAAAACTGATATACCTAAGGCACGATTCTTTGAGTTTGAATATACTGATAACGGTAAAAGTTTAGGTAATGTAGCTATTACGTTAGATGAAGATGACGGTGTTGTTGTACAAATTAGCGGTAATCTTGCAGATAGCAAACATCACGGAGCATTTAGATTCATTAGAAGTTTTAGATCGTTTGCCAAAGACCGATTACTTAAATTTGATATACAAAATATAGGAAAAAGCGAGTTAGACAAGCGCGATTACGCATTTCAAGCAAAACCCAAGGAAGAAACCATGGAACCAATGATGGAAAGTAAGATGTATGGCACAGCCCGTATGAGTTATCAGGATTTAGGAGAGGCTAAGTTAATTGTTAAACATAGTCAACCTATTAACGTAGATTTAGCTGCTGGCCGCACAATGCATATTGAAGGTATTTGGGTTGAAAATGCAGACGGCGAACGTTTCAAGTATCCTTATAAACATTTAAATGGTGCTCGCGCTCTAGCAGAACATTTAAAAGCTGGTGGCAATCCTTATGACGGTATTGGTCAACATATTACTAGCCTAAGTGAAGAACTAGCACAACTACGTAAATTTAAAAATTATGTTGGACGTAATGCTACATTGTCAGAAGCTATGGACGATATCAACGGTCGTGTTAATGAACGCATTGAATCAGTAAAGAAAGAAGTACAAAGTTTGCAACGTCCTACTTACTATCAACAATTTGCAGAAAGTTTTACAGCAAACGAATCTCAAGAAATTCCAGAAGAAATATTAAATGATTGGATTGATCGTTTAACAATTCGTACATTCAATGAAGAATTAAAAACAGCATTTCCTTATATCTATCGCCTAGTTGGCGAGAATATAGCCGTTAAAGAATTATCGGCAGATGATTTATTAGACGAAGCAGGTAGTCCAGCACAGCAAGCAGCTATTGCGATTGCCAAAAAGAAAGCAAAAAAAGTAAGCGAAGATCCAGAAGATCAATTTGAAAACTTTATTAATAGTATTGTTGAAGATGGGGAACAAGAAGGCGAGAACGAAATATTCAGCGCCGATATGGACAAACAATCTAAGGCTCTTAACAAATTAAAAAGTTTAATTGCCGGTGATTTAAAACCAGGTGTAGACGGAGTCAATGCATCTTTAAGTTTAAAAGGCATTATCGATAGTCCATTATTTGCTAGCGATTATTTAGACGGCATGTCAGATAATGACGATGTCGGAACAATGGTAAAGAAATATTTTCAAGATTTAGCTACAGGAAAAATTACTGATGACAGTATTCAAGGTGCAGATATTGGTGATATTAAAGATATTGCACAGGGTATAGTAGCCAGTAAATCGTTAGATTCTGCAGGAAATGAAACACCAGTTGGTGGGGAAGAAGTTCCTCCTGCGGCAGCAGCACCAGCGCCTGCACCAGAAGCTCCTGCGGCACCAGCACCAGCACCAGAAGCTCCTGCGGCAGCAGCTCCTGCTCCTGAACAACCAGCTCCAGTTGCAGAAGGTAGTGATGAAGATCCTCCATTCGATCCAGATCCTCCAAGAAAAAACCCCATTGCCAAAGCTGGCAAACATGGACAAGGTTATAGCACAGCTCGACATTTAGCTAGAGCTGGTTTAATTAAAGCTATTCATACAGCTAAAAAACACGGTGCTCAATTAGATACAACACTAGATTTTGGCGACAAAGAAAAAACATTACACGACTGTATTATTGAATGCGGTATGGATCCAAAAGATTTTGGATTCGGCCAAGATGAGAATGAAAGTGGTGTAGATCAAATGTTAAAAAGTATTTCAGGATTCTGGAATAAAGAAGCTAAAAACTTTACTATCGGCGGAACTCGTGCTAAGACTAAAGTAGTTAAAGATTTTAAAAATGGTGAGTTTGGTAATGCTAGCGAAGAAGATTTGCAACAAGTATTACATATGATTGATAAAATGGATCCAAGTGGCGACACTAGTAGCGAATTAGGTCACATTCGACATTTAGCCGGTATGCACAACCAAGTAGCAGACGAAAGCGGGTTTGATATGCCTGATATGGGCGGAATGATGAAAGGTATGAATATGCCAAAAATGCCTGATATGCCGCAGATGCCACAAGGCGGGTCTAACTCATCAAGCTATACAGTTAACGGTAAGTCGGTTAACAAAGCAGAGCATGATGCATTTATGGCACAGCATCCAGAGCTAGGTAAAGCTCAACAAATGTTAAAACAACGACAAGCACCAAAGGTATCTTGGGATCCAGCGGTTCGTCAACAACAAACTGGCGGCAATCGTAGAGTCAGTAATACAGATTTTAATTTTGAAGAGTCAACTGAACTAACAGCAATGTTAAAAATTGCAGGTTTAAGATAATAAGGAAATATTATGAAAAAAATTACAGAATCAGAACTAAGAAATCGCTCAGCAAAACTCAGAGAGTATATTGCTGCTGTTGAAAATCAGCAAACAGAAGGCGCTTTTGGTGATGCGGCAAAGTGGGTCGGTGGCGCATTGGGCCTCGGCGGCGCGGCAGCAGGCGGCGCGGCCATTGCAAATAAAGCCAATGCGGCAGCACCTGCTCCGGCTGCAAAGCCAGCAGCAAAATCAGATCCAGCTGTTTTAAAACAACAACAAGATTTAATTGCTAAAGGTGCAAAAATTAAAGCTGATGGTATCATGGGTCCGGCGACACAAGCTGCTATCAAACAATACGGAGGTGCACAACCAGCACCTGCGGCAGCACCGACTGGAACAACAACACCCGCAGCACCAGCAGGTGATGCCGCAAAAAATCCAGTTGGTACTACAAATGCTGCAACAGCAATTCCAACAGGTGGTTTAGAAAATCCAGCTAACCAAGCAAAACCAACAGCAACGCCAGCCGCCCCAGCAACAACGCCTGCGGCACCTGCAGCACCTGCAGCTCCTGCCGCAGCACCTGCACCAGGAATGACAGCGGTTGGCGATGACGAGGGCAATACAACTATTACCCGTCCAGACGGTAGCACAATGGTTGTTGGTCCAGACGGCAAACAATACATGCCAGGAAGCAATCCTAACTTGCCACAAAACAAAGGTGTATTGAATACTATAAGTAATAAATTGCAAGGTAAAGGAGAATTCCAAAAACCAACAGGATTTATTCCACCAGCACCTGCGGCGGCACCTGCGGCGGCACCTGCGGCGGCACCTGCCGCTCCAGCAGCTGGGACAAACGGTTTAGGTGCTGGTGCCACAATGGAAAGCACTAACTTTAAAAATGATGAATTGAGTAGAATTATTAGCTTGGTGCATCATAGATAATTGAGTAAAATACTCATATTCTAGGCAAGATTTCTCTTGCAAAGCTAAATAAAAACGTATACAATAACATGTATGCGTTTTTTACTTTGCAAGGGTGTAAAGTAATTATAGGCAAAATAGTAGTAAACAAAGGCTAACAATAGGAGATTATTATGGCAACTTTGGCAGAAATTAGAGCAAAGCTCAAGGCATCGGAATCGAAAGGTTCAGACAATCAACGTTCCGGCGGAGATAAATCAATTTATCCGTTTTGGAATCTTAAAGAAGGTGGCGAATCCGTTATGCGATTCTTACCAGATGGTAACACCGACAACACTTTTTTCTGGGTAGAACGAGCAATGATCAAATTGCCATTCTCTGGAATCAAAGGTGAATCAGAAAGCAAAAACATTACAGTACAAGTACCTTGCGTAGAAATGTACAACGATGGTTCAACTTGCCCAATCCTTTCAGAGGTTCGCGCATGGTTCAAAGACCCAGCACTAGAAGATATGGGGCGTAAGTACTGGAAAAAGCGTTCATACATTTTCCAAGGTTTCGTTGTTGAAGACGGACTTGGCGAAAAGACTGATGAACAACCAGAAAATCCAATCCGCCGTTTCATCATTGGCCCACAAATCTTTACAAGCATCCGTGCAGCTTTGGTTGATCCAGAGTTGGAAGATTTGCCAACTGACTTTGTACATGGTTTGGACTATCGTATGAAGAAAGGTTCAAAAGGCGGCTATGCTGACTATTCAACATCAAGCTGGGCACGTCGTGAACGTCCACTAAGCGACAGCGAACAAGCGGCAATTAAACAACATGGCTTGTACAATTTGTCAGACTTTTTGCCTAAGAAACCAGGTGAAGTTGAATTAAAGGTTATGAAAGAAATGTTTGAAGCAAGTGTTGATGGCGAACCATATGATATGGATCGTTGGGGACAGTATTTCAAACCAGCCGGTATGTCACAAAACACTGGTGATCCTAATCGATCAACTCCTAAAGCAAGTGCTCCAGTAGCACACGACGACGCAGAAGATGACACTCCTGCTCCAGCACCAAAGGCCACACCTGCATCAGCATCGAAAGCTGAAGCAAGTGCAGGTGGCGATTCACGTGCCCAAGACATCTTGGCAATGATTCGCAATCGTCAAAAAGCATAAAGCAAAACACGGCTCGGGCCAATGCAACTTAGTTGTACGCCCGGGTTCTTTCATTTAGGAGAAATATATGGCTACAAAAGCCTTTGATTTATCAAAGTTTAGAAAGACTTTGACCAAGTCGATTGATGGACTTGGTGTTGGGTTTAACGACCCAACAGATTGGATTAGTACAGGCAATTATACGCTTAACTATCTAATCAGTGGAGATTTCCACAAAGGTGTTCCACTAGGTAAAGTTACTGTATTCGCTGGCGAGTCTGGCGCAGGAAAGAGCTTTATCTGTTCAGGAAACTTAGTGCGTAACGCACAACAACAAGGTATCTATGTTATCTTGATTGATAGTGAAAATGCACTTGACGAAAAATGGTTACACGATTTAGGTGTAGATACAACAGAAGATAAACTTCTTAAACTCAATATGGCTATGATTGATGACGTAGCAAAAACCATTAGCGAGTTTATGAAAGAATATAAAGCAATGGCAGAACGTCCTAAAGTTTTATTTGTCATAGACTCATTGGGTATGTTGCTTACCCCTACTGACATTAACCAGTTCGAAGCTGGTGATATGAAGGGAGACATGGGCCGTAAGCCTAAAGCATTGACAAGTCTTGTTCGCAATTGTGTTAATATGTTTGGTAGTTACAATGTGGGTATGGTTTGTACAAATCACACATACGCAAGCCAAGATATGTTTGACCCAGACGATAAAATTAGTGGCGGACAAGGTTTTGTTTATGCAAGTAGTATTGTTGTTGCCATGAAAAAACTCAAACTTAAAGAGGATGAGGATGGCAATAAAGTATCAGATGTAATGGGTATTCGTGCCGCTTGTAAGATCATGAAGACACGATACAGTAAACCTTTTGAAACTGTACAAATTAAGATACCATACGAAACAGGTATGAACCCTTATAGTGGCATGGTTGATATGTTGGAAAAGCAAGGTATGCTTGTTCAACAAGGCAACAGACTAAAGTATGTAGATCCAACCTCCGGTGAAGAATTTCTTTTCTACCGAAAAGAATGGAAAGATGATAAATTAGATATGATAATGAAGAATTATCATGTTAAACCTTTAACAACTACCATTCCTGAGGAGACAGAAGAAAATGTTGAATGAAACACAAGTAGGCGATATCTGGTTAAACTTTGTTGAATATCTAGATAAGAAACAACTAGAGACCGTAGCAGAACGTTATATTGATTTGCTTGCAGATTTTGGAGTAAGCGATCGAGTTTTAAAAGATGCCAAAGGTGTAGACGAATCATTAGATCAAGCTATTGATTATTATCTTAACGACGACGAAGATTACGACGATACTCAAGAACTGGAGTTTTAATGGGTTGGTATACTAATATTGCTAAAGACATTTCTTACATTCCTGATGCAATTTTACATTTTGAAGGCGAGTTAGATGTTGCCAGAACAGAAGTAAAAATTATTGGAAATGTTGAAAGAGCTGCCGCAAATATGCCCGGTGTAGTAGAGCAACGATTTAGTCAGCTACAAGAAATTGAAGCAATATTAGAATACCTTAACATTGAATTGCGTAGACTTAAAAGTCAACATTTTCGAAAATATTTAGAAAACTATCAACGTGCTCTAAGTAGTAGAGATGTTGAAAAATATGTAGAAGGAGAAGCAGACGTAGTTGACTTTGAAAAAATTATCAATGAGTTTGCTTTACTTCGAAACAAATGGTTAGGTATTACTAAAGCACTTGATCAAAAACAATGGCAAATTACTAATATTGTTAAGTTACGTGTTGCAGGCATGGAAGATGCAAGTATATAACTAATTTACTCAAAATACCCACTATAGGCCTTAAATAATACAAGGCCTATTTTTTTCTAAGAGGTTGCTTTTTAGAAAAAATAGTGTATAATAAATCATATGATACATATCGATAACCTGTTATTAAAAATTGTAAATTTTAATTCTCTACGCATTGAAGAAGTTATTTCTTTGCGTGATTGCAATGTATTACGTAGTCTAGCATCAAGTGTAAACAGTCATTTGTTTATTACTGAAAATCAAAGTCGTCTTGCAATTAAAATTCTTAGAGATAATTCGGAGAAACTAGCAGAGTTCACTGAAGAAATTAATCAAGCAATTATTACTCCGGTATGGAGTAAAACATTTAGACGTATTGAACAAGTAAAAAAACTATATATAGACAAAGACACTGATGGCGAATATTGCATCGCTATAGACTTTACATTCAATACCGCAATTCGAAAATCATTACAATCAATCGACAAAGTATGTGAGAATTTGATTGTAATAAACAACGGCAAAAAATATTCAGCTGACTATACTGAAAAAAATGTAGTATTGCTAATTGATACATTAACAGAGCATGACTTTGATATTGATGAACAACTTCACACACATTATGCTACTATAAAATCTTGGTCCAAGACAGATACTTGTAATCAATTCTTACTGACAAATATTGAATATCCTAATTTTCACAGGACAATTACCGCTGATCTTGGAATTGAAACAAAACTAGATAAAAATATTATTAACGATCGTAGCGTTAGATATCAGTATCTTTCAACAGAAATTAAAAATACTGGAGAAGAGTTAACCGAGTATATTGCAAACAGATCAAAAACAAGAATATGGGTTGACAAAAATCAGCACACATTATCTGATGTAATTAATAGTCTTATCAGTTTAAGAAGATTACCACTACTCGTTATATTTGATACAATAGTTAATAACAAATACAAAGAAAATTTACAAATTTTATCCGATGCATTGATTGCAAATAGTATTACCGATCATGTAGGAATTTATTTTAGACTACCAAATGATGACTCTGGTAGAGATTTTAACAAACTAATTGCATCCAACAAATATAATTATCCGCTAGATAACACTACACAAGTTGCTGGTGTATCTAGTGGTAAACTTCCAAAATTCTTTTTAAAAACTGCATGGAAACCAATGAGTGTAATTACATTAGATAGTCGTATGGGACTACGCCATGGCAAGACAGCAGTCTATTCAAATTGTTGTGATCTCATAGTTGAGTGGTCGAGTGAACCTGCAATTATAGACCAGAGGTTAACTGTAAAATGACTGTAAAACTAGTAATCAAAGACGAAGTTAATATTAAATTTGAAGGGTTATCGCTAGAAGCCCGTAAAAAATTAACAGCAACTTTTAAATATTTAGATCCTACAGCAAGGTATAGACCAGCTTATCAACTAGGCCGTTGGGATGGCAAAGTATCAATGTTTGGCCTCGGCGGCAATGGGTACCTAAGTCAACTTGAGAAGTGTTTAGGTATACTTGGGGACATGGATATTGATGTAGGCGAATTAGAAGATTTACGAACAACTAGCAAGATTCAGTTTGCGCCTGTAACAGAATCTTACTGGGCCGACTTAGGCAAAGTTTGGCCAAAAGGTCACCAACAAGAAGGTCAACCTATTATGTTGCGTGATTATCAAGTTGATGCAATCAATACATTTTTAACCAATACACAAGCATTGCAAGAAATTGCTACCGGCGCTGGTAAAACAATTACTACAGCAACATTGAGTCACCTTGCTGAAAAATATGGCCGGACAATAACTATTGTACCTAACAAAAGTCTAGTTGAACAAACAGAGGAAGATTTTATTAATGTTGGATTAGATGTGGGCGTTTACTACGGCGACCGAAAGAATCTTGATAAAACACATACTATTTGTACATGGCAAAGTCTTAACATATTTGATAAAAAAAGTAAAAATCATGAATATGATATCATGAGTCTTGCAGAATTTTTGGCAGATGTTAAAACAGTAATTGTCGACGAAGTACACATGGCTAAAGCAGATGTACTTAAAAATTTACTCACACAAAATCTATGTAATGCGCCAATTCGTTGGGGACTAACTGGAACTGTTCCTAAAGCAGATTATGAAGCTGAGCCAATATTTGCTAGCATTGGACCAGTCGTAGGCGGCATTAAAGCACATGAGTTACAGGAAAAAGGCGTACTGTCTAACTGTCATGTAAATGTAGTTCAGTTAATAGATTTACCTGAATTTAAAACATATCCAGAAGAATTAAAGTATCTTGTTACTAACGAAGATAGAATGAGATACATTAGCAAATTAATTAAAACAATAAGCAACTCAGGCAATACACTTGTTCTCGTAAATAGAATTGACTCAGGCAAATTTTTAGTAAATGAATTAGAAGACGCTGTCTTCATATCAGGTGCTGTCAAAACAACAGATCGAAAAGAAGAATACGATGAAATTAAAACAAGTAATAACAAGGTTATTGTGGCGACTTTTGGTGTGGCCGCTGTTGGTATTAATATCCCTCGTATTTTTAATCTGGTTCTTCTGGAGCCCGGAAAGAGCTTTGTTAGAGTTATACAAAGCATTGGGCGAGGTATTAGAAAAGCAGAAGACAAAGACTTTGTCCAAATTTGGGACTTGACTAGCACCTGCAAATGGGCCAAACGGCATCTTACTGAACGTAAGAAATTTTACAAGGAAGCCAAATATCCGTTTACTTTAGATAAAACGGATTGGCAAAAATAAGGATTTATGCAGATACTAACATTAGACAATAAGACATTCTCATTAAACAACTTACCAGAAGAAGTCGATGAAAATACTAGATTTGCGGTACTAGATAATAGTAACCCGCAAGAACCAGACTTTTTCTTTATGCCTTTAATATTTTTAGAAAGTTTTAATGCTCCAGCAATCGTGTTGCAAATAGGCAACGACGAAGTAACAATGCCACTTGATTGGTGTATAGCTGTTGGAGATAGCTCTAGTAGTTGTGAAATAGAAATATTACCCTTAACTAGTTTGAATGACAGAGGATTTGAAGCCTTAGTGTTTAATCCGTTAAGTAGCTTTAGATTAGAATTTAAACCAATTAAAATTATTAATTTTTACAACGATGTTAAATGGTATTTTCCTAAAATGAAAAATGGTCAACTATTAGCTACTCCTACTAGCGGCGGCGAAAAACCTAATTGTGCCTATTTTGTAAAAGAAATTAGCAGACAAAACGAAATAATTTTATTAGATAGATTACTATAATGGGAAATCTCAAACCTGGTGCAACATATGTCTACGAACGCGATGGCGATAGTATATATGCCAGAGAGTTTGGAGAGAAAGAACGAACACTAATTGGTTATAATGTAAATGATCCGGAAGAAGCCCGTAGATTTGATGGACGAACCCCCGACGGCAGGCCATTGCACGAACATATTGAAGAAACTAAACTATGGGGCGATATTCGGCGAGAAGCACGTACCAATGTGACTTTACAAAAGGCATTGGATCGTGCTATAATGATATACAAACTTAGTAAAGATAAACTATGAGTGATAAAATCGAACTTAAAGAAAAAATTGCATTTGTTGATATGAACGTTCGTGCGGCTTGGGACGAAATGACAGAAGATCAACGCAAGAGTCTTAAGAACGAATATTTTATATTGAATAGATATATCAGCAGTGTAAAAGATAATAAACGAGATGTACAAGAACATTATGTACTAACAGTTAATAACTATTTTAATAAAAACTGGAATGAAATTCAAAAACATCCTAAATTACTGTGGTTGTTGCTGTGTATGTGCAGCTGGAACGGTGAGAAAACATTCTTCCACGAATGGATCGGGCATAAGAAAAAAACCGGAACAGGCGGAAAGAAGTTGAAGTTTTTAGAAGAAATTTATCCTAATCGTAAGCAAGATGAATTAGAATTATTGGCTAATCTGTCCACAGATAAAGAAATAAAAGACCTTGCTCGAACACACGGTATGGATGAAGCCACTATTGCAAAAAAATTAAAATGATGATTAGTATAGTTGATAATGCGGTGCCTAAAAGTTTACAAAGATATCTACAAGATATCTTTCTAACGCATAACGGAATACCATGGTTTTATATTGACGATATTGCCGGAATAAATGCAGAGGTACAAACTGAAGGCTGGGCACATGTTTTTAAAGATATCAATACCCACAGTCCTATGACTGATATAATGATGGCAATATTGTTTATAGCAACTGAACAAGCAAATGTTCCAGTACATAGTGTTGAACGAATACGTGCAGGATTGTTTACAATAAAAGAATCACAACGAATACATAATCCACATATAGACTGGGACTCTGAACATTTAGTAATGTTATACTATGTGATCGATTCCGATGGCCCGACATATTTTTACAATGATAAAAATGAAATTATCAAACAAGTTGACCCAGTTGCTGGTCGTGCAGTAATATTTGACGGACGTATTAAACATGCTAGTTCTTCTCCGACTAGTTATAAAAAAAGAATAGTTATAAATTTTAATTTTAATACTAAAAAATGATGAGTTTAGTTACTATACCAAGACCTTATATATGTGGCTATTGTAATGTAGGTTTTACTAAAGAAACTACATTGGGTGTGCATATATGCGAACAAAAACGTCGGGCTTTGGCACGTAAAGAACGACATGTGGTGTTAGCATACGATACATTTCTAAGATTTTATCGTAGGGCACAACCTCAAAGCACACAGGAAAAAACATATGAAGATTTTTGTAAAAGTCCTTATTATAACGCTTTTATTAAGTTTGGTAGTTTTGTCAGTAACGTCAATCCTCTCTACCCGGAAAAATTTATCGACTATGTGGTCACGTCTGGAGTCAAGCTGGACCATTGGTGCAGAGACGAACTCTACGAACAATACGTCCTCGACCTTATCAGAAGAGAAACCGTCGAAACCGCCCTCCAAAGGTCGCTCCAAACAATGATGGATTGGGGTGATGCACACAACGCATCGTGGAATCATTATTTCTTATATGTAAGTTTAAGCCGTGCATGCTATGACATTAAAGATGGAAAAATTAGTCCTTGGGTAATACTAAACAGCAGCAATGGAAAAGACATGCTAAAGAAATTTAGTGATGAGCAATTAGGACATATACAAAATATAATTGATTTATCTTTTTGGTTAAACAAATTTAAGAAAATGCCGGCAGATGCAGCACTGGTTAAAGAAGTGGTTAAAGAGTCGAATATATGAGAACATTACAAGATGGAACTGTTGTTGATGAACTAGACAAACCAAAAATTTTAACAATTAAAACTAAATGTCCTGCTAAGTGGATATTAATTGATAAAGAAACTGGAGAAACTTATACGCCTCATACAACTGAAGGCAAGTACCAATGGAAGAAAATAGATAATGCCAGATATTGATATTGATTTTGCAGATAGAACACGAGCTTTAAATGTACTAAAGCATATCGACGCACGAATTGATATTTCTAAAAAACACAATACTGGAATATATTGTACTTCTATTCCGTATAATCCTGTTGATGGAATTAGTACATTAGATTATAAAACAGCGGAAGATCGCGGCTATTTTAAGATTGATTTCTTAAATGTAAGTGTATACGAAGGTGTCAAGAGTAAAGAGCATTTGACACAATTATTAAATCAAGAACCTCTGTGGGATTTATTAGAACAAAAAGAATTTTGTGATATGATATTCCATGTAAACGGCTATCATAATTTAATTGCAGATTTAAAACCTAAAAATATTGAGGAGCTAGCCATGTTCCTTGCACTTCTCAGACCTGGTAAAAAGCACCTCATCCCAGTATGTAAGGAAAAAGGATTCCAGGCAATCGCCGATGAAATCTGGACTAAGACAGCAGAGTATAGTTTTAAGAAAAGTCATAGTATTGGTTACGCCCATGCTATTGTTGTACAGATGAATCTAATTTGCGAACGAATAAGTTACGAATATAGTTAACGAACTTTTCTAACTAATTGTACACTTTTACGCTTTACTCTTTTTAATGTTAAGTTCATTAAATTTACAACAGGCCCTAATATAATGCGAGTATCTTTGCTGTTAAAAGTTTTAATGGCGTAAGAAAACGGTTCTATTTGAGCTCTACAAAAAATATTAATTGGGAATGTTCTATTGCTTTCCCACCACCAAATCTCACCTATTTCTAAAAATGCAGATTTTTCTTCTGGAGTTTTGATGGCGTCTAAATCATAGAAACTTGTAACATATTGGTCCTGATTTATTATGATACCAACATATTCGTTGTCCCCGTAGTTAATTACACTAATCCACGGTAAATTTTGTTCTATATTGTCTCTTAATTTTGCCATAAATACTTTATAAAGGTCCTTGCCAAATGCAAAAAATTCAAAGTTATTTATATCCTAACAGACAAATCATCTTGGCCGATTTGGCAGGATTCAACGTGGAGAACACAGTCGTGTATGCAAAAACAGTAAAAATATATCAAGGCGTGGATAACGTCATAGAATTCGACATACAAAATGCCGATCAAAAGCGTCTAGATCTAACAACCTTGACTAGTTTACAAATGAATGTGTTTGACCAATCAGGCAAAGCATTACCTACAAGTCCTTACCCTATATCAATTTTTACAGGAGCTTCTACTACAGCTAGCGCCACATTAGTTGCGCCTTTTCCAGTTGCTCCTACTAGTAGTACAACAATAACAGTTCTTACAGCTAACATAACAGGGGCATTTGTTCTGACACAACAGATATTAGGTACTCCGTTAATTGGAGTAGTTACTGTGTCCTCAGTAACTCAAAATATTGATGCAGGTACAACAACTATTGGTATTGCATTTACAAAACAAACGGTGCCGTCTGCTAGTAACCTAACAATAAGAGGTATATTGAATGGACTTGGAAAAGCTATTATACCAGAAGACGATCTTTATGATTTAGTATATCAAAATTTAAAATATAGCATTACCGCTATCGATCCCCAAGGAGCTAATATTCCATTATACACCGACAGTAGATTTAGTGCTGTAGGAACTATGGAACTAGTAACTAGTGCTGTTCCTAAAATACGTAAGGATAGAATATACGATAGATTTACCGGTGAAATTAATTTTATGGGTAATGTTACTAATCACACTAGTGCTATTCCTTGTAAATATTACGAAGCTACACCAACCTCAACTTTAACATTTATAGTCACTTTGAAAAACTTCATTGGTGAAATATTCATAGAAGGAACAGAAGATAGTACAATTGCCGTTGAATCATTTCGAAATGCTAAAAAGATACAAAGCCATTCATATTCAACAGCAACTACTACTACTTTAACGTTTACGGATGTTCCGGTCGATAACTACAATTATCTAAGAATTAGCTGGACATATCCTGATGTTTGGCAATATGGTAGTCAACAAAATCCGTTGCTACCGTTTGGATCTGTTGATACTGTAACAGTATCTTATGGTGAAATGCTCTGTTGATCTAACTCGTAATAGATGCTATAATAAGGCATGAGTCTTATTGCCAGCACACTATTAAACTACTTACCCGGAAAGCGAAAAACAACTCCGAGCGGTTGGATTAGCTTCAACGCGGTTTGTTGTGATGATGATAGAGGTCGTGGTGGATTCATTGTTAATGGCGGAGATGCTGTAAGCTATCACTGTTTCAATTGCGGATTCAAATGCTCTTGGCAACCTGGCAGGCACATTAGTCAAAAGATGAATCAATTTATGCGGAATCTAAACATTCCGGATGATACAATTGCTCAGTTACGATTAGAGGCTCTTAGACTAGATAACAATAGTACTACAGAAATCCGTAGCATCATTCCTAAATTTGATTCTCGTGCATTGCCAATGGATTCACTTAGTATGATTGAATGGGCAGAGCAAATTGCAGAATCTGATTTTTCAGTTCCTGAAAACTTTCAAAAATGCATTCAGTATCTATTGGATAGAAATATAGATCCAAAAAGTTATCCGTTTTACTGGACTCCTAAAATAGGATTTAGTAATAGAATTATAATTCCTTTCTTATACAAGGGCGAAGTAGTAGGATGGACCGCCCGTTCAGTTAGCGATGCAAAACCAAAATATTTAAGCGAACAACAGCCTGGCTATGTGTTTAATCTTGATAATCAATCAGACGATAGGGATCTCGTAATTGTATGTGAAGGACCCTTTGATGCGCTAAGTATTGATGCCTGCGCCATACTTGGAGCAGAAATTAAAGATAGTCAAAACTGGTTACTTAAACAGTTGGGCAAAGAATTAGTCTTAGTGCCAGACAAGGATCACGAAGGCCCACGGACTATCGAACAAGCTATAGAATATGGATGGTCGGTTAGTATGCCCAACTGGCCGGAAGGCGTTAAAGATGTAAATGATGCTGTAATAAAAATAGGTCGGTTGGCAACATTATGGTTAATAGTAAGTGCTAAAGAATCAAATGCTCTTAAGATCAGATTACGAGCTAAACAATGGTTTAAGGATATAGACAATGTATGAATTTTGGAATTTTTTACAAAATCCTATCAAATGGTATAAAGAACGTAAGGCATGGAAAAAGCGTCTAGAAGAACTACGTAAACGCGATCCATTTATCTACAAATGATACACTGGGGGATAAATGCTCTTAATCACGGCTCAAGTCTTGCTGTATTCAAAGAGGGTAAACTAGTATCACAGACTATTAGCAAGTACGACGAACTAGATAGTTCGCAAACTGTGCCAGCATTAAACTATGGAAGTCCGGATCGTATTTTTTGGTACGAACGTCCGTGGATTAAAAAAGCAAGACAATTGTATGCTGGACAATATCGTACAGCGTTTGATATGTCTACACTACCAAAACGTCATCTTAAACAATTTAAATATGCAAAAGTTTCTTATACTCCTCATCATAGTAGTCACGCTGCCGCTGGCTATTATACAAGCCCGTTTAATCATTGTGCGATTGTTGTGCTCGATGCGATCGGAGAATTTGAATGTGCTACCATATGGCAAGGGCTACACGGTGAAATGAAGAAAGTGTGGAGCAGAAGTTATCCACATAGTCTAGGATTATTTTATAGTGCCTTTACACAATTTGTTGGCTTGACTCCTATCAAGGATGAATACTTATTACAAAAAATGGCAGAGCAAGGCGATCCTTACAAATTTTTACAGTATGTTAGAAGTTACTTTGATGCAGGTGAATTGCGCTGTAATACTAATTTTCATCAGGGAGTCCTTAATTGGAACCTTAATGAATTAACTACCTTACAGGAACAATGTGACCTGGCGGCCGCAGTACAACTAGTGTTTGAGGAGCAAGTATCTGGTATCATGCTCAAAGCTAAACAACTAACCAACGCCGACTGTCTAGTCTACATGGGAGGTTGTGCTATGAATAGTCAAGCCAACAAAAACGTAGTTGAATCTAAATTTAAATATCGATGGAGTTTACCTAACCCAGGAGATCCTAGTAGTAGCATTGGAGCGGTATTATATCATACCAAACAGAGAGTATGGGATTATAAGTGGGATCTTGTCAAACACATTGCAATTAATGTATAAAGAGAGTATAATAGCGTATGAGTGATTATAACGATAACAAGAAAGATAAAGCAAGACAAAACGTAGACTATGGCTACGATATTCAGCGTGTCTATTTAGAGATGATGTTGGCAGATGCTGGTACATTTGTACGCTGTCAAAGTATTTTTGATAGTAAACTATTTGATCGCAGACTACAGGATTCCGCGGAGTTTTTAACCAAATATGTAAGCGAAAATAATGTATTGCCCACGCCAGATATTATTAATGCGGCCACAGGATCAAATTTAAAAGCCGCCACAGATTTGCGTGAAGAACATTTTGAATGGCTACTCAACGACTTTGAAACGTTTACTCGTCACAAAGGACTTGAGCGAGCAATCTTAGAATCGGCGGACTTGTTGGAAAAAGGCGAGTATGGTCCGGTGGAAGAAAAGATTAAACAAGCAGTACAAGTAGGACTACAACGTGACATGGGCACAGATTACTTTGCTGATCCTAGAGCACGTCTTATGAAGATCAAGGATAAAAATGGACAAATATCTACAGGCTGGAAAAGCATTGATGATAAGTTGTATGGAGGATTTAATCGCGGTGAGCTTAATATCTGGGCTGGCGGCTCTGGTGCTGGTAAGAGCTTGTTTTTGGCTAACCTTGGTGTTAACTATGCCCTTGCTGGTCACAATGTATTGTATCTCACACTAGAGTTGAGTGAAGAATTAGTTAGCTTGCGTGTGGATGCAATGGTAACTGGAATACCTACAAGAGAGATTTTCAAGAGCATCGATGATGTTGAAATGAAAGTTAAAATGATTGGCAAGAAGTCTGGCCAGTTCCAAGTCAAGTATATGCCAAGTGGTAAGACAGCAAACGATATTCGTGCTTATATGAAAGAGTATGAAATCAAAATGGGACGTAAGATTGACGTACTGTTAGTTGACTACATGGACTTGCTACTACCTTTGAGCAAGCGTATTAGTGCTGAAAACTTGTTTGTCAAAGACAAGTATGTGAGTGAAGAACTGCGTAATTTGGCGGTGGAAAAGAACTGTGTGTTTGTTACAGCGGCACAGTTGAATCGAGGTGCTGTTGAAGAAGTTGAGTTTGATCACAGTCATATCTCGGGTGGACTTAGTAAGATTCAGACAGCAGATAATGTGTTTGGTATCTTTACAAGTCGTGCAATGCGTGAGCGTGGACGTTATCAAATCCAGTTAATGAAAACACGTAGCTCGAGCGGTGTTGGTATGAAGATTGATTTGGATTTTAATGTGGACACACTACGCATTAGTGATCTAAGTGAGGAAGATGGTTATGGAAATCATAACAGTCAAAGTGCAGGATCTACTTTACTAAACAGTATTAAACAACGACAGACTGTAACTACAGAAGATACCGGTTGGGAACGTGCAAGCCCTAAAGAAGGATTTGACCTAGCCAAGCCCAAGGTTAAGGCCAATGTAGAGTCAAGCAAACTTAGAGAACTGTTGAATAACTTGCCAAGTGACGACTTGTAATCTTCGTGTAATGCTATTTTTTTAACAATGAGATAAGTACACATATAATAACTACCAGGAAATCATGGAACTTTACCGCATACGAGATATTAACGACCCGTTAACTCACTTGATGAAGGACGATCCAGTTCGTCCTCACATTCCTCTTGAACAACGTATTTCCAACAACAGTGAAATACTAATACTACGCCGAGGTGATGAAGTGCTAGCGGCCACTTGTATGCAATGGTTAGCCGATGTTCCTGAATCTGAAGAAGATCTAGTTAGTATGAGCAAAGACCACAATGTGGCTGTGTTCTATACTATTTGGAGTTATAGTCCAGGAGCCGGAGCAAGTTTACTACAACAAGCGGCAAACTGGCTAAAATCAGAGTTTGAAACACTAACAGGTATAGTTACCCTAAGTCCTCAAACTCAAATGGCCGAACGTTTTCATTTGAAAAATGGCGCTAAGATTCGTAAGACTAACAAAGACACTGTTAACTACGAATACTACTTTAAAGAATAATCAAGCACCAAAGTTACTGTTAGGCGCAAAGCTCATTGGATTATCCATTGTACCACCTAAGGGTGTTTGCTGTCCGAGCCAGTCTACTTTCTTGTCAGCTGGCTTGGATGGCATTGGTGCAATGTTTGGCGGTTTCTTCTTGGCATCTGTGACCTTGTACATGCTACACCAGCGAAAGCGTTTGATGCCTTTCTTACGAGCTTGAGCAATAGCAGCACTCTTACTGGCCGCTTTGATTTCTGGCAAATCACCGCCAGCTGCGGGCGCAGGACTTCCTGTTTTACTTTCAGCTTCTTTTAGTCCAGCAATCTTTCTCCAACGATTCAATTCTTCATTTTCCAGTAGAGCAGCTCGATCGTCAAGACTTTCTGCGCCAAAGTTACTGTTGGCACCAAAACCCATTGGATTAGCCATAGTACCACCTAAGGGATCAGCTTGTCCGAGCCAGTCTACTTTCTTGTCAGCTGGCTTGGATGGCATGGGTGCAATATTTGGAACATCAATGATCTGGCACCATTCAAAATCACTACATCCGCCCTGTTTGGCCGCAGCATAGGCCTTGTTAAAAGAAGGCATGAGTCTAAGTTTGGCTTTGAGTTCAGGACCGCATGGCTCAGTAGGGTTCACGGGCGCTGGGTCAGGAGTGGGCATAGGAGCAATAACATCGGGAACCGGAGCAGGCGTAGGTTCTGGACTAGGACCAGGTGCGGGCGTTGGCTCTGGTGCTGGGCTCGGAGTTGGCGTGGGTGCTGGAGCATCTGCTGGACCGTATTTGACATTGTAAATATCACCAAAGCGACTGCGAATCACATTGCCCGAACCATCAGTAGCAGCACTGAGAATCTTCTGTCCGTTGCGTGGATCTACATCACCTATCTTTAATGGCGGTTCATTGTGTTGAACATCCAAGTCTTCCCCACGTTCGTTGATTGCTACCAGTCGATCGCTTAGTTCGCGTATTTGTTGTGCCAAGTTAGTCATTATTGATCCTCTATGATTTATTTATCGTCACTAAATAAACAATGCGAATTAAAGAAATTACTGAAAACTACGTGGGCAACGCACACATGGGTGCTGGCTCTGAACGAAGCCAAGATCAACGATTATTGGAAAAACCCCGCACTCGCAAGCACAATCGCAAACTCAAGGACAACATTGGCTACAGCATAGGTGCCGGTCCCGCAAGTGGTTCCTGGGCCAACTCGGGTGCTAGGTTCAAGCAGATGTGATTCGCGAAGCGGAAAGCAGATTTTTCGGCGAAGCCCAGCGGAAAAATTTTCCCACCCTGATTAAACTGCCAGTTAATGCTGTCACTGTTGAGAATGGGTTCTGCAGGGTAAAAAAAATACCTGCGCAAAAAAATTCAACCTGAGATTCTGTTTTCCAAGATTTGTTTATATAGCGGATGATTCAAGCTGTCTTGTGTTAGTGTGCTAGCTTTGGTTTGATTGAGTTCTTTCCATAATGGACGAAGATTAGAGTAGTGATTGAGCAATAACAGTTCCGGTTCGTTACGGGCTAGCTTAACAGGTACTATGTGATCAATGTGCCAAAGCGCACGGTTGGACCATGACATACCGTGCAAGAACTGACTTTCAATATGAGCAGAGAACTCATCAAAAGAACATCCTAGTATACTGGCAGATTTTGTAGTTTTCTTATATCCTTGATTACTTAATACATTGGCTATAAGTGTACCTACATTGGCACGCAACTTGGCCAAAGGGTTAGAACGGCGACGTTCACGCATGTACATGGCTCTTGGTGTGTTCTTTAATGGAGGTGTGGGTTTACACACACGATTGGCACGATTCTTATCGCTGATACATGCTCTACAAGTCAACGTGTGATTGTAGAATTCAGACAGATTTTTAGTGGCAGCACACACACGGCAAGTTTTTTCAGTACGGGGTGGAGGTTTGGGTTTGGGTGTTTTTGGCACATAAGCAGCAAGTGTACACGCTCTGCATTGGCTAAGGTATTGAGTATGCCCAGTGCGGGGATTGGTGCCTTTAACGTAGAACGCATCAAAGGGCTTGGATTGGCAACATTTGGTACAGGTTTTCATATACTATTATTTACCCGAAAGGGTCCTGCGTCTCAAGAATTTCTTGCTCGAAAAAAAATATAAAGAAGTACTTGTAGAAAAAGAGGGGTGAAAATACTTCGGTACCCATGCGCTGTTGCGCTATAGCAACAGTTTTATAAAATTCATGCCTGGGTGCCCCCACCCTCTCGATGATTATTTTATATGTCCCCCACCGATATCAAAAAGAAAAAAATCCCCAGAAAGAATTTAATCAGTCTGGGGATACAAAAGGTCTTGCCGGGAGCGATTCGGGCTTACAAGACCTTTTCATGGACACACTTGCCGGGAGCGAATCGTTGGGCATGTCCTGTACAGCCTACAGCTATGCTGCTGCTTACTGTACTGTGGCGCACAGCTTACCTGTTGCGCATACACGTTACCTCTGCTACTGCCTTCCACTTGTCCGGGAAGCCGTGCTTCAAGTCTGCTACCTTAAGGACTGTACGCAGGCTCAGCTCACGTAGGCGTGGCACATTGGCCTTAACAAAGTCTACCACTTCCATCTTCTGGTAGTCTTCAAACTCATACTTGTCCAACATGCCGCACTCAGCTACCACTTGCTCAATACGCAAGAGCTTCTCGCGCTCAGTATCAATAGTGAGATCCAAGTAGTGGCAACGGCTCTCCAGGGCTTCCAAGTGGTCACGCAGCTTCTTGCTCTTAACGTGATCAAACTTGATGTTGGTAATGAAGATAGCACCACCTTTGAACTCAAAGCTATCTGGCACGCCTTCACGACGCAATAGATGTGAGTCAGTGTTCCAATGGATCATACGCTTACTGGATGTGTCCAGTGCCGCTTTGAGAATGTTCAAGCTCAAGTCATCTAACAGTACTGAGTCACAGTCATCAAACACTAGAATGTTCTTAGCATCCTTGTAGTGGTAGAGCTTACTGTACAAGCCCAATGCGCTCATTGCGCCCTTGACCACTTCATACTTCTTCAGCTTCTGATCGTTAGCCACGTCAGCGAAGACATCATGCTTTGACAGTACTTTCTCTACACCAAAGCTCTTGCCAACACCTGGAGGGCCTGTGACAATCATAGCACGGACTTTGCCGCTCTTAACCGCACGGGTCATGTCATCGAGGATCTCAAAACGATCACGCATACGATCCATGATCTCAGCGTCTGTCTCTTTACTCAAATCTTTCTTGACTGACTCCACTTCCAAGCTCTTGGTTGTGACTTCAGATTGCAGGGCCATCAGCATCTTTGATGTAACTACTTTCGCCATTCGTCGCTCCTTTGGTTAATTAATATTTACATTATAACAGGATGTTGCCATCCTGTCATGTCTTTTGGTTAGTCTAATCTCGAGCCTGCATAAGCCTTCAAGCCCAGGCTTTGCAAGTAAGTGGCCAGAGCCTCTGCGCCAGCTTCTTTGACTGATACTGACTGAGTTGGAATCTTTGCTGGATCCCAATAGCTCAAGCACTTGGGTTTGTAGTCCTTGCGGAAGCCAGCTGCAATCAGCTCTTTGGCCTGCTTGCTGTTGGTACGGTCCACGTACACATCCACCCAACCAAAACCGCATGCATCACGCTCGCCAATCTTTTGATACATCTCAACGCCTGCCAAGTGGGCTAGCACAAAACCTGCTTGAATCTGATTTGCTGTTACCATAGTGTCGCTCCTATTGTGTTGTTGAAGTAGTAATTATACTGTCTTAGCGGCGGGTTGTCAAGCCGTTAACGCCTGCAAAGAACAGGGCCAATCCGCAGAGTGCAATACCGCACAATGGCAAGAGTTGGCTGTCTGGGGCTGTGTCAATTGTACCTGACACTCCGTACACTAGGAAAAATCCTACGAATGCTACGACTGCGTCGCAGAATGCATATAGTTTATCTGACATAAGTTTCGCTCCTTATTTGCTGTTGATGTTGTAATTATAACGTCTTAAGCCACTTCAGTCAACCGAATTACGAAGCCTGAATAGTCTTTTTTTGCACGACCCTTAGCCTTCAATCCAAGCATTGTGCCCTTAGGGTCTAAGAAGCGCAAGTCTGTCTCGTCAGCGGATGGAACACCCTCTGGGATCTTGTCGTAGACAGCAACCACTGACATGCCTTGCAAGAGTGCTTCTGCCACATCGCTGTCGTTGTTCTCTGCCTTAGAGAAGGTCAAGTGGTAGTTGGCAATGCCTTTGACCTTACGACCCAGGATCTTTGTATAGTCATAGAACTGTACTGTAGGGAAGCACTCGAATACATTCAAGCCAGGGAGCATATCGTATTTCTCCCAGCTCAAATCGCTCGTGCCGTTAAGACGAAACACAGGAGTCAGGCCCAGCTTGGTAGCCATCTTAATGCCCTTCTCAATGTCCTTCTTCAAATCAAGCATGAAGTCCTGACGCTGTTCGTAGAAATAATTCGTCTTGCGGATGCGGGCTCGCTGAATAGTGTTGGTGTTCTCACCGCGCTTGAACATACCGCCACGGCCTGCGGTGTTAAGACATGATGCGATGCAACCAGGTGTGGCCTTTGGGCAGGTGTTGCGCCCGCTAAGGGTGGATGGTGCAAGGTGTAGGATGAATGATAGATAGCCAAGCTTCGTGCCCTTTTGGATTTTGGGATTCGCTGTAGAAAGCAGTTTGAACATGTTTCGCTCCAAGTTCGTTGTTGATGTAAGTATTATAACGCCTTTTAGGCTGGGCGTCAACCGTTAATCCCAATCTTTCTTGCCACCATGTTGTTCATTGTACTCGTATCCAGCGGCATAGGCCACGATCTCTGCAGGAGTCATGTCCTGGGCTTGAATGGGCTCTGAATCGTAGGAGCCACCCTCGTAGTAGTGAGGGTTGAAAGGACGGCTATACCAGCTGTCTGCTGAGCCACGATCAAAGGGTCCACCATGGCGGCTATCGTAGACTTGACCCTTGTACTCTATACGGCAAAATTGATCTTCTAATAACATTATACCATCTCCTTAAAATAACGATAGGGCAAGCCCAACAAGAAGCAAAGGTACTCGTCGTCGCCATCACTACCTTCTGCCTCGTGAACCCAGCGCATGGCCATCTCACGAGTCTTAGCACCCGAACGCATCAAGTCCTGCATACGCATTTCGAACTCGTGTGCGGCGATTGCTTCACGCTCTTCACGCAGAGTGTTCTCTTGATCGATAACACGAGCCAACTGAACGAACTCAGCTTCAAAGTCTGCTTCAGTCCAGTTGGTGGTATCAATACCACGTGGGCGAACGCCGTAGGCATCCTTGTACATATCCCAGTATTGGCAGGCATATTGCTCTAGCACGGACATCTCTTCCCAGCTTTTGAAATCTTCCATCTTATGCTCCTTGTGTGTCTGTATGTCTCTATTATAGCAAGGATTTGCCAAACTGTCAACAACCTTTCTTTCTGAAAGGTCTTTATTGGGTTGCCCAGCCTTGCCGTCCATCCCGTTGCCTTCGAAGTTTGATTATAGCTGAGATCCTAGAGTCAGTCAAGACGAAAGGTGTTGTATTTCTACAACACCTTTCATATGTGGTGGGCCCACCTGGACTCGAACCAGGGACCAAAGGATTATGAGTCCTCTGCTCTAACCAACTGAGCTATAGGCCCTAATTCGTATACCTTCGCACTTCTCTCAGATCATCGTCTGTATCCTCTAGGATCCAAATCTCTTCGTTAAACTCAAGAAGGTCTTGTGCAACCTTCTCTGCTTCTTTAAGGGTTGGGACGCACTCGAGGAGCTCTTCATGCCCCTCGTATAGGCCCCAGACTTCAAACTGGATAAAGCTCATTTTGATACCATTGTTTAGAAAGGAGCATCCTCGTTCTCAACAACCTTAACAGCCTTAGGAGCCTTAGGAGCAACTGCCTTCACAGGAGCTGTCTTAGCCTTAGGAGCGGCTGTCTTAGGAGTGTTGTCTTCAATGTACTCTGTGATGGTTGCCTGGGCTGTAGCATCAGCAAAGTCTTCAAGCGTCAAGAGCATCTTAGCCGCTTCCATCTTGGAGAACTCACCCTCGAGATCAGCCAAGCGGATGTCTTCATGGCCACTCTTAGCGAGCACCTTGATACGCATGATGTCATTGGCAAAACGAATCTTGTAAGAACCGTTCAATTTAGAAATACCTGCAACCGAAAAAGTTTTATCTGTAGCCATTTTAAAGTTTCCTTCTGTGTGTGTTTTAAAAGTATGAACGCCTTGTTCATGTTCTAATTATACAACTATTTTGGTTAGTTGTCAACCATTTTTCTTTGGTTTTGGACGAATCTTTGGATTTTCTAACTTGCCAAACTCTTTGTCCACATAGTATTGAATCAGGTTACGCTGGATCATTGTAACCAAATCGCCGTGATCATCATCCACTACAAAACGGACTGGACAGTCTGCCCATGTCAGCTTTCTATTGAAGTCTGCAAACCAACGTCTGTGTTCCTTGTTGTTCGCATTAAAGACTACATAAGGCCTGCCAAACAATGCTAATCGGCTCATTTGCTTTCTGTTATCCAGGATCGGATGACAGCCTCAAGAGCTTTGAAATCATAGTCTTTTGGTGCAGGACGAACACGCGATTGCTCGCGAGCATCATGCTCTAGGTTCTTTTCTTTATTTGTTTTCATGTTGTTCCTGTTCGTTTACCGCACTCAAACCGCCATCAAGATCGATGTCGATGTTTTCCTCGTCTTCCGAGTTCTGTTCTTCCCACTCTTCCAAGTTCTCAACGATGCACATGCACTCGTCAACTTCAGGGTTGATATACTCAGCCACTTGTGCCGCTGTCATATCTGTATAGTCCATGTAGTCGTCGCCATTCTCGTCGAACAGACCACAATAGCACATACCCGATTCCCAATAGATGAGCTTGACCTTAAAGCCCAAGTCCTGGAACTTCTCCATAGCCGCAATAGGCGGAGCCCATGCACTATCAAAGTTCATGCGTAAGTCTGTAGGACTGTCCTGGCTGGCTTGATCACCCTCACCGCCCACATCCCACTTGGTGCCCCATTCATTCACACAGTAGTCATACCAATTGGCGTAGCCATGCTTGGCCACATTGACTTCTTCCTGTGCTACAAGATCCTTTTGCTTTTGATCTTCGTCATCACCCACACGACCTGCCACAATGTGCAAGTCATCGGGCACTGGGCAAAACTCATTCAACAGTTTGCCATCAGCAAAGGCCTTCTTGGCCCGCTCGATCATTGCTGGGTCTTCGTGTTCTAAGACAAGATAGTTGTTGCACCAATTAGGCATGTTAAACTCCCATTTCGTAAAAGGTTACTGAAGGATCAATGCTGAGGAGTTCCTCAGCACAACGGCTCAAACGGCGCACCTTGTCACGCACTACATCGCGTGGCAATTCGCCATCGCAGGTAAGGTTCTCAGGGCTCATGTCTGCATCAATCATGTCAGCGATACGCTGGCGATCCTTAGCGTTCAACAAGCTCAGTTCCTTGCCTTTGAAAATGCGGGTCCACTGGTTCTTCTGTGCCACATAGGCTTCTAGTGTGCTAATGTTCATCTTTACTCCTTTGTGTGTCTGTATGTATGTATTATACTGTCAAAGTCTGAACTTGTCAATAACCATGTCAGCTTCATGGGTATCGTTGCACTCGTCAGCGAACGCCAACAGCATCATTTGGATGATGGTCTTGCACTCGCGTTGCTCTACAGCGGGCAGGGTTCGAATAAAGGCATCCACACCTTCCTTGCTATTGATGCCCCACATGATGTCTGCTAAGGCCATTTGCTTTGGGTTGAATCCCAGGATCTCAATCATTGTGCTTTCCTTTGTGTTTGGGTTGACGTTTGTATTTAATCTTGCTCTCTACAACCTTCTGCTTGAAGGGCGTATTTTGGGCAAAGAGAACATAATGCTCTCTATGCTTGGGTTTGATTTTTATTACAATCTTCATTGCGCTCTCCTTACTATGTCATTATTATAGCGCAGAGAGCCCAAATTGTCAACTCAAAAGGTGTTGTATTTTTACAACATCAGCTGTTGCTGGTAGCGTAAGGGCTGAGCTCCTCGTCCCAAATACCTGCACCTTTGAACCAAGCATTGACAATCTCAATGGGACAGTTCAAGTCTTTGGCAATGTCCTCTGCACTCATACCCTCATCACAGGCACGGTATTCAATTTCCCAATCAAGTTCTGCCATCTTGCTCATCGTAGTAGTCCTTTTGAAATTTGAACTTGAGTTTCATCCACAGAGGCTAATACCTCTGCCAAGAGAGTCTTGTCAGTCAACTCTGCGCATCGGATAATAAGATCGTTATATCCATTAACAATTGATTGAAGTTCTTTACTCATTACCATTTACCTCCGGTGTTGTTGATATCCATTACTGTGTCTTCTGAGAGAAAGCCTTTGAGGATGTCTTCGGGCACATGACCCAACAGTTCTTCTATTGCTGTAAGATCACCATTCTCAATGTCTATGCGGATCTGCTCCATGACTAGATCTACCAGATCGGGCAGTTGATCCACAGCCTCTTCCAAGCGACTGATCTCTATTTCGTCCCTGACGCTGAGGCTAGGGCTTTCCCTTAGAGCCTCAAGGCGGGCAAGGGCCATAGCCCGTTTGCTTTGAAATCCGGTCATCCTGCGCACTCCTCTGCGTTAAGTTTCTTAATAGCGGGAGCCAGCTTCTTCCAACGCTCGCCCGCCTTTTTGTAGAACCACTCGCCTGACTGATAGTCGTCTGCTTTTGAGTACTTGAAGACATAGTAATAGTCGCTCCAAGTGTAGTGATCTTCAGCTTGCTTCAGAGTGTTGAACACTTTAAAGTCAACGTCTGACTCGCTTCTGTCGCGCTTGTAAAAAGTGCAATAGCCCTGATCCTTAGCGTGTTCGTACAAAGCCTCGTCTTCTTTGCTACCGTGCGGGCTGAAGGGATGTGCTTCGCCAATCTGTGTGCCCAAGCTACTCAAGTCGCCCATAGCAACCAAATGATTGACTTTAGAGCTTTCTGCGTAATGCTTCTGCAAGATAGCGCCGTTGTGCTCCAAGTAACCGTCCCAGTGGCAGTAGACTGCGCGAACTGTTTTGTTGTAAGGGTTTTGAATAGCAATCATTGAACGTGTACCCATTGTGTGCTCCTGTGTGTGTTTAAGTCTTAATTATACAGCCAAAACGCTTACTCGTCAACCGCTACACTAGAGCGCAACGCATCAAAGCAGTCTTGCACCCGCTCGTTCACACAGGTAAAGAAAGTGTAGTCGCCCACTGTTTGGCGCCCGTCGCCTTCTTCAATGTACTCGAACCCGCCGTAGTAGTCAAGCCCACGCAAGTTGTGATTGGGCACAGCAATGATCTCATCTGCCGCATCCACTAGCAATCGTCCACAGCGGATGTCCAGTCCCAAGTCCGAGGCGGGATGCTGTACGAAGTTGTTGCGGATGTTGCGCTCGATCACTTCATTGATACAGTCCAGCATCTCGTGTGTGCTGTCGAAATCGCAATCTGTAAAATAACCCATGTTTCGCTCCTATGTGTTGTTTAAGTCTTAATTATAGCGCCTTTCGGCGCACCTGTCAACTCAATACCACTACTCGACGCAGGGTTTCATCAACAATCTCTTCACCCGTTTCCTCGTCGAATTCTGTGTCGTATTCGTTCTCAACCATCTTGTCCATGCGATGGTACTCACTGTAGACCACTGCACCCACATCAACCCTATCAACCTTTGGGGCAACCTCTGTGCGCCAGTGGTCGCCATAGTTGTAGGCATAATGCACTTGAGCCTCAGGGTCCAGGCCCTGCAACATCTCAATCAATTCTTTAACTTGCATAAGTGCTCCTTATTGTGCAAAGATTTCTTTAGACAGGATTTCTTTCTCAACTACATTGTGTGCCAAGTTCAGGGCCATTGTGGCCACTGTGATAGCGATGATACGCTCTTGTCCACTGAACCGTTGGCAGTATTCCATCAACTGTTCAAATGACTCTGGTGTTGCGAACAGACCGGTCTTTGGGATTGGGTTCTTTACGATATCATACATAAGTGTCGCTCCTTTTGTGTGTTGATGTTAGTATTATAGCGCCAAAATGTAGGGACGTCAAGTCCCTACACCTTGTAGGGTTATTTGTTGTTCTCGTACAACAGATTGTCTAAGTATTCTGAGATAATTTGCTTTTTATATGCGTTAACAATAGTTTCTTGCAGTGTTTCGCAAGCGCACAACAAGTTAGTGTCCGAATCGTCTTCTTCTAGCACATAATTAATAACTTGCAACATAGTGCGACCCGAACGGACGCTTTCGGCAAATACAATAGCTTCGCAATTGCGTACATCCGAATTTTGTGCATGAAAACTGTTGTTTGCAAACTGTGTAACTTCTAACATTCTAGCTCCTTAAAAACTTATTATAACGCATTTTGAGCTCTCTGTCAAATGCGCTGTAATAAGCCCTTACGGGCTGTAGGGTTATTCCGTTACGAAAGCATTGTACACTACACATTGTAGGCCCGGGTGCTTGACAAAACACAATTTTTGTGCGTTGACAATAGCTTCCATAGGGGTGTGTGCTACAAGTGTCATGCTAGCATACTCCTGCATGCTAACTTCCGTGTTACCGGGCGGTCGGTGCGGGTGATAGCAGTACAGTACTGTAAATTTATTACGAGTGGCACTTGACAATTGCATGCATGTACACATACTAGCTCCTTAAAATTGTATTATACAATAAGCTAGCCAAAATGTCAATAACCCTACACTTTAGTCAACATCTGCGTAGCCGTCTTCTTCCCAGCCGTATTCCGTTGCTATAACGCCCGCATCAGTTATGTCAGTTGCGTTAGCAATAGCATCTGCCTCTTCAGCTGTTTCCGCTTGTACCTCTAGCGTAAGCTCTACAGTCTGCTTGTAATAAAATGTTTTCATTTGTGCT